>OBEQ010387997.1_pt1 | contig 23607 bp, 27 predicted proteins | sample 1670901 | NCBI WGS metagenome assembly OBEQ01 (sample SAMEA104232315, study PRJEB22302) | groundwater metagenome | biome: forest; feature: aquifer; material: groundwater | place: USA | collected 2011-08-07 | depth 5.4 m
CGTCGACGGCAATCATCGGCTGAGGGCGGCCCTAACCGTCGGCCTTCGAAAAGTGCCGGTGGCCGTCGTTTCTTCGGCGACGCTCGACTATTTATTTCACCGACGTGGACTCGACGCATGGGAAGTAGCATCGGTCCTAGAGATTGCCAATCCCGGCGTCGTCCTTCGCTCGGCAGGAACACACAAGAAACGGACGTCTTGGTGAACAAATGAAACATCGTTGGAAGCCAGGATCTCGACACGTTTCGCCGACGCTGCTTGCGAAGCAATATGGCGGCTACAAAGTTAAGCACCGCGAGCCGGGTTTTTGGCGCCGAAAGAACTTGGACTATGACTTCAATCGGATCGCAGATGCCGAAGCGTTTGCAAAAGCGGCCAGAGTCTTGGGTCATACGACTCGTGTAACACCGGGCGCCGTCGGCAGTGCGCGTGTCTCTGTTTCAAAGTGGCCCCAAAGATAACTCAGCAAGAACACAAACAAACCGCGTGGTTGGAGAGCACCGTGACACCATCAATGCCATTTTGGGTTGGATTCGTCCTCGCTCTCATTCATACCCTGCTCATCGGCCTTACAATGAGCGCGATCATCCCGCGCGAGCCGGTGATCTGGAGTCAAGCCGTCGGGCTGGCGCTATTCGTCATCAATTGGGTCAATACGATCCTCGGTAATCCACTTCGACCGACACAGCGAACCACTCTCACTGCCGAGCAGCCCGCCGGCGCTGCCCCTCCCAAGCTCGTCGTTGAAACAACGCGCGAGCCGACTAACTCCGGCGAACCGCCCAAGGAATCTTCCTAATGCCAGCCATCTTGCAGATCCTTCTTGTTCTCGCTGTACTCGGGTTCGGCCTCTGGCTCTTCGGCAGGTACGTTGCACCGAAGATCGCGTCGCCGTTTATCGAGCTGATTTACTTTATCGTCGCGGTCTGTATCATCTGGGGACTTCTCGAAGCCTTCGAGATCGTCCACACCGGCGTCTGGCGCCGGCTCTGGCGGCACTAGCGCGACGACGACGAGGAGCGAGGATTTGACCACGGCGGCAATCCTCCAGAAGCTCGCGGCGGTCCGATCGTATCTCACGGCGGCCAGCTCGTCTCTTGGACAAGCGATCGTTTCGATCGACGATCTCGCGAAGCTTCTTTCGGCAGACCTCACGAAACACGCGCGCTGCGGCGCGCTCCACGCGGCAAACGGGCAAACGGGCATCCAAGCTTTCGTAGCGAATACGAGTTACTACGACTGCGTTCATCCGGTCTGGTACGCGGTCAATACCGACGGCGTAGGCGTCCGCGCACTCGCCAGTGAAGCCGATCCGACCGTTCTCACCGCTGCGAAAGGCGCAGGCGTTCGCGTCTGGCCGACGGTTGCTGCAGATCCGGGTGTCCCAGCCATCGTACGAGCCATGATGAGCGATGCGGCCAAGCGCGCGGCGCACATCGCCCTTCTTGTCAAGCTCGTCGCCGCGAAGGACTACGTCGGGCTTGATCTCGACTACGAGCACTTGTCGCAGCTCGGCGATAAGGCGCTCTTCACGGCGTTTGCCTACGAGGCGACAGCAGCGTTTCACGCGGTCGGAAAGAAGCTATCGGTTTGCGTGCAGGGTCTCTCCCATCCAGTCGCCGAGAACTGGGCCGACTATCTGGCGCTTGCCGGCATTGTCGATGCGATTCACGTTATGGCCTACGACTACCATCCAGGCTGGCAGAACCACGCAGGGCCGGTTTCACCGACCGGGTGGGTCGATCAGATCGGCGCGCACATCGCTTCGACAGGACATCCCGAGAAGTTCATCCTTGGGCTACCAAACTACGGCTGTACGATCGGATGGCCCGGCCCGCAGACAGCGCTGGCCGATTGCGTCACCGCGGCCGGCGCTAACTACGCGGTGATCAGTTCACACATGGCGTCTTGCTCGTACAACGACGGAACGCCGAAGATCCTCGATACGCGCGAGCCGAACGCACACCATGTCACGTACGGGGACTTTTACTTCGACGACGCGCTATCGCTCGAAGAAAAGGTCAAGATCGCGCGCGATCGTGGCCTTGCTGGCATCTATCACTGGACGATCGGGGGAGAGCCGCCGGGCTTCTTCGACATGGTCCGGCGATATTATCCGGCCTAGACGTGCTAGACTCGCTTCATGCCTCGACACAAGCTTCCACCGCTCAGTGAGGCGGGCGCGCTTCCCGAGTGGGTGAAGCGCGAGTCAAACGACTGTCTGCGCTCCATCGCCGAGGAGGTCTACACGGCGCGCGGGTTGGCGGTCCAGTACCACGCCACGAGCTACCCGTCCTGCTTGGAGCTGTTCAAGGCCGCCGAGAAGGTGCTCGCTGTGATGAATGACGAGAGCTTGCCTGACAGCAAACGCTGCGAGGCAGGCGAACGCGCACTACGGAAGTTCTGGGAAGCGAAGGCGTGCGCACGGCGATATGCAAGTAGGCACGGCAAGTACCCACGCGCGTAGCTACACCAAATCGAGCCGGGAGAGCCCGAGCTTTCGCAAGACCTTCGGTGAAACCGGCTTTAGGCCCTGCGCGGTCATCTCCAAGGCCGCCCGCGTGTTGTCCGCTCCGTAGCGGTTCTTTCCCGCGACGACCAACTCGCGAACGTTTTCGATCCCCGGGACTTCCTCCATCTCCGGATCGCCCTCCGAATCGAACGGCGAGATGAAAATCAGCGTGTCAACAAGATGCTGAAGGCGTTGTCCACCAGCGAAGTCGCCCTCGCTGTTGATGTGGCAGACGATGATCACGGCGGTCTTCGTCGTCTTGGCAAACGATGTGAGCCACTGGGCAACGGCTTCGACCTGCGCCGCGGTGCCCACATCGGCCTTCGTGTCTTCCATGTACATGACCTGGATCGAGTCGACGATGAGAAGCTTCGGCTTGTAGTCCTCGGCCCTCTCCGTGATCTTGTACACGTCGCACTCGTTGCCCATGACCTCGACGTTTTCGTTGTAGACGCCGAGTCGGGCAGCCATCCCGAGGATGTCGTCTCGATTCTGCTCGCCGGAAACGTAGAGCGCTTTTCGTTCAGCCATTGCGAAGCTATCAACGGTATGCAGGAGTAGCGAGCTTTTCCCGGATCCGCGGGGTCCACCGAGTAGAACCGACGATCCGAGAACGAGTCCACCGCCGAGGACGCGATCAAACTCTGGAACTCCCGTCGAAATGTACTCTGTTGGCTTGGCCGTGAGCGCAGCCGCGAGTGACTTCGAACGATCGTCCCGTTCGAGCCGCGTCCGAGCGACCTTGTAGATACGGCTGCAGTTTGGGCAGAGCCCGAGCCAGCGCGTATCGTCTTCGTAGTCGCAGCCTTCGCAGCGGAACGGCCGTGGCATCGATTTATGGCTATCACCAGAGCGCTGAACACGCAATATTTCGTGCCGTCGCCGCCTATTGACATTCTCCGACTCGGCCGGTAGAATTCTGCACATGGCCGATAACGAAGCGCCCGGAACCGTCTCGGTAGTCATCAACGTGACCGCGACCGGCCGTCCGGAGGACGCCGAGAACCTTGCGCGAGCTGTTCTCGCCGCGACGCGGCTCATGGTGCCGAAGCTCGCCGTCGGCGAGGATGCGCCAGCGTTGCCCGCGCCGACGCCGCTCACAAACGAAGGGTAGCCCGCGCCGTGCCTCGACAAACCGTCCGCGCATATATAGGCAATATCCCGTTCACCACGGACGAAACCGCAGTCAGGCGGTTCTTGGGAGATGGCTCGCTCTGCACGGTCAAGGACGTGTACTTGGCGTACGATCAAGACCGAGATCGTCCCCGCGGCTTCGCCTTCGTAGAGCTAGCGTCCGCTGCTGAAGTAGCAGAAGCGATCGCGCGGTGCGATGGGCAAGACTTCGGCGGCCGGCGCGCGGTGGTTAGCGAGGCTCGTGAGCGAAGTCGGGGGAGAGAACGGTTTCGCGCGCGCCGACTCGGCGTCAAGGAACCGCTCACCCGCGACAAGATCTACGAAGACGTCGGGTAACACAGGAGGCCACGTGGACGACGATCGTTTTGACAAGCTAGACATCGAGCCGTATAAGCAGCCGCCGGCGCAGGCTGCACCTGAGCCGCCAAAGAAAGCTGCCGCTGAGGCACCACTCACTGCGACGTGCGCGAAGTGCGGCTTCCCACGCGATTCTCTAAACTCGTTCTGTGTCTACTGCGAACTTCTAGGATCGTCTCAGGAACGTTCTGAAGGGCTTTTCGCGCCTGTTTCATGGTCACGCCGCGCGCTGCCAGAAAATCGTCACTCCGAATGATCAGCATCCCACAGGAGCAGTTCAGTGTCACGGTACTAATCGTGAACTGCTTGCCAAGGACCGTGCAGATATCGTGCTTCTGATCGAGCACTAGTAGAACGTCTCTCGCAGTGAGCCCGATCATCGATAGACGTGCGAGAGCACGTTGTACCACGCGATTACCGGCGTTGTCGTCGAAGTCGCGGTGAACGACGAGCAGCAACGGCCGCAGGTACAGACCATAGAGACAGACGTCGCGTTCGGGTGTTCCTTGAAGTACCGTGCGATTGCGCACTCGTCGGACGGCACAGCAAGTGGTGCGCCGTACACCGTGAGTGTGCCGCCGCTCGGTACAAATATCGCACCAAGCGAATACCCTGTGGACATCCTGTGGATGTCTTTTTCAATCACTTAGTCGTTGACACGCTACCAAGCGGCGCGCAAGGTGCGCCTCACCCGCAACGACGCGGGCAGAGAGGCAGGCACACTATGAACACGCAGAGCTTCGTCGATGTAAACGACCGGATCCGGCAGATCGAGACGGCGATCGAGGATGCCAAGCGCGAGATCGAGCGCACGACCGAACGCCACCGGCAGATGCTCGCCGAGCAGGAAAAAACTTGACCGCGCGTCCGCTGCAAGTACAGTCGGGGCGTACCGAAGGGCCGCGCGATTAACGACGAGATTGCCGGCCCGAAAAGCTACGAGCAGGCGCTTCTACGGCGGCTCTGGCCGCGCTGGGGCTGGCGCCCGAGGATGTCGAGCGGTGCTTCGGCCTGCTCAGCACCTTCGGCGCGTCGACCTCGGCGCGACAGACCCAGCGCGACCAGAGGCGCTGTAGGAGGCTTCATGTCGACCGTCTATTCGAGACTCGCAGTCTCGGCGATTGTCGCGGCGTTTATTGCCGGTGCATACTGCGGCTATTACGGCGCGCGCTGTTCTGTGAGAAAGCGAAGAGCGATTCTCGATCGATACGGGTTCGTTGAGTTACGTCCGCATAGCAACGTCGATCGACACGTCTTTCACGAAGCGCTACTTCTTCTTTGGGCGACTACGGCCCCACTTCTCGCTACATTCGCTGTGTTCGTGGCACTCTTGGCGCTTTTCGCCGTCGGCGGGCAACGATGAGTCCGTCGCGCGATGCCCGAAAACATCGCCGCTGCATCTCCTGTCGACAGGAAAGCTACGAAGCCATTCGAGCCTTTGCAGAGACGCGAGGCCAAAGTGTCTCGCAGTGGCTTGAAGAGACGATTGCTGCGGCGGTCGTGGTTCCGGTAATTCCCGGGCGCCGGACCTATCGGCCGCTACCAGCCGTCAGCGCCGCGTTCGCACGACGGCGTATTAATAATCGATCCTCACCGGATGTTGCGGCCCTACCTCCAGCCACAGATCCGGTCGCAATGCCGGCGCGCGCAGCGGTAGAGGCAACTGCGCGCTTTTCTCCAGACCGAGTTTCGCGCCGAGCTGCGATTGAAGCCGTCGCCAAGGCGCGGCTGCTTCGCTCCGAAAATTGATCACGTCGTAAACAAACACACGTAGGAGCACCGATGGGGTTAGAAATTGATCTCACCGAGGCGCGGAAGTTTGTCGAAATCCTGACCGGATCGGCGAAAACGCCCGTCATAGCGAGCTGGTTCGACGATAACAAAGCACGCTCCGATCGGATGTTGGCCGGCGTTGTTTACGGTCCAATCGACGAGCACGCAGCAAGGCTCGCCAAGGCCAATACGAACGGCTGCGGCGTCTTTGTTCAGGTCAACGCCGGCATTGGCCGCGGCAAACAATATATCGAACACCCGCGGGCCTGTTTCGCCGACGACGACGCCGTCACCGCTGAGTATCGATTAGCCAAAGGCGAGCCGCCGTGCCCACGGTGTGGCAAGCACCACGACGGCGCACTCCCTCCGCTCTACGATCTTCCCGAGTCAATGATCATTCAATCGTCGGCCAACGAACGTAACCGACATACCTACTGGAAGCTCGCGAAGGCCGCACAGACCAAAGCCAATCTCGAACGCTGGAGCGAGACGCAACAGAAGATCGCCTGCGCGCTAAGAACCGATAGCTCGATGAAGAACATCGATCGGGTGATGCGGCTCCCAGGCTTTTACAACTGCAAATTCGACATGGAGAAGGGTCGGGACGGCACGCCGTTTCTGGTGAGAATCGTCGAGGCGCACTCCGAGCGGGTCTATTCTCTCGACGAGATCGCGATGAGCTTTCCCGAGCCGGCCGCCGATGACGAGGGCGACATCAGCATCGACTTCGGCCAAAAGACGATCACCGGCCCGGACGGGAAGCCGCTCGATGTTCTACCGGCGCCGGACAACTGGCCGAAGGACGCCGTGCCATCGCCAGAGGCGCTCAAAACCGCCAAGCGCATCGCCGACTGGCTCTTTCGGCAGCAGGTCGCCTTCGACGAGAAGGCTCGAAAGAAAGATCCGCTCAAGTTTGTCCTGAAACGCTGCTGTTTCAACCCGAGCCATATTTACAAGATGGCGATCCGAGTCTATCCGTCGACGGGCGCCATCTGGGCGGGCTGCTACCATGACTCAGACGGCAGCAACCGCGATAGGTGGCCGGAAGTTAAGGATAAAATCGGAGGTTGGGGTGTACTCGGACCGGGCGGCTTCAAGATCGGCAGCCAGACAGAGATCGCCTCTCAGCTTCTTGAAGATCTCGCTCAAGGTTCTACCGAGCCGATCGTTCACACCGAAGGCGATCTCTGGCGTTACTCACCGCTCTCTGGCATCTGGGCGAAGGTCGAAGAAGACGCTGTCTCGCGCGTTGTGCAGGGCTACGACGGCCGATCCATCGGGGATGGGGGGAAACGGCTCGGCGTGGACAGCGGGCTCATCGAGGGCGTTCGCAGGCTCGCTGCTGCACAGGTAAAGCGGCAGAGCTTCTTCACGGAGGCAGCTCCCGGGCTCGCATTCGCAGACGGCTTCGTCCGTGCGGATGAAGAAGGCGTACGGGTAGAGCCGTTTTCGGCCGAACATCATGCTCGTGCAGCTTTGCCCTACCCCTATGACAGCGAGGCCGAGCGTCCTCGGTTCGAGGCGTTTCTCGAAGAGATCTTTCTTCCCGATAAGGACGGGGAAGAGAAAAAAGCCTTGCTCCAAGAACAGATCGGCGCGGCGCTCCTCGGGCTCGCGACGCGCTTCGAAAGTGCGCTCTTTCTCACGGGTCAGGGGGCTAACGGGAAAGCGCTGGCTTTGAATACACCAATACCGACATCAACTGGTTGGTCTACGCAGGGCAAGCTTCGAATCGGCGACAACGTTTTCGACGAAGGCGGAAAGCTTTGTAAAGTCATAGGCTTGTCGCCAATATGGCGTGATCGTCCGTGTTACCAACTGACTTTCTCGGACCACACGACGGTCGTCGCAGACGCAGATCATGAATGGACATTGACGCGCTTCAGTGCTGGTCGACCGAAGAACGTTACTGTCACAACGAAGGAAATAGCGGAGATCGGGTTGAACAGGCGGCCATTGCCGCGCTGTGAGTGGCGTTGGGGCGTACCAATGGCGCGCGCTTTGGCTACGCCGGCCGCCAAACTACTTATCCATCCGTACATTCTAGGCTACTGGCTCGCTAACGGATCAGAAGGCAAGCCTGAGGTAACCTGTAACGGCGACGACGTAGGCTTCCTGAAAGAGCGTTTTATCCAAGCCGGCTGTTATATCTTCAGTACGCGCACCGAGTACGGCCATAATTCACTGACGATGTGGCTCTCTACCAGCCCGAACCGCTGGTCTCGCGATAACCTTCGCGCGAAACTAAGTGCCATCGGTGTACTGAACAAACGATACATTCCTAGTATCTACCTACGTGCGTCGGAGCAACAGCGACTTGACTTGCTCCACGGTCTCATGGACGGCGACGGATCATCGCTGAAGCATCAGGCGCAGTGTGAATATTGCTCCACGGATAAGACGCTTGCCGAAGGCGTCCTTGAGTTGGTTCGCACGTTCGGCCTGCGCCCGACGATGATCAAGGGTAAAGCAACGCTCGAAGGACGTGTGATCGGAGACAAGTACCGCGTTATATTTACGACCATACCAGGACTAGACGTATTTAGCAGTCCGCGTAAGCTTACTGTCTGCCGACCGCGACAATTTCGCCTCGATCGGAAAATCGTCGCTTGTGAACCTGTTCCCAGCGTACCTACGCGCTGCATCGAAGTCGACTCACCGGCGAGGCTCTACCTGTGCAGCGAAGCCATGATTCCAACGCACAACTCCGTGACATTATCAATAGTTAGAGCACTTTTCCCGGCTAGTCTCAGAACGGCTGTCCGGCCGCAGGACTTCGAGAACGAATACTACCGAGCGCATCTCGTGAACTCCCGACTGAATCTCGTCTCGGAGACGCCCGCTGCCGAGATCGTCGGCGCCGAGGCGTTCAAGGCGATCATCTCGGGAGAGCAGATCTCTGGACGGCGCCCCGCAGGCAAGCCCTTCGAGTTCGAGCCGGTAGCCGCCCACTGGTTCGCCGCGAACAGTCTACCGCCGCCGAGGGATTCGTCCCACGGCTTCTGGCGTCGAGCGACGATTCTCGCCTTTAATCGACGCTTCGAAGACGCCGAGGCCGACAAGTATCTAGCGGATTATATTGTCGAAAACGAGCTTCCCGGGATCGCCTCTTGGGCGATCGACGGCGCTCGACGACTGCTCACGCGGGGGCACTACATCTCGGTCCCGTCCTCGGAGGCCGAGAAAAAAACTTGGCGGCAGGAATCAGACGTGGTACTTGGGTTCATCGAAGAGTGCTGCCCGTCCGCGGTTGCGGACGAGCTGCCTACGCTCGACGACGAGACCGATGTTGCCGACCTCTACGAAAACTTCCAAGCTTGGTGCCGCTCGGCGGGCGTCTACCGCCCACCTGCGCGCCACGTCTTTGGGCGCAGGCTCAAACAGCTCGGCTACGCCTCGCGTAAGTCCCACGGCACGATTCTCTACCGCCTGGTCGTCACCCGCCCCCCGCCTACGTCGGCGTTCCACTGACCGCGGAATTCCTCGGTCTGTGGATAACTTTGCCTCCCCCGACGCAGCGCCGCACTTTACAAGCCGTTAGCTAGTCCGTCTGTAAGCCAAAACACCTGCCGGGGGAGGCAGGTGACGCAAAAAACTTGCGTCACCCGTTGCTTCCCCCGAGAAAACGCAGTCGGCGCGTGTAGTTACGTGCTGTTTTTTGGTCGGGTGGCGCAAAAGGCACTTTTGGTGGAGTTGTATACAAATACACTTAGTTTGAGTACAAACAATCTGGTCAGTAATTAATTTACATGTTCTATATGTGTGTGTGTAATAATGCCTCCCCATCCTCCCCATACGCGAGTGGCGTTAGAGCCGCAATGAGTTAGGCGGGGGAGGCAAAATAACCTTGCGTCACCGCCTCTCCCGTGTAAGACGCGTAAGTCGTGTTTTCTAGTCAGTTCTTAGCGCAGCATGACAGACGAAATTAATTTCCGTCTGCACTGCCCGCAAGAAACTAATTAGTTAGTGAGGGTGCTGGCACGACAAGAAACTAATTTCTATTTCGGCTTACGCACGGACAGACTGTGAACATGATGTGTCCATAACGTCGGTTAGAAAAATCGACATCGACCTGCCTTTTTTCCTTGCGCCAATCTGCAGCCGTCGTTTAGGGTGTGCCGGTCTAGTCGAGGTTTGGCGATGGCCGCTGTTCAGAGATCGCCTCTTGTGGAACGTTCGCTGCTTCCCGTCGCTGAGCGAGGCGTGTGTTGACCGCTCTGCTCCGCGTCGCCGAGCCACTCGGGCGCGATTGGTTCTCGATTCCTTGGGAGATCGTCTATAAGACGACGGGCCTCACGCCGCAGACTCTCCCCGGTGTACGAACGATGGCGGATCATCCAGTCGAGAAGCTCGCGCCCCGAACATCTATAGAGTACGCGAAGCAGGCCGGTGCATCGGCTTTTCGGCCGTTTCTGCATCGCGTCCATAGGTCGCACCTTCCGGTGATCGGTTTTGTTCCTCCGCCGACAGTCGATCTTTCGCTTCTCGAAGACGACGTTGAGATCCTGCGCCCCTACCAGCTCGACGGCGTCCGTTTTCTCCGAGAGCGGTGCGGCGCGCTGCTACTCGACGCTCAGCGTGTCGGGAAGACTCCACAAGTTGTCTACGCGCACGAGCCGGAGTACGGGCCGCTCGTCGTCGTAGGTCCAGTAGCGTCGCGGACCCCGTGGCACGAATGGGCGGCGCGACGCTTCGGCCGCTGCCAAGAGATCTGCTCTCTCTGTGATCGCGTCGGCGCGAAGGCGTCTGACAAGCCGTCGTTCGTGTCGCTCGATGGCCGGACGCCAGATCTGGCGCTTCTTCAACTTGGTGCGGCTTGCTACTTTTTGACCTACGCGGTCGTTGACCCGTGGAGTGAACAATTCGCCGCCTTTGGAGAGATCGGTACTCTCGTGATCGATGAAGCACATCTTTCTTTGCAGCACCGAAAGAACGTGACGGCGGTTGGCATCAAGCGACTCGCAGCGTGTTCATATCGGAGGATCGGACTGTCCGGCACCATTATGTGGAACAAGCCGGCCGGGCTCTTCCCGATCCTCGACATTATCTGTCCGGCAGCCTTTGGAGACTACTGGCCTTTCTGCATTAAGTACGCCGCCGCCCGTCCTTCTGAGCATGGCTGGATCGCCGATGGCGTGTCGAACGAAGGCGAGTTGGAAAAACGCCTCTCGGCGATCGCCCTCCGACGAACCTGGGAGGACGTCCAGAAAGATCTGCCAAAGATCATCCGATCAGTCGAGTACGTTCCGCTCGACAACGAAGCACACGCCAAAGTTTACGACGCGGCCAACGAGATCCGAAAGTCGCTCGGCGAGCGCCCGCAGACCGTCGTTGGAAATCTCGCGCGGCTTTGTAAGCTCTACGCCGAGACGAAGCTCGCTCGTGCGGTCGAGTTGATTCGCGAAACGATTTCTGCGGGTCAAAGCCTCGTTGCTTGGACGTGGCATCGAGAGATCGCCTCTTCGCTTGCCGAAGAACTTGGTGCCGTTCCGTGGGTATTCGGTCCAATTCACGGTCAACTGCCGCCGGCTGCGCGTGAACAGATTCTCGAAGAAGCCCGGGAAGAGCCCGGCCCGCGGGTTCTCATCGCGACGATGGGTGCACTTGGAACCGCCGTGTCGCTGAATTGGGCTACGCAGGAGGTCTTTCTTGAGATTCACTGGACCGCCGCGATCATTTCTCAGGCTGAGGCCCGTCCTTATGACGGCACGCGTCCAATCGCGGCGACGTACTTGGTCGCTGACTCCGACCCTGACCGTCGCCAGTGTGACGCGATCCTTGCGAAGCTCACAACGGCCGATCGACTTGGGCTTGGCGCGAAGGCCGGATCTGCGGCCGACGTCCTCGCTACGGTCTTCCAGATTGCGCGAGGAAAATCGCTCGATGCGATCGCCGAACTGATCGCTGCTGGAGAAGCACTTTGAGTCACGAACCGTCTGGCTACCATAGGTGGTCGCCGAGCCGTTACAAACTAAATGCACTGCGTCCGGGCGCGACAGCGACTTGTTGCGTTTGCAACCTTGAAGCGCGCCCGGTCCGAATCGTAAGTACGATCACAGCGCTGGGGTTGCCTGTGATCCAGCGGAAGATCGGCGCTTGGGAACACCGTACTATACCTGATACAGCCTGGACGCGAGCTTGGACTTTGCCGGCCTGTACGATCTTCGCGAAAGGCGCCGTTTGAACTGCAGTATCCATAGAGTTTTTCGCTATCGCATCTATCCAAGCGCCGAGCAGATAGCGAGGCTCGATCGCTGGAGCGACGCTTTGCGCTTCCTATGGAACCTCGCGAATGAACAGCGTCGGATCGGCTCGCTGAAGTAAGGCGCCCGTCGAAGCAGAAATTCCGCGTCGTGAGGCGCGGAACTCAACCGAGGATAATTCCTTGAGTGAGAAGCGTTACTTCCTCCATTGCCTACAAGCAGTTTCCGGACACGCGGGCTGCCACGTCGTGCGGCGTGTGAAATTCGAAGGCGGGGATCTTCGTAGAGGAAATGGAACCATGCGAGAAACATTCGGCCTGACAGAACAGCGCGTCCTTGAGATCATGCACAGCGTCCCGGAGATCACGACGGCGCGGCTTGCCGAAGATCTTGGGATCTCCGGGAACGCCGTTGGGCATGCGCTTCGGCGGCTTCGTTCTCGGGGCTTGGTTATTTGGGAGAAGAGCGGCCCGATCACGTTCTGGCGGATTCAGCGCCGAAAGGTCGGCTGAGTGACAACGATCGATCACGCGCGCCGGTTCTACGTCGCGACGTGCCTCGCGCAGCGCGAAAAGGCTGCGCGGCTTATCGCTGCGCTCGAAGCCGCCGGCCATCGGTGTACCTATAATTGGCCCTTGCACGGTTCTAAAGAAAGTCAGCCGGAAGCTTGGCCTGTCGTTGCACAATCGGAACTCGCCGGTGTCTATAGTGCGCACGGTTTGATCGTCCTTCTCCCTGGCGGGCGAGGGACGCACGTCGAGCTGGGCTGTGCGCTTGGCACGAACATTCCGGTACTTCTCGTCGGAAGTGAGAGCGATCTAATCGCCGGCGGTTATCACTGCGTCTTTCACTACCATCGGCTCGTACAGCGCGTCGCACCGACCACGGACGAAGAACTCACCCATGTAGCAGCGGCATTTATTCGCAGCGCGCCGGGCCTCATTCGCGATCTCATGGCGTAACTGTGCCGCCAACGATCGACAGATTCGATGGGAAGTATCGGTTTTTGTCGAACTTCTATCCGAGCCCGATCGTCTACGAAGGACAACGTTACCGTAGCGTCGAACATGGATATCAGGCAGCGAAGTCACTTGATCCTGCGATCCGACAGAAGATCGCTGCGCAGACAACGCCGGGAAAAGCCAAGAGTCACGGTCGGCACGTCGCGCTCCGACCGGATTGGGAGTCCGTCAAGATCTCGGTCATGCGCGATCTATTGCGACTCAAGTTTGCGATCCCAGAGTTGCACGATCAGCTACTAGCGACGAGCGACGCGAAGCTCATCGAAGGGAACGATTGGGGCGACGCGATGTGGGGGGTCTATAAAGGCCGCGGCCAGAACTGGCTCGGTCGGCTTCTCATGAAAGTACGCGACGAACTTCGAGGCGCCAGATGACAGCGTATCAAATCCATCTCGGCGATTGCGTAGACATCCTCCGAACATTTGAGGAGAACTCTATCGACGCGGTCGTAACCGATCCGCCAGCCGGAATCGCTTTTATGCAAGCTGAGTGGGATGACTTCAGGCGAGCAAAAAATCCGAACGACGTTGGGCGCGACAGTGTCTTTGGGCGTCTATCCAAGCACGGACCGGAGTACGGCCGCCGCAAGGCTTGGGAAGCGCCCGTTAGCAAACACGGATTCACCGACGGCGCGGAGCGGTTACCTGCGCCCCTTATCGGCGGCAGTGCGCGTAACCCGATGTGCCGAAAGTGTCATCGGCACAAGCGAGGATGGAAAGACACGCCGGGTTGCGAATGTTCACAGCCAGAGTTTGATACGCACACACATCAAATCGGCACGCGGGAAGTCTTTGTCTCGTGGTTGACCGAGATCATGTGTGAATGTCTGCGTGTGCTAAAGCCCGGAGGACACGCTCTCGTTTGGGCCATTCCGCGTACGTCGCACTGGACAGCGACCGCGATCGAGGACGCGGGCTTTGAGATACGAGATCGGGTGTCTCATATATTCGGATCGGGCATGCCCAAGGGACACAATGTGATGCGACTTTCGATTTTGCCTGAGATCGAGCGACAATTGCGAGATCAAGGGGTGACAGGAGAAATCAAGTGGCGCTAGCGGCCTGCACGAATTGCCAACAGAAGATCGAACGACCCCCGTCGCATCTAAGACACAAGCAAGTATTCTGCTCACGATCCTGCCGTAAATCGTTCTCTGTCCGCCCAGTAGTTTGTCGAGGTTGTAGCAAGCCCTATCCACGGGTTCCAGGGCAGCCGCGTCGACAATACTGCACTTGGGATTGTTTCAAAGCGTCACGGCATACCACGGTTACATGCCAGGTCTGCGACGTCCAATTCGATTCCTATATCAGCGAACACCACAGACGAATCAGACGCGCTCATATCCCCTGCTGCTCACGTCACCGTCGCAACGTGTATACTTCTCTCCTATTCGGCGGTGATGGTACGTGGCAGCCAGGCGGTCACAGCCTGAAGCGGCAGCGTGGTCCTCACTGGCGGCGCGTGCGCGCCGAGTACCTCCGGATGGTCGGCGGGACTTGCGAAGGCTGTTGCGGGGCACCTGCTACACAAGTTCATCATCTGCATCCGATCGCTATGGGTGGAGATCTACTGAGTTTCGACAATCTCATGGCCGTCTGTACCGAGTGCCACGAAAATATGCACTACCAATTGCGCGTTGGTGCTTTTGCATGCTCGTTTGAGAGTGTGGCAACCGATGCGTGAGTTCACGGTGATCCTTGAGGGACGCCCATACGTTGTCACACAGTGTGACGACGGAACCTTTAGGCTGCCTTCGGATTTGATTGCGCACGAAGGTGTCAACGTTGCTTTGAAACCCGCCTGCGAGGATTGGTGGCTCTGCCGTAAGCCGCTCGACGGTACGGTCGCCGGGAATGTACTTAAGTATGGAACGGGTGGGCTCAACATCGACGCAACACGAATCGCAACGAACGATAGTTTGAACGGCGGCGCGTATTCCGGCGGCACGCGCCCAACCTCGATGCTCGGCGCAACCGGAAAAGCCGGTGGAACTAATTCGATGTTCGAGTCGGGCGGTGGGCGCTTAGCGCCAGAGGCGTACAAGCAGCCAGCGGGTCGCTGGCCGACGCACGTGCTATTTTCCCACGTTGAGGAACGAACTGTTTACTTTGATGAATGGATCACGCGAACACGTCCTTACGGCGGAACACGTGAAAAGTGGGATCGCGTAACGGGCGGGGCTGATTATTACGTTGCGCCCGGTTGTGTACTGGTTGGGACGAAGCGCGTCAAGGCCGCCGCGAACAGTGGCGGACCCGCCGGAGCATCTCACAACGGCACGATGGGCAATTTTGCCGGTACGGCCCAACAATTTGACTACGCCGACGCAGACGGCAGGGAAACCGTTGAGGATTGGCGCTGTGTAGATGGGTGTCCGATTGCGGAGCTGGATCGACAAAGCGGTACGGTGGGCGCTTACGCACGCGCAAGCGGTCCGTCTTTGCGGAACGGAAATACATCGGTCGCACGTGGCCGATACAACGGTCTTCCAAGCGATCGTGATCCGCCGTTCTACGGTGTTCGTAGCGGCGCGTCGAAGTTTTTTTACTGTGCCAAGTCGTCACAGTGCGAGCGTAACGAGGGACTTAGCGGCAAGCGCAATACACACCCAACGTGCAAACCGATTCAACTCATGCGTTACCTGTGCCGACTCGTTACTCCGCCCGGTGGGACTGTCCTCGATCCGTTTATGGGCTCAGGCTCGACGGGTGTAGCTTGCGCCGAAGAAGGCTTTTCGTTTATCGGCGTCGACCAAGAGCCAGAGTACGTTGAAATCGCGAAGGCGCGCGTCGGTCACGCATACGAAGGGCGCGGCGTCATTGTAGATCCCACTCCGCCGGAGAATATCGATCTGCCGCCGCTCGACGAGAACGAAGCGCACTTCGAGTCGCTGGAACTGGAACTGCTGCCGCTCGACGAATCGTCCGAACTGCCGCCCTTGGACGAAATCCCATGACGCTGCCAGAAGATATTGTGCTTTCGTTCCCCGAGCTAGAAGCCGCGCTATCAATCCCGATCGATGTTGCGATCGACGAAGCGAGTCAGAAGCTCGGCCTGCCGCTTCTCGGAGGTCCGTCCGGGAAAGGATGGAGCTATTTTTCTGTCGCTGCATCGTGCCCGTGGTTGTGGACGCGCACCTACCCGCCACACGGCAAAGGTTTCGAGCTGACAACGCCGCCCGCGCCGCTACAGATCGGCGCGCTTTATCACTCACTCATGGCGATGTTCTACGGCTACGGTCTCGGCGGCGGCGAAGCCTTCTATCATCGTAGAGGACTTCTCGCTCCCGGTCTCGTCGAGAAGCTCGGCAAGCGAGGCCCCAAGGCGAAGCGAGATTGGGTAAGCCTCCCACCGGACGGTGCCGACAAGCTTTTGGCTGAGCTAAAGGCGATGGCCGAAAAGGGCCTGCCGAACGACTTGGAAAGGTCCGTCGACGACAGCGTCATCCCTGAGCCGCGCCCGTCGCTCAGCATTATCCTCGAAGCCGAAAGGCTCTTTGACGCGCACACCGGATTCTATGGTAGCGGTGAAGAAGATTTAGAGCCGCTCGCGATCGAGTGGTTCGCGGAACATCCCCTTCTTGGTTACACCTGCCGCTATGACGCGATCATGCGGCTAGGGCCGAACGATCCGTTCGTCCGTGAGGGTCAGCTCGACGCGGGTGGCGTGGTTATCATCGAACGGAAGTCTGCGAAATGGTTGAACGAATGGGCCAAAGAGGGCTGGTTCCTCGACGGCGAAATTCTAGGCCAATTGCTCCTCTGGGAGCCATCGGGCTGCGCGAAGCTCTTTGGGCCGCTCGCTGGACTCATCGTCGATATCGTTACCAAAGAGAAGTCGCCAAAGTTCGAGCGAATTCTCGTCCCGAAGAATCCAGTTACGACGCGGATCCACGAACAGAACATTCGCTACCAGAAGGCCGAGATGGAATGGTGGCGCGCAACAGGAGTAATCCCCCGTAGGTTCGTGAGCTGTTGGAAATTTGGAAAGAAGTGCGCGCTCTACGAAGAGTGCCGATCGGAGTCGGCTGCTGAAGCTGCCGATCTCCCGACGCTGGAGAATCAACCGCTTGCAGAGGAGATCGAACAATGAACGTACCGGCCAACGCAGAACTCGAAGCGAAGCTCAAAGAAATCGCCGATCTCGAAGTGGCGAACGAAGATCTCGAAGGCGAAAACGCTACGCTCGAAGAGGACCGACGGATCCTGCTTCGGCTCGCGGACATGACTGAGGGCGAGTTCGAGCTGATCAAGGCCCGGCTCGAATTCACAAGTCCTGAGCACTTCCTCGAACAGCAACTCGCCGCGCGTAAGCAACGCTACGCGCAAGATCCACGATGACGACGGAACGAGACACGATCGCCGAGGAGAACCAACGGCGGAGTTTCACGCAGATCGCGATGGTCGACGGTAAGCGCGTCGTCGCTGTGATCGATCCGAACAGCCAACGATCATGGACTCGGCAAGTCGAAGCCGCACTCAAGCGGTACAAGCTCCGACGGAGGACATCGTGAACGAGGTTGCCGTAAACGAGATCTTTTTCTATCCAGATACGCGCTGTGACCACGTAAAGCACGCGGGCGAAGGCTGGAAGTTCTGCTCACGCTGCGGCTCGAAATGTACGCGAGCAAGGGACGGCACGATCGACAAGTATGAGCGCGGCACGAAGGACGCACCGAGGCCGACGCTGTCCTTCGAGGAGAAGCGAACCGAGAAGCGTTTTGGAGCAGCCGCCAATGCCCCGCGTTGATGTCGACGCAGCGCTAGATGAGCTGTTTCTGCGCTCGTCGATCATCTATGGAGTAAGCCGAGCCGGAAAGACGATCTTGAATGCCAGCATGCCGAGGCCGGCGATCTTCGCGAGCGAACGGGAGGGCGGCTATAAGTCCGTCCAGACGATGGATCGGAGTCTCTGGTACGAGCCGGACATGAAGCCGATCATCTACACCATATCGAGCATCAAAGAGATGCTCCCCTACTTCAAGGAGGTCGAAGAGCACACAAAGAAAGGCCGCATCAAGACCATCGTCGTCGAGCTGTCGTTTTACTCGGAAGATATCATTCGGTCGATGACGAGTGCAGAAGAAAAGAACGGCTGGGCCAAGTACAAGCTACTGGATGATCATATCCAGTGGCTCGACGCAACGGCCAAGCGTCTCGGCGTTCGCATCGCGTATAACGCCCTCGCGGCTGATCCGGGTGATTTGACAACGAAGGCTCCTGCGGGGATCTACGTCGCAGGCAAAGCGCTCGCTCGGAAATTGCCGGCGGCGACGGATCTCACAGGTTACCTGCGGACGGAAGACATTGGCGCCAGGATCGATCGGATCCTTCACTTGACACCGTACGGAGCCTATCCCGCGGGACACAGGTACGGCGCGAAGTTGCCGCCGTTTGTGAGAAACGCGACGTACAGAAAGTTGGAAGATCTCATCATGGGACGCGCAACCGTAGACGAGTATGGAAACGTCGTCTACGGCGAAGGCGCAGGTGCAAACGGCAGTGCTGCGGCAGAGCTTCCGCCGCTGGCATAGTTTCGTGACCAGTTGAACAACGCAACAAGGAAAGACCAAGGAGAGACAGATGGCCGAGAACGAAGCAGTCCTGGAGATGTTCACCCCTGAGTTTTTCGCGGAGACCAAGGCCAATGACGGCGTTGGTTTCGTTCGGCACCCGATCGGCGATTACCGCCTGCGGGTCAAGGACATGACGATCGAAGCGTCAAAGGGTTCGAGTCCACATAACATGATGGTAATCACCTTTGAAACCATCTCGGGAACCGATGATGCCGCGATCGGCATGACACAGGTCAGTCGTTACGGCACGCCGCAGAGCCCGAAGTTCATGCGCGAACGCGGCATCGCATTTCTCGACGCGATCGGCATTCGCGGCAAGTTCGGGATCAAGATGGTACTCGGACGTGAGTTGGACGCGACGGTGGTCTGGGAGAAGTCAGCCCCCGTGGTCGATCCGGCAACGGGCGAAGAGCGCACGTACGTAAACAGCCGCATCGTCGCGGAACGAAAGGCGGGTTCGCCGAAGCCGCCGAAGGCCAATGCAAAGGCGCTTTCCGCGTCGGCCCTGAAGTACGTCGAGGCACAGGAAGGCGGCTCTTCGACGACGAGCACCGCGGAGCCTACCGGCGATCGTCCGGAGTGGGAAGCTGAACCGACGCCCACCGCCGCGTCTGTTACGTCGTCTCCGGCCGTCGAGGAGTGGCTGTCCGAGGATCGCGTGCCGGCAGCGGCGAACGAGTATCGTGTGATCATCGCCTTGGGAAAGGCGAATTCTGAGCAGGCCAAGCGCTCGCTTCTCGGAAAGCGGATCAATCCTGCGGGTCCGATCGACGTGAACGCACTGCGTGAGCCGCTCAAGTCGGAGTTCGCTGCGTGGAAGTCGGCACAGGGCGGTGAGGATTTGCCGAGCTTGGACGGTAATGGCGCGGCGCCGACAACGGCACGTCCGAAGACCGGCACTCGGTCTAAGCCCGCGACGGCGGCGTAGTCCGCGAGCGCGGCGCGCGCTTACACGACCAAACGTAACGCACGCCGCGCTCGCATTATTTCGTAGCAAACCGGAGCCACAGATGCCTCTAACGATCAGTGACGTTGCAATCGAAGCGCACAGAATCGCGAAGGAACACGGTTGGTGGGACGACGGCATGCCACGCGAGATCGGAACGCTTCTCTCGTTAATACACAGCGAGATTTCTGAAGCGCTCGAATGCTGGCGCGAATCGAAGGCGCCAAGCGATCTGCAAGCGTCGACGCGATCGCGTTCGGCCTCGATGTAATCACTCTCCGTGAGTAGATTATTGACGGTGCCAGCACCGATCGTACGCTCAATCCTCGCGTTGAGCGCTGCGTGCAGCACCCGCTCGTCCTAGAACCGATACCGTGACAGTAAACGCGCCCAGCGGTCAGCGCAAGCTAACGTTGCTCCAGGAACAGCTCCTTGCAGACGGAGCCCGCTGCTGGGAGTGTGCTTTGGGTCGAGGAGGTGCCCCGGGACGGCCTGTACCGGCGGCTTGGGACTATCGTAACGGTTCTCCAAAGTTGGCACTCGTAGGTGAATTACCAGGAAAACGTGAAGTTCAGCTTTCGCAAGTTTTCGTCGGCGCGTCGGGCAAGTTGTTAGATGCCGCGCTGCGGTCCGGTGGAGTTCCGCGAAAGGACGTCGCAGTGCTCAATGCGGGCGCATGCGGGCCTGTGCAATCGGGCGCCGACGAAGTCAAGGCCAAAGTGCTCGCCGCCTGCCGACCGAGGCTGATTACCGAATTAAGACGCCTCCAACCTGACGTTATTCTCGTCCTCGGCGGCGGCGCTCTAAAGAGCCTCGCATCCAAGGCGCCCGGCGGCGTCACAGCGCTCCGCGGCGCCCTTCTCGATATCGGTGACGATGTCGGAGGCGATCTCTGGCAGCCGCGGCTTCTCGCAACGATCCATCCAGCAGCCATCCTTCGCGGCGGCGACGCAGAAGCGCCCGATTCGCCCGGCGGCGAAGGCTCGCGGGCCGTTGACCTGCTCTACTACTTCTTGGTTTACGATCTGGCCAAGAGCTGGCGGCTCGCCAACGGACACGTGAAGCCGTGGGTCGATGATTGCGATTTGTTTCTCGTCTCGGGCGGGTGTCTTCACCGCGCAACGACCGACGAGAAAGGCACACCGATCGTCGGCGACGAAGCAACTGCCGATGAGTTCGTCTCGGCGATGACACGCATTCAATCTGAATCGATCGAACAAGGAGCCTTTGGCTGTGACGTTGAGACCGACGGCAAAGACTCGCTCGAAGCCAACCTGACGGCCATCTCGTTTGCGACGAAGGCGGGCGGGCTTTCTGCGACCTGGGAGGCATTTCAACGTGTGCCCGGCGCTCTCGCGATCGCACAGCAGATGCTCGCCGGGGACACGCCGAAGTGGTTTTGGAATCGGATCTACGACTGTCTGGTTCTCCCTCGGCACGGCTTACCTGTTTCGAAGCCAATCGACGACGGTCTTCTCTTACATCACGCCGCATTCCCGGGGCTACCACACAAGTTGGATCAAGTCGCGCAACAGCTACTCTGTGTGAAAAGTTGGAAAAACGAGTTCAGGCGATCGACGAAGAACGAGGCTGAGCGAATCACTTATTGTTACAGAGATAGTCAAGCGACGATCTTGATTCCAGGTCCGCTCTCGGCGGTTGTTACGCAGCATAAGACCGAGCGTGTATACGAAGCCGATCGGCAGGTCGTCGCGATCGCACAACGCATGCGGTCTTTCGGGTTCTGGATCGATCGCAAAGAACAAGAGCGCCAATCAAAGATCCAGCACGCGCGGCTCGATTACATGCGCGAGAGCTTGACCAAGGACTTCGCGAAGATCGAACCCCAATGGCGCGATCGCTTGGCCAGAAACCTCGCCATTCGACAACGCCAAAAAGATCCGGATGATTTTCTCGAACGAGTCGGTAAGCGCTACGACGAGATCGGCCGGCGGGCTCACGTCCTTGAAAAAGCCGAAGCGGCTGTCTGGAAGACCGAGGAGAAGCTCGCAGCGGCGCCGCCTGACCGGCGTGCGAAGGCCGAACGCGTCGTCTATCATGCCCGCGCGCAGCTCGATAAGCTCACACGAAAATCACAGACGCACGTCGGGCTCATCAAGACCAAGGCCAAGGCAGACCTCGTCGCGCTCTTCGAAGTGCTGCGGATCCCCTTCACGTCGTACACCGACAAGGGCTCGCCGGTTACGGACAAGAAAGCGATGGAAGCCGCAGCGGCCAAGCATCCGCTCATGCGGCAGCTCATTCACGTGCGCGAAGCGCAGCATATCCTCGCGACGTATATCGACGGGCTTCCCATCAAGGTCGACGGGCGCGTTCATCCCGACTGGTCGGTGACGAAGATCTCGGGACGTTGGGGTGCAGGCAAGATCATGAACGTACCCAAGCAGATCGCTGGGTGGCCGCCTGAGATCGATCCGCCGACAGGCGCTTGGCGTCGTAGACCCTCGGGTGACTATATCTGTGCCGTCGAGAACCCGCGCGCGATCATCAGCGCGCCAACCGTCGACGAGATCTTAGCACACGCACTCGACAATCCAGAGATCTACGAGGACACCCGCTATCGTCGGATCTACGAGCGAGCGCTCGGTGGGTATGGGCGCAGGCTTGTCGGCGCAGATATGTCGCAGGTAGAGCTTCGGTATGCAGCTCTATTAGGTAAAGACGAATTCCTGATCGAAGCGTATAATAAAGGCAAAGATGTTCATGCAATGAACGCGCGTGTCTGCTTCCCGAAGACGTTTCCCGAACTCGAAGCGAAGTGGCATAACACGTTTGTAGGTCTCGGACGAGAAGTGCCTGCGATCAAGGCTGATCTCGCGAAACTCAGCCTCGACGATGCGTTACGTGCAGAGCTTGGCAAGACACAGAAGGTGTGGAGTAAACTCCGCGATCTCGCGAAGCGACTTGTTTACGGTTGGATCTATGGCGGGCGTGCCGAAACTATCTACAACGCCCTCGTGCGCGAGTTTCCTGAGCTGGAACTAGCGGCTGTACAGGAGGCATTTCGACTTCTCGATCAAACGCTTGTAGGCTGCGTGGCGTGGCGAAATCGTATCGAAACCATCGTGCGTCAGCAGCGCGAGGTTCGTGACGCAATTCTTAACCGAGCGCGCTTCTTTCCACTCGGCAACTGGGACGCGAACGTCGCTTGGAACCATCCAATCCAAGCAGGCTGTGCGTCAATCCACATTCTCTCGGCGTTTCGCTTCGTAGCACTGACCGAGCCGCATCTGCTTGAGTTCGATCAACTCTACGCGTACGGCCTGCTCGACAAAAGTTGGGTAGAAGCCAGAGAATCTGAGGGTTTTACGGAGTGGCATGCGCCTACCGTTCTCATCGCAAATATCCACGATAGTTGGACTTGCGAGTGTGACACCGAGGACGCCGAGAAAGCTGCGAAACTGCTTGACCTCGCCATGACACATGAGGTAACTATCGACGGTGTAACGATGCGTTTCCCCGCTGAAGTCGCGATCGGTCGGAGACTGAGCGAAACATGAGTTATCCCGCACGAACTAAGGAAGAACAGATCGGGCTCTTTTGGAGTCGTGTTGAGAAACAGGAGGGCGTGCGCGTGTTTTTCACCGCGCTGCCGGTGGAAGGGCGCATCGCCGAGCCGGGAATGTCCGGCGACCCTGTTCACAGGTGAACGGGCTTAGCTCTTCGTTCTGCAAGCTCCGTTCTGACTGGCGACCTTCAAGTGAGCGAATTCTCTACCAAGGAGGCTTCGATGGATCTGAAACGACAAGAACGCGAAATCATCCTACTAACGGATGACAGCCAAGAAACCGCTGCCGCTCGGGAGCTGCTCAACCAGCGCCAAGTTGTCTATTCCGAGGTAAACGGTTCCGTCGGCGTGCCCGCTCCCGAATACCAGCGACCGACGCTCCTCGTACGAGGCACCGCCTTCCAGGGCCTTCGACAGATCAAGGACGCGATCAAACTGCGCCTGCTGCCCAGGCGAATCGACGCTCGACTCTGCGCGAAGAACCTAGGAGGCTATGTGACTGAGCGGGAGCGCAGCGTACTTCGAACAGCGACAAGCGGCGGCTTTGCCGTCGCAC
>OBEQ012220627.1_pt1 | contig 23607 bp, 26 predicted proteins | sample 1670901 | NCBI WGS metagenome assembly OBEQ01 (sample SAMEA104232315, study PRJEB22302) | groundwater metagenome | biome: forest; feature: aquifer; material: groundwater | place: USA | collected 2011-08-07 | depth 5.4 m
ACAAAAGGAGAAATTGCATTTGTAGCTCATTGTCCTGAATTAGGCGTAACAAGCCAAGGGGAAACTGAAGAAAAAGCAGTTGAAAACTTGCGCGAAGCAGTTGAACTCTATCTTGAAGATGACGACGTGCAGGAAATGTTGAAAAAACACCCTGTAACGCTAGCTCATGTTACTCCGCTCGTTGTGCCAGCTTAAGGTGAAATTTCAATTTGCCAAAGCTGCCAGTTTTATCCGGTCAAGATGTTATCAAACTACTTTCAAAAGCCGGTTTTATTGTTGAAAGCCAAAAAGGAAGTCACGTTAAGCTCAAGAAACGACTCTCCGACAGCGTTATAGTGACAATTGTACCGCTTCACCGCGCGCTTGACACCGGAACCTTGCTCAACATACTAAAACAATCAGACGTAACAAGGGAAGATTTATTCAAGCTAATGGAAAAATGAAGTCTTGACAAATTCAGCTACATGGACTAACATTACAACTGTTTAGGTTAATTATTTTCTTCTAGCAGCTTCCCTTATTTGTGCAAGCGTTTTTCCGCGGTTTCCAAATTTACTTCTTTCAGCTAAAGCTGCAACTTCACTTAGCTTTGCAACTGCATCTGCGTGCCTTGCGATTTGATCTCGCTTGATTGAACCTTCAGTAGCAAGTTCTCCGCGAAGTTGCCTGTGTTTTGCTATAAGTGTTCGTAGTAATTTTCTATCGCGAATTGTCTGCACTTCTTTTCCAGCTAGTTTCCTACGAATCTGTTCAAGTTCCGCTTGTAGCTGTGGTAATTTTTCAAGCGCTGCTCTTGCTTGCCTAGTTGTTTCTCTGCGGGTTGGCTTTTTCGCTTCTTCTGGCAAATTCACGCCTTCTCCTTTTACCAAAGTTATTTCAGGCATTGGAAGCTTTGCGCCGTTGTCACGAAACTGCGTTGCTATCGCTACGAGTCTACGTATTAAGAGGTCTCCAACTTTGTGCCCATCGGCAGAATGAGACGTAATAACTACTCTAGCTGGCTCGTTTGGATTTGCTGTTTTGGCAATTGTCAACAGCGGCTTTTCGTCGCTGTCGTTTATAACCGTTACGTGAAAACGGGATGCGCCTTTGCTAAATGACAATGGGACGTGAAAATTAATTGGAGTATATTGGTTACGCATGGCGCCGCAGTGGTTACCGGTTAACAGTGAGGTTTTCTTGTTAGGCGTTTGAGTGACGGGACTTACGCCTAATAGCCTATCACTAATACTCGAATTTTGAAAAGAAGCACCCCTAACTTGCACGTTTCCATCTTGTTCATGCACTGTGCCTTGCCATATCCCGTGGTATCGTTCCACTGGGACTTTTGCTGCCGAGCTAACGAGATGACAAAGGTCCATCACTGAAAACATTGCGTGTTCATCAGATGTGTGAAAGAATTTCTTTAGCTCTTCAATTCTTTCATTTGTTCTCATCCTATTCACCTTCACTGTCCAAACCTCTGTTCTGTCTCTTCGAAGAACTGCTTCGCTGCTAAGAAGTCTTGTTTTTCAAAATCTGGCCAGAGCTTTGGCGAAAAGTATAACTCCGAGTAGGCGTTTTGCCACGGCATAAACCCACTTAGCCGCTGGACATTACCAGTGCGGATAATGAGTTGCGGTGAATTGTTAACGTAGAGGTAATTTGAAAAAGTGCCTTCGTTAACATCTTCGACTTTCACTGCGCCGCTTGCAATGTCCCGCGCCAGGTTTTTGCTTGCGTTGAGCAGTTCGTCCCTGCCGCTGTAGGCGATGCCGATGTTAAGCGTTTGGGTTTTTTTGTCAATAGTTTTTTCCTCGAGTTTTTCCATTGCGTTCCTCACGCTTTGTGGAAGTAGTTCCCTTCGGCCGAAGAATCCAATGCGGCAATCTTCATAACCTAACTTTGGATGAGTAAGCGCATCTGTTAAATGCCGCGTCATTAGTTTAAACAGTACAGTAAGTTCAGTTTCTGACCGTTTGGCGAAGTTGTCCATTGACAAGGCCCAGAACGATACGTTTTTCACTTTTTCTTCAAATGCCCATTTGCTGAATTCCCCGGCTTTTTTAAAACCAGCCATGTACGCTGCTTCTAGAGGTAAATTCCTCTTCTTGGCAAACCTGCGGTTTCCATCTGGGATAATTGCAACGCTTTCAAGCGGTTGAATAGACATTTTGTGGACTCACTTTTTCTGTTTTGATACTTTTACAACAAGTGCTATTATATATGCACCCCACTTTTTTAAATGCACGGAGTTGAAAAAATGCCAGTTTACAAGCTAGGTTCACATGGAAAAAAACGTATTTTTGCCAGTTTTAAACAAATGGACGAAGTCAACCAGTGGGTCGGGCTCATGTTTAGCCGCAAGGTTACAAAACCCCTATTATTTAGCGGAAATGGAAAGATCTCCATCCACTCTTTCTTCTGTCCCGTTTTTGAAGCGGTTTTTCTCGACAAAAGCGGCAAAATAGTAAAAGCGGTCAAAGTCAAGCCATGGACTCCCTTAGTTGCAGCCAAAGCGTTTTTCCTCTTCGAGATGCCGCCAGGCACAGTTTCCAAATATTTGCTTAAAAGAGGAGATGCACTTCAATGGACGAACTAGAACAAACTTTATTCGGCTGGCAAGTAAACGGCGAAAATACGCCGCTGTTGGCGGGGTTTAACTTATCTGCAAAAGAACGCCAAACCGCCCTTGAAATAATTCGGCAATTCTTCTCTTCCCAACACAAAAATGCGAGCAGCATTGAAAACATACTTCGCAGAAAATGCGAGTCAAACGTCGACCCCATTCCACTTGCCAGCTTTAACCGCATAGTTTCAACTTGCAACGCGCTGCTAACCGGCTTAGGTCCAATTGACCAGCTTCTTGCAAGCGACGTGGAAGAGTTAAGTTTGTCAATTGGCAAAACAAGGGTTTTCAAACGTGGAATTGGCTGGGAAGACGCTGGGCTAGAAATAACCTCTGAAAAATTCCTCACACACGTGTTGAACAAACTAGCTGCAAGTTGCGGAAGGCGACTTACAAAAGACAACCCTGTTCTCAACGCGTTTCTTCCAAACGGCACACGCATCCACGCTGTTTCTCCGCCGCTTTCGCCAAGCGTTACAGTTTCAATACGCAAGTTCAAACAAGTGCCGTTTACTCTTGACGAACTAGTGCAAGAAAAACTCTTATGCACCGAAGCGGCCGATTTTCTAACCAGGCAAGTTCCAACCTCTTCAATTCTAATAGCCGGCAATACCGGTAGCGGCAAAACAACCACGCTAAACGCGTTGCTTTCTCTGCTTCCGGTTAGTGATCGGTTCGTGTTCGTCGAAGATGTCAGCGAGTTGACCTTGCCAAGCCACGAGCACAAAGCACGCCTCTTAGCTGATGGTGGTGTTTCACTTAGCCAGCTCATTTATGAATCGCTTCGCATGGGGCCTGATAGGCTAGTTGTAAGCGAAATCCGCAACGAACAAGAGGTAAAAGCATTTGCCAACGCGCTTCTCTCCGGCGGTGGGAAAACCGCCTATTCAACGTTCCACTCTTCAAGCGCAAAAGAAACCCTACGTCGGCTAATTCTTTTAGGGTTCCGCAAAGTTGACCTAGACTCGCTTGGCTTAATCATAGTGCAGCGGCGGTTCGACGATAAAAACGGCAAAGAAAAACGTAGGGTAACTGAAATCGCCAAAGTGAAAAACGGAGAAGCGGTTATCTTGTTCCGCTACAATGAAAAAAAAGATGCGCTGTACCAACCATGATAAAAATAGCTCAGAAAACTTCCTTCTTTACTCCATCAATCCTACTGAAGTCTGAGTCGGTTGTTATAACCGTAGCGTTGTTGTTCGAAGCAGTTGCAGCTATTAAGCAATCCATTGTGGGAACCTGCCCCCCTGATTTTCTGCACGCATATTCTATTTCCTTTGCAAGGTGTGCATCGGCGAGCGTCACTTGAAAAATAAGTAGTTGGTTAAGGAATTCTTCCGCAATTTTAATTTTATGTAAATTTATCTCGTTTAGTACTTCACAATAGCAAATTACGCTTGTAACTAGTTCGCCATTAGAGATAAAATTTCGTATATCTGAGCTTGAGCTAGTGTTTGCTAACATGTTCAAAATAGCGCTTGAGTCAAGTAAAAAACGAGTCATTATCGGTGTCGCCTGTTTTTCTTTATATTTGCAATTGCTTTTTCTACATCCATACCTGCACAAGAGCCAATATACTTGTCAAGGTCAATCTTCTGCTTAACTTCCCTAACAACGACGTCGCTGAAACTCTCGCCCTCTTCCTTTGCAGCTCTTAGCCTAGCATATGCGTCCGGAGTCAAAAATACATTTACCATAATTTACCACACGATAGTGTAGTACAGTGTTGAAATAAAAGCTTTTTGGTTAATGTAGCGCTTAATATGTGACTTTTTCTCTATTTCTTCCAGTGTCGGGGAAGTGGATAGCTTACCGTGTCACACGTTGAACCCTCAAAAGTTTACATGTGTTTCGGAGGAACTTCTGCCCTCTTAATTGGCCGCAAGGCCTATCCATAAAACTTGCTTAAGGCAAGTGATTGAAGAACAGAAACGATACTCGAAACTTGTTAAGGATGATTGCACAGGACGTTCAAGTTTAGAGATGAAACGGCTTCAATCGTGAGAGAACCGAAAGGTTGTTAAGAGCAAGGTGATTTCACCGCTTAGTCGAATGCTATCGGCCGAGCCAAGTGTGACAAAAGAGAGAAACTAACGTTTCTTTTTGGCGCCACGCCTGGCACCTTTTTCTTTTCTAAAGAAAAAGGGGCATGGCTAACAGAAGGCAGGGTACAACTTCGCCGCCACTACTTTTTCTTCTTTTCGCTTGCTATTCTATCCGCGTCTAAGAGTTGCTGGCGTTATTTTTCCTACAAATGCAGATATCTTACAAACCGAGTATCTACCAGTTCCATCGGGGCTTACCTGGTCAAGGTGATAGTATAGCCCAAAACCATTTACTGCGGCTTGGTATGCTGTTGATTGTTGAGTTGGATCGCCTACGGTTAGTGCCACTTGGTTTGTTTCAGCTGGGCTCGTGACATTAAACTCACATCGAGATGCGCCTGGTGTGCGGCTGTTAATTGTTGCGGATATAAGTTTTATTGAGTACCCCGTATCGCCAACTGGCGTTGCTAAAGTATAGTCTGGGTTTGTAGACAAGTACATTTCGACATAGTTAGCGTCGCTGCTGCGTGTACCGCTTGCAAGTACGTGTCCAGTTAAATTTGGACCAACTAAAAATGCCCCTACTCCTATGCCGAGTACTAGTAATGCTGCTAAGAATAGATTTGTATTTGAGTTTCCTTGTTTTTGGCTTTTTGCCATGCTGAAATCACCAAAAAGGGTTACGGGGGGGGCAATAAAAAGGTTTGGTTTGAAGCTCTGGAGGGTTTCCTACTCGTTGGCTTTTATTTCAGCTAGTAAGTTTTTGTCAAACGAAGCTACTTCCATGTTCATTGTTTTAGCCATCCATATTATGTGGCAGTCGACGAAACTCAAGTGGTCGGTTTGATCCTTGAAAATTTCAATGACGTCCTTAAAATCTTCCTGTGAAGTGTAGCCAACTATGAGTTTTCTGCTGTTCATAAGTGCGGTGGTTATTTCCTTTGCTTTTGGCAGCCCAAATTTCCTCAAGGCTACGGCAGCTGCTTCGTTTATTATGTAATCCGAAATAAATGCGCCGCTGATGTCAGCTTCTCTCATTATTTCAACGGCTTTTGGATGTTTTGGGTCGTTTTCATCGTAAAACGCTATAAAAATAGAGGTGTCAACTATCATTTCAATATCCCTCTCCGTAAAGTATCTCGTCGATATTTTCGCTTGCATCTCCAGGACCTTTGAACTTTATTTTTTCCCACGTATCGAAAATACTGTTGTGCTTCTTCTTTGTTCTTTCTTCTCGAATGCGTTCCTTTGCCTTTACAATTATTTCCCGCAGGGCTTCACCAGTGTTCAAGTCATGCTCATGGGCGTACTCTTGGACAAACTTCCTAGTGCCGAGGTCTACATTCCTAACTGCAAAAATAGTTTCTTCCATGAAATATGTTAAACATGTTTAACAATTTAAAGCTTTCGGCAGCTATTTTGTTTGTTATTTTTTCCCTAACCGAGTTACTGGATTAAAAACTTCCATTTCCTCTTATTTTTCGTTATTTAGTTTAAAGGAGTTTTTACCAAAATGCTTACCAAAGAATCCCTCAAAAAACACTTTAGTGCAAATTACAACGAGTTTTACAAAGTGCCGCTGTTTGAACACGAGGGCTTCCAGCGCAAAGTTTGTACGGCTTGTGGTAAGGGTTTCTGGACAGCTGGTTACGGCGACACGTGCGGAGACTCTTCGCATGAGAAGTACACGTTTTTCAGAAAAAATCCAAGGCAGGAAACGTATGCAAGCTTTTGGAAGAAAACCGCTGACTTTTGGAAGAAAAATAACCACCAAGTTATAGATAGGTATCCTGTTTTGTCGCGGTGGCGTGATGACTTGCCGTTTGTAATTGCCAGCATCGTTGACTTCCAGCGGCTTGAGGCTGGTCAGGTTGTGTTTGATTATCCGGCTAACCCGTTGTTTGTGCCGCAGATGTGCCTACGTTTTCCGGATATTGCCAACGTCGGCGTTACCGGTAGGCATTTCACGTGTTTCATGATGGCGGGCCAACATGCGTTTAATTATCCAAACGGCGGTTACTGGAAAGCTGACTGTTTGGAGTACAACTATCGTTATTTGAGGGAAGTGTTGGAGATTCCAAAAGATCAAATCACGTACGGCGAAGACGTGTGGAATATGCCTGACTTCTCTGCGTTTGGCCCATGCATTGAAAGCTTTGCAAATGGGTCTGAACTTGTCAACAGCGTCTTTATGCAATACCGAGCCAATGAAGGTGGGTTTTCAGAGCTGGAGACAAAAGTAATCGACGTTGGTTGGGGCTTTGAACGGCTGTTGTGGTATTACAACGGCACGCAGTCCGCTTACGAGTCGGTTTTTCCAAACGAAGTTCAGTACATGAAAGATAAATCTTCCATTGAAATCTCGCCAGAAATACTTTCAGCATATGCTTCGCTATCCGCGTCGCTTGACGTTGAGAACATGGTAAGCTTCAACGACGAAAAGAAAAAAATTGCAAGCAGCTTAGGCCTTTCGTTGCAAGAAATGGAAAAAGGAATTGCACCATTGCAAGCAATTTATGCAATTGCGGATCACTCGCGCGCATTGCTGTTTGCGTTGAGTGACGGCGCATTGCCATCAAACGTCGGCGGCAGCTACAATCTACGTGTGCTAGCGAGAAGGGCGTTTTCGTTTATTGAAAAATATGACTTTGACTTTTCGCTGTTTGACCTATGTGTAATGCATGCTGAGGATCTCAAGCCAATTTTTCCAGAGCTAAGCGATAATCTGCCGCTTGTTGAAAAAATCCTCGCAGCCGAGTGGCGTAAATATGGCGAGTCGCGCGAAAAAGGGCGCCGAATAGCAGGTGAAGCGTTGAAAAAGTCGCCAGAGGTTTCAACAAAACAAATGATTACGCTTTACGAAAGCCATGGCGTCAATCCAGAGATGATCGAGTCAGTTGCCAAAGAGCTAAATGTCAATGCAAGCATACCGACTGACTTTTACTCTGAGTTAACAAAGCAACGCGTGATGCAAAAGGAACGCGCCGACAGCGTCACTGGCAAAAAAGTTGTTATGCCGGATTTAGACACTTCGGCGTTGCAGCCAACAAAATTGCTTTACTACGATGACGTTAACCTTGTAATTTGCACAGCTAAGCTTCTTGGCTCGCATAAAAACGCGTTGATCTTTGACCAAACTATTTTCTATCCAGAGGGCGGTGGACAGATGAACGACACTGGAAAGGTAAAGGCAGGCGAGTGGGCGTTTGATATTGTCGACGTACAGCGGCAAGGCAAAGTAGTGCTGCACTTTGTTGAAGAGAAGCAAGCGGCGCACTTTTTACATTTAAAGCAAGGGCAATCTGTTGTGCTTGAGCTAAACGTTGCTCGCCGTAAGGCAATTATGAAACATCACAGTGCAACGCATATGCTGCTTGGCACTTGCCGTGACTACTTCGGTAACCACGCGTGGCAAGCTGGAAGCAATAAAGATGAAGACGAAGCTCACCTTGACGTCACGCATTTTGAAAAACCATCGCTAGACGATATTCACGAGCTTGAACGCCGCGTGAATCTTGCAATTGCAGCAGCTATTCCAATTGAAGTGCTCCACTTACCACGAAAAGAAGCAGAGCAGCAATATGGTATGCGCGTATACCAAGGAAGTGGCGCAGTTGCAGAAGTGCTGCGCATCATCAAGATTCCCGACGTAGACGCAGAAGCGTGCGGTGGAACGCACTGCCACAACACAGCTGAACTTGGTTTGTTTAAAATTAAAGGAGTAGAACAGATTCAAGACGGCGTAATCCGCTTCCGCTACTGCGCTTCGCTTGCAGCGCTTAAATATTTACAGGAGCAGGAAAACCTCCTTCAACAAACTGCTGACACGCTTTCAACTCCGCGTAGTGACTTGCCTAAAGTCAGCGCGAAGTTCCTAGAGGAGTGGAAAGAACAGCGGAAGGAGATTGATAAAATCCGCGAAGAGCTAGCTGTAAGTATTGCGCGGGAACAAATCGCTGGACACAGCAGCGACAAAAAAGTGGAGCTTAAAGTCAACCTACCCGCGCCGCTGGTTGAAAAGATTGCGGATACGATTGGCAAACAAGACGGCTTCACAGCGGTTATTTCAAACACAGAAGGATTTGTAACCGTTTCATGCCACGAGAAAAGCGGCCAAAATGCAATGGAACTGCTCAAAGCACTTGGGGCAAAAGGCGGTGGGTCGGCAAAGTTTGCAAGAGGGAAAATCCCCGCTTGAACCGCGTTTTTTTAAAGCTGGGGTTCCCAATTTCTCCTAAATGAAACTAACGCTACTTGTTCTAGTATTTCTTTTACCTCTTTTAGTTTCAGCAACTGCACCTTCTCCACAAGATTATAATAAGGTTTTCACTCGCCATTCTGAGGTTGGTAACTTTATGGAAGTTAATTTAGGAAACCAGCTTAATGTTTACACTAATGACTACGGGGAGCCCGAGTTGTTTTTTGACTCGCGTAATTTGCAAGGCTTTGTACAAGTTTTTTCAGGAGTAGGTGGAGAACCGTTGCTCGGCGAAGTTAAATTTTCTGATCTTCAACTAGCAAAAGACAATCGCGGCGAGACTTATAGCGAGCTAAAAAATGGTTTAGATGGTAAACCACCCGTTACTGCCAGCGTAGAGCGAAATAAAATTATTTTAAATTATAATCCATTGTCTGAAGAGTGCGGTGGCAATTATGTGCTTAGGTTCGTGGCGTCTAATCCGAGTGTAAAAGTTGATGAAAAGATTCCAGTGAAGCTAAGGGTTCACATTCCGTGCGAAGCTGACTTGCTTATGGTTTTAAGCCCAAAAATGGGGGGTCCAAGCGGTGAATTCCTTACTACGTTAAGGAGTTATATGAAAGTAGCTGGCGACGAAGGAAAAACAGTTAAAGTTACGACGCTTCCACAAAGCGTTTTTACTGCAAATGATGCGACTAGCGTACCGATTGACAAAGAAGTTACTTTAACTTATGTAGGCGGTTATGTTGAATTATTCGACAACCTTAAAATTTTCTTAGACTCGGTGATCCGCGACGCACATGGTGAGTTAGTTTATAAAGATGAATTTCGCATTACGGATGGAACTTACGCTACAGTGGCAATTCGTGATCCTAGTGACCTGGATGTTTATTATTCCAACGAGTGGATTAATGATCCATTTCCCGACGAAGAGCTTAACTTTTCAGCTGTTGAAAAACAAAAAGAGTTCATCGACTTAGAGTGGTTTAATTTGAGTTTCGTTGTTAATTCGGGTCTAGCAAATAGTGATGAATACCCGAGATTTTTCTTTCCAGAGCTGTGTGACAAAGGCTGGCCTCCCCGCGGAATTAAAACAATTGAAGATTCTGAGCGAGTTTTAAAAATAACTGGGGTTGATGCAAGTTGTGAACGCTTAGTTGGTATAAGTAGTGTTTTGTTTGCAAGTCCACGTCTAGCTGGTATAACTAAGGAAACTGAAATAGTTGAAAATGGAGTTTCTGTGAGGATAAAATTAGTTAGTCACGGCAAGCTTAGAGTAGTGAAGCGAGTTACTGCAAGAATAACTGGCGTAACAACTTCTCCGGAATTTTTAGAAAGAAAAAATAGCGGCGTTGTTGAAAACAATATAAAAAATAGGATCTCCCGCTTGCGAAAAGTGCATAAACCTAAATACTTGTTGCTTGTAGGCTCCGTTAACCATATCCCGATGCCATTTGAAAAAGATGTAGAAGCACCTAAAGAAGATTATAGGTATCTAGCTAGTAGCGATGGAATTATTCCTTCAGATAGCCTATACGTGCTTAACCGTGACAAAAACCTTGTTGAAATTCCAGTTGCTAGGATTCCAATTGCACTTGATGAAATCAATTCCTGGAAGTTTGCGTCTTTAGTGCTAAACAACGCTGTAAACTCAAGAACAAATTCAAGAGGCAAAAAGATTAGCTTACTTTCCGATGCTTGTGGAAAAAAAGGCGATTGTTTCATTAAGCGCGATACTAATTGGTTAATAGATAAGCTGCAAGATGCTGATGCGAATTTTACTTTGCGTTTAAGTCCGCCAGTTTGTCGCGATGCCATTAATTGCAATGAATTAACGAAAATTATATCTGATTTCAATAATGCAGATTATGCGCAGGTAAATGCGCACGGAAATGGTGCTGGTTTTTATTCCGAAAGTGCAACTGGTGTTGTTTTTGACACTCTTTTTGCTAGGGATATAAGCCGTAACGTAAACAATCCGGGATTGCGAGTATCTTTATATACTTGCTATAGTGGGTCAATAGACAAAGATCTTTATCAAAAGCCCATAGGGCGAGCTAATAGTATTGCCTTTGCATTTTTACAAGCGGGTGCGCCTCTGTTGTTAGGTAACACTCGCTTTGGAAGAGGCGGAGCAGAAGTTAACGCTAGACACAACAACGCTATGTTACTTACCTTAATTGACAAGGATAAGCGGCCAGCGGGGAATGTTGTAAACGATTATATGAACACTCAATTGAATCAACAGCCTATTTTCAGGTCAAGTGCACTTTCTCGCCAAATCTACGGCGATCCGTTGCTGCCGTTTTATAAACCTGCATAGAATAAGTGATACAAAATGGTTGACAAACTCATCGTAGCTGTTGTTGTTATAGTTGTAATTGCAGCTGCAGCTGTGTTTTTCAACTGGCCAACGCTTCGCCCAACTTTGCCAGACGTGCAAAACACAGGCGACTCCACCTGCAACTTGCCACAAACCAGCTGCAATGGTTCAGTGCTTACTTTTTACCGCTGTTCCAATGGTTCATCAGTTCAAAACGATTATAACTGCACTCGCTTAAGTGACTCAGTTAACAACTGGACTTGCAACTCCAGGCAAGTCTTTGTGAAAAACGGCGTGCAGTCAACGCGTGCAAACTGTGACATTGCTGGAAGTCGCAGTGTGGAAAACGTTTTTCCAAATAACCAAGGAGCTTCAACTCCACAAGGCAGCCAATCACAGCAAGTTAACCAGCAAAGCAACTCGCCACAACGTGCTCCGCCTTTAGCGTATTGTGGAAACAATGTCACTGATGCGGATGAAACGTGCAATTCATGCGCTGAAGATTTCAAATGCACTTCGCAGGAGTTTTGCAGCAACGAAAGCGGCTTATGTACTAAATCAAACAGTTTCGGCGACGACCGCTGTACGCCTCAAGAAAACGCAACTGGAAGCGACTGCTCAAGCTGCGGATGCAGTAGCGACAACCAAATTTGCAATTCAATTTCAAAACGCTGCCAAGCCAGCGTAACGATAAATACAGCCTTTCAAGCTAAGGTAGATGCAGTTGTAAATTCAACGCTTGCCAATGGCAACAGCACTAGTTACTTGGGTTTAGTTGACACAATTTACGCTAACCAAAGCGCCAAAATGGCTGTTTTCGACTGCGACACTACGCGGACTTTCTTCTGCCGTACTTTTGTAATATTGGACCGCAACGGAAACACGCTGGAAACAGTGCACAGTACTTAACGAGAAACTCACTTGGCTACTTAGCAATCTCGCACACATTTACGTTTATGTTTTTAAAAACTCTTTTCAACTCCATAGTGTCAATTCGCACCGATGTGGTTGTCAAACCGGCGTTGAACTCGTTAAATTCATTGTTGAAAACGCCGCTGTCCACGAAAAGCGGCAGTTGTTTACTGTGCCCAAGCGGCGGGACGCCGCCAACTTCACAACCGGTTTCGCGTAGAACTTCTTCATGCGTTGCCATTGTAAGTGAGCTGCTTCCAATGGCCTTTTCCAACTTCTTAAAGTCAACTTTTTTATCCGCTGGAATGTCAGCAACGTAGAAGTGCTGAGAATCGCGAGTTTTGACAACTATGGCTTTAATGCCAGCTTTTAACGGAGCGTTGCGGATACGCGCCGCGTCTTCGCTTGTGCGTACGGGTTCGTGTTCAATAACTTCAAACTTTGCTCCGCTGTTTGTAAGCAGCGTTTTTATTCTTTCAACTTCTTCAATTCCCATGATGGAAGAAATAGGTGGGCAAAGTAAAAAAACTCCAACGGTTGTAGCTGCGTGCATTGTGTGCAATGGTGGCAAAATCCTCTTGATAAAGCGTACAAAGCCGCCTTTTGTTGGCCTTCTTAGTATGCCTGGAGGAAAAGTCGAGTTCGGAGAGCATCCAGTTGCAGCTGCTTTGCGCGAAACAAAAGAAGAAACTGGGCTTGAATGTAAGTTTGACAAAATGCTCGGCGTGTTTTCAGAAGTATTGGAGCTGCCTGACGGCGGAAAAAAGCACTTCATAATCTTCGTGTGCACATTAGTAGCGCCTTCGCTTCAAGTAAAACCTTCTGAAGAAGGGGAATTGAAGTGGATAGATGAAGTCCAATGGGGCGGAATAGAAAACGAAATGATTCCAAGCGATTGGCGGATTGTCAAGGACTTTTACTTTGAAAAGAACAGCGCAATGGAAATCCGCGAGATAAAAATGTGCGAGACGTTAAAAGAAGGGAAGATTTGCTACGAGATGGAGGAGTGCACTTCACCGTAAGCGCTTTATATGTAGCGGGTTTAATCGTTGTCAACAGGTGAAATGTTTCAAAGTGGCTTCTAAATCTAAAACGTCTAAAAATTCCAAAAATCCAACGATGGCGGAGTGCAAAAACTGCCCTCCTTATTCAAGTAACTGCACTGGCGGTTGGACAACCAGTGCGTTTTCATTCGGAGCAACGCTTGCTTTGCTCTACCTCGCAAGTGCTTTAATCGCGTTTTTCTTCCCAAGCCTCTACGCCTATCTGGGCTTTGCATTGTCCCGCGGTTCAATACCAGTAAGCGTAGGTGACTTCACAGGCATGAACGTCTTATCCGGCTTAGTGGCGTGGTTCCTACTCGGGATAATTATCAAAGCGGTTCACTTCGCTGTTATAGCAAGAAGCAAAAATAATTCAGGGAAATAGTTGCTTCTTGCTATCTAGCAAGCCGCTTTACGAATCCGAAAGACTTTAGCGGCTTGCTATAAAAAAGCGCTTAATAAATAATACTAGGGAACAAGGGTGCGGAAAGAAAAAAGTGCAAAGTTGACATATTAGCCCAACAATAGCCATTTATTCTACTTTGCGCCTAGTTTAGATATATTGAGCTGATAATTTAGCCACTAATTCTCAAAGAATTGATGATGTACAACTTATGCATAGATTAAGAAAAGAGCTTCAACAAGCTTTAACTGATTTAAATTTTGCCACTTTAACTGAAGTGCAACTAGCAGCGCTTGACCCAGCTGTACAAGGCAAAGACTTAATTGTCCAGTCCTACACAGGCACAGGCAAAACAGGCGCTTTTCTCCTTCCAGTTCTGCACAACTTAAAGCAAGACAGCCGCGATACCCAAGTGTTAGTACTTACTCCAACGCGCGAACTAGCTGTCCAAGTTGCAAACGACTGCTTAAAATTTGCAAAACATTTGCGGATAAACATAGCGGTTGTCTACGGCGGCGCCGCTATTGGAAACCAAGTTAGGAAACTCCACGCAGGTGCACAAGTAGTTGTAGGTACTCCGGGTAGGATTCTTGACTTAATTGACCGTGGAGTACTGCGGTTAGAAGATGTAAAGTCAGTTGTAATTGACGAAGCTGACGTTATGCTTGACATGGGTTTCCAACGCGACGTTGAAAAAATACTCAGCTACACTCCTTCAGACCGCCAGACGATGCTGTTCTGTGTAGATCTACCCATCGAAATAAGGGCAATGGTAAACCGAAACATGCATTCACCAATCCGCATCAACTTGTTAAAAGATGAAAAGACAGTTAGCACAGTCGAACAATGGGTTTACCCAATTAGTCCAGTAAAGCGTTTTTCATTCTTAATCCATTTACTAAACGAACTCAAGCCAACGCGCTCCATAGTTTTCTGCCGTACCAAGCACTCAACGCGTAAACTAGCGTTTCAATTACAGAACAAGGGCTTCCACGCACAGGAACTCCACGGCAACTTAACGCAGAGCCGACGCGATAACATAATGGCGGGCTTCAAAGCAGGCGAAATAGACCTACTCATTGCAACTGACGTTGCTGCGCGTGGAATACACGTTAACCAAATCTCCCATGTTTTCAACTACGAACTCCCCCATGACATTAAGTACTACTTACACCGCATCGGAAGAACAGGTAGGATGAACTCAGTTGGCGACGCTATTTCGCTTGTTGCACCAGCTGAAGAATCTGTACTCCGCGAAATTGAACGCTTAATTGGCAAGAAGCTAGAGAGAAAAGAAGTCCCGGCTCAATTCAAACCAACTGGCTCAGAGCCAAACTCAATGTCCAAACGGCCACACGGGTTCCACTCATACAGACAAGAACGAAGACGCTTATTCTAAAACAACCTTTTTTCTTTTCTAAAAAGACAAAAGGTTGATCAAAAAAGAAAAATAAATACTGTTGGTTTAGCCTAAGCTATTTTAAAAAAGTTAAATGCCGCGGGGGAGATTTTCAGCCATGCCACTTTTCTTTACAAAAGAAAAGGTGCCAGGCGTGGCGCCAAAAGAAATGAAAACTATCTCCTATTTTTCCTTTTGACATCAACACAAGCGAAGCTTGTGTCTGAGTCATAAACGCCGCTGCGTTTATGCTCACACCTGACTTTTTCTTTTTTCTAAAAAGAAAAAGTATGGCCTTTGAACACCCGACCTCTAGATGGCTCGAGCAAATCTTGAGTTAACTTTTTCGATTTACTTATGAGTTACGCTTGGCTTTTCTTTGGCCACGCCTGGCCTTTCTTTTTCTAAAAGAAAGGCATGGCTACTAGCGCTCTAACCAGCTGAGCTACCGCGGCATATATCTGGTAGTTTTTGTGTTTGTCAATCAATAAAAAACCCTTTGCGCTTATTCTTTATATGTTTTTGTTGATTGAGGATTTCCTCCGTTCCTTTGCTGGCGCTAGTTGGTTTAAGGCGTTTAACTTTTTCATGCAAGACGCTTACTTCCTTCCGCTTGTTGCGGTTTTAGCGGTTGCTGTGCTTGTTTTAATTCCGCGTAAGGCTACGAGGGTTTCGCTGTTAGTTTCGCTTTTTGTTGCTGCGGTGTTAGTGTATTTCTTGAAGGTTTTTTACGCTGACCCTCGGCCCTGTGCTGGTTTAGACTGGTGTGAATCAGGTTACGGTTTTCCATCGGGCCACGCTACGTTGGCGTTTACACTTGCAACGCATACTTTTGGCACTAAGTACTTCTACGCGTTTTTACTATTGGCAACTTTGGTTGCTTTGTCACGTGTAGCTGCAGGTGTACATTCGTTTGAACAAGTTGTAGCCGGTGCAATTCTTGGGTTTGTAGTGTCGACCAGCGTTAATATTTTGCTTGACAAAGTGGTCCAGTTAAGGCGGTTGGTAAAATGAAAAGTTACGCGTTGTTAAAGGAGGATTTACGGCAAGTGATCCATTTTGGGGTTGCGCTTGCCACTGTGCTAGTTGTGCGGTACATTGGGTTCAACTCTTCACTCCTCCTCATTTCCACGTTGTTTCTTTTTGGTTTAGTGCTTGCTAATGCTAAGATGGTAGGCGGAAAAGTTAAGTTGGTTGATCAGTTCCTCGAGTTGGTTGACCGCAACGTTGCAATTCCGGGCCAAGGGGCAATGTTCTTCGCAGCTGGAATAATCCTTGTGCTGACTTTTCTACGCCCGCTTGAACTGGCACTCGGAATAGTGATGCTTCACGGGCTAGGCGACGCAGTTGCAACTATGGTAGGCATCCGCTCGCGTGCATTTTTACCTTGGAACAAGGGCAAAACTTGGCATGGTTTAATTGCGTTTTTCATCGCAGGCACAGTTGCAGCTAGTTTTTTTATTCCGCTTCCACAAGCAATTACGTATGCGGTTGTGTTGGCGGTTGTTGAGTCGCTTCAGTTGCCGTTTGATGACAACGTAACTGTTCCAGCTGCTTCGCTTGTACTTAGGGGTTTTGGGCTATGAAGGGAATTTTCATCGTTGTAGAGGGGATTGACGGCAGCGGCAAAGGCTATGCCATGATGCGTTTGCAAGAGTACATAATGGGAAAAAGCAAAAAGTACGACCACGTTCTTCTAACGCGGAACCCTACGAATTCGCTTGACGGGCAAAAACTACGCGAGATACTTGCAACGCAAACAGACTCTCAAACCGGTGCAAGGCAGTGCATGGAACTATTTATAAAAGACCGCACACAACACATTGAAAACCACATCAAACCCGCTCTTGACAAAGGTTACATCGTGCTATGCGACCGTTACAAATACTCCACAATGGCGTTCCAACACGCCCAAGGAATTTCACTTCAAGAACTAATTGACGCACAGTCACACTTGCCGACCCCTGACCTCGTTTTACTTCTAGATTTGCCAGTTGAAATCGCAAGCCAACGCATGTCGAACCGCGATGGTAGGGAAAAGTTTGAGAATAAGGCGTTCAGCGAAAAAGTGAGGAAGAACTACTTGCACCTTGCGCAGACTTTGCCAGATCCAATTGTCGTAATCGACGCGTCGAAGTCAAAAGAAGAAGTTTTCCAACAACTTGTAAATGCATTAGAAAAAAGCGGAGTGCTGCCTTACTAGCAAAAAGAAAAGGAAATTAAACTATTATGTGCCGATAATTTATCCGCCTAAACTGCTCCAATCGTCTAGTTCGGTCAAGGACACAGGCCTTTCACAAATGTCGCTTAAGCCAGAGGTCTAAAAGGCCTGCGGCGTCTGAGCGGCCTTTTGAAGATAGCCTGCGACCCGGGTTCAAATCCCGGCTGGAGCATTTTGTTTTTCTTTGGCGCCACGCCTGGCACCTTTCTTTTAGTGAAAAGAAAGGGGCATGGCTTCAAATCCCGGCTGGAGCACTTTTCCACTTCATTTTTCTTCTTGTTCATTTCTAATTTCTACTTATTATGTACGAACACGTAGTTGTCAAAGATGGGGTGCTGTGGATCGACGGGATACACATGCAGCGGTTCCACGGCGCTACTCCTGCAAAAAACGCTGAACAAATGGTACAACAGCTTGGAATAAAGCGCGGCGATAATGTACTAGACGTTTGCACCGGCCTAGGCTACACTGTTGCCGATGAATTGAAACGCGGTGCCAGCGTTACAACAATTGAACAAAGCGACAAAGTACTAATTCTTCTAAAAGAAAGCGTAAACAGTGGCATCTTAGAAAATGAAAACGTGAAGCTAATTGTCGGCGATGCTTTTCAAGAAGTAAAAAATTTATCTTCTGCTAGTTTCAATGCTGTGCTTCTTGACCCGCCGCGGTTTTCAATGGCTGGTCAGCTATATTCAGAAGAGTTTTACCGTGATTTGCATCGTGTGTTGAAGCACAATGGAAAACTGTTTCATTATACTGGCCAACCTGGTTTGCGCAGCGGCAAAAACTTGTTAAAAGGAATGAAAAACAGGTTGCAACAAGCTGGGTTTCACAACGTTGAATGGGTTGAAAAGTGCCTTGGATTTAGTGCAGTTGCTTAAACCAAGGGCAATAAAAGCGGACTACGTTTAACTTTTTTTTGCAAATGAAAACCCGTTTGATAATTGCGTTACTTGCCTTGTCGTTTTTGTTAGCTGGCTGCCTTTTCGACAATAGCTTCACCGGCGGATCGCCTGTGCCGCAAAAAATAATAGATGCTGAAAAACGAATTACGCCGCAGTTATTTCCTGACGTTAACTTAACTACAAATCGACCTGTAACTAACCTTCCTGGTGCTGTTCAAAACGCCTCACCTTCAATGCAGCGGCAAAACACAACTGTACAAAACCAAACCAATGCCGCTGTGCAAGCGAATAACTCACCGCGTTTACGGATAGAGCAAGTTGACCAAACGCTGGTTGATTTTCAAAACCTCCCCCATGCACCTCCAGCTACGCCTGTAACTGTAACGCAAAGCGACTACGCGGCACTTATCGAAGATGCAAAAATAAAAAATGCAATTGGCGTTTTAACCGAAGGCGAGCGTAGTTTTCTATTGACAAGCGCCAACGAGCTTGAAACCAGCAACACCGCCCAATGGGCGGAATATGACGGCGGCAACAGCGGCACCTACGTTTTAACAAAAAGCGAAGCGCGTAAAGTTTGGCTACGCCGAATAGCTAAATCGTTGTATGTTGAACTTCACAAAGAAGTTCCGTGGAGTTTGCGCAACTATGGAACTAGCGACTTGACTTATTTGTTATCTTTTTGCAGTGAGGACTACGCTGAATTTTCTCAACCGAACTACGCTGGCTTCGTTCACTACCCGTGCCAACAATTTTTCAAAAAGCCAAACCCAAATTATGAAAATTACGAAATGCTACTTGTTTGGGAACCCAACCCCCTAAGTGCCATGCAAGTTAGTCGGGGGTTACTTGGCGATTTCAGACCAGTTGACCAAAGTGGATTAGTTGATGCAATTGTGCTGAGGATGCGGCAAATAAGCTGGGGCCACGTGGGCAGCGTTGAAGACCAACAATATTTAACAAACGGAATACCTGGCGATGTAACTACGATGGATCGCTTATATTCGCTGAAGCGCGGCGGGTCTGGGTGGAACTCGATTTTCATCGCAGCTATAATGCGTGGTTATAACGTTCCAGCTCACGTTGGCGAAGTTAATGGCCATGGCTACGTGTGGTTTCCAACTGTTGACAAAGCCATGTTTTCAGGCGACTGGGTGCAAGGCTGGCCAAACGGACTACCAATTAACAATAGCTACGTGTCAAACGGCCAAATGCAGTACTATTTTTCGCTTCCAGTTTGCAACGCCCAAACTGAAGTTGACAAAATTAAACTACGGCGAATGCTTTACATTTACAACAACGGTGCTTTGAATGAAAGAGTTTACTACGGGCAACGCGGCTTTTGCACGCTTGGCGGCGAATATGTGCAATTCTTAGTTAATAGCGTAAAGTCAACTGACCAAGAATGCATCGACGGCTCACAGCCAAGCAAAGGGAAATGGACTCCGCCGTTTGACCAAGCTGAAATCGACCAGTGGACTTCAACCCTGCAAAACTACAGCGACCAAAGCCACCTTTGCACTTAACACTTAAACCTTAACTAAGCGATTAAAAACATACTCTCGCTTTTTATTCTACTATGGTAATTTCGCCCCAACTCCGTGAAAACATATCCGCAGACGTCGTTGTAGTGGGCAGCGGCATCGCTGGCATATCAGCAGCTTACCACTTGGAAAAAGCTGGCTACGATGTAGCTGTGTTGGAAGAATATGAAGTTGCAAGCGGGGCAACCCAGTACTCTTCGGGAATTTTGTACTTCGGCAGCGGAACCGATTTTCAAACCGCTGTTAGCTTGTGGAGCAAGGAAAAAGCGAAGTTGTTTTTCGACGAGTCCAAGCGTGCAATTGACGCTATGGTTAGCCTTGTTAAAAATAACAATTGGAAAGCTGGGCTACGTTCGCCTGGCACGGTAATCGTAGCGCAGAATGAATCCGAAAAAGATTATTTACAACAAGAGGCATCTGCAATGGAGCAGCTGGGTTATCCTGGTAAGTTGCTTTCAAGCGAAGAAGTTTCTGCTTATTACCGCGGCTGTAAGTTTACAGCTGGTCTATTCCAGCCAATGTGCCACCAGATTAAGCCAAGCGCATTTGTTCCGCTACTTGCGAGTTCCCTTAAGTCGCCAGTTTATGCGCAAAGCGGCATGACTAAAATAGTGGAAAAGCAAAACGGAAATGATGTAGTTGTACAAACCGCCCACGGGAGCATAGAAGCGAAGCACGTTGTGATTGCAACTAACCTAAAGCCCGCTTTTGGGCTTGAGCAGCACTTTTTCCAGGAAAGCAGCGTGCTTCTTCCATCGCAGCCGCTGGGCGATAAGTTAAGCGAGTTTTGGTCAAAAGACGTAATTATGTGGACGCCTGACGACCGTTACGATTTGCTGTACTGCCATGATGGCACCGCTTTTTTGGAGATGTACGACTTGCAAAACGTAGATGAAAAAACAAAGCGTTACTTCCCGCCTAACGTTAGTTTTCAGCGAGACAAGACAATTGGCGACGCGTGGTCAAAAACAAAAGATTGGCTTCCAATTGTTGGCACAGTGAACAAAAGTAAAAACATTCACGTGGCAATCGCAATGGGCGACCAAGGCATAGTGATGGGCTTCACAAGCGGAGCAAACATGCCAGCGTTGATAAACGGCGAATTAAATAATTTCCTTGAAATGACTACTCTGAAGAGGTTTTTGAAATGACAACCGCTCCAAAAATGTTGCATGAAGCTAAAGAAGAATTTACAGAAGCTGTGAAACGCAGCAAAGGTAAGGTAGTTGTATTGGTTCACCCGTTTTACTTGGATTATTCGCCGTCGGATGAATCGTGGGCTCAAAATGCTGAACAGCGGCAACGCCATAGGGAAATTGTGCTTAAACTAGCCAAAGCGCATCCGCGTGTCCCAATAGTTGTTCTTGAAGAAGAAGGCAAAGCACAGCAGACTCATGCCGTACTTAGCGCTCCAAATTCGTTTTACGTTAATACTTACGAGTCTAACCCTAATCCAGTAAGCGGTTGGAAAAAGTTACACCGCGCTTTTGAAAATTCAGGGGTAAAAACCGTTTTACTTGGTGGACAGTTGGCGCACAAAGAACACTTGAGTTTCTTAACCTCTCTTTATGGTGACATAAAAGCACACGACGCTAAGTTAAACCGTCCACCGGGATCTTCAATTGTCCGTGGTTGTGTTGCTGGGGCTTATAATGAAATAATTGAAGCTAAGTATGCTAAAGTGCGTTTGTTGCCAAACTTGCTCTTTCCAGACAAACCAGAATTTAAGCGGCTTAAATAATGTGGTCAATCTTAGCCGCCATTATGAAGTCGTTTTCAGTTAAGCCGTTGGCGGCATGCGTCCACAACGTGAGGCGGATTTTGTTATAGTACCACAGTATGTCTGGGTGGTGCCCTTCTTTCTCAGCAACTACTGCTACTTTGTCAATGAACTCCTTAGCGGTTTTGAAGTCTTGAAAGTTGTAGCCTTTTTCGATGACTTTGCCATGCATTACCCAGCCGTCAACTAAGCGTACTAGTTGCTTTGCGCGTGTTTTTGGCAACTGTGGTACGTTCCCTTCGCAAGGTATGCACTTCTGCTTTGATAATTCCATTTTGTTTCACTTTCTCCCGTTAGATAGAAAGGGTTTAGCCAATCGGAGGTATTAAATATGCCGCCTTTTCCAACTAAATAAGCAGTCAGGAGCACAATGAGTTTCTACTTATAATAGAGATTAGTGAATGGCTAGCGACAAGCACTTTAATGTGCAAATAAATGGTGAAGTATAAGATATGGGATTTAGAGATAACAGAGGAGGAGATAGAGGCGGAGACCGAGGCGGAAGCCGAGGTGGAGGCGGCGGTGGATATCGCGGCGGAGGCGGCGGTGGATACCGAGGTGGAGGCGGCGGAGGTTACAGTAGTGGACCCCGTGAAATGCATGACGCAACTTGTTCAGATTGCGGCGCAACTTGCAAAGTTCCATTTACCCCAACTCCAGGCAGGCCAGTTTACTGCGATGCTTGTTTTCCTAATCACAGGGAAGACCGCGGAGACAGGAACAGCGGCGGAAGGTCAGGTGGATACGGCGGCGGAAGGCCACGCGACTCTAACAGGTCAAGCGGTGGATCTTCTCCAAGCGGAGACCAACCAGCAGGCGACAGCTCTTCAGGCGACTCAAGCGACGACTCAGATGACGGCGATGATTCAACTGAAGAAGCAACACAGTAAAAATCTGCTTGTAAGTTAAAAGTGGCTGAAATAATGCCACTCTTTTCTTTTTTTTCTTTTATTTTTTCTTTATTTTTCCATTTATTTTTTCATTTCTTCTTGTTTTTTTCAGTTCTTTTTCAATTCTTTTTCAATTCTTTTTCAATTCTTTTTTTGCTTCCACTTTTCACAACAACTATTAAAAACCAGCCTTGGCTCTAGTTATATCTACAATGAATACAAAGCTCCTTGTCCCGCTTCTCCTTGCCTTTTCACTTTTAGCCAGCGGTCAATGGGTCTCGCAAAATTCAGGCACTAACCAATCCCTACTAGACGTTGACTTTATCAGCGACTCAACTGGCTACGCAGTTGGCGGCCAGTACATCGGCTCTCCAGGCTACCCCTCTTCAATTGTTTTAAAGACAACCAACGGCGGGGAAACATGGACTTCGTTATCCGTTCCAACCACCGCCCAATTACAAAGCGTCTGTTTTGCCAGCAGTTCAACTGGCTGGACAGTTGGCAACAACAACACAATACTAAAAACAACCAACGGCGGCGAAACGTGGCAAATGCAAAATTCAACTGTGCGCCTAATAGGTGCAGCTGTACCGTGGTTCACCGACGTAGCTTGCGTAGATGAAAACGTCGTGTACGCGGTTGGGTTAAACGGCGTAATTGTAAAAACAACCAACGGCGGCCAAAACTGGACATGGGTACACGGCAACCGAAACGCCGGCGACGAATCCCTACAAGCTATAAGTTGCATTGATGCAGAAACATGCTGGACAGTTGGGCTAGGTTCAACTGTTCTCAAAACCGGCAACGGTGGAACAACGTGGGAACAACAGCCAGCTGTAGGCAACTCGTTTTTCGACGTGTTTTTCCTCGACGCCACTCGCGGCTGGATTTCCGGCGACGTTGGCCGCGTAAGAATGACCTCTGACGGCGGAATTAGTTGGACTAACCAAACCGTTGACACTTTTGCTTCACTTCGTTCAATTTACTTCATTAACGAAACCCACGGCTGGACTGCAAGCAGCTCAATTAAATTTACAAACAACAGCGGAGAAAACTGGTACGCACAGTCAACCGACAGGCTAACGGGTCTTCCAATTATGCGCGGTTTAGACTTCGCCCCTTCTCATAACGCCGGTTGGCTAGTTGGAGACGAAGGCGTTATCCTGCGTTACGGCGAACCAACGCCTGCAGTGCATATAGCTCCATTTCAGGAAAACCTCACAACGCCTAACTACTCCGAGTCGCCACAAGCGCCAACTTCAACGTGCCAAATCGATTTAGAAACTTGCCTCAACAGCGTTAACCAAAACTGCGTATTCATAGCTTCTAGGCAAAC
>OBEQ010017080.1_pt1 | contig 23598 bp, 23 predicted proteins | sample 1670901 | NCBI WGS metagenome assembly OBEQ01 (sample SAMEA104232315, study PRJEB22302) | groundwater metagenome | biome: forest; feature: aquifer; material: groundwater | place: USA | collected 2011-08-07 | depth 5.4 m
GGACAGGAAGAGGGCGCTCCCGGGCCGCGGCCGCTTTAGCGCCCGCCGCCTCTTGCGTATCCGCCGTGAACTCGGCAATTAAAATAAGCTTCGGCACGCCACCGGTGAGCGCCATCCAAAATTCGGGCAAAAACTGAAACGCCAGCTTCACCAAATTGCCGTTTAACTTCTTGACGATTGACGGAAAAAGCTTGAGCGCCACTTTGAGCGTGTGGTCATCGAAGGATTCAAAACTTTCTGGTTTAAATTTGAGAACATGGTTAGTTACTTCGGCTAAAGGCTTTAGGGTGGGCAGAAACACGATAAGAAGCGACGAAAAGGGTTTGGGCTCTATCAGCCGGAACTTCACTTCGGTAATAATGCCAAGCGTCCCCTGCGAGCCCGTGATAAGCTTGGTGAGGTCAAAAAGCTCTTTTTCTTTGTTATAAACGTTCCAAAGGAAGTAGCCCGCGGAATTTTTTGACACGGCCGGTTTAGCTTTTTTCAAAAGGTCGTAATTTTTGGTGACCAACTCAAACATTTTCTGGCAAACCTCTCCGAAAAAATCCCGCCGGGCGCGCTCTTTTTCAAGTTCGGGAATCGTCAACGGCCGAAAAATATACTCACCGCCGTCCGAGAGAACCATCTTCACCTGCCGGACATAATTTTCGGTTTTGCCGTAGGTCAAAGTTTTTTCGCCGCCGGCATTATTGGAGACCATGCCCCCAATAGTACAGAGGTCGCGCGAGGCAGGATAGGACGGCATCAAAAGACCGTGCTTCAAAGTTTCCTTCTCAAAATCACGGTAGTACACGCCGGGCTCGGTTACGGCGTAACCAGCGCCCACTTCTTTGATGTGGTTAAAATGCGGCAAAAAATCCACCACGATTGATTCGGTCAAAGGCCCGCCGGTCATGTCGGTCCCAGCCGAGCGAGCGGTAAGAGAAATTTTCTCTCCGGCCTGCCTCTTTTTCCGCGCGAAAGCCACGAGATTTTTAATGTCATAGACGTCTCGTGGCGCGACCACAAGGGCGGGTTTGACTTCAAAAATACTAGCATCAACACTCGCCGCCGCGAGCGTCTTCTCGTCCGAATACACTTCACCTTTGAAAAACTTTTTGATTTCAGGGGCGTAATCCACCCCTTTATTCTAGCATTTTTTTGATTGCCGCAAGAGTTTCGTCCTGACCGGAAACTTGGAGTGTATCGCAGACTCCGATAACCGAATCGTCGTTTCCCCCGAGAAAAAGCGCGTCGCCTATATAGATGGAATCTCTAGAATTCCAACTGTTAAGTTTCATGAATTGTGAAATGTTATAGCCCTTATTTTTACCTTTAATGAAATAATCAAAGGATGTTGTGCCGCCGATTTTAACCTCAAGTGTCCTCGACTCAAATGGGATTTTATTCAAAATCGCCTGACGACCCTCTCCTTTCGGGTCAAAAAGCTCTTTGCGTTCAAGCACTGCACTGTGACCGACAAGACTGAAAGTAATCTGACAGCCCCGGTCTTGAATGAGGTCATTTTCATCCACATCGACAAAAAACTTTTTGAATTTCCGACGAATGCGCCCAATGTGCTTCATGATTTCTTTTTTTTGGCTCTCCGATAACTTATTTCTCCACAAATCCTTGCCATCTGCGGCCACAGCGTAATTGCCATTCTGCGCCAACACAGAAACTTTACCGGCAAAGTCGCGGCTTATTTGCTTCCAAATTTGTTCTATTTGGGCACCGGAGACCACAATCACGTCTTTGGTTGAACACAATTTGAAAAGTGCCTCTTTCATCTCTAGCTCAATGAGCGACCGGCTTCGGGTCAACGTCTTATCCACGTCAAAAAAAACGTGTTTGTAGACTTTTCCGTTCAAATACAAAACGGCGTTGAAATTTTTCATTTGATTTACGGTTATAGTATACCCCGGCACTAAACTTGCACAAGTTTAGTGCGAGAGTATAGAAAAAAATCGCCGACAAAAAAATGGTTCTTTGACTTGAAAACCGCTTGCCGTATAATAGTATGACTAATCATAAATAATTTTTAACCTCATGAAGAATGTAATCATCTACAGCACCCCCACTTGCCACTTCTGCCACATGGCGAAGGAATTTTTCAAGGCCAACAATATCGTCTACACCGACAAGAACGCGGCGGCGGACCCCGTGGCGCGCAAGGAAGCCATTACAAAATCAGGCCAAATGGGCGTGCCAGTCATCGACATTGACGGACAAATCATTGTCGGCTATGACGAACCGAAATTACGTAAGCTTTTGGGAATCAAGTAAGTTAATCCTAAAACTCGCCAAACAAAAACAAAAAACCGGCTTGCGCGAGACGCAAGCCGATTGTTGCAACGACAAACCCTACTCATCGACAACTTGAAACATGCTAGCAGGAAGCACAATCCTCTTCATTACATAGTGCTTGCCGGCAGGGTCATCCATGTCAGCTTCGCACGAGCCGCTGCTCAAAATAGACGCCGCGGTACCCCGACTGCCGACCGGATACTGACGCTGGTCTTTCTCCGGCAGATGAGAGCCAGTTCGCCACTCGTGAGTAAGTTGAATTTTAGAACCAATCTGCACCTTTGGAGCAGAAGGGGCGTCAAGTTTAGCAAGCGGCTTCGCGGAAGATGTGTTGAGTGTGTTCAAGTTCATAACTGTTTTTGTGTTGCATAAGAGCTATTCCGTTTTTCATCCCTTTTCTACGCAGAAGAGGGCAAAACGAAACGGGCGTCCGATTATCTCGAGCGCCCGTTTCTGTTTTTGTTAGGAGATTCAGCTTTTTTTAACAAACGCAGGAACCGACCCTCGAATTAGCGCCGTAAAAGCTAAAATTGAACCCGAGCACCTCTTTAGAAGAGAGGTGTCTGTGTTTTATATTTATAGTAAAACTTTTTGAATTGGCCTTAAGTGACATGATTATTTGTGTGAAAAAGGTGAACGGGCAGGGAAAAAGCTATTTGATTTCATAGTGGATAGTATATACAAGGCATCTGCAATGTCAAGTGTCATGTCCACAATCACTTAGTTTTGTAAAACACCTTATTGCCGTAACGCAAATCAATATAATCCACTTTGGACAAGCCACTCGTACCGCTGAAACTTGGGTCGGAAACGATGGTTTGGAAATTATTTATAATTGAGGCAAAATTGGCGTCCCGGCCAAAAATCAGGCGTTGCCCGCCGAGCAGTTGCACTTCAAAATCGGCATCCGGCCGTTCGCGGAACAAAGATACGCTAAAACCGATAGACGCAAGGTCTTTGGCAAAACCTAATAGTGAATGAAAGTATTCGGTTGATGAGTATGTTTGCTTGATTGGATTTTCCTTCGGAGAGGCGGAGTAAAATTTCATGAACTTGGAGGCTTCGCCTCCAAGTGGCGAAAATGGAGCAAAAATAAAACCGTTGCTGTCTAAAAGAAAGCAGACCTCTCCCCCGCTTTTCGCCGATGTCAAGGCTTCGCCTTGACACCACAAAGCCGCCGCCTGATGTTCGGTTATGCTAATGCCTATGGTGTGAAAATTTTTGAAGCCGACGGCAATACGCTCCGCCCGTGGAAATGACCGAAGAATGCTTTCAACAATGGCGTCTTTGGGATAGAAAAAAATGCTGGCCCGAGGCACGGTGAAAAAATAGCGGCCTGTTAAAAATTGTTGGGCAGTGGTCGCAATCTCTTGCGGCGATACTGAAACAGTTCCTGCCACTTCAATGTTGCGGATAGTGACCGCTCCGAGACCCGAGAGCAAAAATATCGAGCCCCACAAACCGGCAAGATAAAAAGTGGTTAAAACCACCCGGCCGATGAAGGCTTTGCGCCGCCTAAGCCTAAGCCGCGCGGATTTTAAGTTGTGTGTGCGACCGAGCATTGAGATATTCCAAATCTTCAGTAGTAAATTGGCGGCAAATTCTTTTATAAAATCTTATACTCCTGATTTATTTTTGCTTTTTCAGGATCAAAGATTAAATAGGTATCATGGTTTTTTATATCATCACCCTCGCCGCCCTCATATGACTGGTGAAGACTGCTCTCTGCCCTTAGAGCGACATTGATCAGTTCCAAGATTTTCCATAGCTATTAAATGCTTACTTGGAATTAGCAATCACCGCCTTGCCGAAATATTTTTCAAGTACTTGAGGAATTTTGATTGAGCCGTCGGCCTGTTGGTTGTTTTCAACGAGCGAAACCAAAATCCGCGGCGTGGGGATGGCGGTGGCATTGAGAGAATGGGCATAGCGAGTTTTGCCATCAGCGTCTTTATAGCGGATATTGAAACGGCGGCACTGGAAATCGTGGAAATACGAGGCCGAGGAAATCTCGCGATACTTTTTTTCTTGGGGAACCCACAGTTCAATATCATACTTTTTGACTTGGCCAAGGCCGAGGTCGGCGCCGCAATTGATGACCGTGCGATAAGGAATTTTTAGCGACTCAATAAACTCTTCGGTGTTGCGATTGATTTCTTCATGAAGCTTTACCGACGTTTCGTGAGCGGCTTCGCAGAGAATCACTTGCTCAAACTTGTAAAACTCGTGGACTCGGATTAAACCTTTAACATCTTTGCCGTGGCTGCCCGCTTCGCGGCGGAAACATGGAGAAAACGCCAGATATTTGAGCGGAAGTTTCGCCGGGTCAAGAATTTCCTCGGCATGAAAACCCATGAGCGGCACTTCGGAAGTGCCGGCGAGCGCGTCGCCGTCCTGCGTCATTTAATAATCCTCAACATCGCCGGGAAGATGTCCGGTGCCGTAAAGATTCTGCTTGCGAACGATTGTCGGCGGTATGATTAACCGAAAACCTTTAGCGCGGAAAAAGTCCAGTGCGTAATTCCAAATGGCAAAACTAAGCTCCGCGCCGGCTCCGGTCAAAAAGTAGCCTCGGAAACCGTGCACTTTCGCCCCGCGCTCAAAATCAGCCATGCCAAGCTCCGTCATCAACTCAAGATGGTCTTTCGGTTCAAAATTAAATACTGGCTTGTCGCCCCATGTTTTAACTTCAACATTGTCGGCTTCGGAGTCGCCCTCCGGCACCGACATGTCGGGCACATTGGGCACGGCAAGCATCAGCGTCTGCCATTCTTTTACCACGGCTTTGAGCTTCTCTTCCTCCTTATGAAGAGCTTCTTTCAAAACCGTCATTTCCGCAATCATGGCGTTGCGCTCGGCGCGAACCCCCACTTTGGAAATCCTATCATTCCAAGAATTTTGCTCCGCCCGTTTTTTCTCGCTGGAAGCCATAAGCTCGCGGCGGCGGTCATCTAGCCGCAGGAGCGCGTCAAGGTCAACCGCCATGCGCTTTTTCTTGGCGCCAAGCGCTACCACTTCCTTATTCTCTCTAATGAACTTTATGTCCAACATGATGGATTTTGTTATGAGCGAAGCAAATGTGCAAAATCATCACCCAGCACTTTCTAGTAATCTAGACTAGCACTCCAAGCTCAATACTTTTAAGAAACCAATCATACAAAACCAAGTTTAGATTTTTAGAAAGTGCTGGGTTAAGAATATATACTCCGCTTCACTCCGTTATATTCTACAAGTATATCGCATTTGGAGAAAAGAAAAAAGCAGTGGATTACACTGCTTGGAGCTCGGGATTAAGAACAAATTCCGAAATGGCCTCCGTACAATCCGCGATAACCATGCTAGCCTCTTGGTCGCCAAAAACCCGCTGACCCGCCCTCGCTACCGCAAGCGGCACTTCATCCCGAAAATTGCCCTTGACGTCACGAACCGCTTGAAGTAAGGTCGTCTGAAAAAACTTCCTTGCCTCTTTTTTATCACTAGCAAGAAGAACGCGCAAAGAATGTTCAAAATCAGAAATTTAGGCTATGGTCATATGGTTTCCTTTCTTTTTTCCTTCACAGAAATATTTCCTGCACTTATAGTACAATATCATATTATGCTCCCGCTGACAAAACTCTCGTTTGAGTTATTTCCCAAACGATTGAAAGAAATCCCCGACCCGCCGGAAAAACTGTACCTGAGGGGAAACTTGCCGCCCGAGGAGTGCAAACATCTCTGCGTTGTCGGCTCGAGGAAATATTCGGAGTATGGACGACAGGCGGTTGAGAAATTAATTACCGGCTTGCGCGGCTACCCCGTAGTTATTGTCTCGGGCCTGGCGCTCGGCATTGACTCAATCGCTCATCGCGCGGCTCTTGACACCGGCCTCTTAACCATTGCCGTGCCCGGCTCCGGTCTTGACCCAAAAGTTTTATATCCAAGCAGTCACGCCCAACTGGCCGACAAAATCGTGGAGGCGGGCGGCGCTTTGATTTCCGAATTTGAGCCAAGCTTTCAAGCAGAGCCTTGGAGCTTCCCCCAAAGAAACCGCATCATGGCCGGCCTCTCGGACGCGGTGCTGGTCGCCGAAGCGGAACTCAAGTCGGGTACGCTTATCACTTCAAAATACGCCACCGAATACAATCGCGACGTCCTGACAATTCCCGGTTCAATTTTTTCCCAAACTTCCGCGGGACCCCACATGCTCATTCGTCTCGGCGCCACACCTATCGCTTCTTCTTCCGAACTCTTATCCGCTCTCGGTTTTGAAACTACAAACTACGAACTAAAAACTAATAACTACTCCGATTGTTCCCCCGAAGAGAAAAAAATTATCGCCCTTCTCCAAACGCCCCTGCCCCGCGACGAGCTCATCCGCGCTCTCGGCATGGCCACCCGAGACGCCAACGCCTTGCTTTCCATAATGGAAATCAAAGGATTGATTAAAGAAATGATGGGGGAAATTTATCTTGCCTGAAATCTACCTCTGTGCGACAATAAAAGAAGAAAAGAAAGTGAGAAAATATGTTCAAAGTGATTAAAGTGTGGTTGGAAAAGAAACGGGCAAGAAAGAAAGAACGACTGAAAACACAAAATCTTATTCGAGCAATGATTGAGGAAGGCAGACGAATTGCAATGAAAAACCGATGCCGAAATCAGGCTTTCAAACAAAATGACTAAAAGGCCTTAGTTGCTCCGTGCCATCAACGTTTGGTGGCATTTTATTTTATAAAAATTTGCCAAACTTTATCCACTCTCTATGCACAGCTTTTCCACTTCCGTGAATTTGCTAAGAAAACCTTGTATGTTAATATGCTTCTCGGAATTCGGAATTAGTTAGAACAAACTAGAAAATTAAAAAATGGAACAAAGGAAAAAAGATATCGCCGATGCAAGACGCCTAGCACGAGCGCGCGAGCTGGAACACTATCCTAAATGCAGGGAACCGGTAATTGACTTCGCCACCGAACCAAGAGTCGCGGCTGGAGCAAGCGTAGCGGTAAACAGGGCAAACCGAGCATTGATTTGACTAACCCCGCAGGAGGCCCCGCCCCCGTTTGCCGCGGCAAATGGGGGCGGGTCGGGAAAATTTTCACTTACTGTGCCACAAACTAGTGGCACTTTTCTTTTGCAAATTTTGTACGCTATTCGCGTACAAAATTTGCAAAAGCTTTCAATTGCATGTAATACTAGATAACACACATGAAATTACTTATTGTGGAATCACCCGCGAAAGCGAAAACTATTTCAAAATATCTTGACGGCAAGTACACCGTTAAGGCTTCCGTCGGCCATGTCCGCGACTTGCCGAAAAGCAATAAAAACGCCATTGATATTGAGGGCGGCTTTGTTCTCCGTTAGGAAATTTCCAAGGGCAAGGAAAAAGTAGTGCGTGAAATCGAAGCGTTGGCCAAAAAAGCCGATGAAGTGCTCCTCGCCACCGACCCCGACCGAGAAGGCGAAGCTATTGCTTGGCACATCGCGGAACTCATCGGAGATGAGTCCGCGAAGTCAAAGGTCAAAGGTCAAAGGTCAAAGGTTCCGACGATACAGAGAGTGGTCTACCACGAGATAACCAAGGAAGCTATTGAAGAAGCCCTAAAGCATCCGCGGGACATTGATGAAAACTTGCGGCGCGCCCAAGAGGCGCGCCGCGTCTTGGACCGTCTTGTGGGCTATGACCTCTCGGGATTAATCTGGAAAAAAGTCCGCTACGGCCTTTCCGCCGGTCGTGTCCAGTCCCCCGCCTTGCGTATCCTGGTTGAGCGGGAGCGGGAAATCCGCGCCTTCAAACCGGAAAAATTCTGGGTGATTGCCGCTGACGTGGAAAGCAAAAGCGGCGACCGCTTCAGGCTTCTCTGCGTGGAAGAGCCGCGCGACAAGACGCTGGTGGAAAAAATCCTGGAGGTTGGCCGACGCGAAGATTGGGTCGTTAAAGACATTTCCGAAACCGAAGCCAAGCGAACACCCAAAGCGCCTTTCATCACCTCCACCCTCCAGCAAGCCGCCAGCTCGCGTCTGGGCTTCGCTCCGTCGCGCACCATGGGCATCGCCCAGAAACTCTACGAAGCCGGACTCATTACTTATATGCGCACCGACAGTACCACTTTGAGCGCCTCTGCTTTGGCGCAAATCGGCCCAGCCATTCTAAAAAAATTCGGCTCTGGTCTCTACGAATCGCGCGTCTACGCCAAAAAAAGCAAAAACGCCCAGGAAGCTCACGAAGCAATCCGTCCGACTAACCTTTCTCTAGAATCTGCCGGCACAACCGATGAAGCCCGCAGGCTCTATCGCCTGATTTGGCAGAGAATTATCAGTAGCCAGATGGCCGACGCCAAAATTTTACGAAGCAAAATTACTGTTAGGGTTGGCGCGGGCCCTTCAACTTCGCTCGGGACAAGCGAAATCCCCGACTTTGCCATCAATGGCAGCCGCGTGCTTTTTCCCGGCTGGCTCCTCGCTGACCCGGAAGCGCGGGGCGATGATGTTGAACTGCCGAAAGTATTGCTCAATGAAAAACTGACACTCCTTGAACTGAAAACGGAAGAGAAGGAAACACAGCCGCCGCCGCGCTACAGCGAAGCGGGCCTAGTCAAAGAGCTTGAAAAACGCGGTATCGGACGGCCATCAACCTACGCCTCAATCATCAAAACCATCGAAGACCGCGGCTATGTGACCAAAGAAAACAAGGCCTTGAAACCGACGGATACCGGCGAAGTCGTATCGGGCTTCCTTGAAGAAAACTTTCCGACCTACATCAGCGATACCTTTACGGCGGAAATGGAAGACGAGCTTGATGATATCGCTTTAGGCACACGCCAGTACAAAAAAACTCTTGAGGATTTTTACAAACCTTTCCATAAAGAAGTAAAATCCAAAGAAAAAATGAAAAAAGCCACCAACTTGGGAGAGGGTCCGAAAGAATTTCCCTGTCCAGTCTGCGGCTCTCAGATGATTGTGAAACTGGGCCGAAGCGGGCGGTTTTTGAGCTGCGCCAAATTTCCCGATTGCGTCGGCGCCCGCGACATTAACGGCAAGGAACTTGAAGGTCCGAAGGAAACCGGCGAAATGTGTCCTGAATGCAAGACGGGGAAATTAATTGAACGCGACGGCAAGTTCGGCCGCTTCATCGCCTGCAACAAATATCCAAAGTGCAAATACATCAAGAAGGACGCAGAACTGGAAAAGCAAAATTCAACCGGCGTTCTCTGTCCGGTCTGTCTGGCTTCGCCAGATCCCGCGAAGCGGGACAACCCAGGCTTCATGACCGAGCGGCGAGGCCGCTTCGGCTTTTTCTACAGCTGTTCCAATTATCCGAAATGCAAAAACGCCATCAAGGCCAAACCGACCGGAGCGCTCTGCCCCATCTGCGGTTCACTGATGATGGAAGGCACGAAGACGATACCTAAGCGTTGCTCCAACAAAACATGTGCAATGCACAACCCTCACAAGCTCGTGAAGTAATGTGAAAGCATGGAGCCTGCGCTCCAAACGGTTTGATGCCCCCGGCCGCATCAGCGACTAAACTCCTGCGGCGCGCAAATCCTTTGCGCGCCGCTTTTTCTTTAGTTGCCACCATTCCAAGATTGGAGTAGCATATGATAATTATGGCCAACGTCAAAGACCTAACAGGCCTAATGCAAAATCCCTCAGCGGAGGACCTAGGCCTTATTTCAAAGGCCTACGCTTTTGCCGAGAAAGCCCACGCCAATCAGCGGCGCGTTTCCGGAGAACCGTACTTCGTCCACCTCTTTGAAACGGCAAAAACCCTGACCGAGCTCGGCATGGGCGCCATTACTATTTCCGCCGGCCTGCTTCACGACTCCATTGAAGACATTGGCATCAAGCCGGAGATAATCGAGAAGGAATTCGGCAAAGAAGTCCGGTTTCTGGTGGAGGGTGTGACCAAATTGGGCAAGCTCCAATACAGCGGCGCGGAACGATACACCGAGAGCCTCCGTAAACTCTTCGTGGCCATGTCCAAAGATGTCCGAGTACTTATTATCAAACTGGCGGACCGGCTTCAGAACATGAAAACCCTCGGGGTGCTGCCGAAAGAAAAACGCGACCGCATTGCCCTTGAAACGCTGGAGATTTACGCCCCTTTGGCCTATCGCTTAGGCATCCGGAAACTGAACCGTGAACTGGAAGACTTGGCATTTCCTTATGTGCGGCCGGATGAATATGATAAAGTCAGGAAACTGCTCAAAACAAAAAGTCAGGAAAAGGCACGCCATCTGGAAAAATTTCACAAGTCCGTCAAGCGCGAGCTGGCGCGCGAAGGCATCACGAACATTCATACGAGCTACAGACTAAAGGGTTTATACAGCCTCTACCGGAAACTCGTTCGGAAAAATTGGGACATGGAAAAAATATATGACATTTCCGCTCTCCGAATCATCGTGCCGACGGTCGGAGATTGCTATCGGGTGCTCGGTTTGATTCACAGCGTCTGGCGTCCTTTGCCCGGACGAATCAAGGACTACATCGCCATTCCAAAGCCAAATAATTATAGAGGCATTCACACCACCATTTTTACCGGAGACGGCGGCATCATTGAAGTTCAAATCCGAACCGAGGAGATGCACCGAAAAACCGAGTACGGCATGCATTTTGAATACAAGGAAACCATTGGCAATCCGAAACCAAATTTCGCCAGTATCGCCTGGGTAAAACAGTTTTTCCCCGCCTTCATCTTGGGCAACAAGGAAATCAAGGAGGGACAAAAAAAGCCCGAAAGAGTGACGCCATCATGGATTAGAGAGCTCGGCGAATACAACCAAGAGGCTTCAGGAGCTGAAAAGTTTATCGAGGACATCAAAACCGACTTTTTCAGCGACAGGGTTTTCGTCTTCACGCCAAAAGGCGACGTTATTGATTTGCCGACGGACTCAAGCCCCGTTGATTTTGCCTATGCCGTTCACTCGGACATTGGCAATCACATGGCGGGAGCAAAAGTTAACGGCAAACTGGTCGCTTTGGACACCGTGCTCCAAAACGGCAACATCGTTGAAATTACGACAAAGACAACCGCTCACCCGACTCCGAAGTGGCTTGAAATAACCAAAACCACGCTCGCGAAAAAGCATATTAAGTCGGCGCTGGAAGCACAAAAGTGAGAGCATAAAGGCATCAAAACGCAAAGACCAAACAAAGCACGGTCTTCAAAGACTAAAAAAGAACAGCTAAGTCGTTTGGGCGTTTTGTGATTTTGTGTTTTGTTTGGATTTTGTGAACTGCCCGCCCGCCTGGACTTCGTCCACGCGAAGTCGGGTGGGTGTTTTGTGTTTTCTCTTTAGATGCTGAAATTCTTAAGTGAGTACAAATCCTCTTCGTTTTCTTCAGCTTTGATTTCCTCTTTAGTCCGGTCATCGATTGGAGGCTCGGTTGAAAGGGCTGTTGCGCCCCCGCCCTGCGGGGGCGCGGCTGGGGCTTCATTTGGATTAGCGCCGCCTCCCTGCTTACGAGTATTCATAATATCGACAATAGTACGAAGGTCGTCATCAGAAAAAAATTCAATAGTAATCTTGCCGCCCACTTCTTTCCGCTCAATCCGCACTCTCGTGCCGAGGGACTCCTTTAGCTTCGCCTCAATGGCCAAAAGCTCCGGGTCAACATCGGCATTATGATAGCGCACTCGGTCAACGGCAATTTTCCGGGCAATGACTTCGGCGTCCCGAACATTAATTTTTTTGAAAATAATTTCCTTAAACAACGTCTCTTGCTCCTGCGGCCGGTCAATGAGCATCAGTAGCGGCCGGGTGTGGCCTTCCGAAATTTTTCCATCGGAGAGCGCTTGAAGCATCTCCTCCGGAAGCGCCAAAATCCGCAGTGTATTGGAAACATAAACGCGGCTCTTCCCCACCTTCGCCGCAATTTCGGCATGCGTAAATTTAAATTCCGCGCTTAGCCGATGAAAAGCGCGCGCTCGGTCAACGGGATTCAAATCTTCGCGCTGCAAGTTTTCAATAATGGCAAGCTCAAGCTTCTCCTGGTCGCTTTGCTCCGTTGAGCGGATAATCACCGGCACTTGCTCAAGACCGGCAAGTTTTGAAGCTCGAAGCCGCCGCTCGCCCGAAATCAGCTCGTACTCCACCAAAAGCCCGCCCTCTTCTTTCATGCGCTCGTGGCGGGTAACAACCAGCGGCTGAAGCACGCCGTACATGCGGATGGAATCGGCCAAGTCGCGCAACTTGGCCTCGTCAAATTCATGCCGCGGCTGATACGGGTTCGGATGAATTTTTTCTATCTCAATCCAGAATATGGAGTCGCTGAAAAATTGTGACATGATATAATTCTACCAGACCTTTTAGAGAAAGAAAATATGAAAAAACCAAAAAAGGCAGAAATGCTGGATGTCCGAATCACTAGAATCGTTCGCACAGCATCTGGTGGGGTGGCAATCAGCCGTCCTGTACTCTATCGCCGACCAAGACAGGCTATTGTCTTCCGGGTCGTAAAGGATTAGCAGAACATGTTTATCCAACCGAGGCCATGTAAAAGTGGCCTCTTTTTTTGATTATTATTGAATTATATGTAGAATTAACAGGAAAGCCAGAGTGATGAAATTGGCAAACATACTCGACTCAAAATCGAGCGCCGAAAGGCTTGTGGGTTCAAGTCCCACCTCTGGCACAAGTAGAAAAAACGCGAGCTGATTGCTCGCGAATTAAATCACAGTCCAAGTTCAGTTTCCATGATTCGAATGAGCGCCGTTCCCATGGAGACTGCGGCCTTATCTGCCAGAAGCATGGCTGGTATGAATAGGATTGGAAGCACTAAATCATTGAAAACCACGGGCATTCGACTCTCGGGTTCTTCTCCACTTGAGCATCTGTGTTCATGCGCAAGAGCAAGTTTGAAATCCGCAAATCCAGCTTCGGACATATTTCGTGCAACAGCAATAGCATCATCGACAAACGGATCAAGATCATCTAAACCTTTTAAGAGATCTTCTAGCGATCCTACATTGTCCAAAAAGAAGACATAGTGTTCTATTGAAAAATCCCAGATCTGACTGGCAATGTCATTATGTAAATCAGTACCGAAAAGTTTATAATGACCTATATGCCAGTCATTTGAAGCATGTCTTCTAAATCTTTTCGCGACATTGCCATACGGCGGCAAACGTGTGAGTATCATGTATAATCCCTTGTTAAGCTTCAAGCTATATATGATGATACTCACTTTTAGATTGATTGCAACTTCATAAAACCCATGAAGACACCTCAAAAAATCCTCGTCATACTTGGCCCCACTGCCTCCGGCAAAAGCGCACTGGCGGTTAAGCTGGCGAAGAAATTTAACGGCGAAATTATTTCCGCCGATTCTCGGCAGGTGTATCGCGGACTAAATATCGGCACGGGTAAAATCAGCAAAAAAGAGATGCGGAGGGTGCCGCATCATTTGTTTGACGTGGCCAATCCCAAAAACCGCTTTAGCGTTGTGAAGTATCAGAGGTTAGCCCGCCGCGCGATTGCGGCAATCACGCGGCGGGGCCATTTGCCAATCATTTGTGGTGGCACAGGATTTTACATTGAAGCTCTCACGGACAATTTAGTTCTACCTGACGTACCGCCAAATGAAAAACTGCGGGCTCGCCTCCGCAGAGAAACATCGGAAACTTTATTAAACATGCTTATGAAACTTGACCCCGCCCGAGCAAAAACTGTTGACCAAAAAAATCCCCGCCGAATAATCCGCGCTATTGAAATCGCCATCACTCTTGGCAAAGTCCCCCACTTGGAGGCGAGGCCTCCAAGTGGGGGGAAGGTTCTAAAAATAGGCCTAACCCTGCCTGCCGAAGAATTAAAAAAGAAAATCGCCATTCGCCTATTCGCGCGAATGAGGGCAGGTATGATTGCCGAAGCCACACGCCTCCACAAACGAGGTCTTTCATGGAAACGCATGGAGGAACTCGGCCTTGAATACCGCTATCTTGCCCTACATCTGCAAAACAAAACCCACCCGAACGACCGGAGTCGTTCGGTCGGGCGGGTCTCAAAACCGGAAATGATTACAAAGCTCCAAACTGAAATCTGGCGTTACGCCAAACGCCAGATGACGTGGTTCAAGCGGGACAAGAGAATTAAATGGTTCAAACCGACTGAAATAAAGAAAATAAAAAAGGCCGTTCAAGTTTTTCTCAAACAGCCCTGAAAAATGACTAAAAAATCATTCGTGCGGCGGAGAAAAATCAATAAAGACCAGTTCTTCTTCCCCTCCTGCTGGGATACATATCAACCGAATCGAGTGATTAAACGTCGATTTTAAGTCGGGAAACGACAGAACGCCAGATAAATTTCTCCGCCACCATCCCTTTTGTAGACCTTACAGAATTTTTTACATAAAAGGCGTTGACCCACTTGGAAGTAACTTGGAGGTGGCAAACCCTGACCCCTGTCAGAATTCCGTGCTCAATGATTTTATTAACAATTCCAATAACTCCCTCACCTGCCGGTACTAACCGTGTTGTTGTTGACATAAATTGCCTTCTGTGAATTTTTAGTTAGTTTAATGTCCAACTTCCTTCAACAAATGTAGCAAAAGACTAGCCTGTCAAATCCAACTATACAAGTCATTGATAGTAATGTTAGGATACCTAGTGAAGGGCCTGTAGTTTCAATGGTAAAACATCGGTCTCCAAAACCGAGGTTCCGCGTTCGACTCGCGGCGGGCCCGCAATATGAAAAAGGTCTATCACGGAATCATTCTTGATGCTGAATTCAAAAACCCTGATTTTGTCAATAAGTTTAAAATTTTTGCCAAGCGACGGGACAGAAAGAACGGATGGATTTGTTTCGGAATTGAAATTCCTGCAGTTAAACTTAAAAAGGCCATAGCAAATATTCAAGAAAACTTGCTTGCAGATTCTCCTTTCTATGCCCACCTTTACAACAACAAGAAACTGATTGTAATTTTCAAAAATCAGATTTTCAAAGTAAGTTTAGATAAATCAACCTGGGGACCGCTTAAAGAATACGGGAGCAATATTCTAAAAATACCGCTTGAGCAACTGGATTTTTGGCCTACAAGTTTTGAAGAAGAAGCCAGATATTTCACTCGCGAGCGCGGCTTAATCAAATAACAAAATACGCCCAAAGGCGGATTTTGTTATTTCTTCGACTCATTATGAAGCAAGTGTTTTTTGCACCACCGGCACCACTTTTTCAGTTCAATTTTGCGCTCCACCTTCTTCTTGTTCTTTTCAGACCAATAGTTGGTGCGTTTGCACTTGGAACAATTGAGTTTTATGAGACGTTCTTGGGACATGGCTGATTTTTAAGGAGTGATAACGACTTTGAAAATCGCCACCCCGTTAAAAATGCCGCTCTTGCGGCCTAGGCGCGTTTGCGCCGTATTTAACTGGGGTCTCACTCAATAATGAAACGACTCCCAGAGCATAACAGAAAACCGGAAAAAAGAAAAGGTCGGGTTTTGCCTTCGCAAAACCCGACCCATGTTACCCGTCAACCAACTCTTACTCCGGCGGCGGACCCTTAGCTACGGGGGTTTCAATGGGAATCCCCTCAAGGTCTTGAAGCGAGGAAATATAAACCAATTCCCACTTCGCCGGACCGAAGTTCCATCGCCCTCGCGGCTGGTACTGGTTTGCAGGAATGAAAACCCAGTTCGCTAGGTTTCCAAACCCATCCAGACGAACCACAAAACCGATTGACTCCTCTCCGGTCGGCTGTCGACCGCCTACAAACGTAGACAGCCCATTCGTATATGCTCCGGTAACCTCAAAATGCACGACCACATCCCGGAAATCCCACCCGTTTACGCTGACATTGGGAGGGTTTTGCCCAAAGTTGAAGTCATTCGCAATGCCGACCGGGAGATACCCCCTTACTTTATCAATCGGGTGCGCGAAGCCGTCCGATAGATTGTATGAAGCCGAACCAATCACCCCATCGGGCTTACGAAACGACACATTCACTTCTCCAACTCGCCCCAGCAGATTCGTCGGGAAGAAAATATAATCATTTTTTGCTTCAATCCCCCGCCGGGTAATAATCTCCCCGGTTTTATTTCTCACCACCGCGACCACATCCTGGGCGCCCTTGTAATAGATTGGCACTTCCGAAGACAATTGGAATTGCAAATTCTCATTGGGTGGAAGCCAGAACGTTCCACGCTCCGAATAAAATTGCAACCGTGTTTGCTTCTGAACCTCAAAGGAAGGGTAGCCGTCGTGATTCCACAGCACACCCCCAACGTTTACCGTGTCGTGGACATCAGACACCGCGAAGTCCAAACTTGCGTTGTTGAGGATATTCAACACTTCCTTCAATCCTCGTCCCGGTGCTGGCGGTGCCGAAACATTATTTTTTCCTCCCGGAAGTTCCGAGGGGGAATGAACAAACACGAGGCCTTGAGCCACCTCTTTCTCGGCATAGGCCTTGAGAACGCCTCTGCTCCGAATTGGCAGAGAACTGGGACCTCCTCCGCCACTTCCTCCGCTGGTTGGCGTTGACTGCTCTTGAGAATTGGCCTGATAGACGACAAACGACATGAGAACTGCTGAAACTGCTGACAGGATGGATTTCATTTTTTCTTCTTTCTTTTGTTTGGTTGTTTGGTTTACTCTACTCTACACTGACAGAACCAGCGCCCGAAACCCGAAATTCCTTCACCGACTGCGTCGGAGTCAAAATTTCGGAATTCGTCTGCACTCTTACATGATGCGTTTGGGCTGTTGTTGAACGCGCCACGATTTCCACGCGGTCCGTCACCGGTTGCGGCTCCGTCTTCGGCTTGGAATGCCGAAACGGAAACAACAATACTAACACCGCAACTGCCCCAAGGCAGATGAGGGTAATCTTCTTGTTTTTTTTCATTCGCTATAATTTTTTAGTTTTGGTTGACGTCAATGAACAACAAAAATGGCTCACCAGAGCCACCTTTCATAACGCTTGCCATATTCTAGCATTCAACGTATGGAATGTCAATCCCGGCGTTAGAAACAGAATACGTTGCGGGTCCTAGCGGCTTCTAGCGAGATCAAATATATTACCGTTATCAAATAATTCTATCTAGCCCCCTCCTTTACGAATCGTTGAAAAAGGTCGCCCTTCTCCTCAAAATTTTTCCAAAGACTGTAGCTAGGCGAGGCGGTGGAAAGCAGACAGATGCTCTGTGTCGGGGTATTGGCATAGGCGAAAGCGATAGCTTTTTTCATGTCATCAGTTTCCAAAATTTTCGACATCTCTCTTCCCTTTTCCGCCGCAATCTTCTGAATTGAATCCCGTATGCGCGCACCGCTCTCGGGAAACAGCACAATATTGGCAATATTTTTCTCAAGGATTTTTAGAGCCAGGGCGTCAAAATTATATCTTCTATCCGTGCCGCCGAGAAAAAGCGTGCCAACTTGAGGCAATGCTTCAAGGGCCGCGGTGGTGGACTCCGGCGTAGTGGAAATGGCGTCATCATAAAAAGTAATGCCTCTAAACACGCCGACTTTCTCCAACCGATGCGGCAAAGATTTGAAGGCGCGCACGGCTTTTGCCATGTCTTTATTTTTGACATTAAAAATTCGGGCGACGGTCGCCGCCGCGCGGACATTTAAAACATTGTGTTCTCCTAAAAGCGGAATGGCGTTTGGGGAGAAAGGCAATGTTTCTACGAAAGGTATTGCCCGTGCCTTTGTTTCTTTCGCGAGCGCCGCCAGACGCTCATATTGCGGGTCGTAGACGAAATAATCTTTGCTGGTCGCGTAAGATAGAATGTTTTTCTTGGCTTGCCAGTAAGGCTCTAAGCCGCTGTGATAATCCAAATGGTCGGGAAAAAAATTAATGAAGACTGAAATGTGCGGTGAATAATTTAAGTCTTCAAGCTGATAGCTGGAAAGCTCGCAGACATAGAGACGGCCTTTCGGCTCGGGCATGAGCAATTCATCGAGCATCGGTGTGCCGATGTTGCCGACAAGCTTGACGTCAAACCCCGCCGCCTTGAGAATATCATACACAAGCGAGGCCGTGGTGCTTTTACCTTTTGAGCCGGTAATGCCGATAATCTTGCCTTTGGTATTGGCGAAAAAAATATTGGTGGCGGTGGTGTACGGCTGATTTATCACTCTTTTAGGAATGCCCGCGGTCTTAATCACAAGGTCGTACTCTTTAAGTTTTTCTAAATAATCCGGCCCGTCTTTGATATCGGCAATGCCGATTTCCTTTTCGGGAAAATGATGCTTGAGAAACCGCAGTGTCGCCTGACCTTCTACGCCAAACCCCAGAATCACTATTTTTTTGTCGTTAAGCTCTGATATTTTCATCCCGTAGTGAAAAATGACATCGTTTGCTGTGAAGCTACTTCTGCCAAAATTATATTAAATCTAAGCTTGTTAAATAAGCTTGTTAAATCGGACTTCTTCATTATATTTTATTTCGCTGGGGCAAACACAGCCATGTCATTTTTCACTACGGGATTCATATTCTTTCATGATTACGTCCTTGTCATAGTGCCCTTTTTCACTGGCAAGCTGAAAAGCGCGGCGCGTTTCTGCCGGCGTACCCACGCAATCAAACGGTTTTTCTTTTTCCAACCCTAAAAGACTGCGATATATCGTAGTAAGCTCGGGGTCGTTAAATAAATTCTTGCCGAATATTTTTAACACTTTTTCTTTTGGCACATAGGCCGCTAAAAGGGCGAACACAAAAGCGCATTTGGCGCATTCGCCGCACCACAGCGATTTCGTATTTTTTACTATCGTAAAGTTTTTATTACAGCTGGAAAAAGATGAAAAATACTGGGGAAACTTTGAAAAGAGTTTGGTGATTTCTAATTCACTATATCGGCGCAAGAGCGATGCGTAGGTGATACTTGGCGTAATATAAGTCTTGATATAATCGCGAAACATCATTTCAAATTCTTCCGATTTGCTCCACTGATGATTGATTGTCTGGCCAAGATATTCCACATTGCCGTAATTGGCACTTTTCTCGCATGAAATGACGATTGAATCATAGCCATAAAGCAAGGACGCCAATAAAGCCGCCGCCGAATAAATAACGGAAACCGGCACATGGCCGTTGTACGCATCGAGACGTTTGTTAAGCTCCAAAAGTAACGGGTCAATGGTTCTCTTGATGATGACTGATTCTTTTCCGGCTATTTTTGCCGTTTCTCGCTGAACTTTATATTCATTTAGCGAAAAGAGGTCAAAATCCTTGCCGCTTTTTTTCATCAGTCCTGCTGTGACAATAGAATCTTTGCCACCACCCCAAAGTACCAAAGCCTTGTTTGTTTTTGGCACTGCCTGCGACTCGCTGGTTTTTTTCTTTGATGACGGGAAACTCACCAGTCCGCGAAAATCAATCCGGTTTTTGTAAAAAAATTCGCCGAGGCCCTTGGTATAGACAGTTTGCCAAAATTTAGCCTGTTCAGCCGACAAGGCAATATAAGGCAAGCTTAATGCTTTCGGGCAAAATAGTTTCCAATAGCTCACGCCTAAAATAAGCGAGAGGGTGTCAAGCGCCGAAGTCAAAACTGATTCTGGTATACGATTAAAATCCGCCCGCTTCGGGTCAAAGGTAATTTTTTCGGTAAAAGAAAACGTCTCGCCTGCCTGGCCGGCAGACAGGCCTTTGTGTTTAAGCTCGTATTTGAAGAAAATAGCTCCTTCAGCTTTTTTTATTTCATAGTTATTAAAGGTAAACATACGATGAATACATCATATGTTATCATTAGGATATGGTCAAAAAACTGATTCAAAAATGGCGCAAATGGCGTTTCCCCTATACTCCGCTCGTTGAAATTACGATTTCAAAAGACCGACTGCTCCACAATCTGCGTATTTTTCAAAATGTTAATCCGGCCGTCTCAATAGCGCCGGTCTTAAAGAGCAACGCTTACGGGCACGGGCTGGTTTTGGTGGCGAAAATTGTTGATACGGAAAATATTCCATTCATCATTGTTGATTCTTATCATGAGGCAATGATTCTCCGCAATGAGGGCGTGAAATCGGCAATTCTTATAATCGGCTACACCGCGCTTGATAATATTCTCACAAACAAATTGAAGTGCGTGGCCTTTACCGTCGTGAGCCTAGAGCAGCTTGAAAAAATTTCTGAAAATCTCGCTAAGCCAGCGCGCTTCCACATTAAAATTGATACCGGTATGCATCGGCAAGGCGTACTGCCTCAAGATATAGCGCGCGCTAAAAAATTAATTCACGCGAACAAATCGATAATCATTGAAGGCGTCTGCTCGCACTTAGCTGACGCTGACAGCAAAAATTCAGAATTTACAGACAATCAAATCAAAGTCTGGAATAATACGGCGGAAGAGTGGAAAAAGGACTTTCCGAACACGAAATATTTCCATCTATCGGCAACGAGCGGCTCGCTGTATTCAAAACAAATCAAAACCAACGTTCTGCGCCTCGGCATCGGACTTTATGGCATTGACCCGAGTGAAAATGAACGCTTGCCCGACCTCAAACCCGTACTTGAAATGAAATCCGTTATTAGCGGAGTCAAAACTATTGAAAAAGGAGAGCGTGTTGGCTACGGCATTACTTTTGAAGCGCCGGGAAAAATGAAAGTCGCCAGCGTGCCAGCGGGTTATCACGAAGGCATTGATAGGCGGCTTTCAAACAAAGGTTTCGTCAAAATCGGCAATTCATTCTGCCCAATCGTGGGCCGAGTGAGTATGAACATCACTACGGTTGATGTGAGCCGTGTTCCGGAAGCGGCACTCGGTACTGCCGTAACGCTCATCAGCTCAAATCCTTCCGACAAAAATTCTCTGGCCGAGAGCGCGCGCCTCGCTGGCACAATCCCCTACGAGCTTATGGTGCATATTCCGCAAGGATTAAGAAGAAAGGAGGTTTAGAAAAGTAGAAATAGAAAGTGAGGAAAAGGAGAAAAGAGGTGTCTGATCCCTTTCCCGTCTGCCCCGCGGGAAGGGTCTGGCGAGAAATGCGTGGCGGGTTTCAGAGAATTCGCCGCTTATAACCCTGTTATAACCCTGATTGACTATCCTCAATCGGATTCTCTTTTACCTTTTGCAAAATTATTTCTTTCAATGCCTCGGCATCTCCCTTTTTAAGTCCAGGGATATGTATTTTATTACCTACAAATCCAAGAGCCTCATGTCTTGATTTTCCACTACCCACATAGCCATCAACATTCATCACACTTCTTCCGCCTTCAGAAAAATCCTCGATAGTTAAAGATGCCAGACCAAAAACTCTATCAAATAATCCTTGGTGCACAAACACTCCTTGAATACGTCCATATGGAACATTTCGGTTTTGTTTGGAGATAATTCCTTGGTGAAGAACCATAAAATGTTCATCAAGAGAATAGTGAAAATTTGAACGCCTAAGTAGATTAATAATCACTGGTATGCCAAGTGCTAAACCAAAAATAAATATAAACGGGAAAAATACAAATAGTGTGCCTGATGAAAATACTGCTCCATTACCGAAACCAAAAATAAAAATGAAATAAATTGGCAAGATAATAATCACAAATAAAATCTGCTTGAAGAGCCAAATATTTCTAATTGGATATTTTTTTTCTGTAATAATTTCGTCCATAAATTTTTATGGCGTTGGATTAGGATTTGGAGAATTTGTAAATCTATTTTTGCCAATTCTTTGTTTTACTGTTTCCAAAAGAATTGCGCGTAATCCTTCCGCCGACTGCTTTTCAACTCCGTCTATGTGCGCTTCCATTCCAGAAGAAGCGGTCGCGCTTGATAAATGGACATCATAAAGACCGAAAATTCTGTCGAGTAAATCTTGATCGACATAGACATCTTGAAGACGCTCGTATGGGATTGTGATTTCTCGGGGCGTAATCGGCCCCTTTTTGATTTGAATGAAGTCTTGTGTCAAATCGTAAAAGTAAACTGCGAAATACCAACGCTGATAAAGATAAGTTAAAAGAAAGATTAAAAATAATAAACCAAAAAATCCAATCGCTGTTACGCCAAGCCAGCTGAAAGCTTCTTGACCGGCTGAACCCAAAGAAAAAGTTATAAATCCTCCAATTACCAATAACAAGATAGCGTAAACAATTGTACTTGCTATCGTCTTTTTTATTATTTTTTTATAACTCAACGGGAACTGTTCTCTTGTTTTACTTTGTGCTATTTGCATGTTGTTGTTTTTAAAAGTTACTTAATTTATTATACACGACCTTACTCATAGTTTGTCCCCCTCCGACATTTTTGCAATACTCATTTATTATACCATCAACACAAGTTTGGTGCGCCGGGAGGGACTCGAACCCCCGTAGGCCAATGGCCGCGAGATTTACAGTCTCGTGTAATTGCCGCTATACGACCGGCGCGTATTTCACTTCGGGCATTGTAGCAAATTTTACATAAACGGCAACGCCCGCCCCTCCCTGCTAGCAGGGAGGGGCGGGCGATTATTTTCTTCTTTGCTTTCTAACTTGCAACTTTTTCTGAACTTGTCTCCTTGAGAATATCGCTCTTAACAGGCTTCGTTAGTTTTGGTTTCCGAACATCAAAAACAAATTCGCCGCCCTGTATGTCAACCAGAATCGTGCTCCCATCGCCCACCGTCCGCGCGATGATTTGAGACGCTACCGGCGTCAAAATTTTATTTTGAATAATGCGCTTGAGCGGCCGCGCTCCGTACTGCGGGTTGTAACCTTCTTTCGCCAAGTACGCGAGAACTTCGGGCGTGACTTCAAGCCCGATGCCTTTGGCAATCAGACGTTCGCGCACATGGTTCACCTGAATTTCAACAATTTCACTAATCGCCTCCTGGCTCAAAATATCAAAGACGATGATATCATCCAGACGGTTGAGAAATTCGGGACGGAAATAATCTTTGAGCGCCACCTGCACTTTGGTTTTGGCGCTTTCATAATCAGCCTTCTTGTTTTCACTGGAGGCGAAACCAATGCGCTCCATCTTATCAATAAACTGCGCTCCGATGTTTGAAGTCATAATGATAATGGCATTCCTAAAATTAACGAAACGGCCCTTGGCATCAGTCAGTCTGCCGTTGTCAAAAATCTGAAGCAGGATATTAAACACTTCCGGATGGGCCTTTTCAATTTCATCAAAAAGAATCACCGCGTACGGCCGGTGGCGCACCAGCTCGGTCAAATTGCCGCCTTCTTCGTGGCCTACATAGCCCGGCGGCGCGCCAATCAAGCGCGAGACGCTATGTTTTTCCATAAATTCACTCATGTCGATGCGAACCATGGCGTGTTCATCATCAAATAAAAATTCAGCGAGTGCACGCGCAGTCTCAGTCTTGCCGACCCCACTCGACCCCATGAAAAAGAATGAGCCCATCGGGCGGTTCGGATCCTGCAAACCCGCGCGGGACCGACGCACGGCCGA
>OBEQ010434849.1_pt1 | contig 23596 bp, 16 predicted proteins | sample 1670901 | NCBI WGS metagenome assembly OBEQ01 (sample SAMEA104232315, study PRJEB22302) | groundwater metagenome | biome: forest; feature: aquifer; material: groundwater | place: USA | collected 2011-08-07 | depth 5.4 m
GATATCAAGCGAATCTACAACATAAACAAAAGGGGAGACTCCGCTCAAGGTAAGCCCACTCTTGTCAATGACCATGGTGTAACCCTCGCGCTTAGCCTTTTCTTGAATAACTTTGACAATCTCATCTACAATGGTACCCCGAACCCGATTTTGTTGTTCACCCAATTCCCTCTTGCGGGACACTGCCATATCTTGGAGTTGTTGGGTGAGTAAACGATATTCAGTAAGTTTACTCTCCATCGCTTTCTGCTTTTCTCGCCTCTTATCCTCAGCAAGGGCAGGATTGTTTGCATCCTCCTGGAGTTTTTTGCCGTCTTCCTCCATCTTCTTCAACTCCGCAGCATGTTCACGAATTTCCTTGTCATAGGCCGTTGCACGATCCTTGAGCTCAACTTCAGCTTTCTTCGTCTTATAGTATTCGGAAAAAACCTTAGACATATCTACAGAAACAATTTTGATCTGTTGGCTGTGAAGGGCGTGAGGGAAAAGAAAGACCATCACCGGAACCATCGGAAGTAACTTGCAAAGGAAAATGTTCATAGAAATAGAATCGTGTAAGGTTAAATCAATAAAACTGGCCAAAATTAGCGAAGGAACCCTAATGATCGTCTAAACATTCTAGAAAAGTCTAGAAGCCATTTCAATGGCAAAGTTAGCCGCGCGGTCTTCAGGCTTTTAGGCAAAGCCTTTTGTGGCCGGGTTTAAAACCTAGTCCCAACATTGAAAGTAAATTGCCCACCACTGCTTGTAATATTCTCATCTTTTCGAATCGGCCAACCGTAGTCTAAATTGATTGGCATTCCACTGCCCATCGGCAAATTGATGCGCAATCCAATACCAGCACCTATAACAGGAGCTGTAGCCCCCCAATCAAAAGCCTTGCCCCAAGCTTGGCCAGCGTCAACAAAGGTTGCGAAACGCACCCGCTCGATCACGGGAACGGAATATTCTGTTTGGATATAAGCCATGGTCTTGCCACCGAGAGGTTCGCCAAAGGCAACATCTTTGGGACCAACATCACGAAACTTAAAACCACGGACAGAGCTGGGCCCCCCTAAGAAAAACTTTTCGAAAATAGGAACGCGCGTTCCTTCACCCCATTGTTCTACCACACCCGTGGACCCGTTAAATGAGAGGATGTTTTTCTCTAACCACGGCATCAAAAAATAAATCTGCCCATCGAGACCAAGTTTATAGATCTGCGTTTGCCCTCCAAGAACAGGACCGCCTGCAACTTCACTCCAAAATTCAGCTCTATAGCCTTCGGTTGGTAGTATCAAATTATCACGCGTGTCGCGAGCAAAGTTAAGACTCACTGAACTTTCACTCCGAGTGCCTGCCTCATCACGAATCACCTGACTCACACCGTCCGCCACATTGAAGATCTCGATCTGCTCTAACTTGTATACTAAATCAATCTTATTGAACTCACCCAATGCTGTCCCCGTGCGAAGGTCAACCCCATAGCGTCGTTGCTCGTAAACCGCACTCAAGTAGTCAGCTTCGTTATAGAAAAGATCGAAGCCCATCGACAAACGCTTGTTCATGAACCACGGTTCGGTAAAAGAAATAATGTAATCTTGGCGGCGTGCACCAAATTGGGCACGAATGCGCGCCTTTTGCCCAGCACCTGTGAAATAAGGCGGTTTGGCAATGTCAAAATTACCTTGGGTGACTTCAGCAAAACCTAGGATAGAATCGATGGAACTAAAACCCGCCCCAAAGCTGACCGATCCTGTGTGTTGCTCTTCTACCGTGAGCAAAAGGTTTTTACGGTTTGGAACATCCGTGTCTTCAGGCTGGGTACTGACATGTGAAAAATAGCCCAAGTTTTCGAGACGCTTTTTGGAGGCCTCCACTTTAACGGCATCATAAACTTCGCCAGGGGCTACTGCCAATTCGCGACGGATCACTTTGTCTTTCGTTTTGATATTACCCCGAATTTCGATGAGGTCGATATAGGCTAAATCGCCCTCACGAATATTGAGAGAAATATCCATCGTGCCAGTTTTGACATTGGGAACACGTGTGGGTCGAACCATGGCATCAATATATCCTCGCACACCATAAAGATCTTGGATCATCTTGATGTCGTTTTGGAGGCCGCCCGGCGTAAATAGCTTCCCCTCTTTCATAGGAAGCTTTTTTTCAATCTCATCCGTCGTAAACAACTGATTCCCTTCGATGTTCAATTTCCCCACTTTGTACTGATTGCCTTCAAAAAGGAAGAAAGTGATAATCATCGTCTCCTTTGTCGGATAGTCATACTTCGCATCTTTTATATCTGCGTCGATGTATCCTTCAGAGTGATAGAAATCGATGAGCTTCTGTTTATCTTCTTCGATGACGGTTTCTTTAAGATAACCTCGTTTGGTAAACCAAGAAGTAAGCCAGCTCCATTTGCTTGTCTCGATTTTCTTGCGAAGGATTTTGGCAGAAAACGCCTTGTTGCCCTCGAAATCCACTCGCTTGATCTTAATTCTCTCACCTTCAGTGACGACATATTTTACAATGCTCTGCCCTGTTAGTTCATCGGGAGTAACTTCAAAAGCTACCTTGACGTTGGGATAACCTGCCTTCTGGTAAAATTCAACCAGCGCATTCGCACCTTCCGCGACTTGTCGTTCGCTCAAAATATCCCCGACTTTAAGTTCTTTAACCTCCTTCTTGAGACGATCTGCCTTATAACGGTTGTTTCCCTCAAAAAGAATTTCTTTAAGTTTGGATTTGCCTTGAACCAAAACAATAACCTTCACACCATCTGTCACACGCTCCTGAAAGATACGCACGTTGGAAAAAAGCCCTGTGGCATAGAGAGAACGAACATCTTCATCCGACTGAGCTTGAGTAAAAGGTTCCCCAACTTTCGTGCGGAGATTGGCCATGATCACACTTTCATTCGTGGTTTCGGGTCCAGCAAAACGGATCTCAATCTCACGAACGATTAAACCCATTTCTTTAGGACGGGCTTCTTCTTCTGGAGAAGTAACGATTTTTTTCCCAGACTCATTCGGCAGAGGAGATTTTTCCACATAAGGAGTTTTTTCAGCCGCATCCTTTTGCGCATACATCAAACACGGGAAAATTAAAGCTCCTAAGATTATTCGAAAGAGTGAAGATTCTCCGCCTAATTTGTTCGTCATAAATAAATTAACTGTCTTCTAAAGCAGTGAAGTCTTCAAATCGAGTATACTCAGAAAAGAAAGTCAATTTTATTTCGCCCACAGGACCATTTCGATTTTTTGCAATGACGACATCCGCGGCAACCGCCTTTTCCGGTCTGCCTGTATCATCATAAGCATCTTGGCGAGCAATAAGGCAAACAATATCTGCATCTTGTTCAATGGCTCCAGACTCGCGTAAATCCGAGAGCTTAGGTTTACGCTCATCCCTTTCCATTTGGCGGTTGAGCTGACTCAATACCATGACAGGAATATTGAGGTCTTTTGCAAGAGCCTTGATCCCTCCTGAAATGATCGCTACTTCCCGTTCTCGACTATCGTTGCGCCCCATTCCACTGGCAACCATGAGTTGGAGATAATCGATGATCAGAATTTGGATATTAAAACGACTCTTCAAACGTCTAGCCGAAGCGCGCAGTTGACCGATGCTCAATTGAGAAGTATCAAGAATATAAAGAGGGGCATCCCCAATCATTCCCGCAGCACGAACAAATTCTTGAAGGCTCTTTTCCGACACACCCCCATGATAAAGTTGCCACAGATTCACTCGCGCTTTGGAACAAGCCATACGGAGTGCCAGCTGTTCAGCCGTCATTTCCAAACTAAAAATTCCCACCGGAACCTTTTCCTCTAACGCCAATTTTTCTGCCACGTTTAGAGCAAGAGATGTCTTTCCAACCCCAGGTCGAGCCGCAATGACGATCATTTCGGCAGGGCGCAAACCAAAAGTAACGTGGTTCAGATCGCGGAATCCCCAAGAAAGACCAGGAAGTTTGCCACGGTTCTCTTGGATTTCACTTACTTTAGCAACCATACGATCTGCAATTTCTTTCATCGACTCCGCTTCCTTTTGGAGATGACCCTCACAAATCTTGAGAATATCGGTCTCAACACGATCCATGACTTTGTCCACATCATCCTGGGAATCGTAGGCAGTTTGTATGGCTATCGTAGCGACTTCGATCAAGCGTCGTAACTGATATTTTTCCCGAAGAATGCCGATGTAAAATTCAACATGGGCAGCCGTAGGAAACGCCACTGTCAAACGACTCAAATAATAAGCTCCCCCAACTTCATCGAGTTTGGCGAGATCTTTAAGCCGGGTCGTAACGGTGACCACATCGATGGGCTCTCCCTTGCCATGCATGGCACAGAGGGTAGAAAAGATGATCTGATGACTCCGCTGGTAAAAATGTTCAGCAGTAAGTAACTCTATACAGAGATCAAGCGCTTCATTTGGGTTCAAAAGAATGGACCCAATCACAGCAATCTCTGCCTCTGCGCTTTGCGGCATGACGCGAGCAGCAACTTCCATCATAACCATGGAAAAAGAAAAACGTGGGTTTTAGAGCGTGTTTTAAAACACACTCTTAAGACTTCTTTTGAAAAGCCTTCGGTTTTGTGGTTTTCGTCCTGGTTCCAGCCTCCGTGGCCACACGCGGGGCCGGCTGATTAGGTGAAACCACAGTCAGTTTGAAAGTAGCGTCCACCTGAGGGTGAAGTCGAATCGGAATTTCAAAAGTGCCAATTTTTTTGATGGGTTCCTCAAGCAACACAGCTTTAGAGTCAATCTCAAAACCACACCCCCCCAGTGCACTCGCAATATCAGCTCGAGTCACTGATCCAAAAACCTTGCCGCTTTCTCCCGTCTGCAACTCAACCGTACTGTTCAATTTGGAAATTTTCTTGGCAAGTTCTTGGGCCTGTTCCAATTCCCCACGCTCACGCTCAGCACGAAGGAGTTTGAGCGACTCGATCCGATGAACCGCTCCAGCTGTGGCCGGAACCGCCATGTTTCGTGGAAAGAGATAATTGCGCGCATAACCATCGGTCACAACAACTTGATCTCCTTCTGCACCAAGACCAGGAACATTTGCAGTAAGAACAAGTGAGGTAGGCATAGGAGTGGAATTAAAAAAATAAAAGAGAAACGAATGAGCGCAGTACCATAGCAAAATAATCGGAGAACAAAAGGCAATTTTTTAATCCCAAACTTTTCGCGGTTGTCATCCTGTCTAACTCATTCTCTCAGACTCACTTGGAATTCACCATCACATGTTCAAGAAATTTACAAATGGTTTTGGCACGACAGTCCCAGGAAAAATGTCGGGCCGTTTCTTTTGCAACAGCGATTCGTCTCTGTGCTCCTTCATGGTCACGATAAACTGAATCAATGGCTTCTGCGAGACTCCGGGGGGAAGCAGGAGGGCAAAGATACGCCTTGCTTTCATCGAGAATCTCACGAATCGAAGGTAAATCACTGGCAACAATCACCTTACCTGCCGCCATATATTCGAATAACTTAAGTGGAGAGGTAAAACGTTCACTAATCTCCTCCCGATGATTAGGCAACACTCCAATGTAAGCTTTGGCTAAAGGTTCCGTCAGTTCCGCGCGAGAAACATATCCTCGAAATAAACATCGTTCCCGTACTTTCCATTGCTCTGCCAAAGTCTGCTTCTCCAAAATCTCACGAGCGCTCCCCCCTAAAACCCAAAGCCGTTGACGAGGTAAATAACACATCGCTTTGATGATCGTATCCACCCCCTTCCACCCAAAGAGTGACCCCGTGTAAATAATCAAATTGCAGTCCACCGTGCTGCCATTGAGCGAACCAAACAACTCGAGATCCACGCCATCCGATGCACGAGCAACAGGACCATGGATCGGAAAATGAGCTTGAAGATAATCCTTAAGGTGATTGGAAATTGTCACCAATCCCTGGACGTGAGAATAGACATAATTTTCCTGGTCAAAGAGGCGCTTAAATTTTCCAGGAGAATCAACCTGCCCAAGCGAAAAAACCTCGTGGGACTCAAAAATAATCGGGATCCCAAAATTTTGTTTTAAACAAAAATCGGCAACCTTCAAGTGCCGTGTGTAAATCAGGTCGATTTCTCCTGCAGCCCGCGCTTTTACAACATAGTCCCGTAAATAATTCAAAAAAAGTGTCTGAAACGAAACGACAATATTACGAGTAAAGTGAATAAACCTTGGAAGAAATAGTAACTTAAGGGTGGGAAGAGGCTGCAAGCGAAAATAATCGAGTACTGTTTTGCTCAACACTCCGGGACGTCGTGCCGCACCCAAAATCACCTCACACCCATGTCGAGCTAGGGCGTGACAAGTATGAATGGTCTGAATTTCCCGGGCTTTGTTGAAAGTAAATTCCTCAGGATAAGGATAAAAAATTTTCATAGCTACGGGGACTTCACTAAAACAAAAACCATCTTCAACTCCAAGGAAATAACCTTCCAGAAAAAACACCTATTTCATGAGCCAATGCCAAAGGGAACGCAATTTGCGTGTTGGATGACGTCCCTTAATCCGACACAAAGTAAATGGATCGCTTGCCACGGTATTGATGCCAAACCGAATCGTAGACGCTGTACGATAACCAGCCTCAATCACCCAATGTCGTACGTTCTCATTATAATCTCCATAAGGATAACAAAAATGCTTAACCTCGATCCCAAAGAGATCTTCCAAAAGTTTTTTGCTCGCGGTAATTTCCTCGCGTGCCTGTTTCAGCGAAAGCCGGGTAAGATAAGGATGGGTTAAGGTATGAGATCCAATTTCATGCCCAGCACTAAGCCATTCGCGGATTTGCGGTACATCCATCAGACGCTGTTGCTCCATATCTAAAATAAGATCCCATTCATTGGACTTTCCCAAAAACTTCGGAACAAGAAATTGAACAGCTTTAAACTGATCATTTGCTAATGCATCCATCGCGTTATCGAAAACACTTTGATATCCATCATCAAAACTAATGACGACGTGACGATGAACATTGTCTTTTGTCTTAAAAACATGGGTCAACGAAGTAGTCGAAAAGCGGGCATTGTGAAGTTCTTGTAACTGACGTGTAAATACCTTGGGTGATACATAAAGTCCTTTGAGCAACCGATTCGCAGGTAGAGGCGCAATCATATGATAGTTCAAAATTGGAATCCCCTCTTGGAAAAATTTCTGGAAATCAGAAAATGAGGCGTAGTAACTGGGTAAGGTCGATATCATTTTCATTTTCCACACAACTTCTCAATTTGGGGAAGAACCTTATCAGCAAGAAACCATTTCTCAACCATCGCCCGAGCCCGCTGACCTTGTTTTTGGTTTTCCACCCACGGCTGCAATAAAGCATGGATCAAACATTTCTCTAACTCTGACTCGTCCTCTGCCGGATAAATTTCTACCGCCATATCCTTCTGAAATTCCTTTGCAATATGAACTCGATCGGATGCCACCACGCTTAATCCGGATGCAAAGGCTTCAAGGACTGATATAGAAAAGGATTCTTCCCCTGTGCTCGGCTGCACGTAAACCCAACACTTGCGGTGATATTCAATCACCTTCTGCTCACTAAACACTCCCGGCATCTTAATCACTGTATCCAAATGAAGTTGGTGAATGAGTTGTTCAAGATGGGGTCGCTCTGGGCCTTCTCCTATCAACATCAGCTTTGCCGCAGGAATTTTTGAATGCACCCGTGCAAAAGCTCGCACAAGATGGGCCATTCCTTTCATCAGCACCAATCGTCCTACCGCAAGCACCATCTTTTCTTCGGGAGGAAAAGTGCGATCTAAGAAAATAAATCCTTGCCCACTTAAAAAATTAGGAATTACTTCACACGGCTTTCCATAACGTTTCTGAAGAGATTGAGCCATCGAATGACTCACCGCATACATGGCATCAATACTCTGTGCAAAAAACCGATCCCCAATATAAAACTCCGCACCATGCAAACTGGCAACGACGCGAGTACGCAGACCGCACCTTCGCCAAAACCATGCGGTTACAAAATCGTACGGTTTAAAAATTAAAATGGCATCGAATGATTCCTTTAAAAAATCGCTCCGTGTTTTCCATCCAAAATGTAACCGTTGAATCAACCTTCGAAAGCGTGTACCGAAATCAGGAATTGCCTGTGTTTCCACATACGAAAACAATCGTAAAGAAATCAATGGAAAAGAAAGCGCTTCCTTCGGCTGTCCACCATAGAGAAGGACTTGGTGCCCTTGTTCTCGCAAGGCTTCCGCTAAACGAAAAGTATAAGCCTCTACACCCCCCACTTCGGAAGAACCGATGGGAGCCATGGTTGAGGTAACGTTAAAAAGGCAGATTTTCACGCCGCTCGAATTGCCCTTTCATAAACTGCAAGCGTTTCTTTCATCATACGATCCAGCGATAATCGCTCTTGTGCTGTCGCATAACCGGCTACAGCAATTTTTGTTCGCAGATCGGGCTGCTCGATCAACCGTTGAATAGCCCCGGCCATCGCTTTACCATCTCCTGGAGGAACAAGAAGTCCATTGTACCCATCACGAACCAATTCTGGGATCCCTCCCACTCGTGTTGCAACCACGGCACGTTGAGAAGCAAAACTTTGTGGAACGATCCGCGATTGCGCCTCGACTTCAATCGAAGCAACCACAACAACATCTAACGCTGCAATGATCCGAGGAATATCCCAACGATATCCCGTCATGATGATACGTTCTTGTTCACCTGCAGCTTCAATTCGGCTGCGAAGTTCACGTTCCACTCGACGACCTCCAATCCCTTCTCCCACCAAAAGAAAGCGAACGTGAGGATGCGTTTTTAACACCTCAAAGGCTGCGTCCAAAAAAAAGTGATGCCCTTTATCGCCACGCATCATCGCAATGTTACCGATCAAAGGCGCATTCGGTACAATTCCAAACTCCTTCCGAAAAATGCTGCCATCGATTGCAGGATGATGTTCTTGCAGATCCACACCTTCTCCCACCACGTCGACGCGAGAGGGTTCAAGCCCATTAACACGGATGAGTGTATCCCGAATAATCTCTGCAGTTGCGATAACGCGGCGACAACCATGCCGATAAATAAAAGCATGCCCAAATCCAGGTTTAATCGGCACTGTGGTATGACGAGATCGAACGACTGGGTATCCGACGCAATGCAATGGAAAACAAATCCACGAATCTTTTGGACCATGGGTGTGAATGAGATCAATTTTTTGCCGGCAGCAAAATTGCCAAATGGCCTGCAAACCCATAAAATCCACATTGCTACGCATAGAAAATGGCAAGACTGCTGCTCTCAACTCACATCCACGCCGATAGATCTCAGAGCGCCGATCACAAGCAATCCAAGCCTGATGACCATGGGCGTTAAGCCACTTGGCTTCAATCAACGTCCGATATTCTTGTCCGCCCCAATTCAATCCGCATTCTGTATGAAGGATCCTCAAGGGGTTGGGATCATATCGGCTTCTTTCTAGAAGTCATTCCAAAATTTGTGGAGCCCCACGGGCAGGAGCCCGTGGCCCCCTGCGGAGGCGGGTGGATAGCTGCATTGCGAAGACCTCCATTTACTTTTCAGACACGCTCTTAAAAGAGCAAGTTGACTCGCTTTCTAAAACTCTCTCTTCTTTCTGCTATGTGGACCCTTGGTTTATCCATGGAAACAGACGCCTCCGCCGCCCTTGCTCGAGATGGAGAAATCGTTGCAGCAATCTCAGAAGAACGCCTCTCCCGCGTTAAAGGTCAGTGGGGCTATCCTTGGCGAGCCCTAAACGAATGCCTGAAAATTGCCGGCATTCAACGACAGGAGATCGATTTCTTCTCCGTAGTTTTGAACAAATTCCCTTCCTGTTACTTTCAGAGACCAACCTGGTGGCAGGAATGGTCGGAACGCTGGCATCGCATGCGACGAAAAGTGTTGGGTAAACCCGAAGCAGTGGCTCTCACAATCACCGATTTTTTCGCTCAGGTCCGGCAGCATGGATTAACCGCTAGTGACCTTTTTCATTGGGATCGATTCCGTGCCGATGGCTTCGAAAAAGCTCAGGTACGCTTTATCGATCATCATCACGCTCACGCTTACTCGGCAGCTTCTTTTAGCGGTTTTGATGAAGCACTCGTGGTGACCGTCGATTGTGTGGGCCCATGCTGTGCACAAGATGAAACGGAAGCCCATACGCTAGAATCAATCTTTCTACAAAATCTTATTCCATTAAGTCACACGACAAACCTTTGGAAAGAAGAACGCCTAAAACGCATTTGTTTCACCGATCTCAATGGTTCGCCAGGCTCTTTTTACGGGAGCATCACCCAAGCTCTTGGTTTCATCTCTCCACGACACGAAGGTAAAGTCACAGGACTTGCTGCATGGGGAAAAAGCACCGCTTTGGATGAACCTCTTCGGCAAGTGCTGTCGCTTTCGCGAGATAAAACTCATTTTGTTTGTGAACAAGTTTTGGAAAATAACACCAACATCAGCGAGGCCCGTAAAAAAGTGATTTATCACACTTGCCAAGGTCATCCCCGTGAAGAAATTGCGGGTTCAGCCCAGCGTATCCTAGAAGAGGCTTTGCTGGGACACATCCAATGGGCGCTCCAACAAACGGGCCTTCGCAAATTGGCGATGGCCGGTGGCGTCTTCGGCAACGTCAAACTCAATCAACACCTCATGGAATTACCCGAAGTCGACCAAATCTTCGTATTCCCTGCAATGAGCGATGCTGGCCTCGCAGTCGCTGCAGCACAAATTGCTCCTCCCACCTGGAACACGAAAGCGAATTCCCATTCCGCGCTCAGAGACGTTTTTTGGGGACCTAAATTCTCCAACGATGAAATCGAAACGATCCTCAAAAAAAACCGCTCCTCGTTCGAACAAATTCACGAATCCAAACGGGCGGAACACATCGCCAAATCCATTGCCAACGGTAAAGTGGTTGGGCTTTTCCAGGGGCGCATGGAATTTGGTCCACGTGCACTCGGAAACCGTAGTATCCTGGTTTCACCTTCCGATACCCGAATCAATGACGATCTCAACCACCGGCTGAGCCGTTCGGAGTTTATGCCGTTTGCACCAAGCGTGCTCGCAGAACGGTGTGACGAAATTTTTGAGAATTTTTCGAAAGGCAAACACGCTGCTGAATTTATGACCGTCACTTACACCGTCAAAAAACCATGGCGACCAAAAATCCCTGCCGTTGTTCATGTAGACGGCACCGCCCGTCCTCAAGCCGTCTATCGAGAAAAAAATCCGCGTTATTATGAAATCCTCAAAGCGTATGAAGCGATTACCGGATTACCCGTCGTCGTAAATACCTCGTTCAACATTCACGAAGAACCCATTGTCTGCCGACCCGAAGAAGCTCTCCATGCACTCCATGAAAAGCGGATCGATGTTCTTTACCTCGAAAATTTCTGTATCAAAAATTCGTAGAAGTTTTTAGAAAAAACAGCTCGCAGGCTTTAAACACTTGCTCAACAGAAATCGTCGCGATCGGATCACCCATTCGTTCTGTTTCCACAACAAGATGACGTTCCTGATCAAAGTACGGACCATTAATCTTGGGTGACGAACCGATATCCCACGGCGCAAATAAAGTCACCGTCGGTGTGCCCACAGCCATTGCAATATGGTAGGGCCCAGTATCACCAGAAATGAGGAGTTGAGCTTTAGAAAACAACGCTGCTAATTCAGCCAACCCCAACTTCCCTCCTAAATTACACACTCGATGTCCCAAACCAATCTTGAACTCAACCCGATGACAGGTTTTCTTTTCTTTACGACTTCCTGTCAAAATCAGCGTCCCTTTCTGCATATCCAAAATTCGACAGGCAAGATTTGCATAATTCGCGATCCCCCACTCCTTTTTAGGGCGCGAAGCTCCGGGATGAATTACCCACCAAGGCATCGCACAGCCTTTCATCATTTCTTCAGCTCTTTTGCGAGCATCTTCTTGTATTTCAAGACTCATCCTCGATTTACCTCGTGCAATTTTCAAGAGATCGCAAAATTGAAGATTGCGCTCGATGGCATGCCCCGAGGTGTGCAACCGACTCAGCATTTCAGGATTGGCAACCATGAAGGAATAAATCGTATGGCGTTGTGGCCTTCGCAAAATACGTTTACAGCCACTCCACCAAATCATCGGAATCACATCGGGATCATTTGCATTTGCAACCAGAGCAAGATCGTATCTTTCTTCCCGCAATAACTTCATCGTTTGCTTCACACGCCGGTACTTTCCGTAGTAAGGCAATACCGCGTTCAAACGAGAATATCCTTCAAAGAGAGAGACCGCAGCTGCAGAAACCAAAAACCCGATTTTTGCTTTCGGTTGAGCGGCTCGAAGGCTATCGATAAGCGGGGTACATAAAACAGCATCTCCAATCGCAGTCGTCGCTACAACCAACACACGCTGGAAACCATCCCGTTGAATTTCTCCCAGCGAGCTCGCCCGGATTTTCCCCATCTTCACAAGAACACGATGAAACCAGTAAATAGCGTTATCACAAATTCGTAGATTCATTGTAAACGATCCTCCGCTGATTACAGCTCACCGCTCACCTCATAAACTGAATATTTCCAGTTCGACCACACGGTTTTTCCCTCCGGCTGTTTCCATGTGTTAAGAACCACAAGAAATTGGGCACCGTAATCCCGAGCCACAATCAACATTCCAGACCCATCTTGAACATCCTTCAACGGTTTTAAACGATCACGGCGTCGGAGCCATTCCTCCAACTCGCGCGCCGGTCGAAAAGCGACACAAGGACGATCAAACCAACAAAACACAAGCGAACGGCGCGCGTAATAACGGAATTCATAGGAATCAAAATAAAACAAAGCATCGACCGGCGTATGCTTCCGAGCCCAAAGCGCGACTTCCAAATCCGCAGCATCCTCACGTCGAACCTCGAGGAGTCTCTGAAACGACGTTGCCGATAAAAGACCGACCTTTGCCAGAACACTTCGTGCAAGTTTATGGCCGGGAAAATTAATGATCATGGAGAAAAACAACACGATCATCACCGGGCCATATCTCCACCAAACCGATGTAGAAACAGAAGATCGAAGCCATCCCACGACCCCAAAGGCCATCCAAACAGGTAAGATGAGATAAATCATTTTGATATTTCGACCATGCTCCGGGACCATGACTGGTAACGATACTCCAGCATATCTCAGAACACTTCCGAGGACCATCACCAAGAGTGTCATCAAAATGACCACCGCAGGAAATAAATAAAGGAGGCGCATTTCATAAAGATCCCCTCTTCGACCTTTTCTACACCAGAAAATGAACCCACCCACTGCTAAGAGTAACGGAATCGCAAGGTCCATCAAAAATTGACGAATAAAAATCGCCCGAGGTAATTCCAAACCCATAAAGCTATCCCAGAATTTTTTCACAATCGCAGGATCCGCTTGTAATTCCGGTGGTATCATCACCACCCGACTCCACATCCATAAAAACGGAATGCTTCCTATCAACGTTGCGATCCCTATGACAACAACTTTGGTTAAGGCTCGTGAGCTGAAATGTTCAGAAACAAGGATGGTGACTCCTAGTAACTCCACAAAACCCCATCCCGAAAGAGGATGGAGGTTAGAAACCAATCCCCATAAAAAAAACCAGCCAGCTAGATATCCTAAATGACCACGACATTGAAAGTAAGCCCAGAGTGCCAACGGAAGTAAACTCAATGCCAACCCTCGTGCACTCATCGTGAATATCGGTCCCACTCCCCACCAATCCCAAATGGTACGGCGCACAAGCATGAAGGAACATGCAATCAACAAACTCGCCAAAGAATTCCCAGTAAAACGCAAACAAAGAAGATAATTCCCAACAAAAAAGAGAAAAACACACATCGGTAACCAAACCAAAAATAAATCAATCGGTTCCTTGAATACTCCAAATGTGATCCATTCGGTCACGCGCATGAACCCTCGCACACAAACATGCAAATTCCGGACCATGTCTGCTTTGCTCCAAATAAAATCCCGCTGATAAAGAGCATCTTGCTGATCTTTAAGATAACCCGACGCTACCTGGAATTCGTCCTCGTTGTAATCGCGAAAGAGAAAACCCTCAGTAGTGTACACCGCAGCAAAAACTATCCCTACAAGAATTACTAAGATTCTGAATCTCATCGCTTATTGAGGATTAAGTAAATAATGGATACGCGGTTTTCTTCACATCTTTACTGCTGAAGATATGATCGTACCCGAATCCCATCACGCTCGAAAAAAACTTTTACCCCCCCAGACTGGTCGGTACGATAAACGTGAGCCCCACTCTCCCGCAACCGTTCTTCCATCTCCGTCGATGGATATGCCTTGGGAGGATATTCCGCAGTGTTAAGCACTAAAAATTTGGGCTTCATGAATTGGAGATAAGATTCCGTCAGAGATTCCTCTTCAAAATGAATACCCTGCACAAGCATGGAACAAGAATCGTGAGGAAAATCCTCAATCATCTTTTCCACACTCCGGCCTGCATCAGACGCAAAAAGAGAAGATCCATACCGAGTTTTCAACCAAAGAACGAGACCAAGATCATCCGCTCGTTGACGCTCCAAATTTCTAGGAGGCCAAAGCACCTCGATCCGTCCACTCCGCAAAAACTGAACATCCCCCTTGCTCCAAACTTCGATAGGAACTCCAGTTTGATGAATCTTCTCTAAAAGCTGGCGATATCCCTTGGATCGAAAATGGGCATCAGCCACCGCGACTCGCCTTATCGGAAAACTCGAAAGCAACTCCAGAAAACCTCCATAATGCGCTGCATCACCATGCGTGAGAATGGCAAGGTCGAGAACATTCACACCACGCGAACGCAAGAAAGGTTCCACAATCACTCGTCCTTGGTTTCTGTTGCCGGCATCAATCAATACACGCTCGAAACATGGTCCGGTAATTAACACTGCTTGACCACTTCCTACATCGAGAATATCGAAACGCACCTGGTCGGCATTCCACACTAACAAAATCATTCCGCCTACTCCCATCAGAGAAAATCCAACGACCCCTAATGCCTGCGCTTTTCGCTGTTTCCACCAGAGAAAAACCACAGCAACCAACACGGTATAGCCAGCCACGATCCAACCCGCCGCAGGTTGCGCCACGTATAAAAATCCAAACTTCCAATGGGCCAGTCTTTCGCTGATCTCTACCATCGCATGAATTAAAAGTGCGTGTGCTGTGTTCAATGAGATCCCTAATTGGTTCCACAGCATGCCGAAGAGTAAGCTCACCAACCCTAAAACAACCGACACAGACGCCAGCGGAACAATCAACATATTCGCAAGAATCGCCACAAAAGAAATCAGATTAAAGTAGTAAACATTAAGCCCAAATGAACCTATCCATGCCGCTAGAGAAACTGCCCAAAGAGCCGCCATCCAGCGAGTGATGGGAAGTAAAGCACGTCGCCATGGCGGGACACACATGGGTATAAGATAGGGATCTGGCTCCAACCAATCTCGAATCTTTCGATCCAAGAAAGGTGAAATTAAAATCAATGAGGCAACCACACCAAAAGAAAGTTGGAATCCCGCATCCCAAAGTTGAAAAGGATCCCAGGCCAAAATGATGAAGGCAGACGCTGCCAAATTATTGAGCAACGCCGAAGGCCTTCGTAGCGACCATCCTAGAATAACAACCGCTGCCATCACCAAAGAGCGGATCGCTGAGGCACGCAAACCCGTTGCCACCACATAGAAAATCAATAGCGGCAACACCACACAACATACCCACCTCTGTGAGATTCCCAAAGGTCGCAAGGCAATCAATAACGCGAGAGCAATCAGAGTAATATGCGATCCACTGATCGCAAAGACATGCAGAGTCCCAGTCCGCCGAAACGCATCGTTCACGTCGGACGGAATGTCTTCCCGATATCCCAACAACATTCCACGAATCACTCCAGTAGCTAAGGTATCATTTTCAATCCCGAATGTCAGTCGTTCCGCCAATTTCTTCCGCACAACAAAAATCCAGCGAAAATAGGAGGAAGGACCAAGAAACTGGATTGAATCCACCCCATTCACTTGAAAAACCTCATGAATTCCTCTCTGCCGCAAATACGCTGCAAAATCAAAAAGTCCAAAATTCCGTGCCGACAACGGTGGGCCAAGCACTCCATCCACTTCAATCTCCTGACCAAACTCTATCTCGAAGGGCTCCGACACTTTCATTCCACCCTCTTTCGTCTCAGAAATTCGGCCGCGCAAACGCACCTGGACTCTTCCACAAGCGCGTTCCCAAGTTGCGGAAAGTTTGATGGCAGAAACTTCGAGTTCGAATTCCGAACAAACAGCAACCGTTTCACTATCGGTTTGTTTCTTAGCTCCTTGACCGTAGCGACCCTTTTCATCCACAAGACGCACAGCAGGATCAGTCTGAACTACTCCGCGTAGCACCATGTGCTGGGGCAATCTCAAGGCGAGATTTTTCAAATGGTTTGGTGGACCTACTTCCAAAATCATCCACTGACAGGCAGTCACCCATGCACCTACTGTTATCACCCACGGTACAATGGGCCATGGGGGTGTTAACACTCGCCACGAAATCAACATCCATGTGAGAGAAACTGCCAAGGCGATCCAAAGCGACGGTTCCCAAGAAAACTGGAAATGATCTTGGAGAAAAATCCCTAACGCAAAAAGTAAAGCGATGATGACGAGAGGTTGCTTAACTCGCCATGGAGAAAGATGCTCCTGCTTGATGACCATCGTTTCATCAAAGCCAAACTTCTCTACGACGACAACTTTAAGATATTGGAAGATTAGCCGCAAAAAAGCGCAAGAAGCACAAAAAGTTAGAAGTGTAAAAAATGAGAAACTTTTTGTGCGCCTTTTTGCGGCTCGATTTCCTCGGAACTAAAGCCGTGGAACCGTGATCCCACGCTGCTTTTGATATTTCCCCTTCCGATCCTTATACGAAATCTCGCATTCTTCTTTCCCCTCAAAAAAAAGGACCTGGGCAATTCCCTCATTCGCATAGATTTTTGCCGGCAAAGGTGTGGTATTGGAGATTTCCAATGTTACCTGCCCTTCCCACTCGGGCTCAAAAGGGGTGACGTTGACAATAATCCCACAGCGTGCATAGGTCGATTTACCGACACACACCGTTAAGATGTTCCGCGGGATACGAAAATATTCGACACTATGGGTCAAAGCAAAGCTGTTGGGTGGAATAATACACTCTTTCGCTTTGATACTGATAAAGGAACGTGGATTAAATTGTTTGGGATCCACAAGTGCGCTATGAACATTGGTAAAAACTTTGAATTCGTTGGATACACGAATATCGTATCCATAAGATGAAAGACCGTAACTGATACAACCCTTGCGCACCTGCCGTGCAGTAAAAGGTTCGATCATGCGATGGGTTACAACCATTCGTTTGATCCAATGATCGGGAAGTAAGCTCATGAGAGAAGTTGAAAAAAGGATGAGGGATGAAGGTGGAAGGATGAAACGCAGAAAGACATTTCCACCATTAGTATTACCCTATCGCTTTAGATACACCTCGGAATTCCTGGGGGAGCAACTCTGAAGTCTTCGGGTTTGCCTTACAATCCAAAACGGCAATTGGAAGTGCTTGCCGCGAAGCTTTTTTCCGCCTTCATCCCTCATCCTTCTACCTTTCGCCTTCACTCCCAATTCAATGTTCCAGCAGCTTGATACTCCGTAACGCGGGTTTCGAAAAAGTTCTTTTCCTTTCCAAGATCAATCGTTTCGCTCATCCACGGAAAGGGATTACGCGAACCGTACTGAACAGGCAACCCAATCCGTTCGAGGCGGCGGTCCGCAATGTGTTGTACATATTCGCGGAAAAGATCTGCATTAAGTCCTAAAATCCCCTGAGGCAAACAATCGGTTGCATAGGCGATTTCGAGTTCTACAGCCTCGCGAATTTTCCGAACGAGTTGATCCTGAAACCCCGTGGTCCAAACTTCTGGATTCTCTTCCTTAATGGTATTGATTAAATCGATGCCGAAATTGAGGTGAATGGTTTCGTCACGCATGATGTATTGAAATTGTTCTCCCACTCCCGTCATTTTGTTTTGACGGTGAAATGAAAGCATCATGACAAAACCACTATAGAAAAAAATCCCTTCCATAATCACATAATAACCAACCAGATTTTCGAGAAACTTCTGCTTCCCCCCAGAAGTCTCAGTCGAAAAATCGGGGCGCATGACATCCTCAGTAAGGAAAATCTCGAAGACATCTTTGTCATGAATCGAATTGACTTCATGGTACATGTTGAAAACCTCACGCTGATCAAGCGAGAGAGATTCCACAATATAATGAAAGGTATGGGTATGAATGGCCTCCTCAAAGGCCTGACGCAAGAGATACTGACGCGCTTCGGGGTTTGTGATGTGCTTAAAAATAGCAAGGACAATATTGTTCCCTACAAGACTTTCTGCCGTGCTGAAAAAACCGAGGTTACGCATGATAACACGCCGCTCAGCGTCGGATAATTTATCGGATTTCCAGAGCTCGATGTCGCGTCCCATCGGTACTTCGGTAGGCATCCAATGGTTGGCACAACCATTGAGATAATGTTCCCATGCCCAATGATACTTCAAAGGCATCAATTGATTAACATCTGCCGCACGACAATTAATGAGACGCTTATCCTGCGGGTTGAGACGCTTGGTAAGATCGTGTGGTTTAAGAGGTGTGTTGCTTACAGTGCAGCATGACATAAATTTAAGGGAGTTGAAGGTTGAAGGTTGAAAGTTGAAAGAACCGATCCATAAAAACAATTTTTCATGAGAAAGATTTCACAGTCATGAAATATTTGTGCTTTTGGATTTTTGTATTACTTTCAACTTTCAACTTCTATTGGCAACTTTCGCATGTGGGATCTTCAAGGCTACATGCTTTGCCATTCGTTGGTTGAGGTCCTGTTGAACGCTGAATCACAATATTGCTAGAAGCAGATTTGCTTTTCATCCAACGAGGCTGAATTCCACGCCGGTTGATATCAGTAGTCGATTTTTCGATTTGGGTCGCCGCTAGGGTACGTAGGTAATACGTGGTTTTGAGGCCTTTTTCCCAAGCTAAGAAATACATATCGTGCAGTTTTCTGCCACTGGGTGATGCCATGTAAAGATTGAGCGATTGCCCCATGTCGATCCATTTTTGGCGCCGGCTTGCACATTCGATTAACCAGTGGGGCGCGATCTCAAATGCCGTCATGTAAATTTCTTTAAGTTCAGGCGGAATTCGTTTGATTTCTTGGATCGCACCATCGAAATGCTTCAAGTCATCGATCATTTCTTCGTCCCACAAACCTAACGCCTTGAGGTCTTCGAAAAGAAACGTATTCACAGTTGCGAATTCTCCCGAGAGATTGGACTTGGCATAAAGATGTTTGTAGGTCGGTTCAATGGATTGAGCCACTCCCGTAATATTCGAAATGGTCGCTGTTGGAGCAATGGCCATCGTATTGCTATTACGCATACCGTATTCCTTCACTGCTTTGCGAATCACGCTCCAATCCATTCGGCTAGAGCGATCCATATCAAAGTACCCACGACGTTCTTGAGCGAGAATATCAATGCTATCGATTGGCAAGAGTCCACGATGCCATTTTGATCCAAGGTAACTGGGATATGGACCGCGCTCTTTGGCAAGCTCGGTCGAAGCTAAAATGGCATAATAAGAAATCATCTCCATACTCTGGTCGGCAAATTCAACTGCCCGTTGACTCGCATAACTGATCCGTAACTTGTAAAGAGCATCTTGGAATCCCATGATTCCTAACCCCACAGGACGATGTCTTAGATTCGAAGCACGCGCTTCAGACGTCGGATAAAAATTGATGTCGATCACATTATCGAGCATCTGCATGGCAGTCCGAACCGTTTGTGCAATCAATGGCCCATGAAGCCCTTTTTCTGTAAGGTGAGCCAAAAGGTTGATGGACCCAAGGTTACAAACCGCGGTTTCATCCTTAGATGTGTTGAGTAAAATTTCTGTACAAAGGTTAGAGCTATGGACCATACCGGTGTGGTCTTGGGGCGACCGGATGTTCGAAGGATCTTTGAAAGTAATCCACGGATGACCTGTTTCGTACACCATGGAAAGCATCTTGCGCCAAAGAACAACAGCCTCCACCCTTTTAAACTGTCGTATTTCCTCACGCTCTGCTTTCATCTCATATTCCTCATAGCGTTTTTCAAATGCCCGACCATAGAGATCGTGGAGATCTGGGGTTTCACTTGGATTAAAAAGTGTCCAGTATCCCTTCGCCGCCACACGTTTCATGAAAAGGTCAGGAATCCAGTTGGCGGTATTCATGTCGTGTGTCCGACGACGTTCATCCCCAGTATTTTTGCGCAACTCGAGGAAATCCTCGATGTCGAGATGCCATGTCTCGAGATAAGCACACATGGCTCCCTTGCGTTTACCTCCTTGGTTGACAGCCACTGCAGTATCGTTTGCGACCTTCAGAAACGGAATAACACCCTGACTTTGACCATTGGTTCCCCGGATGTACGCTCCTGTCGCTCGGATATTGCTCCAATCGTTGCCCAAGCCACCCGCCCATTTCGAAAGTTTAGCGTCGTCAGCTACTACTTTAAAAATATGGTCGAGATCGTCTATCACCGTCGAAAGATAGCAAGAGCTAAGTTGGGGATGGCATGTCCCTGAATTAAATAGCGTCGGTGTAGAAGAGGTAAATAAAAATTGGGAAAGCACGTTGTAAAACTCGATTGCGCGATCTTCCTTTTGCACCCCTTCCTTCAAAGCTAACCCCATCGCCACACGCATCCAAAAGTACTGAGGCGTTTCCAAATGACGCCCTTCTTGATGAATGAGATAACGATCATAGAGCGTTTGTAACCCCATGTAGGCAAACTTAGCGTCGCGTTCTAGGTAAAGGGCCGAAGAAATTTTTCCAAGATCGAATTCTAACAATTGCGGCGTTAACCTTTCTAAGCGAACCCCTTCTCTTACGTAGTCCTTGAAATAAGCGACATGCTTAGAAATATCTCCTGCAGGCAAGGCCTCTCGGTAAATCACTTGTAGAAGAAGGCGCGTTGTAACAAAGGTGTGAATGGGATCGCGCTCAATCATGGCACGCGCTGCCATGATGTTCGACTTATCAATTTCGAAGGTTTGGACTCCTTCGTACAAATTCTTAATGGATTCCGCAGCAATAACCTCAGCAGATACACGATCCTCAAATCCAACACATGCACTTTGGACCGCGCTAAGAATGCGTTGAGGATCGAATCGTTCCCGTGTCCCATCACGATGAATGACAAAAGTAGGAGGTGGCGTCTGAACCGTCCTAATAATGACCGGTGTCGTCGAAGGCGGGCCATCGATTTTTCCTTGTTCACGTGCCCTTTTGCGCTCCTCCCGATACAAGATATAACGGCGAGCAACCGCATGATGACCGGCAGCCATCAACTGTGCTTCAACAACGTCTTGAATCTGCTCTACATGGACATGCTCGCCACGCACCAATTTTCCTAAAACGAGATTAACTGCTTTTTCGCCTGTGAGACGAATCTGCTCCTTCTCGATTTGCGAAAATTCCCGGGCATCCTCAACCCCTGCTTCGGCTTTAAATGCGGCCTCAATCGCTAAAAAGATCCGAGCTTCATTAAATAAATCTCGCCTCCCATCGCGCTTCGTGATCTGGAATTCCGCAGCATGCAGGGGATCGACCCCACTCAACGTCATTTGGCCATTCAATTGATCAGTAATCATAAACAGTTGTGTTTCAATTAGTTGCGTGCTAACCAAACCCGCATCGCAGCAACAAAATCACTCCGTGCCTCTTTCCCCAGTTCCGCCTTTTGGCAAAGTTGTATCTCCACCTCATTTGCGAACTCTAGAAGACATCCTACCCCTATATATCGTGGTCCTACCATAAACTAGATACCACAGGTAGATGAAAATTGCCAGTGCTGTCAAACTAAAACCTCTTTTTTATGAAAAAATCTCGATCTTCCCTCGAGAAAATGAATCTCCCTGCAGCAAGCGAGAAATCCGGGCAAAGGCGAATAAATTTCGTTCCATCGAATTCCTTCTTATCAGAACATTTTTTTACCTTCATTTGTGAGTGCCATTGCCTAATAATAACTTCGTTGTGCAACCAGAATCCTCTTCTCCTACTAAAATTCGCAGTGTGAAATATTATCGCTATGGGGATCCTCGAGAGGTCATCGTTGTAGAAGAACTCGATTTGTCCCCTGTTGGCCAAGAACAAGTCCTTGTGCGCATGAAAGTTGCACCGATCGATCCGGCAGATCTCAATACAATCGAGGGAACTTATCCCATTCTCCCCTCACTCCCTGCTGTCGGTGGTGGTGAAGGTGTCGGCGTAATCACTGCAATGGGAGAAAGAGTCACACATCTTCAGATTGGCCAACTTGTCAAACCACCCTCGGGAATCGGCACGTGGCGCGAAGCTTTCGTTGCTAATGCCCATGAAGTAATCCCATTCCCATCAAGGCTCTCTGAGGAACAAGCCGCTATGCTCTGGATTAATCCACCCACTGCTTTTCGAATGCTCGAGGATTTTGTTCCTCTTCAAACAGGTGATTGGCTCATCCAAAATGCAGCTAATTCGGCCGTCGGCCGTCTTGTGATTCAACTCGCCAAAATACGAGGGATTAAAACTCTTAACGTGGTCCGTCGCCAAGAATTGATTCCTGAACTCCAAGCTCTTGGGGCCGACAAAGTAGTAACTGATGACATGAATTTATCCCAATCGATTCAAGAAATAACAGCAGGTAAGAAAGTATTCCTCGGATTAAACGCCGTAGGAGGTGAGAACGCTGTAAATCTAGCCAAAGCCCTTGGCTCAGGCGGTACCTTGGTGACGTACGGTGGAATGAGCCGCCAACCATTTCGAATCCCGGTTTCGCTATTAGTCTTTAAGGATCTTCGCATCCGAGGTTTCTGGATCACGGCATGGTACAAAAAGGCAAGTTCAAACCAAATTCATGAGATGCTGGAAACACTGGCCTATTGGATGTCAGAGAACAAACTTAAGATTCCTGTCGCAAAAACATATCCCCTCCACGAAGCAAAAGCTGCTATTCTCCATGCTATGGGGAGCGATCGCAACGGGAAAATCCTCTTTCGATTTGATGATTGATGATCGCATCAACAGCTCACTTCCCCACTTTTCACAACTTCACAAAATTCTCTAGAATCTTGAGTCCTATCGTCTGACTTTTCTCAGGGTGAAACTGGCAAGCAAAAACATTTTCACGCCAAATCATCGAGGCGAAGCAGATACCGTAATCTGTCTCCGTACAAACAAGCGACGTTTCTTCGGGACACGGGAAATAAGAGTGGACGAAGTAAACATAGCTCTCATTTTGAACACCTTGTAATAAAGGGCAGGCCGATTTTTGGATCTGAATCTGATTCCAACCCATTTGTGGCACTTTCAATCGAGAATTGGGAAATCGTACAACACATCCCTTAAATATTCCAAATCCTTCGACCCCTTGCTCTTCCTCACTTTGTTTAAAGAGAGCTTGGTATCCGAGACAAATTCCAAGAAAAGGTTTCCCACTCCGAATAAAATCTTTCAGAGGATCGATCAATCCCTGACGCTTTAAATTCCCCATACAATCTCCA
>OBEQ010925512.1_pt1 | contig 23596 bp, 27 predicted proteins | sample 1670901 | NCBI WGS metagenome assembly OBEQ01 (sample SAMEA104232315, study PRJEB22302) | groundwater metagenome | biome: forest; feature: aquifer; material: groundwater | place: USA | collected 2011-08-07 | depth 5.4 m
AACTGCTTCCATGTCGACGAGTAGCCACTCGCCGTTGGGCTGATCCTCGTACTCCTCACGAAGCAGTGGACCAACCCGCGCCGGGCACTTCTCGAGGCCGAGCTGGTAGGCTCGTTCGCGAATCTCCCGACGGGTTCTGGCATCCGAGAAGCCGATATCCCGACCAGAGGCGATGACGAGTTCGAATTCGTCCTGGTCTATGCCTTCCAAGAGATCCGCGCGACCGAGGATGTCATTTCCCCAATCGCCGATCTTCCGCTTGGCCTTCTTCAAAGCCTTGCGGAACTGGTCGGCTGTCTTGAGCTCCTTGTTGTTCTTGAGCGTCTTCCAGACCTGCCACTCGCGGGGTTCGAGCGGAAGCGTCGCGGCAGGCACGGGAGCTGGCTGCTCCTGATCCTTTTGCGCTTTCCACTGCTCGAACTCGCGATAAGCATCCGGCTCTCGCAAGTAAGCCTGGAAATTCTCCCTGTTGTACCGCGGCGAAGGGCCGACGGTATTGGGGAAGAACTCCTTGCGAACTTGATCCAAACTGACTTCTGCCATTTCCATCCTCTCATCCGATGGTAGTTGCCAACGCACTCCGCGCCTTTGCGAAACAGACTGACAATACGCCGATCGGACAATCGTGACTGAGACCCACGTCCCAGCCTTCTTTTGGCCTAAAACAAAGGTTTATAGCCAAAGGAAAGCCAGGACTTTTAATAATGAACGTTTACGAAGTATACCACTTTTTGATGAGCTTGTCAACGGTCAATCGCCTATAAACATTATAGATATAACATTTATAGGCTGAAATTGGTACCTAAAAGACGAGGAAGGCACCCTTGCTTCGCCATGCCACCTACCTCGATTATTGAAGGGGTGAATAAGGAATGAGGAAGATTATGTGATCGACACCTATGGCGACCATCACCCAATCTTCCTTTCTCACCCCTAAACCCAAACACAGGGTTCGTCCTTAATCGACGTCCGCGGCCATGACGCCAAAGGCTCTGCCCTGGGAATGTGGACAGACATTGCCATCTCCATTCCGGAGCCGCCAAAGACAGCCCACAGGGAGCGCCCCATCCTGGGGCGGCACTATGAGATTATCCTTTGTCATCATCGCCGCTTTAACCGAATTGCTCTTTTTGCATTGTAAGAACTATTGCAATCTCGATATCTTCCAGTCGGTGAAATCGCGTGTAATCTCAACTTTCCAAGTTGGCGAATGTACTTGATTGAAAAATGAAACTGAGTAGGAATAAATGCCATCAATAATATCAAGTAGGGCTACGCAACAGACTTCATTAAAATTATGCCTACCGGCAATACTCCTTCCAACTCGGTTGGGATACCATGTACCAGCTCCTTCCAGAAAGACGACGAGAGTCTTCCCTTGCGCATATTCCTCTCCTTTTGTGATCTTATGATCAATCGCATTCAGAACACGTTCTTCGCCCTTCAACAATCCTTTCGGACCTGGGACATCAAGAGCTGAAACATGCTCGGTCATTACCCATCGTTCTGTATTGTTCTCTAAAATTATTCCGTCTCCCACCTCATCCTCGGCAAAGGTTATATCGCGTCCATAGACATCACGCAGGACGATGCATAGAAGCAAATTCGCCCAAACTTCCCTCGGCCGCAAAGTAAAATTAGGGATATCACGTCCGATTCTTAAAAAATCAGGATTCTGGACCATGGTTTTCATGTCCATCAAAGCTACATGAAAATCCTTTATTTGCTGTCTCTCTTTCATACTGAGAATAAAGTAAAATTTGCTATTGCCCCCGCCTGGATTCGAACCAGGAAAATCTCGCTAGAATCAACACGGTTTATCCAATTAGCCTACGGGGGCTTGGTGGGATAGATCGGATTTGATCCGCCTCCGCCAGTTCCACATACTAGTGTGCTACCGATTACACCACTATCCCCACAAAACAAGAAAATAAAAAAGCCACCAAGAAAACCGCAGAAATTGCGTTTCAAATGGTGGCTATTTATGTCTTCTGGTGAATAGTTGCATTGCTTTTATGTTCTTTTGCCCTGGAGGGGCGCCATCTATACTCAACAGTATAGTATTTCCCTCATCGAGATCTAGCCGAGAGCTAGAAGTCCGCAGTGATCGGCTTTCTGCCATCAGGGCTTAGGTAGCTCCGGGAGGCCGCCATTCCCTTCTCAGGGCTCCCTCCATATCGATCTCGGTACCGAGAAAGCGATGGTCTTTGGCGAAATTTTCCATTCTTCGGAGCACTCTATACGACGGATTATACCCCTATCTTATTTCTGATCAAGTATCTTGCTCTACATTTACATTCGCCCTGTATCACCAGCCCTATATTCTTCAAGGGTTTTTTCGAACCATCGCCTACTATGTTCATCTCTTTCGGGATCTGCTTTGAAGTCTTTTTCAATCTCATGAGCTAATGCACGGTATTCACTTAACTTAAACCGAAGGGGCGGTTTTATCATCAAGTAAACCCCTTTGTCTTTAGTAGTTAGGGGAAAGTTTTCAAGTTCATCATCTTGCTCGGGATCGCCACCGCATTGCCCAAACCAGAATCTCTCCCAAATAATATCTTCATCCTCTATGCGAGTCTTCAAGGACAAGAAATATCATCCGCTTCTAATTATTTCAAACTTCATTATTGAATTTCTTAAAATCCATCCATTTCAAGATGGTAATGGACGACTTTCTCGAGTGCTTACAAATTTCTTGCTACTCAAAGAGGGGTATGCGTACACGCCGTATATTTCTCATGAGAAGCTTATTGAGGACAATAAGACAGAATACTATGTTGCTCTGCGGAGAAGTCAGAAAACATTTGATGGGAAAAAAGATGATATCTCGACCTGGCTCGAATTTTTTCTTGCCGTATTATTGAAACAGGCGCAGAACGCACAAGAACTTCTCTCTGATCAGAATATCGAAAAGATTCTTTCATCGAAACAACTGGCTGTCTGGCAGTATATTGAGAGTCTTAGTGAGGTAGCACCCGGTGATATTGCGAAGCAGACTGGCGTCGCTCGTCCAACGGTGAATCAAGCACTTGAGAAATTATTACAGCTGAAAAGGATTGAAAGGATTGGATTGGGCAGAAGTACGAGATATCGAAAGATCTTATGATTTGCGGGTAAGGGTGGGTAAGGGTGTCAGGTACCTTTTCTCTAGCTGTTGATATATTGAGTTACAAAGTGTATAATTGTGATACGTTGTGATATACGCCCATTGGTTTAAGAAATAATTTTTTAAAACATTTTTATGAAAAAATGTACCTGTAGGGAAATAATGAATAACGAGGGCGGATGCGATATGGAGTTTGAGGGCGTAGAGCTTATGGATGTCGCAGGTCAATGCGGTAAGCATATCGTCGGCACGACTGACAACTTGCATAAGACGTTACGAGATATGATGACAACAAATCATACCGAGGAAGAAAAAAAGAAGTGGTTTAAATGGTTTCAAGGGGAATGGGATAAAAAGGCCGAGACTTAGGGTCTCAATCATCAAGGAAAAGACACCTGACACCCTTATTTCCAGACTCTCAAAAGGAAGTGTTTTTTAAGACAGGCTCTCAGAGTATTTTTACAGAGCATGTAGGAAAAATGTGAAAAATAAAACCTCATTTGGAAAATTTGCAAAATCTTGGGATGAAAAGACAGAGAAGGGTATTAGGAGCTCTCATAACACAATTAAAGGTGTTTTTGAGCTACTTGGCACAGTCAAAGGTAAGAATGTTTATGAGATCGCTTGTGGTAATGGCTTTCTTGCACGTCAGTTGGTAGAGCAAGGTGCTAAAGAGGTCTGGGCTTCTGATATATCATCAGAACTTATTGCTATTGCGAAAAGCAAGTATGACGAAGGGGGGATTAACTATCTTGTAAGAGATGGCATAGATATAAAGGGATTTCCAAAAGATTATTTCGATGCAGTAGTACTACATCAAGGTGTCTATTACATAGAAAATATCGATGCGCTTTGTAAGGCGGTATATAAAATCTTAAAGCCAGGGGGCAGCTTCATTTTTACTGCCACCCACCCCTTAATTCACGATGCTCGTCTAGAGATGGGGGATGAGACTGATGCACGCAAGGAGAATCTGAGGTATTTAAAAATCTTTACTCGCCATGCAAAGAAAGAATGGTCTATTGGAGGTAAAAAGATTATTGCTAAATATGATTTTTATCGACGCCCAATGTCATTTTATATAAATGCCTGCGGACGTAATAAGCTTTATATCTCAAATTTACTTGAACCAGCTACGCTGAACAAAGTTAAAAATAAGCCTACCAAAACTACTATTCCGTCTTCTTTGATTATAAAGGCAGCTAAGTGCGGATAATATCGCTAAGCCAAATCTGACACCGTATGCCCTAATTCATCGAACAGGTTTTAATGTCATCCACCACAGAGAGGAGCTATGAATACATACGACTGGTATGCACAATTAATGAAACCGGACTGGGCGCCGCCAAGCTGGGTCTTTGGGTCAGTATGGACTGTATTGTATGTGATTATTGCAGTTTCTTTTGGTACCGTATTTTATAAAGTATTGACCCGCAAGCTCGCGTGGAAAGTAGCCCCGCCTTTTGCGCTTAATCTCGTTTTCAATTTTGTCTTCACGCCAATTCAATTTGGCTTGAAGAATAATCTCTTGGCGGCAATTGATATTCTCTGTGTCCTTGGCACACTTCTGTGGGCATTATCTGCTGCTTGGCACGTATCGCCCAAACTTCGCTGGGTTGTGTATGTCAACATTCCTTATCTTCTTTGGGTTTCCCTTGCTACTATTTTACAATTAACTATTACGTATTTAAATAGATAGGGGAGTAAACGCATTACCTTGATCGAAAATTCCAGTATATAAAAAATCAAGGAAGCCCCGTTAGTAATTTTTTTTATGTCATATCGTATTATTGCTCATAAAAGATGAAATTCGCAGAGAATTCTCTAGAGAGAGTATGTCTGGAGATGTACATATAATTCGTGAATTTGGGATTCAGCGAGAAAATGAAGAACGAAGAGATGGTGGCTGTGCCATTGTATTTGATCCAGCAACCAAAAGGTATGCCGTTGGCAAAAAAACCAATGGTGGATTTTTAATGCTCTTTGGCGGAGGGGTTAGCGCGCAGGAAGATATACAAGAGGGAGTACTCAGAGAGGTTGTCGAGGAGAGCGGTTTGTATGATTTTCTGTATGTTGAAAAAATTGGTGAGGCAATAGCGCATTATTATAATTCCGCGAAAAACGTAAATCGCGTGACGCACGTCACATGCTTTCTTGTCATTTTAAAAGGTTCTGACGTAAAAGATGTTCAACTGGAAGAACATGAGAAGTTCAAGCTCTCTTGGGCAACAGCGAAAGATATTATATCCAATTGGGAAGCGGGTAATGCAAACAAAGATGTTGATCATTGGATATATTTTTTTAAAAAAGCGATTCAGCGGGCAGCAGTTCTGGGGCATGATACGACTAACAGGACGGATTGATACGGGTAGTTGATATTTTTTGAGAATGTGGCATAATTGTTGTATGCAAGAAAGTGGTAGCTCTGTTCCTTCTTTACAATCAAAACCGCCTCTATGGATGCCAGTCGTAAGTGCGCTTAACTCCTTTTGTTTTGGAGTAGGATTATTGATATATCTTGTGGGATTTTGGGGAGGAGTTCTTTCGCTTATCGTCGGCAGTGCCGCATTCCCTGGTTACGTGGGATTATTTCTCGGCGGAATTGCGTGCGGTATCTTTACGGGTTATCTCACGAATTATGAATGTTCCTTTTGTATGCATCCGATTTGATTATAACGTACCCTACGCCCCCACTAGAGGGCTTTTTTTATGAATTTAGAAAATCTTTTTAAATGTGTAAAGTTGACGCATGGACTCCAACAAGTAAAGCGTAGCATCTTTACTGCCGGCGAAGACCGACGCGAGAATGATGCGGAACATCAATACCAACTCGCCATGACAGCGTGGTATGTGATTCTAACCGAAAAACTTCCTCTCGATGTCGACAAAGTACTCAAATACTGCCTTGTGCATGATATGGTTGAAGTCTACGCAGGGGATGCGCATTTTTATGGCGATAGGAATGGCAAGGAAGAGCGCGAGCGCCAAGCAGCCGTCAGACTACGAAAAGAATTTTCCGAGATCCCCGAATGGCATCAACTTATCGAGGATTACGAACGCAAGGGCGATAAGGAAAGTTTGTTTATTTATGCGCTTGATAAGCTTCTGCCCGCAATTAATATTTATTTCGATCGGGGTCGTACGTGGCGAGAGCAGCGCATTACTCTTGATATGGTCGTAACGAAAAAGCGCGAAAAAATCGCATGCTCCGATGAAGTGACAGATTATTTCAATCAACTCGTTGTATTATTGAAAGCAGAAGCACCAAATTTATTCAGCACAGCATCAGATACTCTTTTTTGTAAAAATCCATGCTGCAAAGAAAAAAGAGCTGTATAGATACTTTGCGCTTATATTGCACCAATAAAATGACACCGACACCTTTACAACAATAGATCTTTATGATAAGCTAGAAAAGCTAATTCATAAGTATCTAATGATATGACTGACGAACAGAATGCAGGGGTTCCGGCAGCGCAAGCTAATGAACCGGCAAGCGATGATCAGAAGGGTGCAGATGTCACTTCACCAGCTCCAGAACAAGCTGATGCTGAACAGGAAAAATCAGGCGAGCCCGAACAGGCAGCATCGTAAAAGCCAGGTTACTTGAAAAGATTCCCTTAAGTGGAGTCTTTTCTTTTTTATTGGAATTCTAAGATTATTGGGAAATGAGCTCCTCTGTTGTATAATTATGCATATGAAAAAAGAAAGAAACAAAACATCATTTGAACATATTGCAAACCTTTGGGATACCAAGATTGGAGATACGCTTGCTCATAAACCGCTTTCAAATAAGTCGGGAAGCATGAAGATCACCGTCGATGCCGTTCTTGGTATGGTGGGTACAATAAAAAGAAAACGATTGTATGAAATTGCGTGTGGCAATGGCTTTCTTTCAAGGTATGTCGTCGAACGTGGTGCGCGAGAAATGTATGCGTCAGATGCCTCAACACAACTCATTCACTTGGCGCAGACACAGTATCCGACAAAAGGTATTTCTTATTCTGTGCGAAGTGCGACAGATTTTAAGGGTATTCCGAAAAATTATTTCGATGCGGTTGTTATTCATCAAGGCATTTTTTATATTGATGATCTTGATAAGCTTTTGAGGGGGGTATGTGGAGCTCTTAAGAAAGGCGGCGTATTTGTTTTTACTCTTATTCATCCATTGTATTATGTTGCTCAAGCAGATATTGGCGAGCTTGGTAATCTCAAAGAAGCGCTCGAAAAATACGATCATTATTTGAAAGATCGCTTGGTAAAAGTGGAAAAGAAATGGGATGTGAATGGTAAAGGCGAAGATGTAGCGTATTGGCAGTACAAGCGGCCTCTTTCTAGTTATGTAAATGCATGTGGAAAGAACGGGTTGTTCGTATCTGAGATATACGAACCAGCAACACGTATAGGAAAAAAAGGGAAGATCCATAGAAGTGGCATCCCATCGTCACTAATTATAAAGGCTGTGAAGATGTAATCACTTACGTATGCCTGGCATTTTTCTCATCATTATTGCAACGTTATTTGAGGAGGTTTCAACATCGAGCGCAAAGGAGTCAATCTCTCGACACTTGGAAAGTATTGCTTCGCGCGCGTTCCTTGTGGGATTGTGGGGTATGCTTTTTTTGGGCATCAGTCTTTTGGGAGGTGTTGAGTGGAGATTCAATATGGCATCATTGCCATTTTTTTTCTCGCGTGTAGCTGTCGAGATTGTACTGACAAATATTACAATACGAGCCATTACAATCGCAGATCGCAGTACGTTTGGATTTTTCCGTACATTAACGATCCCGATTATTCTTGGTATCGATGTAATGCTAGGTACTGTGTTTTCCATTTCTCAAATCTGGGGGGTTCTCGCCATTGTCGGATCATTACTTGTACTTTCGTATCGGCATTCGCTTTCAAGTAAAGGTATGGGGCTTGCATTGCTTTCCGCAATCGGCTCCTCGATTACATTATCGTTGTACAAATTTAATATCACTCATTTTAATTCTGTTCCTGCCGAGCAAATGCTGTCCGGGATGATAATATTGCCCTATTTTCTCTGGCATGCCCTTGCCATAGATAAAGAAAATCCTTTTAAGCTTCTACGTTCAAAAAAGATACTCAGCGAGTCGGCGGCAAGTGGGGTAGGTGGGATCTTAGCGAGTTTTGCTTATTTGTTCGCACCTGCTTCGATTATCGTAGCTGTCCAACGGTCATCAGCAGTGTGCTGGAGTATTGTTGCCGGTGCCTTACGTTTTCATGAGCGGCATATCGTTGAAAAATTATCCGTTGTCGGCTTGACCATTGTGGGCATTGCGTTGCTCATTCGATGATATTGTTGAGATGTACTCAAAAGAGTAGGAATAATTATGGTCAAAGCTCATATCAAAAAAGTCATCTGCTATATCACGAGGGGAGATAAGCTCCTTGTGTTTCGTCATGTAGACTATAGCTACGAACAAGTGGGTATCCAAGTGCCTGCCGGAACTGTAAGAGATGGGGAGGATTCGCAACAAGCGGCACTGCGCGAAGCTATAGAAGAAACGGGCTTAAAAGAATTTTCATCAATTCGTTTTCTTGGAGCGCTAGATTATGATATGACTCCGCATCGTTTCGAAATTCATGAACGCTCATTTTTTCATCTTACATTCGATGATGACACTCCTGAGCGCTGGGCGTCACGTGAAGATCATGACGGCTTAGATCCGCCTACGCGGTTTGAGTGTTTTTGGATTGATCTTTCATATGGCCACATCCTCCAGTCCGGTCAGGGGGCATTTTTGTATGCATTGTTTGAAGATGGGGGTGTTTGATGAGTGAATTTTAGTGGCACAACCGCATGTGCTATACTTCTCGTATGACCGACAAACAAAACAACAATCAAATCATGATCTACGAGCGAAAGGACGGCGCTCATTTTGAGGTGCGGCTTGAAGGGGAGACTGTCTGGATGAATCAGATGCAGATCGGAAATCTTTTTGTGGTAAAAAAAGCTGCTATATCAAAACACATAAAAAACATCTATCACGAAGGCGAACTTGAAAAGAAATCAACTGTTTCCAAAATGGAAACAGTTCAGCGCGAGGGTGGACGTGTGGTGAAGCGAGATGTTGAATACTACAATCTCGACATGATTATTGCCATTGGATATAGGGTGAGTTCTCGGCATGCTACACGTTTCAGAATCTGGGCAACCAAAATTCTTAAAGAACATATTATAAAGGGCTATACCATCAATGAACGTCGTTTAAAGGAAGAGCATCAGACAAAAGTGAAAGAACTGGAGCGAACAATACAGCTTCTGCAGGCAGCGGTTAGTTCACGGAAGGAGTAGAGGTGCTGTTAAGATAAGTATATCAATTCATTTAGAACGTACTATGACAGAGGGACAACAAGCTCCAGAATTTTCTCTCAGTGATCAAAATGGCAACGAACATTCACTTTCTCAATATAAAGGGAAATGGGTGCTTCTTTACTTTTATCCCAAAGATGATACTCCCGGGTGCATCAAAGAAGCATGTTTGATCCGCGATGCGATGCCGGACTTTGAAAAGCTCGATGCAGTTATCCTTGGCATGAGTAGTGACACCGAAAAAAGTCATAAGAAATTTGCAGAGAAATATGCGCTTCCTTTCACACTTCTTGCCGACCCGGAGAAAAAAGTGGTGAAGCTCTATGATGTATGGGGAAGGAAAAAGTTCATGGGACGTGAATACGATGGCATCCTTCGAACGTCATTTCTCATTAATCCTGCAGGGTCGATTGCAAAAATATATCAAAATGTGAAGCCTGAGTTGCACGCGCAGGAAGTAGTCAGGGATTTGCAGGGCCTTAGAAGTAGATAGGCCTAGAATCAGTATGGAAACAGTATTGAAATTACAACGAAATAAGAATATCGCTATCACTGGGCGCTTGCGGGGGTCTCTCAAAAAGCCATTGGTTATTTTTGTCCATGGCCTGACGGGAAACATGGATGAGCATATTTTTTATAATGGCGCTCGTTATTTAGAAAAACACGGCATTTCTTCATTTCGTTTCAACCTCTACGATTGGACGAAGGGATCGCGTAAGCTTGATATCTCAACGCTTTGCTTACACGCCTCAGACCTTGACTTTGTAGTGAAGTATTTCCGAAAGAGGGGAGTAAAGCAGATTTTTGTGGTGGGGCATAGCTATGGAGGGCCCACGATCATGAAATCTAAAGATAAGGATTTTCAGGGAATTATTTTTTGGGATCCGAGCTTTTTAACCTCAACATATTTTCCGGAAAGTGTATTGCTGAAAAGTATCGATAGCTATCTGTGTCGATGGGCATATCCGGTACTTTTATCAAAAGCCTTTGTGAAAGAAGCGCGGACCACAAATACGTTAGCGCTCATTCAGCAACTTAATATGCCGATAAAAATTATCTGTGCCGGCAAGGGCGTGCTTGTCAAAACAAGCAAAAAGTATTTTAGCGTCCTCAAAGAGCCAAAGGAGCTTATTGTTTTAAAAAACGCAACTCATTGTTTTGACGAAGACGGTCAAGAAGAGAAACTTCTAGAAGAAACGCTCCAGTGGATCAAACAATGCTTGAAGAGATAAGATGTGCCGATACGCATTAACAAATACTTGGCAGAGTGTGGTGTCGCATCTCGGAGAGCAATTGACAGGCTTATTGCAGAAAAGCGCATTGCAATAAACGGTGTTGTATTGCAAAAGCCGGGAGTTTTGGTAAAAGAGGGGGATAGCGTGACCGTTGATGGCAAGCGAATTGAAGAGCGCTCTAAGAATGCCATAACTATTTTGCTAAACAAACCTACAGGGTGTATTACAACGAGCAGTGATCCGCAAAAGAGAAAGACAGTATTGGATTATGTTCAATGTGGTACTCGAGTTTTCCCCATTGGTAGACTTGATAAAGACACGACGGGAGTATTACTTCTTACAAATGACGGGGAGCTTGCAAATAAGCTCATGCATCCGCGATATTCTGCCGAGAAAGTATATCGGGCGCATCTCGATAAACCATTCACTGAAACGCATAAAAAAAGATTTGAGTCAGGCGTGGTACTCGATGATAAAAAAACAACCCCTTGTCATACACGATTTGTCGGTAGTAATAAAAGGGATGTTATCGTTACGCTCCACGAAGGGAGAAACAGACAGATTCATAGAATGTTTAAGGCATTGGGATATGCGGTTGAGAAACTTGAACGAACAAGCTATGCTAGTCTCACAACTCATGGATTGAAACAGGGCGAGTGGCGTCAACTTACCAATAAAGATATTAATCGATTAAGAAATTCAATCTATGAAGGAAATTGAAGTGAAGGCACGTATTATATCTGTCGAGATTTTTAGAAAAAAACTTGAAGACTTAGGCTGCAAATTTGGAGATCCGCTTATCCAAGAAGATTTCATTTTCTTTCCGATAGGAATAGGCTTTCCGGACATCGTCAAGGATACACCCATTGTTCGTGTGAGAGATTCAAATGGCACAGCAATTCTGACAATGAAAAAGCGCATTACCGGCGATAATGAACTTATTAAGCTGGAGAAAGAGGTTGTTGTCAGCGACAGACAAGAGGCTATGGAAATCGTCGAACACATGGGCTTCCATATGGCGGCGAAAGTTCATAAGAAGCGAATTGAGTGCACACTTAATGACATGACTATTTGCATTGATGAGGTGGCTGGATTGGGAAATTTTATAGAAGTCGAAAAAATGTCTGAAAGCGCTAATGACAAAGAGATTCAAGACGAGTTATTTGATTTCCTTCGATCATTGGGAGTGAGCGACAACGACAGAGCGACAAAGGGGTACGATATTTTACTGAATGAAAAAACCGCTTCGAGCGAATCGAAGCGGTCGGGAGCGGTGTAGTGGTTAAGGTGCGATTGATTACCCGAACATTTCTCCGAGTTTGATGCGCGCGACGGACAAGGCACGTTTGTTGAGCATGGCGTCGATGCGTTGCTGAAGTTTTTCGGGAAGGTGCGACGTTGAGATGGTTTCGTCGAATGTTTTTGCGATGAGGAGTGAGTCGTCGTAGGACATTCCATGAGCCTCCTCCTCAAAACAGCCGAGGATTCCATAGAGCCGATTTGCCCGATCACAGGACAACCCCTTTTTGTAGCCGGCGATGATCTCGCCTATTTCTTGAAGTAGGGTTGGTAGGCCAATAATTCCGAGTTGCATGGTCGACTTCCTCCTTTGAGGCACAAAAAAGCCCGCCCCAGAAGGGCAGGCTTCGATTGATCTTGAAATGCATCAAGACCTACCCTCTGAGGCGCACCATAAGAGTAGTTGACGGAAAACTTGACCAGGTTTGTAATCGTTTGTTGCAAAGCATAGTAGCGTAGCCCATTCTATCACTATCATGAGTATTGTCAAAAATAATCAGCTCTCTTGACATAAATCGCAAATGGGTATATACTGTATTCATAACATAACGTCGGCATATTAAGCCGATCGTGCTTGAATTTTTCGTCAGATATCAGAGATGTGTATATGGCCGAAGAGTTTGGGCCATATATTTTTTTATGCACACACAACAGCAGGCAGCTGGTGCGGGCTTTCATTCGCTCACAATAGCGCCAACACTTCTCGAACGCATCACGCATCTCGGATACACAACACCGACCCCCATTCAACACCAATCTATCCCTCTTCTTATCGAGGGGAAGGATCTTTTGGGTATTGCTCAGACTGGTACCGGTAAAACGTTAGCGTTTGCCGTTCCTGTCATTCAGCGCATAGCAAAGTTAAAGTGCCGAGGGCTCGTTATTGTTCCTACGCGCGAACTTGCATTGCAGGTGAATGAAACATTTGAAAAAGTAGGCAAAAGCATGGGATTAAAAACAGCAGTACTTATCGGAGGGGCGGATATTCGACGTCAGATAAAAACTCTTCAGTTAAATCCCCATGTTGTTATTGGCACACCTGGACGTATTATCGACCTCTTGGATCGTAAGAGTTTGCGGCTTGAAAACGTAAAAGTACTCGTACTCGATGAGGCCGATCTCATGCTTGATATGGGCTTTGAGCCTCAAATCAAGCGTATTTTGGATGTTGTTCCAAAAGAGCGTCAAACAATGCTTTTTTCGGCAACAATGCCTTCGGCAATTCACAGTATCGCAGCAAAGTATATGACGCTTCCCTCGCGCGTTGAGGTTGCCCGATCCGGTACGCTAGCAGAAAAGATTGAACACGAAATGCGCTCTGTTTCAACTCACTCAAAAACCGATGAGCTCAAGCAGGTGCTTAAGGACTATGATGGCACAACGATCGTATTTGTACGCACAAAACATACTGCAAAAAAGCTCGCTCACACATTGCAGCAGTCAGAGTTCAAAGCAGCCGAGATACATTCCAATCGTTCACTTGCTCAACGTCGGGCAGCTCTCGACGGATTTAAGTCGGGAAAATTTCGCATTCTGGTAGCAACGGATATTGCTGCTCGTGGCATTGATGTGATTGGGGTTGGTATGGTCCTCAACTATGACTTGCCGGAAAATCCTGAAGATTATGTGCATCGCATTGGTAGAACGGGTCGCGCGGGAAAAGCAGGGCATGCGCTTTCGTTTGTTGCGCCAGGACAATATGGACTTGTGAAGCAAATTGAAAGAGTAACGCGGACGAGCCTTCCAGTCACCGGAAACGTGATGGCCGAAAAACTTCTTTCGAGAAAGCCTATTCTCAAGCAATCCTTTTCTCAGAAACCGTTTATACGCAAACCCCATCTTATACAGAAATCTCATCAAGGAAAACCTCTCACTGAGCATGAGATAACGCTCCATGAAATGTCACAGGCATTTTCCAGGCGAGGCGCCTCTAAAAGTTCTTCAACGGGGTCTTCATGGAAGAAGCCATCAGGTTCTCAAGGATATGCACGTGGGAAAAGGAATGGATTTACCGGGCAATCCGGATTCCATAAACAGCGAGGAAACCGTTGGTAAAAAATGCATTAGAATAGCGGACGCACTAGAATAGAAGTTGATTATCTAGTAAGCTATAGAGTATACTCTTCATACGCGATATGTGTATTCGCTTTTTTCAGTATATTCAACCATGGCAGAAGGTACTCGCGATTCTTTTGGGCATGACACTTGCATTGGCGATTGCCCATGTTGCTTTGCGCGGGTATTTGGGTTTTTTTAATCTAGATAAGGAACAAAGCTTTAAGGCGGTCTTTTCAGGTTTGCAACTGCTGAGTATTGCCGTTCTTGCATGTTGTTATGCATTGCTGCAGTTTAAGGCATGTCTAAACAAAAAGCAGGGCATTCTTTGGACGTTTACCGGTTTGTTATTCGGCTATCTTGCGCTTGATGACATGATGACGATTCATGAGCGAGTCGGTTTTGTATTTAATCGCTGGACAGGCTTCACAGGATATTGGGGGGCGTCGTTCAATTGGCTTATCTACTTTTCTCCACTTATTCTTGTTGGCCTTGTCGTACTTCTTTTTGCTGTAACATCTTTGCAGCGCGAGCATATGCGCGCAGGTAGACTTGCATGGATTGGAATTATTCTTTTTGTCGTTAGTCTTATATTTGAATATATTGGAGGGCGAATGCTTGCTAGCTCGTTGTATCAATTGCTTATCATCGTGGAAGAAGTTTCCATGCTTGCCGGCGAGTCATTTTTTCTTATTGCATTTTGGCTCGCTGATGCCAATCTTTTTTCCCGTTCGTATGTGGTTCGAAGTGAACGTGAGAGATAAAGCGCTATGAAGAATCGGAAGGTATTTCATGCGCTTCTTTGTTGTGTAAGTTTAGTGTTGCTTCTTGGCGGCATTGCACTTGCAGTGCGTGCCGGAAGGATTACAAGTCTTTCAAGCCATCTTCATCGACTTGCAGCAGAATCGCATGATCTTTCGGATAGAATGCAATTATTCGGATGCGAAGCGGTTGGAAATATGCCGGATGAAGAATGCACTCCTGGACATATTTTTCCCAATGCTACAAAGGAACAGATATGTGTATCGGGATATGCACGGAAGGCACGCAAGGTTTCTTCATCGCAAAAAGACCGTATCTATGCTGCATATGGCATTCGATCGCATAGAGTCGGCGAGTATAATATCGATCATCTTATCAGTCTTCAGCTTGGCGGATCGAATGATGATGCAAATCTTTGGCCCCAAGCCGCTGAGCCTCACCCGGGTTATCATGAAAAAATAAAAGTGGAGAATTTTTTGCATGGAGAATTGTGTAGCGGAGAAGTATCTCTTCAACAAGCCCAGCGCCTTGTTGGGCAGCATTGGCGGGATATACACTATCTTCTTCAGGGAGTGGAGTAATGAGTTTTTGTAACAAGTATGATAGGATTAATGATATGAAATTACGATACAAAAAAACACTTCAACTTTCAGAGCGTGATTGCAAAAATGAGGCAACAAGGCTTGCGCAGTACCAGTCGCATTTGCGTCGCGTGGTAAAAACGGGTCGCTACGCATATCCTGAAAGTTCGCTTCGAGCGCCGAGCGATACCGCAATGCAAAAAGAAGTTCTTCAATGCATTCAGCGAACGGTTGACTCGAACCTCCGATCTGTTTTTCTTGTCGGTATTGGGGGGTCCAATCTTGGATCAAAGGCGGTATACGATGCATTAAGAAGTTATTCAGATGTAGTTGTAGGCACTTCTTCACCAAAACTTTACTTTATTGATACGCTTAATGCCAAGTGGATCTATGAAATACGTACACAAACTTCAAAACTCACAAATCCTTCCGAATTTCTCATTATTATCATCAGTAAGTCGGGAACAACAACGGAAACGATTGCAAGTGCAGAAGTGATTATTGATGCACTTTCTCCTAGTTTTCGGAAAAATCCCGATCGATTTGTTGTGATAACAAATCATGATTCCGCATTATGGAAAGTCGCAATAAAAAATGGCTGGCATACTCTTGCTATCCAACAGCTTATTGGCGGAAGATATTCTGTATTTTCACCCGTTGGGCTCTTTCCACTTGCAGCTGTCGGATGCGATATTCGTGCGTTATGCAGGGGCGCAGTAGCTATGCGTTCACTATGTATTAACGGGAAGTTTTTAAACAACCCATCACTTCAATCCGCAATAGGTGTATATCTGCATATGAGGCGAGGAATAGCTGTGCATGACATGTTTCTTTTTTCTCCAGAGCTCGAATCGCTGGGGAAATGGTACCGGCAATTATTGGCAGAGAGCATTGGTAAGGAATATGATGTACAAGGAAAGAAAATTGGAGCCGGTATTGTGCCGACCGTATCAATCGGTTCGACGGACCTACACTCCATGAGTCAACTGTATCTTGGCGGTCCTAAAAATATTTTTACCACATTTGTTCGCGTCATGCATACTGTTACCATTCGCGTACCAAAGCGCGGCATGATGCATGGCATCGTATCGGGCATAGAGTCGCGGCTTCTCTCAGACATTATGAACGCTATTCTTGAAGGGACGGAAATAGCATATGCAAAGGCAGCCCTGCCATTTGTTGAAGTGGCGCTTGATCGCGTTTCTGAGACGGAACTTGGCGCTTTTTTCCAATGGAAAATGATTGAAGTCATGTATCTTGCAAAACTTCTTAACATCAATGCATTCGATCAGCCCAATATTGAAAGTTATAAGAGCGAAGTGCGCAAGCGACTGGTGAAAAGGTGAGGATGAGTTACAATAAGGATATGAAAACGCTGTTAAACAACATGAAAATGTTGGATGCCTTTGCGTGTGCGCGCCATTCTGCTGCAAGTATAGTGCATGATATGCGTTCGTCTGTTCGAGGGTTGTCTTCAAATGAAGCAGAAAAGCGTTTACATCGCTACGGATACAATGAAATAGCTCATGCTGCGCACCGGACATGGTATGGGCATTTGGGTGAACTTATCCGCGATCCTCTTAATGTACTTCTTGGAGCATTATGTGCGTTGTCGTATGTTACAGGGAATAGTGAGAGCGCCGTTATTATAGGCGTCATGGTTCTTCTTAGTATTGTAATGCGTTTCATTCAAGAACATAGAGCCGATCATGCGGAGGAAAAGCTTAAACACATGGTAAGCGCTCGCACCTGTGTTTTGCGGAACGGGAAAGAAAAAGCAATTCATCTCAAGAATATCGTACCCGGGGACATTGTTCTTTTGTCGGCAGGAGATCTTATTCCTGCAGACATGCGCATCATTGCCGCCAACGATCTTGCTGTCGATCAATCCATCCTCACAGGAGAATCAATGCCAGCCGAAAAGTATGCGGACTCTGTCGATGGAAAAGATTTTCGGCCGATTGATGCCGCGAATCTTTGTTTTATGGGAAGCTATGTGCAGAATGGTTCTGGGCGCGCAGTAGTATATGCAACGGGTGTGCGTACCTATTTCGGATCATTGGCAAAAAAAGTGACACAACGCCAAACAGAAAGTACATTCGAACTATGGGTGGGACATTTTACCAAACTCATGGTGCGTATCATGCTTATTGTTGCGCCGTTAGTGTTTTTGATCAATGGATTCGGGAAGGGTGATTGGTTTCAAGCATCTCTTTTCGCGCTTGCCGTTGCGGTCGGATTAACTCCGGAAATGCTGCCGATGATCATGACGATTAACCTTGGGAAAGGCGCTCTTGATATGTCTCGGAAGAAAGTTATCGTCAAACGCCTTGATTCCATTCAATCATTCGGGTCGATGGATATTCTTTGTACGGATAAAACGGGGACGCTGACGCAAAACAAAATTGTTCTCGAAAAACATTGTGATTTGAACGGTAATGAATCTGAAGACGTTCTCGCAATGGCATATGCAAATAGTTTCTTTCAAACAGGGTTGAAGAACTTGCTTGATAAAGCAATATTGAGCCACGAGCATATCTCACTAAAAGATATTAAAAAAGTAGATGAAATTCCTTTTGATTTCCAGCGGCGTATGATGTCGGTGATTGTCCAAAAAGGATCAAGGCGCACGCTTATCTCTAAGGGAGCGCCGGAAGAACTATTTGCACGCTGCACACACTATGAGCTGAAAGGCAAAGCGCATCAGCTGAATCATACTCTTACACCCAGACTGAAAAAGGAATTTGATGCTCTTGCGCAAGACGGATTTCGCATTATTGCATTAGGGTATAAAGATGTGCATGTCTCGAAGCGGAAATTTACGCGAAATGATGAGAGTGGCCTTACACTCATTGGTTATCTTGCATTTTTTGATCCTCCAAAAACAACAGCAAAAGAAACCATTGAGGATTTAGCCAATCTTGGCATTGAGGTTAAAGTGCTGACTGGAGATAATGCGCTCGTTACGCAGAAAATCTGCAGCGAAGTCGGTCTGGTTGTTCGCGGTATATTGAGCGGTGCCGACATAGAAAAGATGGATGATAACGAATTAAAAGAAAAGTGCGAAACAATTAATGTGTTTGCACGCATATCTCCGCTTGATAAGGAGCGCATTATTCGATTGCTTCGTGAAGGAGGTCATGTTGTCAATTATCTTGGCGATGGCATTAATGATGCTCCCGCACTTCGCGCTGCGCATGTTGGCATTTCTGTCGATTCTGCCGCAGATATAGCAAAAGAATCCGCAGATATTATTTTATTGGAAAAAAACCTTACTGTTCTTAAAGATGGTGTTCTTGAGGGGAGAAAAATTTTTGCAAATATTATCAAATATATCAAGATGTCGGCGAGTTCGAATTTCGGCAATATTGTAAGCGTGGTGGGCGGAAGTCTTTTTTTACCCTTTCTTCCGATGCTTCCCGTACAGATACTTCTCAATAATCTCCTCTATGATATTTCACAAACCGCATTACCGACTGACTCGATCGACCCAGAAGTGTTATCACGCCCTCAAAAATGGGATATCAGAGAGATTAAGCGGTATATATTCTGCATAGGTCCAATCAGTTCGCTTTTTGATTATCTTACATTCGGATTAATGCTTGTTGTGTTTAATGCATGGATGAACCCAACACTCTTTCATACGGGATGGTTTGTGGAGTCCCTCCTTTCGCAAACGCTCATCATTCATATCATTCGTACGAAAAAAATCCCCTTTATTCAAAGCAATGCAAGTCTCCCCCTCATTCTTACTACACTTGGAGTTGTTATTGTAGGAATAGGGCTGCCATTTTCTCCCTATTCTTCTGCGCTTGGCTTTACTCCGCTACCCGCTGCATATTGGGCATATATTTTTGCAATGCTTCTGGTGTATGGCATTCTGACTCAGATTATAAAAATGTGGTTTTTCCGACGTTATGCATAGGAAGATTTTGACACGTGGGTTTGTTTTCACCTTCGCAGTACACACACTTGTTGTATGTGTATTTCCGACTCTTGCTCAAGAAGCTCCTGTGGGCGCTGATGTGGAAAATCTCCAATCCGAATTAAGAACTCTCGAAAGGCAGATCGCTGCGTATGAAAAAAATCTCCTAATCACCAAGCAACAAAGAATAACCATTGGCCGTTTATTGGAGCAACTGCGGGTTCAACGCGGTGCCTTGCAAGAGCAGATACGTCTTAGTGAGCGCTCGCGCGATGCGCTTACCGACCGAATTGACGCTGTGATTGCGGATATTGACGGACAGGAAGAAAAGATAACAAGGGGACGAAAAGAATTATCAGAGCTCATGCGCATTATATATCAAGCGACAAGCCATTCGTCATTCGAATCTTTTATAGTCCATTCTTCACTGAGCACCTATCTTGATGAGCAGGAACAGATATTACTTTTACTACAGGTCCTTCATCTTCGACATCTTTCATTCAAAACAATCCTTTTTGAAATGAATCAGAAAAAAAACGAATTGGATGTGCATGTTCAAGATCTTGAACATGCGTTAAAAAAGAAAAGCATTCAACAAAATCAGGTGGAAGAGACTTCACATCTTCAGACCGTGTTGCTATTAAAAACAAAAGAAAAGGAAAAAACGACCGCGCAACAATTAAGCGCATCAAGGAAAAAAGCGAAGGAAATACGAAGCAGAATTTATGAACTTTTTAATGTCGGTAAGCAGATTAATTTTGGTGAGGCATACGAGATGGCGCGATGGGTTGCGGGCCAATATCATATCCGGCCGGCGTATCTTCTTGCCGTTTTGACGCAAGAATCGAATCTTGGGAAAAATGTCGGCACATGTAATAGAGCGACTGACCCCCTCCAGAAACACTGGAAAGCCATTATGAAGCCCTCGCGTGACCACGAACCATTTTTACAAATCACCAAAGAACTTGGCCTTGACCCGGATACGACTCCGGTGTCATGTCCCATGATTCGGAATGGAAAACAGATCGGATGGGGAGGTGCCATGGGCCCTGCGCAATTTATCCCTTCCACATGGATGGGATATCGAAATGCAGTTCAATCTGTGACAGGAAAGCCTGCAAATCCTTGGAATATTCGCGATGCATTTATTGCCGCTGCAATTAAGTTGAGAGGGGATGGTGCTAGTAATTCTGAAAAAAGTGAATTCAATGCGGCATTGCGGTATTTTTCCGGTTCCGTCAATTTGACATATCGGTTTTACGCAGATAATGTACTTGCAATCGCCGAGCGGTATGAACAGGATATCCGCAAAATAGAATCACTGAAATAATAACCTCAAATAGACTGCACTACACTATGATGAGCCATATCCGTAATATTGCCTTACTCGTATGCCTTCTGATTTTGATCGGTGTTGGTGCCTTTATGTATTTTACGCGGCCCATTGCACAGCCTCGCTCACAGCAACCCGTAGAAGCATCTTTGGGTATTCAACGAACATCTGAAGTTTCTGCCGTTGAACAGTCTCCATCTGTACCCAATACCGCGAGTAATAGTGTGATTAGTTTTGCTATTGACCAGGATACTTCTGAGAGTTCCTTTACTATCTCCGAGGTGCTGCGCGGCACTCCTTTTATGGTTACGGGAAAGACACGCAATATGGCTGGCACTATTTCTATTGATTTTTCCAATCCTTCACGCTCTTTTCTTTCTCCTATTACCATTGATGCGCGGACATTCCATACTGATGATTCAAGACGTGACGGAGCGATTGGACGGCTTATTCTGCGAGCTGAAGATCCAGGCAATGAGCACATACTGTTTGTTCCAAAAACGATTTCAGGACTGCCAAAAGTATTTGCGGCAGGTATTCCATTTTCTGCAACTATCACAGGAGATTTGACCATTGCAGGAATCACTAAACCGACTGAATTCACTGCCATGCAAATACTCGTAAGCCCTGATACGGTTACCGGCGAGGCGAGTGCGAGTATTAAGCGGTCGGATTATAATCTTATAATTCCGACACTGCCGTTTGTTGCTGATGTTCCTGACGAATTTACCGTGCAATTGCACCTTAGAGCTGTTGTTTCCCAATAACATTTTGATGGCTATGGAAAAAACAAGTATTTGGCTTTCAAGCCGTACCTTTATTATTGCATTCATTATTTTTGTGCTCCTCGGCGGCGGTATTGTTGCATTTCGCTTGATGCGGACGCCAAAAGATGCTTCGCGGTATGTTGTCGGTACTGTTGTGCGCGATACGATTATCACTTCAATTAGTGGCACCGGACAGGTATCTGCTTCGAATCAATTTGATATTAAGCCGACTGTTTCAGGGACGGTTATCGGAATTGATGTTGTGCAAGGAAAGCATGTGCAATCACATGAGGTTTTGATGCGCCTTGATGCGAAAGAGGCAACTAGGGCAGTCCGTGATATGCACGTTGGCTTGGATTCTGCGCGGCTATCGTTGAAAAAATTACAACAGCCACCGGACAAGCTTTCTCTTCTTCAAGCAGAAAATGCTGTCATCCAAGCAGAAAATGCAAAACAAAAAGCTCAAGAAGACCTCGAATCCGCACTTATCTCTCTTGAAAAGCTTTCCAAGCCAGCAGATGAACTCTCTCTTCTACAGGCGCAAAATGCCATTAAGTCAGCTCAAGAAACCCATACAAAATCTGTGGATGATTTGAAAAAAGCGCGCCAAGACGGTTTTAATGAAGTTGCAAACACTTTTTTGAATTTTCCGACGATCATGACGGGATTGAACGATATGTTTTTTGTAAGCACAATTGATCGGAATCAAATGAATATTGATTGGTATGCCAATCAAATTACCCGCTGGGAGGCGGAAAAAGCTGTTCGCTACAAAAATGATCTTACGTCTCTCCATATATTGGCGAAGGATCATTATGAAGAAAATTTCGAACACTATAAGGCATCTTCTCGCACAGTAGAGCCAAAAGCCCTTGAGGAACTTATCGAGGAAACATACGAGACAAGTAAGCTCATTTCTGATTGTGTAAAAGCTGCAAATAACTATATCGATCTTGTTCAGAATATATTGAAGACATATAGTTATCCAATTCCTTCAATTGTTACGACTCATAAGAGCGCCCTGACAACATACACCAATCTTTCGAATGCAAGTGCGACAGGACTGCTTTCAATACGGCAATTGATTGATAGTGCAAAGACAGGCATTGCCAGTTCGCAGCGTTCTGTGGGAGATAAAACAGAATCCCTCAAGAAATTACAAGAAGGCGCTGACCAGCTCGATATCAAGTCGCAACAACTTGTCATTTCTCAGCGGCGACAGGCAATTACTGATACTGAAAGGTCCATTGCTGAGAAAAAAGAACATTTGAGAAAACTCAAAGAAGGTGCAGATCCTTTGGATATCCAGTCACAACAACTTGTTGTCACTCAGCGTGAATATGCACTTGAAGATGCGCAAGAAAAACTGAGTGACTATACGATTCGCGCGTCATTCGAAGGAGATGTTGCCGCCATTCCCATTCATGTGCAAGACGCAGTTTCGCTCAGTTCAACGCTTACGACTCTTATTACTCGGCAGCGCATTGCTGAAATTTCCCTGAATGAAGTTGATGCTGCAAAAGTTTCGGTAGGGCAAAAAGCAACACTTGAGTTTGATGCCATTGGAGATTTAAGCATTTCAGGCTCAGTCATGGAAATCGATAGTGTCGGTACCGTATCGCAAGGCGTTGTTTCCTATATAGTTAAAATCGCTTTTGATATTCAGGACGATCGCGTAAAGCCGGGCATGACAGTGAATGCCGCGATTGTCACTGATAGAAAGCAAAATATCCTTGCGGTTTCAAATGGCGCAGTCAAATCAACTGAACAAGGTCATTATGTCGAAGTGCCATCCTCGGCCGGCGGCACCGAACGCAATGAGCTCCCAAGGCGGAAATTAGTAGAAATAGGTATATCGAACGATCAATTAACTGAAATTATCAGCGGACTTAATGAGGGCGATGAAGTCGTTGTGCGAACAATTGCAGCGCAAGCGAAGCAGCAGCAAGCGCCAAGCTTGTTTGCTGCACCGAGCACTTCAGGAGGTTTGCGTTCTGGACAAGGCGGATCATTCCGAATGCAGGGCACGCGATAGGGGGGAGCGGTATGATAGAACTGAAGAACATTACAAAAACGTATCAGACGGGATCTGTCGCATTCCAGGCGCTTAAAGGAGTGAGCTTTACCATTCATGACGGAGAATTTGTTGCCATTATGGGGCCCTCCGGATCCGGCAAATCAACTCTCATGCAG
>OBEQ010619426.1_pt1 | contig 23588 bp, 12 predicted proteins | sample 1670901 | NCBI WGS metagenome assembly OBEQ01 (sample SAMEA104232315, study PRJEB22302) | groundwater metagenome | biome: forest; feature: aquifer; material: groundwater | place: USA | collected 2011-08-07 | depth 5.4 m
CCGCCCACATGACGTGGAGGTACTGAAGAGGAGAACCAAACGTCAGTCTCTTGCATTCTTCGGTGCGTTGACGGCCGCGGTGATCATTGCGGTGGCGCTGGAACGTGTCACCGTCGCCGATCAGGCGTCGAGCCAGGGCGCCGCCAGGCCGCGGACCGCCGCTCAAGCACCTCCGTCGCGTCCGACCGCACCGACGCCTGCGGCTCGCGCCACGGGGAAGATCCCGCGGACGCCGTGGGGCGCACCGGACCTGCAAGGCATCTGGAACACCAACACTCTCGTTCCGTTGGAGCGTCCGAGAGAATTCGGTACACGTGCATTCATGACGCAGGAGGAGCACGCGAAAGCGCTGGCGGACCTGCAGCAGCGCAACGAGCGCCCGGGCCGCGACAGCCGCACGGTAGCAGGCCAGCCCGCAGTCGGCACGGAGAAGGACGTCGCCCGCGCGTACAACGAGTTCTGGTTCGGGGACAAGCCGACGAAGCTCAGCATGCGCACGTCGATGATTACCGATCCGGCGGATGGACGAGTCCCGCCGTACACGCCTGAAGCCACCAGGCGCAGTGCCGACAAACGCGAGTTCCTGGCGGCGCTGCTGCAGGGAACATCCGGCGGAAAACCCGGACCGATCTCACCGAGGAGAGCCGACCGTTCCCCGGACTACAACCTGGATCGCATCAATCGCTCGGACAACCCTGAGGACCGCGGCGGTCCGGAGCGTTGCTTCGGAAGCGACTTGCCGGTGACGATGGGCACGGGCACGTTCGGCGGCGTCATGCAACTCGTCCAGGCTCCTGATTCCGTGTCGATCTATTACGACGTGGGCCAGGGGTCGGGGTTCGCGTGGGTCATTCCGATCACGAACCGGCCGCATCTGCCGAAGAACATCCAGCTCTATCGCGGCGACGCGATCGGCCGTTGGGAAGGGGATACGCTGGTCGTCGATGTCACCAACTTCGGCGACGAGACGAATTTCCGCGGCTCCCGGGAGAACCTCCACCTGATCCAGCGTTTCAAGCGCGTCGATGCCGATACGCTGTCGGTCGAATTCACGGCGGAGGATCCGACCACGTGGACCAGGCCGTGGACGGCGAGCCAGGAGCTGGAAAAGGCGGACGAAAAGACGACGCTGGTGCTCGAGGGCGGATGCCACGAAGGCAACTACGGCCTTCTCGGCATGATGCTCAACACCCGCGCGGCCGAGCAGGCGTTCAAGGAAGGGAAAGGACCCGATCCCGCCACGCAGGACAACGCAACGGGTGGTGGAGCGGAAAACTGACCTTTATGCGAAGGGGACTCAAAGGGTCAACCGTCCTTCTCGGCGCGTTCGGCGCGATCGCGTTGTTGTCTCTTGCCGTCATCGCCGGGCAGGCGCCGGCGCCGCGGGCGGCAGCTGCATCTCAGGTGAAGCGGCAGGCGAACGGCAAGCCTGATTTCAGCGGCATCTGGCAGGCGAACAACACGGCGAACTGGGACCTGGTGACGCACGAGGCGCTGCCTGCACGGGTGATGCAGCCAGGCGTGCACGCGCTCGCGCCGGTTCCCGCGGCGCCCGTGCTTGCGCTCGGCGCGGTCGGCGGCGTGCCTCCGGGCATGGGCGTCGTCGAAGGCGACGTGATTCCGTATACACCGGCAGCGCTGCAGAAGAAGAAAGACAATTACGAGCACTGGCTCGATCGCGATCCGGAGATCAAGTGCTATCAGCCGGGTGTACCGCGAGCGATGTACATGCCCTACCCGTTTCAGATTCTGCAGGGCACCAACAAGATCATGATGGTGTTCGAGTACGCGAACGCGCAGCGTACCATCCATCTCGATCAGGTGGAACCGTACCCGAACGACTCCTGGATGGGCCACTCCGTCGGCCACTGGGAAGGCGACACGCTCGTCGTCGATGTCACCAGCCAGATCGACAAGACATGGTTCGATCGCGCCGGCGATTTCCACAGCGATGCTCTCCACGTGGTGGAGCGCTACACGCCGATGACCCCCGACGCGATTCGGTACGAGGCAACCATCACGGATCCCGCTGTGTTCATGCGGCCGTGGAAGATCGCGATGCCGCTCTACCGCCGTCTCGAGCCCAACGTGCAGCTGATGGACTACCGGTGCATCGAGATGGTCGAGGAGCTGCTCTACGGCAATCTTCGCAAGCAGCCGCTCGTGCGGAAATGGGAAGGCCAGACGATGACCGTGAGCGTGGAGCGCAGGATTCCACCTCCGGACATTCTCTACGAACGGTAATATGGCAGCCCGGCGCGTGTGCGACATCGGGCGGATGAACAGTCTTTACCAGCGAGGTGAGTCTCCATGCGTACAAAGCTGACGCTCGTCGTGACGGGTGCATGTCTCCTGATCGTGGCCGCCGCCATGCCGGCCCGGGCGCATCATGCGTTCGCGGCGGAGTTCGACGCGAACAAGCCGGTGAAGTTCGAAAAGGCGGTCGTCACGAAGATGGAGTGGACGAATCCGCACGTGTGGATTCACGTCGACGTGCCGATGCCCGACGGCACCAACGAGGCGTGGGCGATCGAGGCGGGGACGCCGAACGTCCTGTTCCGCCGCGGTTTCACCAAGCAGGCGCTGCTGCCCGGAACCGTCATCCGCATCGACGGGTATCGCTCGAAAGACGGTTCGCACCGCGCGAATGGGCGCGACCTCACGCTGCCTGACGGCCGCACCTTGTTCCTCGGATCATCGGGAACGGGCGCGCCGGCGGAGCTGAAGGTTCCGCAATAAGCCACTGTCCGATACGCAGGTTGCCGTGCGCTGGCGGGACTGGACCTGGGCCCGCCGGCGCCGGTGGCCATTATTCCGGGGCGTGTCCATGCGATCGCACTCGATCCTCGGAGTCACGACCGCCGATCCTGCGGTCCCGGAAGACCATCCATCAATCGAGCTGTCGCCGCGCCGTGCGTGCGGCATTCCGCTCGCCTTCACGCTCGCGCTTGCCGCCTTCGTGCTGTTGCCGCAGGTCAGGCATCAGCCGCGTCTCATGTGGTCGTTCGCAGCGGCGTCCGCGGCGCTGCTGCTCTGGATCGCCGCGCTGTACGCCACGCGTCTCCGCCATCGCACGCTGGCGCTGGAGGTGGTGCTTCGCAAGCAGCACTACGTCCAGGCGTGTGCCCAGGGATCTGTTCTGATCTACTGGGGCTGGCACTGGCGGCAGGGGTACGACTTCGCGTATCTGATCGCCGCGCAGCTGGTGTTCGCGTACGCGTTCGACATGCTGCTGTCCTGGTCGCGCCGCGACCGCTACACCTTCGGATTCGGACCATTCCCCGTCATCTTCAGCATCAACCTGTTTCTCTGGTTCAGGCAGGAGTGGTTCTTCCTGCAGTTCCTGATGGTCGCCGTCGGATTTGCCGCGAAGGAGCTGCTGCGGTGGGAGAAGAACGGGCGCCTGTCGCACATCTTCAACCCCTCGTCATTTCCGCTCGCCGTGTTTTCGCTCGCGCTGCTCGCCACGGGGGCCAGCGACATGACCTGGGGGAAGCAGATTGCGACGACGCAGTTCTACCCTCCACACATGTACGTGATGCTGTTCCTGATCGGATTGCCCGGGCAGTTTTTCTTCGGCGTGACAACGATGACGATGTCCGCCGTCGTGACGACGTACCTGATTGGCGTCGCGTATCACGCGCTGACCGGGGTGTATTTCTTCTACGATTCGTACATTCCGATCGCGGTGTTTCTCGGGATGCACCTCCTGTTCACGGATCCCTCGACATCCCCGCGGACGGAGCTGGGACGCATCGTCTTCGGCATGCTGTACGGTCTCAGCACGGTGCTGCTCTACGAGGTGCTCGGACGGGCGGGTCTGCCGACGTTCTACGACAAGCTGCTGCAGGTGCCCCTGCTGAATCTGTCGATCACGCTGATCGATCGCGCGGCGCAATCACACCTGCTTCGCCGTCTCGATCCCGCAGCCATCGGCGGATGGCTCATGCCCCGCCAGCGCCACCTCGCGTACATGACCGTGTGGCTCATGGTCTTTTCCGGAATGACGGCGGCCAGGGGCGTCGGCGATACACACGAGGGCCAATGGCTGCCGTTCTGGCAGCACGCGTGTGACGCAGAACGTGGTCATGCGTGCGAATATCTCGCCCAGCGGGAAGCCGCGTTCTGCGACCAGGGCTCGGGCTGGGCCTGCAATGAATACGGCTTGCTCCAGAGAGAACGCGAGATCGAGGGACCCGGTGCGCGTGCCACGTTCGGCCGCGGGTGCGAGATTGGCTTCGGCGCTGCGTGCGTCAACCTCGACCGCGTGCGGCAGGGCGCCGCGACGCTCGTCACGACCCGCCCGCGACTCGACGACTATCCGATTATTCTTCGCGGGAGCAAGGGGGAGATCACCGATCGGTCACCGGCGGCGCTGTACGCGGAGGCCTGCCGCCAGGGGTGGCCGGACACGTGCGAACGCAGGACCGTTTCTGCCACCCGCTGACGAGTTCAGCAGATGAGACATCATCGCTCCGCGGGCCGCACGTTCAGCGCCGGGAAGGGCCGGCCGACCAGGCGCGTGTGGAATCGATCGAGATCGGCGTCGTGCGGGTAGTGCACGGGCCACGCGTACGGGTATCGAGGCATGGCGCGGAAGGGGATTGGCGGCACGACGTCAGGGCTCGCCGAGTAGAGGTCCATCTCCTTGCTGTAGCCCACGCTGTAGAGGAGAAACGTGCGGCGCATGCCGTCCGGCACCGGTCCGAGGCGCGCCGCATCGAACGACAGCACGATCTCGTCGCCCGGGCGCGAGATGACGAACCGGTCGTCGTGCGTCCGCAGGAGCTCGGCCACGTCCCCTTCGCGCGTGTAGCGTCCCGGCATCACCTTCCACGGGCTGGCTGAGCTGACCCGGCGATAGTCGTACCCGTACGGTTCGCGTCCATCGGGCGACACCTCCTCGGAGAATCCCCGCGAGCGCAGCTCCGTTGTCACTGCGGGCACCATGGTCGTCTCGGCCACGGATGTCATCACGTCCGCGACTGCGACGCGGTCCCAGTAGATGCGCATCGACGTCAGGAGACGGATTGGCTGGGTCGCGTAATCGGTGACATCGAGCACCAGCGTCTGCGGCCGGCCGATTGGCACGCCGACGTCCGCGTCCACCGTTCTCCATCCGCGTCCCGCGTCGCGCACCTGCAGCACCGGCGGTGTCAGGGTCAGGCCGGCCTGCGCCGCGGCGATGTTGTCGGTGGAGAACGCGTAATCGGTCCATCCCGTCAGCAGCAACACGGTCCGGCCCGCCTCCGCTGAAGCTACGGCGGGCACGCCGCGGGCCGCGCTCGACCGTGACGGCAACCGCATCGTGATCGCATGCGCCTTGGCGTACCCTCGGACCCCTTCGAGCGGAAAGCGGTCCGCATACCGGCGATCGACGTTCGCCAGGTCCGGCAGGAGATCGCGGCCGCTGTCATCGACCGCGCTCGCCAGCGGACGCACGTGGCGGACGGCGTAGAGCCTGGACGGTCCGGGCCGGACACGCATTCCTTCGTCGGGGAAGACCTCGACGTCCGCTGGATGCGTGACCGCAAGCAGCTTCAGATGATCGACGAAGAGGACCTCTTCGAGCTCGTTGGTGACGCGCAGCTCGTACCGCCCGTTGCGCTCGCGCAGCTGTCGATCGGTGATCCGCACGTACTCGTCGGGATCGGGGACGTTCCGGACGCCTGGGGATTCGAGATACCCCATCTCGCCGCCACCCATGAAATCGGTGACGAACGTGAACCGCTCGCCGTCCCACGTGTAGAGAAACGGACATGATGACGGCTTGCGATCGAGCTCCACGATGGCCAGCCGCTGACCTGCGGCGCTCGACGGCGTCACGGTCTGCAGGATCCCGGATGGCCAGAGGACCCGGACGACATCTGCCGCCTCGCGCGGTCCGAGCCCGAACAACGCATCGGCCGGAGTGATCGCCGGTGTTGACGCGGCAGTTTCGATGCGGCCGTACAGGCTGCCTGCGCGCACCTCAATCTTCGCGCCGAGACCTCCGTGATTCGAGGGTCGGCCGGTCAGCGCGACGCGCAGCGTCTTGCGTGCATTGCCGCCGTCGTTGCGCCACACCCTGACGGCGCCGTTCCTCAGGTGCGCGACGATGTCCGTGTCGCCGTCCAGGTCGATATCGCCCGCCGCAATGCCGGTGACGATGTCTCCAGGCAGCGGCGTCCGGCGCAGGGCGGGGGAGAACGCGTCACGCTGATCGCTCCAGCCTCGCCCCGTGTTGCGAAACAGGTGAGGCCCGGAGACAGAGACAGTCACAAGGTCCTGCAGGCCATCGTTGTCGTAATCGAGAATGAGGGCGGCGTTGGCGGCGTCGGAACCCGCGAGCGGCACGGCAGCGCGGAAGCGTCCACGGCCGTCGCTGAGAATCCAGTTGCCCGGACCGGACTGGCGGGCGAGAAAAAAATCGGTGAAGCCGTCCTTGTTGACATCGCCGGCGGCGACGGCTGTGAAGTCGGCGGCCTCAGCGAAGCCCACCTCGCGCGCGACGTCCTGGAACGTGCCGTTTCGCAGGTTCCGAAGCACCTGGGGCGCTGCGCCGTTCCGGATCGTGATCAGATCCACGTCGCGGCGGTTGTCGAAGTCCGTGGGCACGACCGCGACGACCGCCGACGACCGCGCCACGCCCGCGGCCCGAGTCACATCGCTCCAGGTGCCGGTGCCGTTGTTGCGAAATAGATGATTGGAGGACGTCGGAGACGCCAGCGCGCCGACGAACAGGTCGAGATCACCATCGTGATCGACATCGACGAGCGCCGCGGCACGAGCCAGTCCCGCAGCGGAAAAGTTCTGCGGTGTTCTGTCGCGGAACTGCCCGGGTGCCTCCTGCACCATCACGCGTGGACCCGAGCCGGTGAGCACGACGAGGTCGGCGCGATCGTCGTTGTTCACGTCGCCGGCGACAGCTCCCATGGCCGCCTCAGGCATGCGCGACAGTGTCCATGCCGCTGTGACGTCGAGAAATCGTCCACGGTCGTTGCGCAGGATGGTGAGACCGGGGCGTGTGGCAATCACGTCGAGATCACCGTCGGCATCGACGTCGGCGAGCGTGACGCCTCCGGCGAGCGGTAGCGGGGGAAGTGCACCCGAGGCGAGTGTGTTGCCGATGCTGATGCCGAGCGCATCCGTTGCGTCGGCGAAGGTCACACGCGGGGGAGCGGCGTCCACGAGATCCGCTTCAGTGCCCGTCGACGCGATGGCTTCCGCGTAGCGACCCTGTTCCAGGTAGGTCTGGGAGAGCGTCACCGCATAGGGCGCGTTGCGCAGCTGCTCGAATCGGCGCATCGCACGCGCACCGCCCGCGCGATCGCCGGCGCGGTTCAGCGCCAGTGCGACGTTGTACGCGGCGGTTGCGTTGTAGGGCTCGTCGGCGAGCACGGAACGGCACAGCGCGGTGACCTCTGCGTACTGCCCCTGTTCGAGGTGCACCATCGCGAGGTTCAGCTTCGCGCCGACATCCGCCGGGTCGAGCGCGAGCACGCGGGCGAATGCCTCCGCCGCAGCCTGTGGCCGGTTCTCCGTGCGGGCGATGAGACCGAGGAGATATGGTGGCTGCGGTGCTTCCGGATAGTCCCGGCGTGCTTCGTCCGCCTCCTTCGCCGCATCCTGGGGCTGCCCCGCGTAGAAGAGCGCAATCGCCAGGTTGATACGCGCCAGCCGCAGCGCCGGGCTCGTGGTCAGCGCCTCGCGAAACGCGGCGACCGCCTCTCCGTACGAGTTCTGCTCCATGAGCGCGACACCGCGGTTGTTGGCGCGATATGCCGCTTCGCGTGCTTGCGCAGGCGACGACGGCGGCACTCCGTTGCGGCAACCGGCGCACAACGCCGCGACCAGCACCCAGGACGCGGACGCCCGAGTGGTCATTTCCGTCCTTGAGTGTTGAGGATCACGCCACGGCCTTCCTGAATCGTGACGACGTGGTTGGCGTCAACGGCTGACACATTCTCGACTCGTCCGTCGGGCCACGTCACCCGCAGTCCCGACACCCGCGCCGCGGTCCCGAGGCCGAAGGTGACGGGCAGCTCGCTCTGCGAGCAATAGCTGGATCCGGTTTTCACGAGCGTCCAGGGCCCTGGCTTGCCCTCAATGAATGCCTGGATGCGCGCGCCGATGGCGTCGCGGTTCGACGGCCCGCCGACAACCGACACCCGAAGCCAGTGGTTCCGGTTGTCGCTGTCGTTTCGAAGCAGACGCGCTGGGCCGTTGTTGGTCGTCACCAGGACATCGAGATCTCCGTCGCCGTCGTAGTCGGCGTACGCCGCGCCCCGCGCGACCATCGGCTGCTGGAAATCGGCGCCCACACGCCGGCCGACGTCTTCGAACATCCCCGCGCCGGCATTCCGGTACAGGTCCGGCGCCTGCGCGTACGTCACGTTCGGCTGTACACGCCCGATGTCGTCCGCCACGTGTCCGTTCGCCGCGAAGATATCCGGGCGGCCGTCGAGGTCGTAGTCGAAGAAGAACAACCCGAACGTGAGCTTGAGGAGCGAGCTCCTGCCGATGACGGTCGCGGGCGCCCGATCGATGAACAGCCCGTGCGCGTCGCTCGTGTAGAGCGCCATCATCTCGTTCGAGAAATTGCCGATGGCGAGATCCTGCCGGCCCGAGCCGTCGTAGTCGGCGGCGTCGACGCCCATGCCCGCGCGGGCGATCCCGCCCTCGTCAAACGAGACGCCGGCAGTGAGTCCGACGTCGACGAATCTGCCGGTGCCCGTGTTGCGGTACAGGCGGTTCGGCTGGCGGTCGTTCGCGACAAACAGATCGATCCATCCGTCGTTGTCGTCATCCATCAGCGCCACGCCCAGCGCCTTCGCGGTCGGGTCATGGACGCCGGCGGCGCGCGTCACGTTCTGGAATGTTCCGCGACCCGTGTTCCGGAACAACGTCGCGCTCTGGCCGCGGTACGACTCCGGAGTGCAGTACGACTTCCGCGTGCCATCCAGCGTGCAGAAGAGATCCTTGTCGATCGACCACTCGACGTAATGGGCGACGAACAGATCGATGAATCCGTCGCGGTCGTAATCGAACCAGGCGGCACTCGTGGAGAAGCCCGGGTCGGCGACGCCTGCCTGATCGGTCACGTCGACGAAGTGCCCGCGCCCGACGTTGTGAAACAGACGATTGCGCCCGAGCGCGGTCACAAACAGATCGGCGCGTCCGTCGTTGTCGAAGTCCGCGCTCGAGACGCCGAGTCCGTACAACTCGATCTGCAATCCCGCGTCACGCGTGATGTCGGCAAACGTGCCGTCTCCGCGGTTCCGATACAACGCGGGATATGACGGCGGCCCGCTCTGTCCGGGCCACCTCATGGAGTTGACGAAGAAGATGTCCTGCAGCCCGTCGCCGTCGGCATCGAGGAACGCGGCGCCGGCGCCCATCGTTTCGGGAAGGTACTTTCGTCCAAACGCGCCGCTGGTGTGCCGGAACCGGATCCCCGCCGCCGCGGTGACGTCGGTGAATTCGATCTGCGGACGCGCCGCCCCCGCGCGCTGCGCAACCGGAACCAACGCGGCGCACAGCGCCATGATCAGGGCTGCAGCATGCGAAGGGAGGCGTGTCACTGCGTCGCGCTCGTCCGTGGCGACGGCGCGGACCGATGTTCGTGAATCTGCTGCCGCTCGTTGTTGTCGTCGGCGTTCAGCAGGCGGTACTCGCCGGTGATTGCCTGCGACGCCTCGTCTGCCTTGAACCGCTCGTAGAGGATCCGCTCGCGGGTGCGCCCCGGCTCGTCTTCCAGGCCCTGATAACACAGCATCAGGTTGTAATGGGCCTGCAGGTCCTCGGGATCGATGGCGAGCACCTTCCGGAACTCCGCCGCCGCGTCGCGGTATCGCCCCTGCAAAAAGAGAATGCGTCCCGCCTGATTGAGCACGACGCGGTCACGAGGATATGCAGCCGCAGAGCGGCGAAGGTGCGCGAGCGCCTCGTCGTAGCGGCCAAGCGCTTTCAGGGCAGTGCCCAGGAAGAAGTGTGTCTTCGCCAGCGAAGGGTCGATGGCGAGTGCCTTCCGCAGGACCGCCTCCGCCTGCTCCATGTCGCCTTCCTGGATGCGGGCGCGTCCGATGTTCACCCATCCGTCCGCGTAACCTGGCTCGATCCCGGTGACTTTGGTGAACGCGGCTTCGGCGCCCGTGATGTCGCCCTGCAGCAACAACCCGATGCCGTAATCGTTCCATCGCTCGCGAGTCACGCTACTGTCCGCGGCTGCGTCCGACCGCAACGCGGCGTTCCGCGGCAGCACGTGAAGCGTGGCCGATGCCGTCGCCATGTCCACGATCGGGAGCTGCGGGATCGTCTTCATGGCGCCGGATACGCCCGACGTCTCTCCCGTCAATACCCATCGGCCATCGTCATAACCCGCGGCCCAGTGAGGCGCGGCGTCGGCGGGATCACGAACCCCCGCGTACGACCACTGCGTGTTCCACCACGCGAATTTCCGGTACCGCAACCGTGCGGTGATGGTGATGGTGTCGCCTGCGTCGGGCGGAATGTCGAGACGGTAATGGATCGTGTCCGCGGCGCCGGGCGGAATGAGTTTCACGTACGCGAGAGAGCGGGTCGCCCACGCGTTGCGTTTGTTGATCCGGTTCCCGTGTTCATCGAGCTGCAGGCTGCGATAGAAGTGCGCGCCCGGGTCGACGGCGCCCGTGCCGCCTTCGATCGCGCCGCTCCGAAATATCGTGCGTCCGCGGTCGTCGGTTGCCTCGACGTCCACCCAGACGTCGAACGCGTCGACCGTGCCGGCCGGGAAGAAATGACCGACTTTCCGTGTCCGCGCGACCACTTCGAGGCGGACCGATTCGCCGCGGCGAACCGCAGCCGGCGCGCTGCCCAGCGGCGCCACGGACGCGGCGGGTGGCGTCGTCACCGCGCGACCCGCGCCGAAGCCCAGCGATTCTTCGCCGACGCCAAACGTGCTTGCCGCAGCCAGTTCCGTATCGGCTCGTGTACTCGACTGGCGTGCCGGTGTCGCGGCCCGGACGATGCCGAACACGTCGAGGGTGACCTGACGATCCTTCAGGAACGACTCGACGGCGTGGAGTTGCGCCGTGTCGCCGTTGACGAACGGCACCGCCGTGTTTGCCGCCGCAAAGCGATGCGAATGGATCTGCCCGTGTATCGCCGCCGGATCGCTGGAGGGAACCAGCGGCATGTGGCAGCTGCCGCAGTTCTGAGGCGCCGCGGGATAGTAGAACGAGCGCGCGCCTTCGCCGGAGACGCCTGACGCCTGCCAGTTGTCGTATTCATTGAAGCCGCGAAGCCATCGGTACGAGTTCACCGGCACGTCGAGATGGACCTTGTGGCAGGCGGAGCAGAACTCCGAGGTCTGCTCTCGATGGAACGGCTTCAGGAACGTCTCCCGGTGCGGCGCGGGCGCGAGCGCGGTGAGTGTGTCGTGCAGCGTGCGGAGCAGAGGGTTGGTACTTGCCGCCAGATCGTGCAGCGGCGGGTACTCGACCTCGAATCCCCCCTGGCCCATCGTGCCGTGCACCTTCGTGATCGAGTGGCACGAGGTGCAACCGAGGCCGGCCTGCGCCTCGGGTGTCGAGATCTGCTCGCGGATCGGGCGATCGAACCGCCCGTTGAAGAAGACCGCATGATCGTGACAGCCCGCACACCATTTCGAAGGCCGTGTCCCGACCGTGTCCTGCATGTACTCGATAGACTTGCGGTACCACTGGTTGTTGAACGATGAAAAATGGTGCATCGAGGAACGCCACTCCTCGTAGATCTCCTCGTGGCACCGGCCGCACGTGTCGCTCGTGAGAAAGAAATTCGCGGGGATGATGGCTCTGGACGTGGTGTCCGCCGACGATGGATAGAACGGGCTCGCCGGGCCGCGGCTTTCCTCATCCATGGTCGCGGGCACCACATCCGGATTCACGATTCGAAATTCCTGTCGTCGCGCCTCGTCACGCCCCGCGCGAATGAGCGACGCCCCGAGCACGACCAGGAACAGAGCGGCGACGGCCATCCCCACAACCCACTGGGGACGCCGGAGCTGTGATTGGGCTGCACCACGCCACAGAATGATGCCCAGCAGCACGACGCCCGCCGTCGACGTCGCGACGTGGGCCAGGACGAGGCGGTAATACGGACGTGTGGCGCCGACGAAGAGAACGGCGAGCCCCGTGAACAGGCTCGCGGCAAGGCCGCCTGCAGTGATGGCCCGCCAGGAAGAGGCGAGCATCCTTCGCGACACGTGGCGCCCCACCGCGAACGCGATCGCAAGGCCGAGCAGAGGATGCAGCGCGACGTTGCCGTAGTACCACAGCGACGCGTCGGCAAACGCCCACAGCCACGCGGCGTTGAGCAGCAGCGCCGCGAAGGCGATCGTGACGAGACGCCTGCCGGCTGGTGTCATCATGGCGTGGTGACGCTCACCGGGCGGGAAGCGCGGCGCGGATGGCGTCAGGTATGGTGGTCACGTCGCCGACATCCTCGTCACGCCACGGGGTGCGGCAGGGCATCCCGCTCTCATACAACTTCAGGTTCGCGGTCATGAGCGCCACAAGATCGTGTCGTCCTTCGGCCCGGGCCGCGGCAATCAGTTCGCGCTGGATGCGCGCGGCTTCTCCGTACTGTCCGTCGGCGGCGAGCGCCATCGCCATCGTCTCACCGACGTCCGTGCTGTGATCGCGCTTCAGCAGTTCTTCGGTCAGGGCAATCGCGTGTCCGCCGTCGCGAACCGAGTCGTCCGGAGCGGCGGCCAACAGACGTGCGAGCGCGCGGGGAAAGGCCGGTTGCTGGGGGTAGCTTCGCATTCCCGTTGTCAGCCGATCGCGTGCTTCCTGGTATCTGTGTAACCGCACGAGCGTGATGGCCATTTCCAGCGCTGCATCGTCAATGCGCGGATCGACCCGTATCACCTCTTCGTATTGCGACAGCGCCTCCGCCGGGCGTCCTGAACGGCGCAGCACTCGCGCGAGCTGCAGGCGGGCCTGCGTGTAGGTGGGCTGGTACTTCACAGCGGCGGCATATCGCTCGAGCGCTCCGGGATCGTCTCCGCGGCTTTCGTGGAGGACGGCCAGGCTGTAATGCGCAGGCGAATATTCGGGCGACGCCTGAAGGACCGCCTCGAATTGTCGCTCCGCCTCCGAAACATTCCCCATCATGAACAGCGCCGTCGCGAGGCGATGGCGCAGCAGGGGATTGGCAGGTGCCACCTCTGTTCCCTTCCGGAACTCTTCGGCGGCTTTCGACCAATCGCCGCGATTCAACGCCTCCGTTCCGCGGACCTCGTACGCCTGCGGACCGTCGAGCAGCACGGCCAGGCGATCCATCAGCGGATCGGCAGGAGCGATTTCGACGTTTCGCTGATCGCGCATGCGAAGCTGCGCCTCGGCGTCGGTGTCCCTGCCGAGTCCGCGATAGGCCATCGCCAGCGGGTAATGGAGGGGTGCCGCCGTGGGATCGTGCCGCAGCGCCGCCTCCAGACGCGATGCCGCTTGCCGGAAATCGCGGCGAGCGAGTGCAAGGCGGCCGGAATGATACAGCGCCGCGGTTGATTGCGGATCGCGCTGAAGGACCCATGCGAGCAGTGGCTCCGCGTCGCCGTACCGGCTCTGGTCGATGTACACGCTCGCAAGCCAGATATGCGCTGGCGTGTCGTCCGCATTCAGTGCCAGGGCGTCGCGGAATGACGCCGCAGACTGTTCGAGCGCCCCTCGCATGCGATAGAGCTGTGCGAGGTAATACGGCCACCGCGGGTCCTTCGGCGCCAGCGCGTGGGCATTCACCAGTGCCGGCTCGGCGGTGTCGAGATAGCGGGCTGCGAGCAGAAGCTCGCCAACCTCGCCGTATGCATTGGCGAGCAAGCCTGAGGGCGTTGAACCGGCCTCGAGCTTCGAGGTGAGCGATGCAAACCGCTCGCGCATCTGCGTTTGGACGGCTTCACTCATTTTCGAGACGTCTGGCGGCGTTACAGCGTGAAGGTCGCGCGCAGGCGTTCGCTCGCTGCGCCCGCACGCGCCGAGAACAGAGGCGGCGAGCGTCATCGCGATCGCACATGAGACCGTGGGCGACCTCATCGCGCGGTGCCCTCCACCAGCGTCTGCCATCGATCGATCGGGACGGCCGTCCACGTCTCGGCGTGGCCATCGGGCCATTGCACGCGTACGCGCGGGGTCTCCAGCGAGTCGCCCAGGCCGACAAACACTCGCGGGTCGTTCGCTGACGCATAGCTCCCGTCGCTGCGCGCACGGCGCCAGAGCGAAGGCCCGGATTTCCGCGTCACTTGTACGCGCGCGCCGAGCATGTCGCGTCCACCCGCGCCGACCAGCCTGATGCCGAGCCAGTGATGCGCCGGGCCCGCGTTCTCAACCGTGTTGATCAGCAACTGCGCGCGTCCCGCGTCGTTGGCGACGACGACGTCCTCGTCGCCGTCGTTATCGATGTCGCCGAACGCCGCCCCGCGTCCGACATCTGACGCCTGAAAGACCGCACCCGCCCGTGCGGCGATCTCCTCGAAGCGCCCGTCGCGAAGATTGCGGAACAGCAACTTGCGCTGGTTCATCGGGAACAGGGCGGCCGCCGCGCCCTCGGCCGCCTGGACCCGGCCGTTCACCGACATCACGTCGAGCCACGAGTCGTTGTCGAAGTCCGTCCACGCCGTTCCGAAACCGGTGACCTGGAGGCTTGCCGCACCGAGGCCCGATGCGGCGCTCCGATCGTCGAAGGCCCCGGCCCCGTTGTTCACGTAGAGGTTGCTGCCCTCGCCGTTCAGCTCCGTCATGAACAGGTCTTCATCCCCGTCGTTGTCGAAATCTCCTGCATCGACGCCCATGCTGGCTTCAGCGTGCCCCTCGCCGGTCAGTGCGACGCCGGCCAGCAGCGCGTCGTTGCGGAAGGTGCCGTTTCGCTGATTGATCCAGAGCAGGTTTTCGCTTCCGTCGTTCGCGACGTAGATGTCGCTCCAGCCGTCGTTGTTGAAATCAGCGGCGACCACGCCCAGTGCGCGGCCAAACTGACGGCCGATGAGCGCGCGGCCGGTCACATCGACGAACGTGCCGTCACCGTTGTTGCGGTACAGGTGATCCGGCAGCGGCGCGTAGACCTGAGGCGGGCAATAGGTCGGCGTTCGCGTGAGGTCGGTGCACTTCCGATCGGAGGCGACGCGGTAATCGACGTACTCGCCCACGTACAGGTCCAGCCAGCCGTCACGGTCGTAATCGACAAAGCTCGCGGACACCGCGAAGCCGACAGCATCGGTCCCGCTCGTGTGCGAGACGTCGGTGAACGTCCCGTCGTGGTTGTTGCGATACATCTGATTCGACCCGAAATTGGTCAGGTACAGATCAACCCAACCGTCGTTGTCGATATCTCCCGCCGCAACACCCATCCCGTATGCGGTCGCGCGGATGCCGCTCTGCGCGGTGACATCGACGAAACGGAGCGTCCTGGTGCCATCCGCGTTGAGCCGCAGGTCATTCCGGAACAACCGTCCTTGCAGCGGTCCGGGTGGACTGACCAGCGTCTGGTCAGCGGTCTTGCCGCCCAGAATCTGACCCTGGACAAAGTACACGTCGAGATCGCCGTCGTTGTCGAAGTCGAGCAGACCGACTCCCGGCGGCATCACTTCGGGAAAGTACCGCTCGCCCGACATCCCGTTGACGTGCACGAAGTCGAGGCCGGTCTGCTGCGCGAGATCCGTGAACCACTCAGCGCGCGCGGTGGCGCGAGGCGCAGTGCGTCCGTTCCTGCCGTCGTCGCATCCGAGGCCTCCGGCTGTCAGGAGAACGACCGCCAACGCCGTCGTGTGCGTGGACGCGCTGTTAATGGATCAACCCCGGTTTGCGGCGCAGTATACCCCCACGTTGCCTTGACTCGTGACACACCCGGGGTATATGGTCGCAGCGGTTGCGCGTGGAGTGCGAATCGACGCGTGTCAGCAATGGTGTTGTCTGTCGGCGCCACGACCTCGAGGAGGGCACATGGTGCGAGCTGGTCGCGTAGGACCACACGTCTTGGGAATGGCCTTGCTGCTCCTGCCGGCATCTTCGGCATTCGCGCAGCAGTCTCCGAGCGGCATCGCCGGACTCGTCAGGGATACATCAGGCGGCGTGCTGCCAGGCGTCACCGTCGAAGCCGCAAGCCCGGTGCTGATTGAAAAAGTCAGGTCCGTTGTCACCGACAGCGAGGGCCGCTACAACATCATCGACCTGCGGTCCGGTACCTACACCGTGACCTTCTCGCTCGCCGGCTTCAATACGTTCAAGCGCGGCGGCATCGTCATTTCCGTCGGCTTCACGGCGACCGTCAACGCGGACATGCAGGTTGGCTCTCTCGAGGAGACGATCACGGTCACCGGCGAGACCCCCCTCGTCGATACGCAGAACGCGCGGCAGCAGAGGGTGCTCACCGATGATCTGCTGATGGCCCTCCCGACAGGCCAGACGAACATTGTCAACCTGATCGCCCTCACACCGGGTTATACGGGCAACGCCACCGTCGGAGGGAGCACGGGCGCCTATCACGGCCAGCAGACGAAGGGCACATTTCACGGGAAGCGCGGCAGCCACCTCAACTTCGATGGCATGCGGATCGACAACTACGCCGGAGCCGGCGATTCGCCCGGTTACCTGTTCAACACGCAGACCGTCGAGGAGACCGCGCTGGAAACGGGTGGCGCGACCGCGGAGAGCAGCTCGCCGAACGTGTCGATGAACATGATTCCAAAGGAAGGCGCCAACACCTTCCATTACAGCGTGGCGGGACTGTTCACGAACAAGAGCCTGCAGAGCAGCAACCTCACCTCGGACCTGCGCGACCGTGGTCTCCAGGATGTGCCGAAGCTGAATCGGATGTACGACGCCGGGTTCACGATCGGAGGTCCGATCAGGCAGGACAAGGTGTGGTTCTTTGCCGCGATCCGCCGTTGGGGCACGCGCAACCAGGCGGCGGGCCTCTACTGGAACGCGACGCAGGGCACGCCCTTCTACACGCCGGACCTCTCGCGTCCCGCCTTCCGCGACGAGAAGTACCAGTCGCATGCCGTGCGGATCACCTGGCAGGTTTCGAAGCGGAACAAGCTGAACATCTTTACAGACATCAAGAACGACTGCGTCTGCGAGACCGGCGGCGCGGGCTCGGCGCTCGGCAGCGGCGCGACCGTGGCACAGGAAGGGCAGTCATGGTGGCGGCTCTGGCCGAACGGGGTCATCCAGGGCACCTGGTCGTCCCCGATGACGAACAAGCTGCTGCTCGAGGCCGGCGCCTCCGATGTGATGTTCCACTGGCCGGGCCTGTTGAACGAAGGCACGAAGGAAGAGGACGTGGCGATCACGGAGCAGTCGACGAACTTCCGGTACAACAACGTGGGCGGCCTGTACCAGCCGAAGCGCCGGATGGGCGATCGCTATTCGGAGCGGTTCGCGATGTCGTACGTCACCGGATCACACGCGTTCAAGACCGGCTTGCAGTGGGACCAGGGCTATTCGGACACGATCAACATCGGAACGGGCCCGGCGGGTGCGAAGGGCGTCTCGTACACCTTCAACCGCGGCGTGCCGGTCTCGCTGCGTTACGATGCGATCTTCCACGAAACCTATTACCAGAAGGCGGAACTGGGCCTCTACGCGCAGGACCAATGGACGATGAAGCGCGTCACCGTGAACTACGGTCTGCGCTTCGACTATTACAACGGATACATCCCGGCGGTCGACGAGCCCGCGCACGAGTTCACTCCGGCGGCGAAGTACCCCGCGGTGCACGGAGCGCCTGCATGGAAGGACCTCAATCCTCGCATGGGCGCGGCGTACGACCTGTTCGGAAACGGCCGCACGGCCGTGAAGGCGTCGTTCGGCCGGTACGTCGCGATGACCGGCAACGGCCAGGTCCGCCAGTACAACCCCTTGAACAGCTCGGTGAACAACACCACGAGGTCGTGGACCGATCGCAACGGCAACTATGTGCCTGATTGCGATTTGCGCGACTTCAGCCTGAACGGCGAGTGCGGTCCGCTGCAGAACAACCTGTTCGGCAAGGCGAATCCCAACGCCATCCGGTACGCCGACGATGTCCGGAAGGGTTGGGGGCTCCGGCCGTACACGTGGGACTTCGGCACCGAGCTGCAGCACCAGCTGAATGCGGAAATGTCGATGACCGCCGGGTATTACCACAACCTGGACGGCGCATTCACCGTCACGGACAACGTGTCGGTCTCGCCCGACGACTTCAGCCAGTACTGCATCACGGCGCCGAGAGACCCACGGCTGCCGAAAGGCGGCGGCTACCAGGTCTGCGGGCTGACCGACGTGAATCCCGCCAGGTTCGGCGTCGTCTCGCAGGTCGTCACGCAGTCGTCGCACTTCGGCACGCAGAAGCGGATCAATGATTTCTTCGGCGTCAGCCTGGACACACGGCTTGGGAAAGGCCGCGTCGGCGGCGGCATCGACAGCGGACGCACGATCGACGACGTCTGCTTCAATGTCGACGGGGCGGGCGCCGTTGCCGCGAATCTGCCTGGCGTATCGACGACCCCCACTCCACACACCGCCACGACGATCGACGGCCAGAAGACCTGCCGGATCGTGACGCCAATGGCGGGCAATACGCAGGTGAAGTTGAACGGCAGCTACATGCTGCCCGCCGACGTGATGCTGGCTGCGACGTACCAGAGTCTGCCCGGCCTGGGTTACATCGCGACCTACCCCGCAACCAACGCGGAAATCGCGCCGTCGCTCGGACGCAGCCTGTCCGGCAACGTGCAGACCGCAGCGGTGCCGCTGGTGATGCCACAGACGCTGCGCGAGCCTCGGCGGTCGCAAGTCGATCTGCGCCTCACGAAGTACGTCAACTTCGGCCGCAAACGGCTGCAGGCGAACTTCGACCTGTACAACCTGCTGAACTCGTCCGACATCCTCGGAGAGAACACGACCTTCGGCAGCAGCTGGCAGAGGCCGACGCTGATTCTCAACGGGCGGCTCATTCAGTTCAGCGCCAACCTGACGTTCTGATTTAGGTCGCCGGGTGAAGACCGGTATCCCTCTCGGGGCTGCCCTGACCGCGGTGACGCTCGCCGCGGCAGGCATCGGCGGACGTCCGGCGCAGACCGGTTCACCGCCTTCCGTTGAGATTCCCACGCCGGACATCGGTGTTGCGTCGCTTCCCGGGCGCGCGGCCGCGCAGCGCGCGACGACCGGCCAGTTCAACGTCTTCTACGAGTTCCACTTCCACGACGCGCTTCCCGAGACCGGCATTACGTTCACCCATCACGTCGTCGACGATGCGGCGAGAGATTACAAAGCGGTTCATTACGACCATGGAACCGGGCTCGCGGTTGCCGATGTCGATGGCGACGGGCTCGAGGACATCTATTTCGTGAACCAGCTCGGGGGCAATGAGCTGTGGAAGAACCTGGGCCACGCGAAGTTCACGAACATCACGGCCGCTGCAGGCGTCGGGCTCACCGACAGGGTCAGTGTGACCGCTTCCTTCGCCGACACGGACAACGACGGCGACCAGGACCTGTTCGTCACGACCGTGCGCGGCGGCAACGTGCTGTTCGAAAACGACGGCCGCGGGCGCTTCACCGATATTTCCGCCGCGGCCGGTGTCGCGTACATCGGCCATTCGTCTGGTGCCGTGTTCTTCGATTTCGATCGCGACGGGCTTCTCGACCTGTATCTGTGCAACGTCGGACGCTACACGACGGACCAGAAGGGGCGCGGCGGTGCCTACGTCGGGCTGGCCGATGCCTTCTCCGGTCATCTTCATCATGACCGCGCCGAGGCGCCGATCCTGTATCGCAATGCCGGCCACAACCACTTCACGAACATCACCGCCGCCGCGGGGCTCGGCGACGCGGGGTGGAGCGGCGACGCGGGTGCCGGCGACGTCAACGGCGACGGCTTCCCGGATTTGTACGTGCTCAACATGCAGGGCAGCGATCATCTGTTCGAGAACGTGTCGGGCCGCCGCTTCAAGGATTCCACAGGCGCGTTGTTTCCGAAGACCCCGTGGGGCAGCATGGGGGTCAAGTTCTTCGACTACGACAACGACGGGCGCGCCGATCTGCTCGTCACCGACATGCACTCGGACATGAGCGTGCAGGTCGGCCCGGAGAAGGAGAAGCTGAAGTCGATCATCGCGTGGCCGGCCGAATTCCTGGACGGCGATCCCGGGACATTCCTGTTCGGCAATGCGCTGTTCCACGGCGGATCGGAGGGCGGCTTTTCCGAGACATCCGATGCGATGGGCGTCGAGAACTACTGGCCGTGGGGCGTCAGCGTCGGCGACGTGAACGCGGATGGGTGGCAGGATGTCTTCATCACCTCGGGGATGAACTTTCCGTTCCGCTACGGGATCAACGCGATGCTGCTCAACAACCGTGGCGCGAAGTTTCTCGACAGCGAATTTCTCCTCGGGATCGAGCCGCGGCGCGACGGGCGCACGCATACCCCATGGTTCGACGTGGACTGCTCGGCCCCCGGCTCGATGTGTCCGCCCGGCGTCACCGGCATCGTCACGATCATGGCGGCGCTGGGAAGCCGATCGTCGGCGATGTTCGACGTCGATCACGACGGAGACCTGGACATCATCACCAACGATTTCAACTCCTCGCCTCAGATTCTGATCAGCGATCTTGCGGATCGCCGGCAGATCCACTGGTTGGGCGTCGCGCTTGCCGGCACGCGGTCGAACCGGGACGGGCTGGGCGCGAAGGTGCGCGTCGTGGCCGGCGGCCGGATGTCGACGCAGTGGCAGGATGGCAAGTCAGGTTATCTGTCGCACAGCCATGTGCCGCTGTATTTCGGTCTTGACGCTGCGGCCAGGGTCGATCGCGTCGAGATTGACTGGCCGTCGGGGCGCAGGCAGGTCGTGACGAAGGGCATCAGGATGAACACGACGCTGAAGGTGACGGAACCGCGATGACAGTGGTTGCACGTTGAAACGGCGTGGATTTGCGGGCACAATGCGCGTGCATCCGCAGGAGGTTCCCGAGATGAGGCTTCGAGTTCTGGCGTTCACCGGTGTGGTGGTCACGGCAGCGTTCGTGGCGTCCGTTGCACGCGTGACTCTGGCTGGGCAGGCGGGAACGGCCAGGCCGGTCCCGGCCGCATCCGCGAAGCCTCCCGCCGCCGCAAAGGGCGGGCTGCGCACCCCATGGGGTGAGCCCGACCTGCAGGGCATCTGGCAGGATCCCACTCAGACGCCGCTTCAGCGTCCGGCGCAGTACGCGAATCGGGAATTCCTGACCGATGCGGAGATTGCCGAACTGGACAAGAAGCGCGAGGCGCTCGATCGTCGTGAGCATCGCGCAGGCGCGGGCACCGAGCAGGACGTCGCTGGCGCGTACAACGCGGTCTTCGAGTCGCACAAGAAGACCGGCCGCCGCACCTCGCTCATAGTCGATCCGCAGGACGGCCGTGTGCCCGCGCTGACGGAAGCCGCCGCGAAGCGCGTGGACCGAGAGCGCGCGTACCAGGCGAATCCGCGGCAGGCGGCCGATCCCGGCACGTGGAACACGGGGCGCGTGAACCGCGCCGATGGACCGGAGGATCGGAGCACGTCGGAGCGTTGCCTGGGAAGCATGCTGCCCGACCTGAACGTGTTCACACGCATCGTCCAGTCGCCCGGCTTCGTCGCGATTTACTACGAGCACGGCCAGGGCGGCGGCGGCAATCGCATCATCCCCACGAACAACAGTCCGCATCTCGCACCGGCGATCCGGCAGTGGTACGGCGACGCGCGCGGCCACTGGGAAGGCGACACGCTCGTTGTCGACACGACGAACTTCAGTCCGAAGACGTTCTACCGCGGCGCGCACGAGAACCTGCACCTCATCGAGCGTTTCCGCCGCACCGATGCCGAGACGATTGAGTACAGCGTCCGCGTCGAGGATCCGAACACGTGGGTGAAGCCGTGGACGATCAAGATGGATCTCAAGAAGAATCCGGACAAGTACAACCGGATTTTCGAGTCCACCTGCCACGAGGGGAACTACGGGCTCACCGGGATGCTGGCGAACACGCGCGCCGCTGAAAGGGCGTTCGCTGAAGGCAAGGGGCCGGATCCGGCAGCGATGAATCTCGCGATTGGCGGCGCCGGGGGCGAGGCCGATCCGTTCGAAGCCGCCGTAGATTAGTCGGGCCGTTCTATTTCGGCGAGGGCGTCGGCGGCGCGACAAACGGTGTACACCGCGCGGCTTTGTTCGAGGGGTCCGCAGGGGTACCGCCCGGCTTATCGCGATAGTGGTCGTGGCAATTGAGGCACGCGTCGGCGAGCTGGTTGCTGACCTCGATGACCGCGTCCTGATTTCTCGACTGCGATGCCTTGTAGGCGGCCTTGCCGGCTTCGACGAGCTCGGTCGTGTATTGCACCCAATCTTCGCGGTCCACTGGCACGGGTCTGCCGTTCTCACACCGGCGACCAGGCGCCAGCAGGAGAGGTGCGGCGTCGGCAATGCTGACCGCGGCATAGTCGACGAGCTCCCAGCCTGTATAAATCCCTGCGCCCCAGTCGGCCCACGAGAAGTTCGCGTCCTTCGATGGCTCGTACGCACTTCCGGTCTTCTGCGCACCGGGATCATGACCCTGCACGTTGAAGATCAGATTCGAGCTCGGAAAAAGAATACCCCTCATCAATTGTCCGAGGTTTGCAGCCGGCGGATAGGACGGCGCGTGTGAGGCGGCGAGCGCGGCGGCGCCGGCCGGCGGCGCCGCGGCAGCAGGGGCAAGAAGAATCCGTCCCAGAAGGACATCGTCGGCCGCAAGCTCGGTTTTCCCCGCAGGGAATTTCCCCGCCTGGAGTATGTAAGCGACGATGTCAGTTGCCTGCTCCCTGGTCAGTGTTCCGGGATCGCTGGCGGGCATCGTGTCGTGGATCTTGTTCACCAGCGCCGACAATGGCTGATTCCTCCAGACGCCGAGGAATTCGTCCCCGCTCAACGGCGGCGCGAGCTGGCCCTGTAACGCCTCACCGTGACAGACCGCGCATCGCTCTTTGAAGATGTCTTGGCCGCGCCTCGACTGCGCGTCGCTGTACACGCCTTCGCTGGCTGTGCGCGCCTGACCGGCATAGACCGTGAGCGACGACGTCACCAGCGTCGCAACCAACAGCGCACTGCCAAGCGTGAGAGAGCGTGACGACATGAATTCCTCCGAATGAGCGGCTGGATGGTAAGTCTGGGGCATGGGCTTGTCAAACTTCCGGCGAGCGGACATGCTCCGGGCGGACGCCGAGACCAACCAGGCGCCCCGGCAGCCGGCGCAGCAGCGGGTAATAGACCAGCAGGCGCGCGAAGAGTGGCAGCGACGGCGTCCCGCCGCTGCGCAGCGTGCGGTAGATGACCCGGTTCTGCATCAGCACCTGCATGCGCTGGGTGGCCCTGGTCGGAAACTGGCGCCGCCGCTGCACCGCGTGCAGCTCCGAGACCGACGGCGCGCCATGCCGCAGCGGCTCGTGCAGCAGGTTCGCGGTGGCCACGGCATCCTGAATGGCCAGGTTGATGCCGACACCGCCGATCGGGGACATCGCGTGCGCGGCGTCGCCGATGCAGAGCAGCCCGAGCCGGTGCCACTGCGTCAGGCGATCGATCCGGACCGTCAGCAGCTTCACGTCGTCCCAGCTCTGGATTTCGTGGA
>OBEQ010090202.1_pt1 | contig 23584 bp, 29 predicted proteins | sample 1670901 | NCBI WGS metagenome assembly OBEQ01 (sample SAMEA104232315, study PRJEB22302) | groundwater metagenome | biome: forest; feature: aquifer; material: groundwater | place: USA | collected 2011-08-07 | depth 5.4 m
CAAAAGGACTTTTCTTGTCATGGCTTCCTAACAATTCCAGCAGCCAATCAGCCACCGCTAGAATCACCTTGCAAAAAGGTTGGAGGACACGATAGAAAAAATTGATGACAGGCGCGATTTGATAGATAATCTCGTCTGCCTTCTGACGTGCGTAATCTTTGGGAACCGTTTCTCCAAAAATAATCACAAAGGGTGCAACAGCAAGTGTTATCAAGAATTCATTTTCGATCCCGAATTGCTTGTCAAAAAAGTAGGCCGCCAGAGCCGTTATGGAAACATTGACTAGGTTATTCCCAAATAAGATCGCGGCCAAAAGATTTTTAGGATGCTCGTGAAATTCCTGTATCAGGAGAGCATTCTTCTTTTGCTCGCCCACAAAACGCTTCAGCTTAAGCTTATTACAAGAAACAAAAGCCATTTCAGAAGCGGAGAAAAAAATAGAAAGCAGAAAACAAATACCGATCAAAAGAAGAATGGTCATGAAATTAGTTTCCGAACATGGATCTTGGCAATCCTCTGCCTATCCACCTCTCGTATCTCAAACAAAAGATTGTTGACCTTAACCGTTTCCTTTATCTTTGGGATCCTTCCCAACTTCTCAAGAATGAAACCGCTGACTGTCTCCGAGGCCTCCGAGAAAATATCCACACCCAAAAGATCGCTAAAATCCTTAAGAGAAATTTTTCCGTCTAAAAGAAACTCGTCCTTTCCTACCTTAACGGCGGTGGGGTTATCCTGTCTAGCATACTCATCGTAAATCTCACCGAAGACTTCTTCTAAAATATCCTCCAAGGTGACAAGTCCGGCTGTCCCTCCATATTCATCCACACAAAGGGCAAAATAGATCTTGTTTTTCTTCATCTCAAAGAGAAGTTCATCAATTCTCTTTGTTTCAGGAATGTAGTAGGGAGGCTTGAGAAGTTGCCGAATACTCTTCTCGGGATTTAGCATCAACTCCTGCGTTGAGATAACACCCAAAATATTATCGAGATTATCCTGATAAACCGGCATGTACGTGTAATGATACCTCTGCAAAACACGCGTCAACTCTTCTCTATTTTCTTGGATATCGAAAGCAACAAGGTCAGTGCGAGGGGTCATGATTTCCTTAACGCTCCGCTCCTCAAGCTCAAAAAGCCTCGCAAGCCTTTCTCCCTCTCGCTTATCCAAAACACCCTCATCCTGGCCAATCTCGATCAATGCTTGAAGCTCCTTCTCTGAAATCTTGTCAGACTGGGTCAACTTCTCACGAATAATCAACGAAAGCGTCCAATCAGTGATCCACCTAACCAAAAGCCGAACCGGCATGATAGCCATTGCAAAATAGTTGAGAGGCATCGCAGTCACCATGCCTACTGTCTCATTATTTCTCACCGCAACCGTTTTGGGAATGATTTCACCAAACATGATCAACAAGGTTGTAAAAAGAGCAATGGCAACGCCCACTCCGCGTTCCCCTAACCAATGGATAGTTGTGATCGAAACAATAGCGGTTGCTAAGATGTGAGCGAGATTATTACCGATCAAAATGGCAATGAGTGTCCGCCGCGGATGTTCCAGAAGGAAATTCACTATCCTCCCCGTTTTGGGGTGCTTTTCTTGAAGCCGTCGTTTTTGGATGGGCGAAAGCGAAAAGAGAGCTGTTTCCGAAGCGGCAAAAAACGCACCGCACACAAGCAAAAAGAAAACGGAGAGAAACTGGGGGAAATAGATCATGAATTCTTATGGGTTTGGTAGAGTTCTTTCTTCCTAATGAGTTCTGTTATTTTTGGAGGAAGCAAATGGGCAACTGGTTTTCCAGCCTTAATTCTTTTTCGAATATCAGTTGAAGAGATCGAAAGCGGCGGAATCGCGAGCCAGAGAATATCTTGCGGCAACCTTCTCTTTCTCGACTTAAATCCTGGCCGGGTAGCTACCACAAACCGGCAAAGTTTAAAGATCTTTCGGAGATCTTTCCAATGATTGAGAATGTTCAAATTGTCAGCTCCCGTTAAAAGAAAGAATTCCGTTTTCCTTGGAAAGTGTCGGCGCAATTCACGAAGGGTTTCAATGGTATAAACTTTTCGCTTTTTCTTGAGCTCGAAATCGGAAATTTTGAAGGAAGATTCTCCTTTTAAGGCTCGCTTGAGCATGAAGTGACGATAGGAGGCGCGAGCTATCTCGCTTTTCTTATCCTCTTTGTGGGGTGGTAGGAAAGCGGGCACAAACAAAACTCGATCGAGAGAAAGTTTCTTTTTCGCCTGTCGAGCCAAATGGATGTGGCCTTTATGAATGGGGTTAAACGTTCCGCCCAAAATCCCAATCCTCATGTCAACTTCTAAGCTGTCCGTTACCTTCGACAACATACTTGTATGAGGTAAGGCCTTCGAGCCCCATCGGTCCACGGGCATGGATTTTATCCGTGGAGATTCCAATCTCAGCACCGAAACCATACTGAAATCCGTCGGAAAAACGCGTTGTGGTATTGACCATCACGGAAGAAGAATCAACAAAGCGCACGAATTTCTCGGCAGCCTTTTTATCGCGGGTAACAATGGCATCAGTATGCGCAGAACCGTATTTTTGTATACGTTCAATCGCTTCATCCACGCTGTCAACCACTCGGATCGCTATAATAAGGTCAAGGTATTCTTCGTACCAATCTTTTTCGTTTGCCTTTTTGGCATGAGGAAGGATTCTCCGAGTCCGATCGCATCCTCTCAGTTCGCAACCAACCTCTTCCAGTTTCTTTGAAAGCTCAGGCAAAAACTTAGGCGCAATGTCTTTGTGCACGAGCAATGTTTCCATGGCATTGCAAACGCTCGGTCTCTGGCATTTCGCATTGAAGGCTATCGCCACTGCCTTGGCAAGATCCGCTCGTTTATCAACGTAGACATGGCAATTACCTTTATAATGCTTGATAACAGGAATCTTGGATTGAGCCGCAACCTTGCGGATAAGGCTCTCGCCTCCACGCGGAATCACGAGATTGATATCGTCGGACAACTTTAGGAGTTCATCAACCACTAGTCTGTCCGTTTTCTCAACAAAGCTTACCGCTGCTTCTTGAATCCGGTTTCTCTTTAGAACCTTTCTAAAAATTCCGGCGATTGACTTATTGGAATGAAAGGCCTCCTTTCCGCCTTTAAGAATCACGCCATTGCCACTTTTGAAACAAAGGGCGGCGCATTCCTGGGTGACATTGGGCCTCGCTTCATAAATAATAAGGATAACGCCCAACGGAACTCTAACCTTTGAAATCCGAAGACCATTTGGTCTTCTCCACTGATCTGTGATTTGCCCGATCGGATCTCGTAATTTGGCAACCGCCTCAACTGACCTAGCCATCCCCTCAATGCGCTTTTCATCCAAAGAGATTCGATCTATAAGCGCATTCGAGAGTCCCGTTTTTCTCGCAAAAGCAAGATCTTTCGTATTTCCGTTTATGAGGAGCTGCCTTTGGACACGGAATTCTTTGGCAATGTGGTTAAGAACCGTGTTTTTAAATTTAGAAGAAAGGTTGGCAATTTGCGAAGATGCATTCTTTGCTTCTTGGGCGATTTTTCTCGCATAGCCTAAAAGACTTCGAGACCGCATAAAAATCATTTCTCCCGATAGGTTAAAACAAGATTATCACGATGAACCACTTCATCATAATCCTTGTAACCAAGAACTTGGCGGATCTCATCGGTTCTTCGACCTTTGATTTTCTCGAGATCCTCACAACCATAATTCACAAGACCGCGCGCAACCTCGACACCGTTGGAATCCACAATGCGGATAGGATCACCAAGATTAAAATTTCCTTGAACGCCTACCACGCCCCTGGGAAGAAGACTCTTCCCATTCTGAATCAAGGCCTTTATGGCACCGTCATCAATTTGAACGTCGCCTTTAGCTTTAGAAAAGGCCAGCCAGTTCTTTCTCAAACCTCTCTTCTTTTCACTGGCATAAAACTGGGTTCCAACCGATTCGTCCCTGAGAATCCTTCTCAAAACACCTTCCTCAAGACCATTCGCAATAACCATCGGAATGCCCGCCTGCATAGCAAAGCGGGCAGCTTCTAGTTTTGCTGCCATCCCTCCGGTGGTCTTCGCTCTATTGATTCGGTAAAGATGAGACCTGAGCTCTTCATTTATTTGTGCGAGAGACTGAACGGCTTTGAGTTTCGTCTTATCTTTCAAATAAAACCCATCCACATCGGAAAGAATCACAAGAAGATCCGCTTCGATAAGTGAACTCACAAGAGCTGATAGGGTGTCGTTGTCTCCGAAACGTATTTCCTCAGTGGCAACAGTGTCATTTTCATTCACAATGGGAAGAACCTTCATGCGGAGAAGCGCGTTCAAGGTGTTCCTAGCGTTCAGACAACGCTCGTGATCCTGAATACCATCCCTCGTAAGCAACACTTGCGCTGTATGAAACTTCCGCTTTGAAAAAAAATCTTCGTAGACCTTCATGAGTTTTCCCTGGCCAATAGCAGCGCAAGCTTGAAGCATGGGAAGCTCCTTAGGTCTGGTTTTGATTCCGAGCACATCCATTCCGCACGCAATGGCTCCAGAACTAACTAAAACTACTTCCCGACTCTCTTTTAAAACGCTGAGGATTCCCTCCGCGACCTTTTCGACATGTTCCTTCGAAAAATGTCCCGACTTCGAAGTGAGGACACTCGCGCCTACTTTAACTACTATTCGCTTGGCTCGCTCAAGATAACTTTCCATGAAAAATAACCTTTTGAACTTCTTGCATTAAAGAGTTGATTCCTTCGCCGGTCTTCGCAGAAATCAAAAAAAAGCGGCAAGGAAAATTCATTTTCTTTGTCTCAAACGATTTCTTAACGGAAGGTTCGTCACTCTTGCTTATCACCACAAAATGTGGAATAGATGCAAATTCAGGGTTAAAAGCGCTGATCTCTCTTAGCAAATGATTATATCCCGACTTGGCATCAAAAGCATCCTGAAAAGGATCGAGCATCAGAAACATGAATTTGGCTCTTGCCAGATGTTTCAAGAACTGGCTACCCAAACCTTTGCCTCTATGAGATCCTTCGACAATGGGTGGGAGTTCACACAAAGTCAATGTTTCAAAATCTTGCGTCTGATAGATTCCCAGTTGCGGCACCTTCGTTGAGAATGGATAACTCTCCGATTTTGCCTTAGATGCAGTCAAATAGTTCAAGAGAAGCGATTTTCCAGAATTAGGACTCCCAACGATAAAAATATCGGCGTTGAGTGTTAAACTCAAGACAATTTCAAAACCTTGACCGCTTTCACCTGGCGTAGCCGCTCTCCCGTGATGATGGTTGCCAAGTCCGCCTTTTCCCCCGCGTAAAGCAACGACCTCGTCGCCTTCGTAAACAAGATCGCGAATCAAAAGCTTCTCGTTCTTTTCAAGGACAGTGGTTCCACAAGGTACGCGAATGACAATATCTGCCCCGTCTTTTCCCTTCTTCTGGTTGCCGCTGCCCTGATGACCCGACTCCGCACAAAAATGCTTATTGAACTTGAAAGAATAAAGAGTGCTCATGTTGCGATCGGCCCGCACAATAATATCGCCACCCTTTCCCCCATCTCCACCGGTAGGAACAAATTTCTTGTCGGTGCGCTTATAATAACTTTCGCAGCCCTTACCTCCATTGCCTGATTGGATATGGATAACTGCTTCGTCAACAAAAACCACGACTCACAAACCTCCTTTAAAGAAATATAGCCTCAAACCAATTTTCCTTTTCGCATCGATTCTGAAACAAAATGAGAATAGTCAGAATGACAGGATAAATCAGAATTTCTCGACACAGAGGGGGAGGGGTAAACCCGAAAAAAGATTGGCTAAAAGCAGGAACCCAAATCAATTTGAAGGGAGGACGCTGACAACCCGACTGGGGCTGAAACGCACAAAACCATCCTTCAAAGCAAACAATGTGTCATCGCTTCCTAAACCAACGTGAAGCCCGGGTCGAAATCGAGTTCCCCGTTGACGGACGATGATAGAACCAGCAGTCACACGCTGACCGCCATAAGCTTTAATGCCTAGTCTTTGTGAATTGCTATCGCGACCGTTAGTACTACTTCCTTGAGCTTTTGTGTGTGCCATCTAAAAAACTCCGTTCTCTCAAATAATCTCACTCACCCTTAAGAACGATTTCTTTAACTTTCAACTTCGTTAGTAGCTGACGATGCCCCTTCTTTCTGCGGTAGCTCTCCCTTCTTCGGAACTTAAACGGAATGACTTTCTTGCCCCGAATCGTGCCTAGAACTTCACAAACCACCGAAGCGTTTTTTACCTTGGGCTGTCCAATGATAATCTCTTTGCCATCCTCAACGAGCAAAACATCATGGAGGGAAACGCTCGATCCCTCTTTTTTGGAGAGATTCTCAACTTCTAAGATGTCATCAGGTTTGACCTGATATTGTTTACTTCCTGTTCGAACAATGGCGTACATAAAATTCCTTTCCCGTTGGCCCTAATTCTAATCGAGAAGGGAAAGAAAGTCAATCACTTTAACTCATTATAAGATAATAGCTTAGACCTAATCACTCTCGATTTCTAAAACCTAGAAGCTTTCAAAACCGGAAATTGCCGCCGCAAAGTCTGCAGAAATTTAAGATCAAGCGTAGCTATGAGAACTTCTTCACGACCAACACTTCCTTTGGCAAGAACCCTCCCCCAAGGATCCACGACAAGACTCTCACCAAAACTTTTGACGTGGGTGACCGGATTCTCCCCTACTTGGTCCGGAGCAACAATATAAACTTGGTTTTCAATAGCGCGGGCACGTAAAAGCGCCTCCCAATGATCCTTTCCGGTATGATAAGTAAAGTTGGAGGGAACCAATATTATTTGAGATCCCGATTTGGTAAGTTTCCTAAAAATTTCAGGAAAACGCAGATCGTAACAAACCGTCAAGCCTATTTTGATTCCCGCGAGTATCACCGAGCAAATTCTTTTCCCCGGCAGGAAATATTTGGATTCTGAAACTTTAACTTTTCCCGGAAGATTGATATCAAAAAGATGAATCTTACGGTAAAACCCCAATATCTTGCCTGTTTGGGAAATAAAAACTGATGTGTTGTAAAATTTTTTTGCGATACTTGATTTTTCAATGATACTCCCCAATAAAATGTTGATCTTCTTTCTCTTAGCCAATATTTGAAAATCTCTCACCAATGGTGAAGTTAGGGTCTGAGAAGCTTCGGGAAACCATTCGCTTCTCCCCCGATAATGAAAAACTTCTGGAAGACAAGCTAATTGCGCTCCTTTTCTCTTTGCTTCAGATATCATGGCCGAAGAGCGGGCTAAATTCTGAGCTACATTTTCGGTGGCGTTCAATTGAATACACGCGACTTTAATTTCGAGTTTCAACATGAGTAGAACTCACTTCATCGATGGTCCAATCGTAGGAAAGATATTTGATTTTGAAATGACCCTGTTCAATATATTCCCTTTTATCGGAGTCGATGTAATTGGCGATAAAACTAAGTACGGCTGTCTCACTCGAATCAGATTTCGAAAAACTCTTGCCATCCCCATAATTCAAAATGAAGTCTTTAGCGTACCATTTGAAGAGAGGGGACAAATAAATCCTTTTCTTGTCCGGTTGGATACGGTTATAGTTGGGATCGTTCACAAATTTCCTCACGTCCTCATCCAAAAAATGATCCAAATTTTCGCTCTTATATACTTCTTTCCTCAAAGGGGGGCCGCCTTTGGCGCCTCGAAAAAGCGCAACGTAGAGACGTTCGTCACGGAATTTCTTTCTCAACATATCATACTCTATTTGGTGAAGCGTGACAGAACGACCGAAAATCGCGAACATCGAATCTTCCTCTTTCAAAGAAAGATCTTTTAAATTCCCTACTGGATAGTGTCCCGCAATCCGCTTCATCACGAAGGCATTATGCACATTAATAAGAAAAGATATTTTCTCCTCGCGGCCAAACGCATCAAACTGCGCCGATGGGAAGTTAGCCGCTTTGGAAAGGTAAAGATTGAGGAGCGGGATATTTTCTTGAGCACATCGATAATCGACTCTTCCCTCTCGGACGCAACTGCGCAAAACTTTGTCAAAAACAGAATGATCGAAATCAACGGTTGCGGCAAAAAGAGGGCACCTCATGACACCGATCAGAACAAAGGTCATCAGATTTATTTTACTTCGGCGTAACAAAAGCGAGACAGGCACTCTTCCAACCACACGCTTTCCCGGTAGGAAACGATAACAACGCTGAGGAGAAAAGACGGATTTTATAGAATTAAAATTTCAAACCGTGCTGCTTTAAGAAATCAAGGTCGTTTCTCGTGATTTCGAACTTTAAGTCCTTCTTTAAGTCCTTGCCGATATTAGGCTCTTCGTCGAGAAAGTACTCTTCGAGCTCATATTCAAACTCCTCTAACTCTTCGTCGCTTAAAGGTAGGAAAGTGAAAAAACAAAGGTTTAGGTTAATATTCTTCTTATCAAGGAGACTCGAAAAATCTGGGTTGTCTGTTTTTTGAGATTTCAATATTTTCTTAAGGAGACTCAGTAGCTCGTTGATATTTTTACCAAAATCGTTGGAATCCTTCATTCATTTTCCTCCTATGATTGCATACGCGGATAATCAACTCAAGCCAGCTTCATCTAGCACTTCTTCAGCAACAAACATGGGGCAACTTGCTCTTAAGGCAACAGCGACACTATCAGACGGCCTGGCATCCACAAGAACCTCATCTCCGTCCTTCTCCAGCACCAGCTTCGCAAAAAAGGTGTTGTTTTCCAACTTGTCGATCATAATGTGCTTCAGATTGCCTCCCAAATTTTGGATCGCGCTGAGCAGAAGATCGTGTGTCAAGGGGCGAGGAGGCGTGATACCACTCAGCTTTAATTTGATTGCGTTAACCTCAGCCATACCAATCACAACTGGTAGCAGTCGATTACCATCCTTTTCTTTTAAAACAATGATTTGTTCGCTCTTATTTTCATCAATCTTAATTTTCGCCAGATTGACTTCGATCATATTCTTATTCATTCATAGCCTTTAGACTGGCTTCAGCAAGTTGGGCCCAGCCACTCCCCGGATAACGATCGACTACCTTATGATAATACTTTCTGGCCAGATCCTTCTGGCCTAGACGCTCGCTATGTAAAGCCAGATAATATTGAACTGGACGCGACAACTCATCGTCCGGAAAAGCACTCAAGAAAGACTTGGCTTTCGAAACAACAGCTTTGCTTTTCCCCTTCTCGTGGAGGGTCCGAATCTTGTAAAAACTTTTTTGTGCCTTCGTGATAGGCTCAATGGACACCGAAGGACGGTGCACGCAACCCACCGTCATAACGGCTACGAGAGCAATTAATGCTACGGCATTCAACCAGGAAAATCTTGCAAAAGATTCAAACCTGATTTTTAAGCTGCTTTGCTCGAACAATCTCTTTCTCAAGCCTTTCTTGTTCCGAAAAAACTGATTTGAGAAGGGTTTCTTTCTCGGTAATTTCCCTCTCCAAATCTTCCTGCCTCCGGACAAGTTCTTTTAAAGCCTCTTCGCGCAAGCCAAGCGTCTGTTCGATCAAATCCTTTCGATTTGTCTTCTCCTGATTTTCAAGCTTTTCCGTTAACTCTTTGATTCGGCTTTGACAAGCACCTTGTTCTGTCTCAAGAAGCCGTCTCTCCTCTTCTTTGGCTTTGAATTTCCTGATCCAAACTTTCTCGGCATCATCGTATTCCTTCTGCAAAGCTTGAAATCTATCTTGAAAAGCTTTCCTTTCCTCTTCCAGGGCAAGAATTTTTTTCCCTTGAGGAAGTTCTTGGACTTCGGCTTGTTGTTTGATCAAAGCATTTTTGACACGCAAAGCTTCCAATTCGTGGAGCAAATTTTCCCTCTCGAGAGAAATCGCTTTCAAATCGCTCTCGACGGAGTTTTCTTTGTCCCTCAAAAAGCGGATTTCTTGTTCGAGAGTTCCGATCTTTTTCTCTTGAATCAATTTGTCCTCGACTAAAAGAGCGTATTGACGCGATAGGGCTTCATATTTTTTCTGGAAATCGGCTCGACCATCCCCATTGGTTGCGCCACCAGAGGATTGATCGCCGTTTATCTCTTCACGAATCTGGGCAATGGCTTGGTCAGATGAGAGAGCCTCTTTTTTTGTGGTCTTGGCTACTGCTGGATCTACGGAAAGAAAATCATGCCTGAAGAAATTTAATCGCGGCTCTTCATTCCATACTGCTCTGAAGCATTTCCTTTTTTGAAGAGGATCATTGGTAACAAAGCAGTCCAATTTACTTTCAGAAAAATAATCTCTGATTTTCTGAGCGACCCCGTAGGTGAGGTCTTCGAGCAAAAGAACGGGCGCGCTCTCGATAAGCTGATAAGCCTCCTCTTGAGAAATCGAAAAGGACTGACTGATCTTATCTACGGCTTGGTTCTTGGCAAGCTCACCCCTCACGGGATTGAGAATAATACACCAACCGTTTTCCGTCTCAGCGAATGTTTTTTTATGGATAATCACTTTATAATGACCGTTGACAACTTTGATTTTATATCAATTTTAGAGAGACGTCAACGAAAGCAAAGGTCAAACTATCAAAGAGAAATCTTCTGGGCGATGTCATAAATAAGAGGCATCTCCCAGTATTCGTTCATCAGAACTTTCAAAATCCCAACCAGGGAGAGAATACCACAAACAACAAATGCCAACGTAAACACCACATCGCCAACAGCAGGCACTACCTTCAAAATGCCGGCTCCAAACTCCAGAATAAAAAGCACCAGCCCTTGTTTCCCATGAAAAAGGGCAAACTTGTTATTTCTCTTAAGCAACAAGGGGACCAAGCATAAGACGGAGATATAACCCACCACAGCAAAAAACTTTCCCTCGTTAATTTCGGGATCCTGTGATTCCTTGGAAACCTGCGACATCTTTTCTTCAGCCATCAAACACCTCCTTTAGCAACTTTCAAAACGCACTGGAAATTTCCACGCCTCTTCCTTAAAAACTCCCGCTATTATAATTTCGACCTAGCGCTATGATCCTTGAGGATTTCACTTCATAACCTCCCCCATTTGGTGAAAACTATATTCCTTCACGGCCTTACCTTGCACCAAATGCTCTTGAATGATTCTCTCCAGCATTTCGGGCTTGACGCCCCCGTACCAAATGCCTTCGGGATAAACAACGACAATAGGACCTCCTTGGCAAATTCCAAAGCAGTTGCACTTGGTTCTTTTGATAGGTCCCTTCTTGGCTTTCTGATAAAGACCTAGCTTTTCAAGTCGGTCTTTAAGGATAGCGTAAAGCTCTTCCGACTCACCAGGCGCACAGCGTGGTCCTGTACATATTAGAACATGTTTCTCATAGGAGTCCAGCTGCATCTTCCCCTCTTTTCACCGCAGAATTTCTCTTTCGACCTCTTTCCAAAATGTTTCAAGCTCTCCAAGAACTTTTGGATTCTTTCCTTGCCATTTGTCAAAGAAAACAAGTTTGCTCAAAGAAATTCTTTTGGCCCACCCTACTTCTTGAAGCATCGGTTTTTCCGGAAACTCGGTCACATAACCAAGACAAAGATAAGCTGTCGGTACTATTCTACCAGGGATTTCGAGAATCTTCTTAAGTTTCTGATTCCTTAAAATACTCACCCAGCCCATTCCAATGCCTTCGGATCGACTTGCCAACCACAAATTTTCAATAGCACAACAGGTACTAAAAAGGTCTGTCGCGCGGACGGTATTCCGTCCCAAGACGTGAGGACCGCCGCGTTCAGGATCGCAGGTCACGCAGATATTAAGAGGGGCTTCCAAAATTCCTTCCAGCTTGAGTGAAACGTATTTCCTTCGCCGTTCTCCTTGATAATTTCGAGAAGCTAAGCGATTTTCTTGTTCGAAGAGCCGTTTGACCTTCATCTTTGTCTCGAGATCCCGAATCAAAATAAAATTCCAAGGTTGCATGAAACCAACGGATCCCGAATGGTGAGCCGCATAAAGGATTCGGGCCAAAATCTTTTCAGGAATTGGATCGGGCTTGAACTGTGATCTTATGTCCCGTCTTTTTAGAATGGCCTGATAAACGCCTCTTTTTTCACTGAGTGAAAATTCGTGATTATTATTCACGGAAGTAACACTTCTTTATGGGTAAAAGCACCGACAATTTCTAGCGACCCATGGTCACTTTCAATCAGTGTTATCCCGCCCGGAACGACTCGAATAGACCGAAAAAAATAGAGAGGAGCTTTAAGGAGCTCGAGGAGAAGCAACCGAATGGGCCCTCCATGAGAAACCGCCACGATGGTCTCAGAAAGATGGCGTGCTTCCGAAAAAAAGGATTTCACTCTCTGGGATACCGCCATCACGCTTTCACCGCCAGGAGGCGTGAAATTTTCGTTAAGAAATAACCAATCCCTATAAATGGTGGGGTATTCTGCCTCAACCTCTTCTTGGCGCTTACCTTCCCACTCACCAAAAAAAATCTCATTCAAACGGGTGTCTTTCTGGACGGGAATACCACATTCTTGTCCAATGAAACAAGCTGTTTCTTCCGCGCGTGGCAGCACGGAAGAAAAAAGTTGATTGGGTTTATGTTCTTTCAAAAAGGAGGCTGCTGCCCGGGCTTGTTTTCGCCCGTTATCATTTAAAGCGACTTCTGAATACCCTTGAAACCGTCCTTCACAGAGCCAATCGGTTTCACCATGGCGGACTAAGAAAAGCTTCATCGTTAGAACTCAATGCCCTTTTGAGCAAGAATGCCTTGCTTGAAGGGATGTTTGATTTCCTTCATCTCGGTCACCAAATCCGCAATTTCTACAATCTCAGGATGGGCATTGCGACCCGTAAGGATAACATGCACCTTTTCCGGTTTCTTCTTTAAAGCTTGAACGACTTTCTTCACGTCAAGGTACTGGTAATCAATCACATAATTGATCTCGTCGAAAATAACGAGGTCATATTTTTCCGAAAGCATCTTCTCTTTGCCAAAGTCCCAAGCCTTCTCGGTCATTTTAATGTCACGGGCACGGTCCTTGGTATCCCATGTGAAGCCTTCGCCCATAGGTTTGATTTCAAGGTAAGAAGCGAGCTTTTTCGCCACTTCCAGTTCACCGTATTTCCACGCGCCCTTAATAAATTGAATCATCAACACGTTCATTTTATTTCCAACGCAGCGCATGGCAACGCCCAAGGCGGCAGTTGTTTTCCCCTTGCCGTCTCCTGTGTTGACCATGATCAATCCTTTTTTCTTTCTTTTCGCCGTCTTAGGAATGGGGTTTTCAAGCGGTGGCTCTGTCATCAGTTTCCCCTCCACAACAAATACCAAATCACTAAGGCAAACAAAAAGGCAAAAAAGGAGCTGAAATACATGAGGTGAATAGACTTTGTGATATCTTGGGGACAGACTTCTTTCCCTTCACCGCCGATTTCCGTTTTTAAAACAGGCTTTCCTCCATAATAATTCATTCCTCCAAGTTTCACATTGAGAGCCCCCGCGAAAGAAGCTTCTGGGAAACCACTATTAGGACTTGGGTTCTTATGCCCATCTCGGAATCCAACCCAAAAGGCTCTTAAAAAATCACAACCGGAAAAAATGGAGCCGAGTGAAACAAGAAATGGAGACACTCTAGCCGGAAGATAATTCAAAAGGTCATCAAACTTGGCCGCATAGCGGCCGAACTTTTCGTATCGTTCATTCTGATAGCCTACCATGGAATCAAGCGTGCTCACCGCCTTAAAGAGCATGGTGAGTGGCGCCCCTCCTATCGCTGCATAAAAGAGAGGGGATATAATTCCATCCAGCGTCCCTTCGGCAACGGTCTCCACAGTTGCCCTGATCACATCTTTCTGGTCCAAATGGTCTGTATTCCTCCCGACAATTTTTGATAATAACTGACGTGCCTCCGGAAGGTTTCCTTTATCCAGAGATTCTTTCACCGAACTCGCTTCATCGGCCATATCTTTAACAGCAAGTGAACTGTAGATCAGAAAAACGCTGAGAATGAAGTAAATGAATGGGTGAAGTTGCCCGGCTACCCAAAGGAAAAATATAACGGATACCAAAACATCTATGGGAAGACCAAAAGCAAGGAGGAACCCAGCTCTCAATTCATCCTTGACCGCCGCTCTTAGTCTAGCTTCATAAAACTGAACCATCCGCCCTATAATCCTAACCGGATGATAAGGATAAGGCGGATCACCAATCAAAAGATCAACCGCATAAGCAAAAATAATGGAAAGCCCAATCATCTGAGTAAAGATAAAACACGGTTCATATCAATCGCCTTTTCAACCGCTTCGGCCACTCTGCGGTAGCTATTTTGCTTCTCACGAGAATACTCGACGTTTTTCAAAGGAGCGCGGGATCTTTGATTCCGTCCAACCATCCGAAGAAATTTCCTTCTGAAAGCATCGCTGTCAAAAAGACCGTGCAAATAGGTGCCGTAGACATTGCCCTTCCTTAATAAGGCCTGATTACCTGAAATATTGTCCAAGCCAACGGTGTGGCCCATGTGAATTTCATACCCTTTCACTCTTTCGCGCGAAAGATGCCCATTGGACCGAAACTCAGCCCAGGTCTCAACCTCTTTAGTCACTTTCTCTATTCCAAAAGAAGTTCGGATGGGAAGAAGGCCTATCCCGGAAATTTTCTGCTTTTTGGTTTCAACTCCATAAGCATCCTCAATCTTCTCACCTAGCATCTGAAAACCACCGCAAACTCCAAGAACGATGCCACCCCTCGAAACATAACGTTTAATCAGCGTTCCCATTCCTTTCCTCTGTAAAAAGGCGAGATCCTTCACCGTGCTCTTGGTGCCCGGCAACACAAGAAGGTTGGGATCACCAAATTCATGTGGTTCAGTAAAGTAGCGAACACTCACATTGGGTTCGAGTTCTAGGGCTTTGAAATCCGTAAAATTGGAAATCCTCGGGAAGCGAAATATAGCGATATCCAACTGGTTGTTCCTTTTAGTATCGGATAAATCCAATGAATCCTCCTCATCCAGAAAAAGTTCATTCACATAGGGAACAACTCCCAAAATGGGAACGTTAGTCTTTTTTTCGAGAAACCGAATGCCGTTATCAAGAAGCCTTGCGTCGCCGCGAAACTTGTTGATGACAAAACCTTCGATTCGCTTACGATCTTGCGGTTGGAGCAAAGCGTAGGTTCCAAAAAGGGAAGCAAAAACGCCTCCACGCTCAATATCGCCAACTAAAAGAACCGGCGAATTCGCCAACTGCGCAACTTTCATATTCACAAAATCCCGAAGGTTGATTTCAGCCGGACTTCCAGCTCCCTCAATCACCACCACATCAAACTCGCCAAGCAGCGAAAAGAAGGATTCTTTAATTTTCGAGAAGGCTTTTTCTTGAAACGCATAGTATTCGTAAACATTCATGTGAGCAACCGGCCTCCCGTGAACCACCACTTGAGATCTTGAATCTGAATGCGGCTTTAAAAGAATAGGATTCATATGAATCGAAGGCTTCACGCCCGCGCATTCTGCTTGCATGGCTTGAGCTCTTCCAATCTCGCCTCCCTCACGGGCAACAAACGAATTATTGGACATGTTTTGAGCCTTAAAAGGAGCGACTCGGAAACCTTTCCTTTTAAAAATTCTGCATAGAGCTGCAACGAGAAAAGATTTTCCAACGCCAGACGCTGTGCCTTGAACCATAATGGTTTTCGCTTTAGGCATGGGTAGTCTGAAAAATTTTCTTTAGAGATTCTAACAAAAGCTCATTATCCTTGCGGTTTCTCACAGCTACTCGAAAGAACTGATTGTCCAAACCTACGAAATTACTGGCATCGCGTATCATGATTTTTTCCCTTGCAAGACACTCCACAAGCCCTCCAGACCGCATGCTTCCTCTTAGCTTCACAAGGAAAAAATTGGCGGCGCTCGGAAAAGCTTTAAGATCTTCAATGACGGCAAGTTCCTTAAAGAAGAAATCTTTCTCTTTTGCAAGGTTCTCACGAGAATGCTTTTGAAACTCTTTGTCCCTTAAAGCTTGAACCCCAAGGGTCTCAGCCAGATTGTTAACAGACCAGGTGATCTTTGTTTTCTCAAGGCGCTCGATCAAACGCTTGGAACCTAAGCCGTAACCGATTCGAATGCCGGGCAAATTAAAAAACTTGGTGAGGGATCGAATGATGAAGAAGGAGGCGCTGTCACTAACAACATTAGCTAGAGATTCCTCTGGAATCCAATCAATGAAAGCCTCGTCCAAAACGACAAAAACTTCCCTTCGCTTCATTTCCTCAAGAAAAGCCAAAACTTCACTTCGAGAAGCCAAAGCTCCGGTAGGATTGTTTGGACTAGACAAGAACACCATCCCTACGTCACGTGCTGCATTAGAGAGCTCGGCAAAAGAAAAGAGAAAATCATTTTTCTCTCTAAGGAGAAGATTCCGCACTTCCACGCCGTGCAGGTTGAGTGCGCGTCTATATTCTAAAAAGGTGGGCTCAACGAGAAGAGCTCTTCTCGGCTTTAGAAATTGGATGAGCAGATAAATGAGCTCTGTCGCACCGTTAGCTGCAATAACGTTCTCCGGCCATAGAGGGAAATTTCTAGCGATTTCTTTCTTCAGAAGCAAAGATTCCGGATCCGGATAAGAAGTCAGCAGATGAAAAGAATCCTGATAAACTTCAAAAAGAGATTGAGGTGGCCCCCAAGGGTTTCCGTTGCTTGAAAAATCGACGATTTCCGATTCTTGAAGACCGAAATGTTTTGCAAACGCCCGCCGGTTTCCACCGTGGAGAAATGGAATCACGACATCACCCACGTTGCGACTAGCAAAATCCAAATTTCGGAAAGTTCGCTGGCTGCTCCCAGGATATCACCTGTAACCCCGCCAACCTTTTTTTTGACAAGGCCAGAGAAAAGATAAACAAATAGGGCCAGCAATGCCAACTCGATTATGGTTACGTAAAGACCCAGGGGCAGACACAAAATAACAGTTGTCACAATAGCAAAAACCAAATCCCCTCGCGCGATTTCTCCCACAAAACCCTTCCCCATCCCCGACGCACCACCTACATAAGGTAGAAAATAAGCCAAGATCACCTGAACGGTTCGCGAAGCTGCCAAGGTAAAGAAGAAAAGAAAACTTCTCGACGCCAGCAATACCAAAAGCTCGTATTTCAGAAGCAGGACGAAAAAAATTCCCAAGGCTCCCATTACCCCAATTCTAGAATCCTTCATGATCCTTATAACCTCTTCACGATCTCCTCTAGCACTAAAAAAGCCATCGCAGAAGTCACTCAGACCATCCACATGAAGTCCCCCGGATAGAATGGTTGACCCTGCCAGAAGGACAAGAACGCCTGCCCGCCATGGCAACCAATGCGAAACAACCCAAAAAAGAAAATAACTCAAGACTCCAATGATCAAGCCAACTAGCGGGAAAAAGCGTGCGGAAGCTGCGAGAGTTGCATCTTGTGTAGCAGATTCTGAAGATCGCGGTGCCGGTATAATAGTCAAAAATTGAAGCGCCCGGAGAAATCGCTGCATAGAATAAGTTAAAGTGATTTTGCTCCCACTTTGGCTTCCAAAATGGATTCTACAAACCTGATGGCCAAAGAGGGATCGCTCCCAAAATGCAAGTGTTGATAAGAGGCAAGAACCGATTCGGAACAAAACCCATCGCTCCTTTCTTGAATTTGGTAGGGTCTGTCGAAATTGCTTTGTGTGGCTGTCCACTTCGAATAATGAAATTCATGCGACTTGAGATGTTCTCCTCTTCTGAATAAAAAAGTATCTGCTTGAGTCACCATTTCCTTATAACCAAAGGATTGAAGTTGATCCGTCATTTCAATCTCTCCGGGCACAATCCCAACTAGATTATAAACTTGGTTGTCTTTGTCCCTAAAGCGTTCGGCTAAGTATATGAGCCCGCCGCACTCTGCGTAGATAAAGTGTCCCGCAGTTGCAAACCTCTGAATGCTTTCGATCATTGCGAGATTGCGTGAAAGCTTAGGCGCAAACATCTCCGGAAAGCCACCGCCCAAATAAAGGGCGTCAAGGTTTTCTGGAAGCACATCGCCATAAAGTGGAGAAAAGAAAATAAGTTCAGCACCCGCATCTTGCAGAAGATCAAAGTTATCTTCATAATAAAAGGAAAAAGCTTCATCATAAGAGACACCAATCCTTACTCTCTTTTGCTTCTGTATAAGAGGGACTTCGAATTCCGATGCCATCTGAAAATTTTCATCTGTCGCCGTAAGCTCCAATAAGCGATTGGTGTCGATGGATTCAGACGCCTTTTTGAGCTTGTCGAAAAAGGAATGAGCGAGCGGATATTCAAGGGCCGAAGTCAATCCTAAATGCCTTTCAGGAATTTCGATTTCCCTATCTCGGGCTATGAATCCCAAAACCTCTACTCCCCAATCCCGAGGAATCGATCCCCTTAAATACTCATAGTGCTTAATGCCGCTCACTCGGTTGAAAATAACCCCTTTCAAATTCACGTCTTGGTCAAACTGTTTAAAACCGAGTACAATAGCTCCAGCACTCCGAGCAATGCTATGGGCATCGACAATTAGAATCACAGGAAGGTTCAATATTTTGGAGACATGAGCGGTTGACCCAATTTCCGTCTCGGCACTTTTTCCGTCAAAGAGTCCCATAACCCCCTCCACAATAGCCACGTCGGCGCGTTGGACATTGCGTGAGAAACTTTTACGGATGTAATCCTCGCTCAGAAAAAAGCTATCAAGATTTCGAGATTTTCTGCCACCGGAGAAAAGGTTATGGTAGCCAGGATCAAGATAATCAGGACCAACCTTGAACGGTTGGTCAATCATCGCTTTGTCGTGCAGAGCAGCTAGAAGTGAGAGTGTCGCGGTAGTCTTGCCGACTCCGGAATGAGTACCGGCAATCACAAAAGCAGCTTTCAAGGAATCGCTCCACGCATCACCATTGCATCTTGACGAATTTTCTTGGTTGCCACATGCGCCTCTTCAAAAGTAGCCACTTCGTTAAAGGCCTTGATTCCCGCCTCAAGAATTCCCAGTGCAAGGCAAGCCCCTGTTCCCTCGCCGAGACGCATATCCAAATCGAGAATGGGCCGAGCATTAAACTTCTCCAAAACGGCATCCTGCCCTCTCTCAAAAGAACGATGGCCAAAAATAACGTAATCCAAAACACTAGGGTGAAGTTCCAAAGCCACAAGTGCTCCTGCCGAAGAAACGAGCCCATCGACCACAACAGGTATCTTTTCCATCGCGCAGCCAAGGACGAGCCCTGCAATGCCAGCTATCTCAAAACCGCCTAAAGCCTGAAGTGCTTGGATGGGATCATCTAAAAGATCGCGGTTGACGGCGAGAGCTTTCTCAATAACTTGAACTTTATGACGCCAAGTCGAATCATCAATTCCGGTGCCACGCCCCGTCACCTCATGAACTTCTTTCCCGCAAAGAGCAGCAATCATAGCGCTGGATGCCGTGGTGTTACCAATCCCCATATCACCGGTCGCTGCGAGCTTAATCCCTTCCCTTTTAGCACCTCTTGCGACCTCGATTCCTACCTTGAGAGCTTGCAAAACTTGCTCTTGAGTCATGGCTGGGCCGCACGCAATGTTCTGTGTCCCATAATCCACTTTTCTGATTAACAAATCATCGTTCATAGGAAAATCGTGATCAACACCGATATCAATGACTTTTACCGAGGCGCCTACCGAGCGGGCAAAAACGTTAATAGTGGCTCTTCCCGAAAGAAAGCCATAAACCATTTGAGCCGTAACTTCCGCAGGATAAAGACTCACGCCTTCTTCAGTAACACCATGATCTCCCGCAAATACAAAAACACATTTTGGGTCGACAGAGGGATTGAGATTTTCTTGAATAGCGACGATTTTTTTGATCACTTCTTCAAGGAAACCTAGACTAGCAGCAGGACGAATTTGGGCTTCCAACCTTTTTTGGGCGAGCTGAAAACAGGATCGACGTAGAGGTCGGATTTTTTCAAGATACGAATCAAACTCTCTCATAAGAAAACTCTTGTTTCTTGATAAACAAAGGAAAGCCCGAGACCATGAAAATCACCTCGTCGGCCAAGCGTGCTGCCTTTTGGTTTAGAGCTCCTTGAAGGTCTTGGAATTGTCTACCTAGTTTGGAATCAGGGACAACGCCCATCCCAACTTCATTTGACACCAAAACAAGCACGGATTTGACCGTTTCGATTGCATGGAGAAACTTTTTGATTCTCTCTTCGATACTCACATTTTCCTGCAAGAGAAGATTGGTGAGCCATAAAGTTAGACAATCAACGAGAACAAAATCGAATTGTGAAGCATATTTTAGAATGGCCCGATCGAGTTCAATCGGGACTTCAAAAGTGCGAAAGGAAGAATCGCGCTCCTGCTTGTGTTTGGCAATTCGCCTCTCCATTTCCAAATCCAAAGCTTGAGCCGTAGCGAAATAAGCCTTCTTGGCAAATGTTTCTCCCAAGCTTAGAGCGTACGAACTCTTACCGCTCCGCGCCCCGCCTGTGATGAGAATCATTTTTTTCATGACAAAAATCTCGTTTAGTAACCTTGCTGTCTTAAAAATTCTTCTGTGAGATGTGTCTCTGGACTTTTATGTAGTTGCTTCTCGATATACTTGGCAAGAATATCCGTCTCTAAATTGAGAAAATCTCCCTCGGCCTTGTATCTTAGATTGGTGTTTTCAAACGTGTAGGGAATGATAGCGACTCTGAAAGAATCATTTTGGACTTCTTGGACCGTCAAACTAATCCCTTCGACAGCTATAGCACCTTTATTGACAAGGTGCTGAATTATATATTTGGGGACCTGAATTTGCAATGTTAAATATTCTCCTTCCCGCTCCATCTTGAAAATCTTGCCTAGGCCGTCGACGTGTCCCAAAACAAAATGGCCACCTAGAGAATCTCCCGCAGAAAGAGACGGCTCAAGATTAACCTTGTCTCCCTTTTTTAAAAGACCTAAGTTCGTTGCATTCAGGGTCTCGGGAATAATTTGAACTATTACTGCTGCTTTGTTCGTTTTCGCAATGGTAAGACAAACTCCATTGACGGAGAGGCTATCGCCGGCATTTATTTTCTTTCTCCAACCCCGACTTTCAATTTCAAGCTGGAGATATCTTGCCCTCTTAGTTCTCTTCCGAATACGCCCGACTCTGTGAATAATTCCCGTGAACATAACCAATCAGTCCTTGTAGCGAGGATAACCTTGAAACAAGAAGTCCTCTCCGACGGTTAAAAGTTTCATATCGCGAATCTGAATAGCCTTCTCGAGTTTCTTAATCCCACAACCTTCCACCGAGGTTTTACTTTTTGCTCCACCTAAAATCTTTGGGGCTAGGAAGAAATAAATTTTGTCGACAAGCCGGTCTTCAAGAAAGCGAGCTGCTGTCTCGCCTCCGCCTTCAACTAAAACCGATATCATCTCCATCCGAGCAAGTTTGAAAAGAAGATCGCGAAGATCCAACTCATGCCCTCTCGCTTTAACAGCAAGAAGACCAATACCTCTTCGGTCATAAAGGTAGAACTTCTTCTTGAAAGAGGATTCTCTCGTTGCCACCAAAACTTTCTTATCGAGGGATCGAAACACATTGAGGGTGAGTGGAAGTTCAAGCATGGGATCAATGACCACGCGCACCGGTTGAATGGCTTTCTTGAAATTCACATTAAGACGTGGGTTATCTATCAAAGCAGTCCTTTTACCAACAAGAACCGCTTGATTAACCGCACGTAATTGGTGCACGAATCGCCTGGCCTTCTTTCCAGTAATCCAACGTGACTCACCTGTAGGTGTAGCGATTTTGCCATCGAGCGTCTCGGCCATTTTAAGAGTAACAAAAGGAAAACCTGTCCTAATCCATTTTAAAAAAACTTCGTTTTGTTCGGCTGCTTCTTTCGCGAGCACATCCTTTGTCACGCGCACACCAACTTTGCGTAGCTCCTCTATCCCTCTTCCACTATGAAGCGGGTTGGGATCACGCGTGGCAATCACAACGTGACGAATTCCTCTTTCAATGGCGAGGCGCGTGCATGGAGGCGTTTTACCAAATGTTGAGCAGGGTTCCAAGGTTACATAAAGTGTGCTCCCGGATGCAGCTCTACCTGCTTTCTTAATCGCTTCAACCTCTGCATGCGGTCCTCCATAAAACGCATGATAACCTTGAGAGATAATCTTCCCATTTTTCACGAGAAGAGCTCCTACCAAAGGATTCGGGTAGGTATAACCCCTTCCTTTTTCAGCAAGCAACAAAGCTTTCTGCATGAAATAGAAGTGGGAGTGAACTTGCATATTAGACCTTCAATGCAAGCTTGAATCGGCAAGTCGTTCTTCGGTATGATTAATTTTATCGAGAATTCCGTTCACAAATTTCCCTGATTCTTCTTGGGAATATTTCTTGGCAATGGTTACCGCCTCATTGATGGCCACTTTGGGAGGAATCTCAAGGGCCAAATAAAGAAGCTCATAGGTTGCCAGGCGCAAGATGTTGCGGTCGACAACAGCCATTCTCTTGAGCTCCCAATTGTCAGCATGCTTGGCTACAACGTCATCGATGTTTTTCATATTTCGGAGTGTGCCACGGACTAACTTTTCGGCGAAAGTTTTAATTTCGTCGTCAACCGGCTGCTCCTGCCAGAAAAGATCAAAAACCTCATCCTCACTGGCACCGTTAAGATCAACCTGGTAAAGAATTTTAAGAGCGTACTCTCTGGCAAGTGTTCGTTTACGCATAACAAAAGGTCATATTCACGGTTATTTTTCTAGAGACTGATGAAGATTGACCATTTCTAAAGCGGCGAGCGCAGACTGAGCACCTTTATTTCCCAATTTGGCGCCTGCGCGGTCGACGGCTTGTTCAAGATTATCACAGGTAATAACACCCAATATAATAGGAATCTCTGTTTCCACGGAAGCCCGTTCCACCCCTATGGCAACCGAAGAAGCCACGTGCTCATAATGATCTGTCTCGCCACGGATAATGCATCCGAGCGTGATGACCGCGTTGTACTTTTTTGTTTTAGCCATCGCGAGAGCCGTAACCGGAATCTCAAAAGAACCCGGAACCCAAGCGACCTCAATTTCTGATTCTGAAACACCATGCCGCTTTAATTGATCAATGGCACCATCCAAAAGCCTCCGGGTAATGAATTCGTTGAATTGCGATACCACGATCCCAAACTTCTTATTCTTGCCCGAGAAATCTCCTCTATATGTCTTAAGAAGCGTAGTCATTTTAGAAATCGAAAAGGTGGCCTAACTTTTCCTTTTTAGCCTTCAAGTACTTTTCATTTTGGCCATGGGCGGGGATTAAAATCGGAAGGCGCTCCACGACTATTAATCCGTATCCCTCGAGTCCAACTATTTTCCGGGGATTATTGGTAAGGAGCCTGATTTGACGGATTCCTAAATCCGTTAAAATCTGAGCCCCAATTCCGTAATCTCTAAGATCGGGCTTGAACCCTAAACGTTCATTTGCCTCCACAGTGTCAAGACCTTGATCCTGAAGAGAGTAGGCCTTAAGTTTGTTAGCTAGTCCAATTCCGCGACCTTCCTGCCGCATATATAGGAAGACGCCATTTCCTTCTTTGGCAATAAATTCCATAGCGGAATCCATCTGCTGCTTGCAATCGCAGCGGAGAGATCCAAGAACTTCTCCTGTAAAGCATTC
>OBEQ010091986.1_pt1 | contig 23583 bp, 25 predicted proteins | sample 1670901 | NCBI WGS metagenome assembly OBEQ01 (sample SAMEA104232315, study PRJEB22302) | groundwater metagenome | biome: forest; feature: aquifer; material: groundwater | place: USA | collected 2011-08-07 | depth 5.4 m
AATAAAAATCTTGGCATCTCGTAAAAATGCCACAAAAACCATATAATGATTATATTTTCTTTTTTGGTTTTTTGCATTATTAATTTTTTATTAATTTAATACCTAAGCCAGCCATCTGACCTCCGCCTACAATAAAAATTCCAGAAAATATTGACCAGCACACTAAATTTAAAAATTTATTAATATCCTCCATAGGCAATATTCCAGCAACCTGTTGCTTGATAACTTCATTAACTTGTTGTTGCACATTTTGAGCAATACCGTTTTGAATCTTTTTAGTTACCTGAATTTTAAAAACTAACGGGGGCAAAATTTTTCCCATAAAAATATCATAAGATTGATAAAGGATAAAAACTATTAACAATAAACCGCTAATTAATAGAAAATATCCTAAAATTTTATTTAAGTTCATAATTATTTGATAGTTCTTGGCGAATATCTTCTGGAATCGGAATATTTTCTCCCGGTTTAGAAATTCCAGGATAACGCCAAGCACTGATTATTTTTCTTATATCCCCCGAGCCTTGCGAGGAATCTTTTACATCTTTATACATTAGCCAAATTTCGCCTGGTGATTTTTTAGTTTTAGCAGTTGAATAAGATTTATTTTTCTGCATTACAGCAGTAGTGCCCAAAGCGATCCCCTCCTCTTTTCTTTCTGGCTTATAAAGCAATTGCAATAATTTGCTTTTAGAAAGGCCGTACTGGCGCATTTTTATTTTAGAATGGTCTGTCCAGTAAATTTTACGATATTTTGGAAGCATTTTATTTGTTCATTTTACCATTTTCTATGAAAAATTTACAATAAAAACTTTGAATTACGAAATGCTTTCGAGGTATTTTTTCCAAATTTGGAGGTAAAAATTTGATAGAATTATTTTCCGTAGCAAGCTACGGAAAATAATTATTGCGGATTTTCAACCCAAATTTGGGGGAAAGACCCGAAAATGCTTTTTTCATAGAGCATTTCGTAATTCAAAATTAAAAAAGACCCCGCGTAGTAATTGCTACTATATAGACAACAAAAAAACAGCTCCTTTTAAAAAGCTGTTTTTTTGTATTATTTAATCTCTACTTTAGCTCCGGCTGTCTCAAATTTCTTTTTAATCTCTTCCGCTTCTTCTTTCTTTACTCCCTCTTTTACCATTTGAGGACCAGTTGCTGTTGCATCAACCAAATCTTTTGATTCTTTTAATCCCTTTGCAGTAATATCTCGAACAACTTTAATAACCTCAATTTTTTGTACTCCGACCTCTTTTAATTCAACATTAAAAGATGTTTTTTCCTCTTCTGGAGCCGCAACTCCCGCTGCTACTACAGCTACTGGAGCTGCTGCCGATACGCCAAACTTATTTTCCAGCACTTTTACTAATTCTGCCAATTCAACAATTGACATTTTTTCTACTTCTCCAACTAATTTCTCAAACTTAGCTGATACTTCTACTTTTTGTTCATCTGTCATATTTATGAATGAGGGAGGAATATGAAATTGTGCGCCACAGCGTATAATTTTTTATTCCGACCGATTGATTAAATATATGCTTTGCATATATTATTTTTTATTAATAATTAATTATTATTTTTTTCTCTTTTTTCTCTTATGTGGTCTAATACTGTTACAAAACCTATCATTGAGCTGGCAAGAGAACCGACTAACCTGCTCAATAATTCATTCCTCGACGGTATATTGGCCAATTCTAATACCCGTTCTCTCTCTATAAATCTTTTTTCAAAAATTCCTCCTAAAATTTTAAAATTTTCGTTAATCTTTAAAAACTGATTTGAAATCCTTGCGGGTGCAATCTCATCTTCAATCCCAAAAACCAAAGCCAATTGACCAGGTACACTATTTTTTATTTTATTCCAATAAGAAATTCCCGATTGGCCAAGAGCAATTCTTATCAATGTTTTTTTAGCTATCTTTAAAACACAACCCGCCTCTTTTAATTTTTTTCTCAAGCTGAATAAATCCTTGGAATTTACTTTTGAAAAATCAGCAAAAATTATTGATTTTTGTTTTGCAATATTTGATTTTAAATCCGTTAATGATTTTTGCTTTTTTTCTTTTGTTAATGCCATGGCAATATTTAAACTTCGTTTAAAATTGAATTTTTAATTTCTAATTTATAATTTTTAATTTCTAATTATTAGGTATAAAAAACTGCCTTCACAGACAGCATACAATTAACATAAAATCTGCTAATGTTGTTTGCCTCGATAGGAATTACCCTTACAGTACCTATTGTCTGTGGCTTATTTTTGATTGTCCTAATACTAATCTATATCTAAAATCGTGTCAAGGTTATCAGGGTCTTAAATACTTTATTACTGCTTGATTATGCTCTTCCAAAGTCTTACTAAAAATTGTGGTGCCTGTTTTATCTGCTGAAAGATAATACCAATATGGACTATCTTTTGGGTAAATAGCCGCTAAAATGCTTTCCATTCCGGGATTGCAAATGGGTCCCAATGGCAAGGCTAAATATTTATAAGTATTGTAAGGAGAATTTATCTTTGTATCTTTTATTTTAACTCTGGCATCGTTTTTACCAGTGATATAATTAATTGTTGAATCAACTTGCAGGGGTATATTATTTTCTATGCGTTTCCATAATATTCCAGAAACAATTTTTTTATCGCTTGATGTTTTAACTTCTTTTTCAATGATTGAAGCCATAGTAATTATCTGAAAAATAGATTTATGCTGCCCTGCAATTTCTTTTCTTAAATCTGGAGTTAATTTTTTATCAAAATTTAAAAGAATATTTTTTAATAGTTCTTCTGGTTTTTGACCCAAAGAAATTTCGTAGGTGTCAGGAAAAATATAACCCTCTAAACTTAATTTTTGGGGTTTATCTTTTAAAAAATCGTATTTACTGCTAAAATCTTGACTCGCTAAATTCAAAAAATCTTGTTTTAAAAATAATTTTTTTTCTTCAAAATATTTTACAATATCTTGTAAATCCCATCCTTCAATAATTGTGATATTGTTTTTTATTATGTCCCCCGAAACAAACTTTTTTACAATTTGTGCAATGGACATTGAAGAAGATAAATTATAACTGCCTGCTTGAAGCCTTGAATGTTTCCCAGAAAATAAAACATACGACTTAAAAAATAAGCTGTTTTTAATTATTCCCTGTTTTTGAAGATCTTCTGCAATATCCTTGTATCCTGATCCCTTTTGAACAATATAAACCAATGTTGGTTTTAAGCTGAAAGAATAAGGAATATAAATTTCCCACAAAAGAAATAATAAAACACCTATAAAAAAACCAATGATTAATTGTTTTTTAGTTTTTTGATTCATTTTTTTATGTTGCAGGGGCGCTGAGAATCGAACTCAGACCAAGGGTTTTGGAGACCCTTATGATACCATTTCACCACGCCCCTATATTATTACTTTGAATTACGAAATGCCCTATGAAAGGCAAGTTTCAGGTCTTTTCTCAAAATTTCAACTGTAAATTCGCTATAATAATTTCTCGTATGCGATGCATACAAGAAATTATTCTATCAAATTTTCGTCGTGAAATTTGGTCATCTTACCAGCCACTTTTAGCTAGTAAGATGACCTCCATTTGGAAAAAATCCCATGAAAGCATTTTGTAATTCAAAGTATTATAAAATAATATCACATTTTTTATTCAAAAAAAAGAACCCCGAGACTTTACCCGGGGGTTTTAAGGTTTAGCCCAAAAGTGGCAAACCTTTTACTGGTTGATTAGTTTTACAGTTTCTCTGTAAAACTCTTGCCGCTCCTTAATGAGCCTTTGTAGCTCCGAACGACTGGAGCTCATCCTCATCTCGCTTTCAAGGCGGTACATTTCCACCACCTTGTCGGCAATCATTGCCTTTTTGAGAAAAACCGCCCTATTATTCTCAAAGGCCTCCTTTGCCTTCAAAAATAAATCCTTTTCGCTTTTGAAGGCACACTTGGCCTCCCGAAGCTCTCTTGCCTCGGCATCCAAAACAATGGCTTTGGCGGTGGCTTCCGCCTTTACCTTATCAACCTCCATGTTGATAGTTTCTCTTGTCCCTCTCCTTTCCGAAGCAAGATTACTTCGGAGCGCGGTGCCCTCTTTTTCCGCCGCCTCCACGCGGCTCTTCAAAAATGACTCTCTTTCCTCGTAGAAAGCCTTGTCTGGGACCGGCTTGCTTCCGCGCCCCCAAGAAAGGACAACACAAAAGAAAACAAGAAATGGAAGACCGATAACAAGAGCCACTCGCTCTTCTGGCTTCTCAAACATCTAAAACTCCTTGTTGTAAGGGACGAAGTTTTTTTCAAGATAGAGCACAATCTCTACCCTCGTTAGTTAATTATAGCATTTATATAAAAGCTTGTCAATGGGTTTATCCAAACAAGAACCAGTGTAATTTAAGGTAATTAAAAAACTTATAAAATATAAAAAAAGTGAGGAAATTAAAAAGGGCACGATGACTATCATCTGTGCCCTCTTGTCTCTGTGGGAGACTCTGCCCTCTTAGTTGGTGAGATACATCTCGACGGCTTGCTTGTCAAAGAGACGACTTTCAGCTTCGTAGCCGATATTTTGGCGAAGCCAACCCCTTGCCTCGCTGATGAACTCAGGAGTTAGCTTGATGTAGAGGGGGCGATGTTCCCGCAAAGCCCTTTCTGCCCGTGCTCCAATGACTGCAACATGATTTTCCTCCTTTTTGAGGGTATCCATGAAATTTCTCGCCTCATGTGTGAGCAAGAAATTTCTTTTTGAATCGATCTTATTTCTATTGTATCATATCAAAATACTTTGTCAATTCTATTTGCGACCCTCTTTATGTGACGTGTCTTTTCAGGAGGAAATTTATCCACCATATTGACTAATATTATTAATAAATTTTCTAGTAAGGGGTCCGAAAATTCCAGTACCCTTTTTAAGACCATAGGGCACTAAAATATCTAATTTATTTGCTTCTTGGAAACGGATTAATGCTTTTTTTGACAAAGATCCAAATATAAGTGTTTCATAACCAGGAGAACCAAGACCCGTTAACGTAAGTATAAATCCTTTCTTATTAAGAAATTCTTGCAACAATCGTACATCTTCGCCCTTGTCTCCTATTTTTAAATTACGCAAAAAAGGATTAATGGAATTGTATATAACTTCTTTTGATAAAGTTTCAGATGGACTACCGGTGGTTGAATAATAACGCACGTAAATTATGTATTTTGCAGGTTGGTCAGGCAAAATAAATGTGACTGTATCTATGTATGGCATATTAATTACTGTATCTGAGAAATCAGGTTCTAGGGACACCGAGTAACCCATTACTGTAGTTGGGTCAGCATTGAAATGCAATATTAATGAAGGAGAACTGACTATATTTTGATCATTATTAACGGTAAAGTTTAGCACATTAGTATTTGGACTATTTACATTAGGCTTTATATGATTTATAGGACGTGCAGTAGTTATTATCAACGTTGCTCCATATCCAACATTAGAAGCTAGGATCACATTCCCAACTTGTCCGGTAAATTGAGAATACAATGATGGCCCAAAAATAGAACCAAAAATAACCAATACTAAAATAGAAAATAGTACATTGGGAATACCTTCTTCTTTGGAAAAATATTCTTTAAATTTTCTTTCCATTGTTATTATTTTACCATTATTATGGTAGTCATACTATGATGATAATAATTTTGCGTCCTATATTGATATAAAACATAGCTTCCCAAAAAAAACCGGCATCATCAGTAATTATAATTTTCGTATTTTAAATTATTTTTTCCAGCTTCTTGAGAAGTGATGATAGGCATAGGTATTTTTAGTAATTTCCTCCCTGTCTGTTTTTTCATCAAGGGGAAAGAAATATTCGGCAGAATAAGTTGTTACACCACCTAATTTCCCATACATACCTAAAATTAAATCTGTAAATAATCTTTCTGCTGATTCAAAAATAAAATTTCCATCCCCCCTAAAATTATTTTCGACCGTGTCAAGATATATTTTTAGTAAAGGATGACCCTTCTTTGCTCCGATAACACTATTGGCTATTACACTACTATCTTCTCTGCAAACAAACATATCATTATTTAATAGACCATCAAGGGGCCTTAAAATCTCCATATCGCAATCAAGATATATACCTCCTTGTTTATATAAGTAATATATTCTTAGATAATCGGTAACTTTTACCCATTTTTTAGCAGTCACAGCCTCTTTTAAGTATTTTGAATCTTTAAAACAATTATCAAGGGTTATCATTTTATGTTCATATCCTTCTACTACATGGGTTTTACACCACTTAGCCATTTGTTTTGGTAATTCTTTTTCTGAAATCCATATGGTAAATATATTTTTGGGTATCATAATTATGAACGAGGGAGGAATGAGAAATTATGAGCAATAGCGAGTATTTTATCATTCCGACCGAGTGATTAATTATATGGATAACTACGGCTATCCATATAATTTTTATAACCAACTTGGATTATTTATTGTCCAGTTAACCGTTTCAGATAACGATTCTTTTATAGATACTTTAGGAGACCATCCCAATTCTTTTAACTTATTCCCATCAAGGGCATACCTAATATCATGTCCTGGCCTAATTGAATGAAAGTCTACAAAATCTGGTATTAATGGCTTGCCTATTACTTCTGCCACCATTTCACAAACTTCCAAATTAGTTAATTCGTTAAATCCTATAATATTATAAAATTCTCCAATTTTTCCCTTATCTGTTAAAAACAACAATGCGTTGAATACTTCTTTTGCATGTATCCAAAACCTGCTTCCAATTGCTTTCATTTGTCCATCTTTCCATTTTGCAAATATGGGCATTGGTTTTTGTTGTTGAACCATTCTTATACATTTTGGTATAAGTTTTTCTGGATGTTGTTTTTGTCCAAAACAATTCATAGTATGAATTGTTATTATTGGAAGTTTGTATGTTACATAAAAAGCATACCCCATATCTATTGCACCAGCTTTTGAAGCGGCGTAAGGGTTTGATGGTCTATGCGAATCACCTTCTTTATTATTATATCCTTTTGGTGCCGGTCCAAAAACCTCATCGGTACCAAAATTTATAAATAACTTTAAATTATCCAATGTTCTGGCAAAATTCAATAAATTTGTAGTTCCTACCACATTATCCATTACAAAACTCATTGGATCTATAATACTTCTATCAACGTGCGAACTGGCTGCCAAATGCCATATATAATCAACGTGCCCTATTTCTTTTTTAATTTGCTCATTAATTTGAGATTTTAAATCCCACCAAATAAATTTGACTCTATTTTTTTGGGTTTCCCAGTTATTTATTGATGTTAGTCTTCTAAGATTTCCCGACATATCTAATCTATCTATAATAACTATTTCCCAATCTGTTTCTTTTAACAAACCCTCAACACAATGACTTCCTATAAAACCACAACCGCCGGTTAATAACAATTTTGACATAACTTTTATTTATAATAATATGCCCCCTACATCACAGATAATCCGCTCTTTTTTCTTTTTATACTTAAAATGTTTTTTCTTTTCCTAGGATATAACTCTCTTATTTGAATAGTAACCGTTATCACCAAAAAATAATAGGCATACACTGCAAATGTCTCTGCTAAACTATTTTGACTAAAACTAAGTAAAATAGGACACGCTACTAAAAAAAATAAAGCCACTCCGGCCGCTATTCTGCTATCTATAATAAAAAAAATAGAAATAAGTCCAAATGATAAAATAATAAATTCAATTAAATGAATATCTTTAAAAATACTGTACAGTAAAATAAGAGGAATAAACCCAAGTTTAAAATAAGTTACTTTTTTAAACTGGAGTCGCTTTTTATTGAAAAGAGTATTAGAAATACTACTCCACGACAATATTTTACGCCATCGTATTTTCCGAATTCTTTTCCAAATACGCATTGATCTGAATTTTTCACTAAAAATAATTAATATTGCTAATATAATAAAACTTACATTAAATACCCTCCAATAAAAAAATACCCTCCATGGTTCTGAGAATAATGCAATTATTAAAGATAAAACATAAAAACCCAAAAAATAAGGGAAAAATTCCGCAACGTGATTTAACAATCCCCTAATTATATTTTTTGATTTTTTCATAAATCAGTGAGTCGCTTTATATAATTTTAAAGTATCTGTTTCTTTCTCAACCTTTATTCCAGATAATCCATCTAACCATGCATAATCTTGCCAATCCACTTCTTTGGCTAAAATAATATATTTTATATTTAAGCCGCTATGTTTTAAAGAATTAACATCGTGCGAGCCCTGTAACCATGTTTCCACTTTCTGACCAACAGGATCAAGGCTATTGTCATAGATTCCTCCCCATTCCATATTTGTCCCTTGAATTACAGGACAAGAAAAAAATGAACTTGCTGGGTTAGCTACCACATGACCGATCCAATTAAAATTCATATACATGTGCCAAGGTAAAAATAAAATAGTATCTTTGCATGTTTGTGATTGGTTGCTAGCAACTGGTATTTGATTATCAATAATATAACGGTTTATCTCACTCCAATCTTTTGGATAATCTGTCGGTGTTACTTGTCCTGCTAGTCCAAACAATAAGAGAGGTGCTTGCATTATTATAACACTTCCAAGGACTATTGAGCTTATTATATTATTATTTTTTACTATTTTTTTACTAAACAATTTTTCTAACCCCAAAGCTAAAAATATTCCATATGTCATCACCACCAATGAAACCCATTTTTGTGATTCTCGTAATCCCTTATAAAAAGGAACACTATTGAATAACCAATAGGTAATCTCTTTAAATATCGGCAAACGTATTCCAACTGATAATATTACGGCGACAACAAATAAAATCAGTAATCCAATAGTTAAAGATCTATATTCTTTTCTTTTTATTCCTATAACAACTCCCCAAATTATCAAGGGAAATAAAAACCAAAAACTTCTCCCCCAATTTTCTTTTTGCTTCGTTAGGTCTATGTATATGAGTCGGTCTTTACCCCAAAAACCCGACATCATTACCACATTTTTCAGAGCATCTATTCCCGTTTTTCCAGAAGTTTGAAAAACTACCAAATCTCTTAATTGTATACCCTGACTAATAAATTGTAATGTTCCAGAAGGCGCTACAAAAAATCCGACTAGCCAATTGGCATTTAAAATTAATATAAGGGTAAATAATATTACACTATTTTTTATTATTTCTTTTAGTTTGGCCTTGTTAATTAATAAAATAAAAACAAAAATTAAATATGTCAAACTAAAAAAGAATACAACATGGGGGGAAAATTGAATTGCTAATCCAGTAAAAAATCCGGTTAAATATATTTGTTTTCTCCCCTTGTTTTTAAAATATTCCAATAAATAACTAATCCCTAAACACAAAAAACTAAATGCCGCCACTATGCCTATTTGCCCATACATTAGGCGGTCATATACAAACGGATTAAATAGAAAAAATAAACTTGATAGAAATACTAGCCATTTTTCATGAATAAAATTTTCTAAAAGCTTTTTTGCTCCTAATAAAACAATGAACAACACTACTCCAATAAAAATTTTCTGACCGACATCGTAGAAGTGAAATAGTGAAAATAATTTGACTAAAAAAGTAATTAAGAAACCATTACTAAAAAAGTCCATTGATACATTTGGACCAAAATAAAAATCCATAAAAAATAAATAGCCAGATGTAAAAAATAACGGTAATATTACAACGAATACAACAAAAATATAAGGAGAATATTCTTTAATCCAATTTTTCATTTATTTTTATTTTTATTATTTTTGTTGTTTCTTTACTTTTTAATGAGGACTGAAGAGAGGAATCAATTTTTCTTTTCCTCATAAAATACCAGCACAGGTAGCCAAAACAACCCAATAGCGTTATGCCAGAAACTATCAAGCCAAGATAAAAATATAATTGGGGTTTAAAATATAACGTTAATTCTATATCAATACTTCCGTCAGGATTTTCTTTGTAATAACTTTTATCAAAGTTTTTCTTTATGTATTCGGTATCGATTGACCATTGATTGGCGTATCCATAAATGGTTTTGTGAGTTTCGTCAAAAATGGGTTTTTCCCAAAGGTATGTCAACTCTTCTCTGAAAGAATTTTGGCCAGGTTGGCATTCAATAACTTTATAATATTCACTGTCTTTTAATGCGTAACCTGTTTTATTGGTACACCAAATATCGTTAGGATTTGGTTTTAAAAACAAATACCAAAACTTACTATAATGACTCAAAAAAGTAAGTGGGGTTTGCGAAGTTACATTTTTTATATAAATATGATATTGATTATTGTTTATTTTCTGAAATTCAATGTTGTTGGCATCCAATGTTTTTGATACATACACATCGTTGATTTTATACAAAGAATATCTATCACCAAAATCTTCTATTTTTTCACCTAATATGCCATTCAAAAAATCAGGACTCATTTGGTTTGTATAAAGATCTCCAGTTGCCAAATAACCATATAAATAACTATTTTGCAGTTCTTTATTTATATCTTTGTTTACAATAACATACTCTATATTAAATTTTCCCAACAAATCAAATAACTTTTCATATTCTTTCTTGGCAATATATTGCTGGATATCACCATTGGTATGGTTATTAAAATTAAGCGTGCCACTATAGTCATTTTTACCAGAAAGGGTTTTTAACAACGATATACCGTTATAATAATAATTTTTATTCTGCGAATCAGAAATGACAATATAGCCCGCCTGATTTAGTGGCAGCCATAAAAACTTAGAAGAAGTTTTTATTGTCGCGATATAGTTGGTTAGGGCATAAAAATCTTTGTTGAAATCATGTATCTTTGGATAAGTATTTTTGGTGGTCCAAATGGGCAGATTATAAAACGCCCCTGACAAAAACGGGTAAGCATTTGCCGCAATTAACACCACCAACAGCAAAGAAATGATATGTTTTTTAAATTCTTTTATTTTGACGTTGTCATATGTTATTTTTAAACTTATAAATAACAAAAGGGCGTAAGAGAAAGAAAGGGCAATGGCAAACTTATCGTACATATTGCGAAACATGACAAATCCAGGGATGGTATTGGTAAGCCAAATAAATACCGGCAATCCCCAAGTACCTATGTTTACCGTGTATAAAAATAGTATTGTTAACCATGACAACAAAGAAGTGGTATACAGTTTTTTATCATTAATATCTGCTTTTTTATAAAAAAATACTGGCAAAATTACCATGATTAAAAATAAAAAATTCAGCGGCAAAAGCTTAACCAAATAATTGATATATATGTCTTTGGTGTGCCAATTGTAATCAATTTGGATATTTTTATGAAAAAGGTTAAAAAATGGGTACAGTACGCTGTTATAAGAGGACACTGCTTGGATGAGAGCGACGTTTTGCTGTCGGAAATCACTGGAAACAATATCGTGCAAAATGCCTCCACTACCAGAAGTAAGGATAAAACCTACAATCCAGTAAACATTCAGCAAAAAGAATAAAACAATAAACACAAAAAAATGTTTTATACATGTTGTTTTGTTACTCCAAAAAAATATGGCCATCAGTGGTAAGGCAGCAATAAACAAAGCCACAAACCAAGGCAACGACAACGTGACAATTGAAAATAATGATAAAACCAGTGAAGCCATTATTAAATATCCTATCTTATTTTCCTTAACTGATTTTAAAAATAAATATAAGACTAAAGGGAATACCGAAACCAAATACATTGAAAAGAGCTGGTAATTCCAAACCGTATAGTAGGAAAATATGGATAAAGAATACAGTAGCGATGACGTTATTTTAACCACCCCGCTTTTATTATTGCCAAACAACCCCAAGAGCAGGTAAAAAAACAAAAAACTGCATGACAGATTAAGCCCGAAAAATAACTTCTGAATGTTTAAAAAAAAGAATATTTTCTGGCATAAAAACAATAACAAGGAAAACGGCAATATATAGTGCTGGGGATTAAAAGAACCCAAATCATTGTAAATATTCTCAATGGAAAAATTCTTTAAAAACTGCTGTGGGAAAACATAGTAAAATTTTCCGTCGTCTCCACCAATGGTCATAGTCCAAAAAAACGGGGCTAAAAATAATATAGCAAAGATAATTCCCAGTAATATCTTGTGGCCGTGGTTTGATAATAATGATTTAATATTCATCACACGCATGTTTGTGGGTAGTTATATAGTATCTTTTAGTAATTGGCTTTTTGATATTGATTTTTGTTTATAATATATCTTCCTGAAAATCTTAATACATGCCAAATACCAATTTTTACCGCCCACGACGCCGTTTTTTTCAAAAGGCACAAAAGCTTGACCAGTGGGAACATCGTTAATGATATTGTAATCTATGGAGTCATTCCAATACAATCGAATAAATGGACGTTTTACTTTTTTAACAAGATAACCGTAAGTTTTGACTTGCAAGGTTTGCATGTCGTGCATTAATTTACTTTTTCTGACAAAAACCAGCCGATGGTTAACGTGATATATGTACCACAGGTGGCTTTCAAACGGGCTTAGTGATTCTATAGCAGCGGAAGGAACTTCAATATAGCCGCGTTTTGAAATACGCATAATTTCTTGTAATGCCGCGGCGGGATTTTGGACATGCTCTAAGAGATGGCTGCAAAATGAAAAATCAAAAGCCTTGTCTTTAAACGGCATTGCTTCCACGTTACCGTCAAAAAATAATCCCACGTCATGCACCGTCGGCAAATGGGAAATCCGTTGATTATTTGCCAAGGATAAATTATCAAAAAAAACGTCGGCACGCCAAAATGGTTTGTCGCCTGACCCGATATCAATCACCAAATCTCCTTTTTTTACATAAAAACCGGGAAGTATTTTCCGTTGTAAAAAAAATATAATGCTTAGTATATAATTCAAAATGATTAATCCCGATATTTTTTTGGATTGGTTAATAAATAATAGTAGTATGACAAACTTGGATTTTTTTTGACTTGTTTGGAAATTTCGGCGTCGGATTTTTTACGCAAAGCCTGGACTAATTTTCTTTTTTTAAGGGTTGTGCCCAAATACACCACGTTCCACCCAATAGCTTTATATAAGGCTAAAAAGTGCCGCCATTTGCCCTGCATAAGCCAGAAAAAACTCAACGGCACATTTAACAATAGAAATCCAGGCGCTACTGTCAGTAAAGTTATTATTTCATAATTTTTCAAGAAACTCAAAAGTTTATTTTTAAAATTATGGAACTGAATAAAACTATTATCAAACTTCAATGATGTCCCGCCCATGGCGTGATACATGACTGCCTTCGGCCAATACCAACATTCTCCTCCGGCAAGCCATATGCGATTGCACAAATCAGTTTCTTCATAGTAAGACCAGAAATCTTCATCAAAAAACCCGACCCTGTCAATCATCTCTTTTTTAATCATCATGGAAGACCCTTTATTTGAAAAAAACGGCATGGGCTTATTATATTTTTCAAGGCCCTGATATTGCCCAAAGCCATAATGGTACAAAAAACAAGAATCTGTCCAATATGAGCCACAAACATCGAGTCTTTCTGTGTCATTCATTAAAATTATTTTTGACTGAATAGAAGCGGCACTGGGAATTTCTTCAAAAGCTTTCATAAATTCTTCAAGATAATGTTCGGTCACCCAAACATCATTATTAAGCAATAAAATATAGTTTCCTTTCGCGTGTTTTAAACCCAAAATATTACCCCCTGCAAAACCGGCATTAGTATCATTTTTTACCACCCCTACCCAAGGGTATTTTTTTTGGACAAATTCTACGCTATCATCGGTTGAAGCATTATCAACAAAAATCACTTCAAAATGTTTATGCGTTTGCAAGGCAAGCGAATCAAAACACTTTTGAAGCCATTTTACACCATTCCAATTAACAATAATAATAGAAATTAAGTCGTTCATACAGTCAAACCTGTTGCTTTGTCATTATAAAAAAGCATGTCGCAAGCATCCATACTATTACCTTGGCTCATATATGGCCGGCCAACCCAAATAAGTTTTATATTCGGTATATGATTTTCTAAAAATACTATTAATTCCGTAACATCGCCCAAAGATTTTCTTGCCATGCTTGCTTCTACAAGAATATACCGTGATTTTTTGGCAGTTTGAATGCTTGCTTTAAGCACATCCAATTCTGTTCCTTCCGTATCAATTTTCAATAGATCAATAACCCATTCGTTTTTTACAGCCTCAATGTCATCAAGCTTTTTTCCATCAACCGTTTCTCTTGTATCATCACTACTTGCTTGGACACCAGACGCCATTAAGCTGGTAGCCTTTGGTATATGCATTGTAACTGATGTATTGGTTGAAACGGCGCACTGATAATTATGCTCAAGGCTATTACGCATTAAAATATTAAACGTACTTTTAATGGGTTCAAAACTATACACCTTGGAAGCACTAAGAAAGTTTTTACAAAAAAAATTAAACTGGCCGATATTGGCTCCAACATCAATAATAACCGAGCCGGGTGATATGAAATGTGAAAGAAAAGCATTGTCTATGTACACACTTTGAAGAAAGGCTGTTCCAAATTTGTCTTGATAAAAATACTTTTTCCCGAAAACGGTTATATAAGATTTCCCGATGGTAAAACCAAGTATGCTATTTTTCACAAGAAGCAGGTATTTTATCATGATAAAAAAAAGCTTATGGAATAATGATATGTCATAAATCCGTAAAAATGCAAAATCCAACTGTAGTGAACGCATAAAAAGTTTCATATATAAGGTTATTATTACATTGCGCTTTTATGCTAAAAACGTTTCTATTAATGTTATCCTAGAACCATGGTGTAATGGTTTTTCTATTCCAATGTAAATAGTTCATAACAAAAACCGTTACGCAGTCGATCTATTGATTAATAATGCTTGAAGATCAACCCTAATCCTCCCACCATAACTTCACACCCTCTCAATGCAAACATCCCAAGGGTAACCAATGGTTGTTTTATAAGTATAAGTGGATGCTTAAAATAAACCGGCTTTATGGGAAAAAATTGCCTTATAGCAATAGAGGGCCTTCGCCTAAGATATTCCCGCAATGCTTTGCTATAATAATACTTTTTCTTCACTCTTTGCCAGAACTTTATCCGCCCCTCATCGTGATTAATAACTTCTTTTATTTTTCCAATTTTTCCCAACTCCGCCATCCGACAATGTAAATCAGAATCCTCTACTCCCACTATATCTTGATCATATCCGCCAATTTTTAAGGCGTCTGATTTTCTAAAGAAACGGCAAGATTCATTAAGACCGTCCTCCAAGACATTGCTTACATAACGTTCCAGCGCGACACATTCTGTCCAAAAACCTTCCCCGATCGAAATTTCAGGAATATTTATGGCTACAAGATTTTCTTGCGTGAGTTTATTATAGCATTCTTGCACAACTTGGGGCGTAAGATACATATCTTGATCAAGTACCAGTACAAATTCTCCTTTTGCGTCTCTTATGCCGCGATTTCGGTTAATGCTTCTTTCTGGTCCATCCTGGATATACGTGGCATATTTTTCTATAATCCCTTTACATTTTTGCTGTTCCCAAGAATCATATTTTATATCATCTACCACGATAATTTCTATATTTGGGTAGGTTTGATTCTTAATTGACTGTAAACATTTCTCGATAAATAATCGAGAATTATAGGTTGCAACGGTTACGGTTATAAGTGGCTGGTTCATGTATTTTTAATGGCAATAATAAAATCCTGATAACTTTTCTCAAAATTTATTTCCTTACTCCATGTCCATGCCGCCTTCCTCAATGTATTATACTTACTTTTATCGTGTAATAAAAATAGTATATTTTCTGCTAAATTTTCGGGGGTATTTTGCTTTACAACAATACCAGTCTTATTATGTTGCACACTATCACGCAAACCATCCACATCATATACAACGGCCGGCGTACCTTGGCTATTAGCTTCAGTAATGACCAATCCCCAACCCTCTTTAACCGAAGTAACGGCGAGTATATGAACCTTTTGCATTAACTCTATTTTTTTATTTAATTCAACTTTTCCCACATAACTTATATCTTTTTTAAATCTAGAATTATCAATAAAACTTAGCACCTTCTTGCCATAAACTGAGTTTGCATCTCCTGCTACGATCAATGTCAAATCGCTCACTTTTTCTTTAGCTATTTCAAAAGCTTTAACTATATCTATAGTTCTTTTCATATTTCTTAATAAACCTATACTTAGAATAGTTGGATTAGAAAACTTTTCGATTATTTTTAAATCTTTTACAAATCCGATTTCTATACCCTCGCTAATAATACTTATATTGCCTTCTTTAAAACCAAATTTTATTAAGTCTTTTTTAGTGCTTTCAGAAATGGTTATTACTTTTTTATCTGAGAGAAGCCAAAGATAAAACGGTTCTAAAACATAACCTATCAAATTTAATGGAAAAAACATTTCATAAAACCATATTTCTCTACACAGCTGGGGAACAAATAAAATATTTTTTTCTTTGACGTAATATTTTGCAAAAAATGGCACGGTATTAATTTCATCAATTACCAGGTCCGCCCAGCCAATTAGATTCTTTTTATAATATTTATAAACTTCCCAATACACAGTCCATTTGTTTCCCAATCTTATAATTTTATAACCATTGATACTTTCTTCTTTTAATCCTCCGCCAAAACCAGCTACTAAAAAAATAACTTCGTGACCATCTTTGACTAATCTTTTAGCTAAGTTTTCATTGATAATTTCGGCTCCTCCCGCTAAAGGGTTTTTTAAATCTTTCCAAGTAAACCAAAGAATTTTCATGATGTAATATTTTTTTTCGTTTTTATCACATATAGAGGCCTATTTATCACTTCCCTATGAATATTGGCTATGTATAGCGTAACTAATCCCAAGCAAATCAGTATAATTCCCACTAAAAATAAAATGAGTACGGCAAGTATGGCAAGCCCGGAAAAATTCATATTCCAAGGATCGCCCAATATATATTTTTCTATAAAAATAAATAATCCCAAAATACCTGAGAAAAAAGTAATCAATATCCCTAAATACCCAGCCAACTTTAGAGGAATTAAACTATGAGCGACAAAAGAAGAAATTCCTAGCTTAAATTTTTTAAAAAAACTGTACTGTGTCTTTCCCATATTCCGACTATTAGCATTAAAATACACGTACTCTTTTGAAAAACCCATCCAGTCTAAAAGACCGCGCGTGATACGCTGCCTTTCTGTAAGTCTGTTAAATTCTTCAATAACTTTTCTATCAATTAATCTAAAATCCGTGGCTTGAGGTGTAATTTTCGTTTCCCCTATCATATTCATTATTTTGTAAAAAAGATAAGACCCTATTTTTTTTATAATCCCTTCTCCTTTATTTTTATCTCGTATCCCAATTACGATTTCCGCTCCCTCCTCCCATTTTTTAATAAAATCAGGGATTAATACCACAGGATGTTGCAAATCTGCGTCTATCATAATAGCTGCGTCGCCTTTAGCAAAATGCAATCCAGCCGAAGTCGCAGCTTCTTTGCCAAAATTCTTTGAAAATTCTAAATATTTTACCGTAGCATCTCTTTGGGAAATAGCATTTAAAATTGTTTGGGTTTTATCAAGACTTCCATCATTAATAAAAATAATTTCATGATCATAATCCAGTTTTTTTAACACCATACTTAGTTCACTAAAAACCAACGGAATATTTCCCTCTTCATTGTATACAGGAACAATAATAGAAATTAATTTTTTCATATTATTTGGGTTTCTTGGATTGGTGATCTTGGAAAAAAATTCATTGCTAAAGACGCTAAATATCCCAAAAGAAAAGAAACATTAATAGTCCAAATCATGTTTTCTATATTTTGATGAAAAAAATAAATTCCAAAAATCATCAAAAAAACAGTCGCCACTAAAATATAAGATATCCTGAAATCATGCCTTGCATAAGAAAAATTAGCCTCAAGAGAGAATAATGATAAAATTAGTCCCATTAATGCAAAAGGCCACAAAGTACTTTTAAATGTAGCATATTTAGCTCCAAAAAGTACAATAATTATGAATTTAGGGAATAAAAAATAAAGAAAAATTCCCAATATTCCTACCAGAAAAATTAATCCATAAGCTTCTAAAATTATTTTACTGGCTTTTTGGCCCCTATGTCCGGCCACACAGGCTTTGGGCAGCGCTACCGCGATAATTGCTGAGTTTACCAAAAAAATAATCTTGCCCAATAAGCTCAGTGCGCCATAGTACCCGGTTATCTGTGATGTCGTTAAACTCTTCACTAAAACAACATCCAGATTAACCACTAAAATAAATAAGGTTGAAAAAATAAAGGTGCGCAGAATCATTTTTTTAAAATTAACACCAGGAAAATATTCCTCCCATTTTTTCTCTGTAATTCTTTCTTGGTTTTTTAATATTTTCTTGCTAACAACATATCGCGCTAAAAACCAGGCAACCAAAGAAGCTATTAAAAGAGATACTGCCACTATTGATGCACTGGCAAAAAGCATAGCAAGCAAAAACCCGAGCATTAGTTTCACCAACGCACTTAAAAAAGATATCGCATTGAAAGAGAAAAACTCTTCCCATGCGTTTAATTCTCCCGCATACACCGCAAATGCAAGCCCGCTAAAAGTAGCTGAGATAACAAAAAGTAATCCCCAAAAATTTGGAAGACGTAGAAATCTATAAAGCCATGGAGAAATTAAAAGAAAGAAAATAAATAAAATAAGCGCTGTTTTTTTGGATTTTTCATTTATAAAATTAATAAAATCTTTATTAGCTTTATAGTCTTTAAATTTGGCAAACACTGAAGAATGCTTGATAACAAAATAATACAACGCTGAAGCAAATACCGACAAAATAGAATATACTGCTAAAAGGCTTTGCAACTCTCCATATTCGGAAATAGATAATTTTCTGGACACCAAAAAATGAAATGCATATCCCAAAGCTCCAACCGCAAAAACCCCTGTCACATAAATAAAACTATCCCTTACAAACTTATCCCTTAAAAAATTTATAATCATTTTAAATGGTAAGATTACGAAGCTATACATTAACCACTAAATCTAAATCTGGTTCTCTTTTTGGTATAAAAAATTTAAATCAGATGATTCAAGAATTATACCAAAAAATCTTCCAAAAGACGACTTTATTTAAAATCAAACAATAAAAAAGCTCTATGGTTTCCCAATGAGCTTTTTCTTCTCAACAACACCACAAATACCATTACCTGTCATCTACCTACTTGCGACCTTCTTTATGTGAAGTGTGTTTTTTGCAGAATTTACAAAATTTCTGCATTTCCAATTTTTTTTCAGCTGCTGCCTTGGATTTTTTTGTAAAATAATTTATATTTTTACAAACTGAGCATTGGATTTTTAGAAACGGTTTTTTTGTAGCCATAGTACGAAGAATTTGGAACCTAGTATCTGGAAGATTGAATTGAATACTGAATAAAGAATTTAGTATTTTCGTATTCTAGCTACAAGATACAAGATTCAAGATTCTATTTTTAATTGAGCCGATGGAGAGGATCGAACTCTCGACCTCGTTCTTACCAAGAACGCATTCTACCACTGAACTACATCGGCTGATTTTTACGAGGTAAAAATAGTTTTCAGTTATTAGTTATTAGACAAGTTTTCTAAAAACTAACGACTAATTACTAACAACTCAAATTTTGCAAAAGCAAAATTTGTGGGCAGTGCAGGACTTGCACCTGCGAAGGGTAGAACCCGTCAGATTTACAGTCTGATGCCTTTGCTACTCAGCCAACTGCCCAATACGTAGAATAGTATCAGAAAATTGGCGACTATTCAATAACCTTGTTGTTTTTTTTCTTCCAATTTTCTATTTTTTTATGGTCTCCCGATATTAAAACTTTTGGCGCTTTCCAATTTATTCCCTTTTTAGGAGAAAAAATTTCTGGCCTTGTATACTGTTTGCCTTCAATAAATCCCCCGCTTTTTGTAATTCTTTCGCGAAGCAATTGTTCTTTTCCCAAAACGCCAGGAATTAATCTTGAAATCGTTTCTATTAAAACCATAGCAGGCAACTCCCCTCCCATTAAATCATAATCGCCAATTGAAATCTCCATATCCGCAATTTTTTCTGCCACTCTTTGGTCAACGCCTTCATATCTGCCACATATAAAAATTATTTGTTCTAATTTTGAAAGTTCAAATGCAATTTTTTGGTTAAACTTTTGACCCCGCGGAGTAAACAAAATCACTTTTGATTTTTTTTTACCTTTTAACTTTTTAACTGCTTTATAAATCGGTTCAATCTTGAGCACCATCCCCAATCCACCGCCAAAAGGCCTATCGTCAACTGTTTTATGATTATCATTGGTAAAATCTCTTAAATTGTGAACATTAATTTTTATTAATTTTTTTTTCTGGGCACGCGAAATAAGACTCTCTTTTAAATAAGAATCAAAAATTTTTGGAAAAATTGTAATGATTTTAAACTTAATCATAATTTTAATAACTTTGAATTACGAAATGCTTTCTTAGTATTTTTTCCAAATTTGGAAGATGAAAATTTGATAGAATTGCAAAATGTAGCAAGCTACATTTTGTAATTATTGCGAATTTTCAGCCCGAATTTGGAAAAAAGACCAGAAAAGATATTTTAAACGTGCATTTCATAATTCAAAGTTAATAATACAATAATACATCACTTTCAGCAAATGAAAATCGCGCCTAAAAGCGCGATTTTCATTTTCCTGCAAAAATTACAGGCTGATGTTTTCAATGTCTTCTGATACTTCTTTTTTATCAGTTGGCCTTGGAACACGTCCACCCTCTGGTTCCTCAATTTTAAGGTTTACTCGAGCGTGGTTTTTTAATCCGACAATTCTTACTAAGTTTCTTATTGCTTTAGCTGTTGAACCTTCTCTTCCAATGATTTGGCCCATATCTGCTGGGTTAACTGTCAATGAAAGTAATACTCCCATTTCGTCAACTTTTCTTTCTACTTTGACATCTTTAGGATTATCAACTAACTCTTTTACAATAAATTCTAAAAACTCGTGATCTTTTTCTTTTGCCATTTTTCTATCTATCGTTTTAAACGCATTAATCGTTTTAAACGTTTTAATCTTTCTATATATTCTCGACCTTTTATCAATTTAATTACATTTTACTCATTTAAAAAACTATGTCAACCCAGCCGTAGTTTTTGATTTCAAAAACTACGGCTGGATTAATTAATAATTGTTAAGTGAAAGTGGTGCTGGGTCAAATTAAATTCTATAAAAAGGGGGCGAAGGATTATGCATCCCTGCCCCCTATCATCAAACTACTGGCAAAATTTGCCAATTAGGCGAATTCGTACCAGTACTCGGCAATTTCCGTTACGGTCATGTTTCTGGCATCCTCGCCAAAAACCGACTCGCCCCAAGCACAAACCAGGACGACGAACTGTGGGGAGAAATCCTCCCCCTGGTTGTTGTGGGATTTCTCCATCAACACCCTGTAAGCCTCATCCCAGTCCTCTGGGAGATCGGACGAAGGAATTCCCCGCGTCAAAGTTACCGGATTAAACATAACGCCCACCATGATTTTACCTCCCTTGGATTAGATCTGTGAAATTTCTTGTCTCATGGAACAAGAAATCTCTTGCCGGATTGGGATAAAACGTTTATCCCATCAATTTTTGTTCCTGGTCGGTTAGCACTTTGGCTTACCGACCAATAACAAAAAGAGGTATGACAAGAAAACCAGCAACTCCATGTCTTTTCTCCTTGTTTTAAAAGTTACACACGCCACCTGTCGCACAATACGACAGACTGACGCGTATTCCCTTCTTTCAAATCACTAAAGAATTTTTAATTCTGGAAAAATCTACCATTTAGTCCATGAATTACGAAATGCCCCATAAAAATGCGAGTTTCAGGTCTTTTCTCCAAATTTGGGTTGAAAATTCGCAATAATTATTTTGTGTAAACAAGCTACACAAAATAATTCTATCAAATTTTCACCTTCCAAATTTGGAGAAAACCCCAAGAAAGCATTTCGTAATTCACGGACGGTATAATATTCAGTTATTCGACTAATGATTTGAAAGAAAGAGGAAACTGTTTGTGTCAATCACAATTGATCAACACAAGACAGTTTCCTTTGCGACCAAGTCGCTTATTGCCATTGGTGGTGCCGATTCAGAGCCACCATTTTGCGGCGGAACTTGCGCTTTCGGCGGAGTAATTTTTTCCGCGATGTACTCCGCGACAACAGAACCTGTCGTGGCGACACCTTGGTCTTCGCGGTCGTAACCACCTGAGCTTCCTGCTCAATGGTGGTGCCCTTCTCACTCATCCAGCTAAGCCAAATGAGAAGACAAAAAATAACGAGACTCAAAAAAATCAATATCGGAACCATTTTACGACCCTCCTTTGAAGCTATCTAATATCCGTTTTTGTGGCACAAACCACAAAGGTGGATTATCCCTTCTTTCAAATCATCCTTGGTAGCGTTTGGCATATAGCCTGCGGTATTAAAAACACTGCATTATATATACGCCTTGCGATTACCAACGGTGACCTGAAAGAAAGGAAGAATGGGTTCGCGATCGCACTGATGTGCGATGCGAACCCATTCTCTTGATTACATCTGCTACTCGATTTTAGCCATAACGGCCATCCAAGTCAGAATACAACCCAACCAAGAAATAATACCCCACCCACAATACCCCGTATTGTGGGGGAAAAGGTAGATGCCGGGTGGCACGATGGCGCGGGTGCTACCCTTACTACGATCCGTGAGTGACTCACGCAGCTTAATTAAGATATTACTCTTTTCGAGTTGCGTGGTCGAAGGTCCAACCTTTTTGAGTTCATCCAATGAACTCTTAAGGTTTTGATACCAGAAACCGACATCTTCGTCTGGTGTCTTATAGACGATGGACGTGTACCCCTCGTGCCATCCACGGCTATCAAGGTAATCCACCACCGTCTGAAGCTCCTTCTCCGCCAATTCCACTGTGTTGGCGTAGCCGGCACGCTCAATGTGGCCCTGACACCTGATTTGGAAGAACAGTGCGTGCAACCCACACGCGGAAGACCACACCAAAGAAAGGAGTGTGAAGAGTACACATAGGGTAATAATACCCGCCGTGAAATTCTTCGATTCCTCGTCTCGATACATGGCATCTCTCCATTGCTCAGAATACGTCTGAGAACGCCCCTTTTACGGGGAAAAATTACCTTCTTCCAACTCACATCTCTATAGAGATAAAGATGTAGGTTGGAAGAAGGTTTCTATTTAAATTTTCAATGTTCTTACATTATTTATCCTATATTTTAATTATACTACATACAAGAAACCTTGTCAATACCCTGCGGACTAAAATAGTAAAAGTGCCTATTTTAATCTTTACCGGGTCAAATAGCCCATTGAGCTAATTTCGTTTTACGAAATTATTTGATCGGGTGAATTTTGCAGCAAAAAACGCCTTATTATGATCTGTACCCCAAAAAGTGGACACTTAAAAAAGTCCGCTTTTTGTTTTCATCAATCATGGGGTATACTATTAAATTAAAATAAAATCTATGAGCAAAAGAATATTTAGTGAAGAGCAGGTCAAAGAGTTGCTTGGCAA
>OBEQ010447740.1_pt1 | contig 23581 bp, 19 predicted proteins | sample 1670901 | NCBI WGS metagenome assembly OBEQ01 (sample SAMEA104232315, study PRJEB22302) | groundwater metagenome | biome: forest; feature: aquifer; material: groundwater | place: USA | collected 2011-08-07 | depth 5.4 m
CGTTTTCCGACCAAGTCGGATACCGCTCTAACTTTTTATCAGCCCTCGCCGGGCGCGCTCCGCGCTTGGCCGCCGCCTCAACGGCGGCTGGAGCGTTTTCCAACCTGATTGGAAAACGCTCTAAGCTGCCCGCACCTGATCCAGAAAGCTCCGAACCTCCTGGCGCAGCCGCTCGGCCTGATGCGACAGCTCGGCCGCGGCAGCGCCGACAGCGGCGGCGCCGGCGTCGGTGGCTTTGGCCTCTTCGCGCACCTCGGCAATGGTCCGCGACACCGCGGCCGTCCCCACGGCGGCCTGATCAATGTTGCTGGCAATTTCGGCGGTGGCCGTGCTCTGCTCCTCGACCGCTGCGGCAATGCCGTTGGCCGAGCCGGCAATGCGCTCGATCAGGCCGGCGACATCCTGGATCGCCTGAACGGTGGCTTCCGTTCCACTCTGGACGTCGTTCAAGCGATGACCGATCTGCTGGGTTGCCTCGGCGGTCTGACCGGCCAGAGTCTTGACCTCGGTGGCGACGATGGCGAAACCTTTACCGGCGGCACCGGCTCGCGCCGATTCGATGGTGGCGTTGAGCGCGAGCATATTGGTCTGGCCGGCAATGCCGGCGATCAGCCGCGAACTGTCGCCAATGGCGCGGACCGCCGTCTCCAGACGCTCGACCACCTGCCCGGTCTGTTCGGTTTCGGCGACGGCTTCGCGGGCGTCGACGCTCTCGTGATTGACCTGACGGCTGATCTCGGCGATCGACGACGACAATTCCTCGGCTGCCGATGCCACCGCCTGGACATTGGCGCTGGCATGGTCGGCGGCGCTGGCGACCGCGGCGATGCTGATGCAGGTACGGTCGGCCGTCGCCGACAGGCTGGCCGCGGTGGCCTGCATCCGGGTGGCGGCAGCGGCCACGGCATCGACCATCGACATGGCGACCCGGTCAAACCCGGCGGTCAAAGCCTCCAGCCGCTGCGCCCGGGCCGCACGAGCCGACAGGTCGGCCGCCGCGGCACCCTCCAGCGCCCGCTGATGCACCAGACTGTCGCGAAAAGCCCGCATGGCCTCGGCCACCCGGCCGATTTCATCGGCCCGGCCAAGGCCGGCAATATCGGCGGACAGGTCGCCGTCAACCAGCCGGCGCAGGCCCGCGACGCTGGCGGACAGCGGCCGGGTGATGCCCAGGCGGGCGATCACGGTGGCCAGACCGACACCCAGTATCAGGCCAAGCAGCGCCAATCCGGCCATTTCCCGGACCGCCGCCGCCGCGTCCGCGGTCGCCTGGACCGACAGCGCGGCGGCATCGCTCTCCAACCGGGAGAAGAATGCCCGCGCGGCACCGCGCGCCTCACCGGCCAGGGCATCCGCCGCCCGAGCCGCCGCCAAGCGCTGAGCGGTCGGCAATCCGGTCTCGGCAGCCTGCATCACCGTGTCCACGGCGGCGCGATAGACCTGATACCGGCCGATGATGGCCTCCAGCAGGGCAGCCTGTTCGCCGCGCACCGCCTCCCGGGCACCCCGGGCGCGCTCTGCGAACAGCTTGTCCTCGGCGGCGATGCGCGCCCTGAGACCCGCCACATCCGCGGTATCGACGACGACCAACTGATATTGCAGGCCGTTGACCACCTGGATGTTGGTGTTCATGCGAGTCGCCAGCACGACCGTCCGTTCGGCCTGCGCAACCTGCTCCAGCGAACCGGCCTGATGCCGCAGGCTGGCCACCGCGATCACCGTGACAATGGCGATCACCACTGCGAACAAGGCCACAACCAGATGAATCTTCGGAGCAATACGCAATCGGTCAAGCAACATGACGGGCCCCTCCCCCGGCCTTTTCTTATATTGACGAGCCGCTGACGCGACTCGTCTTCGCCCTCGCCGGTATTATAGCGCCGGGCCGCCCCGACCATTCCGTGGCAACTCTACAGCACTGGCATGCGGCCATAGCCCACCCGTCCAGGCGGTCCTACGGCAATCGTATGGGGTGGGTAGCCATCACATCAAGTCGTCTTTATCCAACTTTCATGGTAAGCTGACACTGTCTGCCACAAGCATAAGGTTCCGCCAAGGGGCCATCCAACGGCAGTCGCGGAGGAAAACCATCCATGCGTAGGGTTGCCTATTGTGCCGCCGGCACGTTCGTTTCGTTTCCCATTGCCGACACGGATTTCGACCGCTGGGCCGACGAGGCCGGGCTGGATGGCGACATGCGCGCCCCCTGTGCCGTGCTCGAACGGGTGGTTGCCCGGGTCAAGCAGGGCGAAGACGTCCAGGCCAGCGCGGAAGAAATACGCGCCGCCTGTCACATCTGGCAATTCTGCAACCACGGTCGCGACGACGGCGAGGACGTGGTTGTGGTCGATTACGTGGGCGACGGCAAGAGCGTGGAATTCGCGCCGCTGGCCGAACTCGCGTGCAGCGTCGCCGGGCCAAGCTGCACCTGCATGTATGCCCGCGGCGAGATCAAGGTGCCGGAGTCGGCATTGGCGTGAGGGACGGACGCCCAGCGCTCCCAGGAAAGCCTTATTCGTCGACCACGCCGCCGCCCAATCGCTTGGCTGCATACATGCGCTGATCGGCGACGTCGATCAGGCTTTCCGGATCGCCGGCGTCGAAGGGGGCGCTGGCGATACCGATGCTGGCCCCGACTGACAGGGTGGTGCCGGTGATGTGGTAGGGCTGGCACAGGCGATCACGCAATTTCTCGGCGACACGGCGCACGTCCGGCGGTTCGCCGGCCTTTTCCAGCAGGATGCCGAATTCGTCCCCCCCCAGCCGGGCCACCGTGTCGACCGCCCGCAGGCCGTGGCCCAGCCGCTCGGCGATGGCCTGGAGCAGCAGATCACCGAGCGAATGGCCGAAGCGGTCGTTGACCGGCTTGAAGCCGTCGATATCCACATAGAACATGGCCACCCGGCCGCCATCGCGCTGCGAGCGGGTTATGGCGGTGCGCAGCCGGTCCCAGAACAGCACCCGGTTGGCAACGCCGGTCAGCGGATCGGCCATGGCCAGCTTGTGGGCGACCAATTGCCGCTGGCGGTGATGCACGGCGAAGGCCACCGACTTTTCCAGCTCGAAATCGCTGAAGCCGCCCTTGATCAGGTAATCAATCGCCCCTGCCTGAAGCGCCCGCGCCGCCAGTTCGCGCACCGACGACGAGGTCAGGACGATGAAGGCGGTGCGTACCTGGCTGCTATGAAAACGCTCGATCAGGTCGATACCGGAATCCGACCCGAGGAACAGATCGACGAAACAGACGTCGACCGGCTCGTGGCTGATGATGGCCGCGGCCTCTTCGACCCCGGCGGCTTCCCGCAGCACCGCGTCGGGATACAGGGCGCGCAGCTTGCGCGCCAGCGCCCGGACGACGAACACGTCGTCCTCGACCAGCAGGAACGAAGCCGGCCCACCATCAGTGTCCTTCAGCATTACCGCCTGTCCTGACGTTCGCGCCACTGCCCGACCCAGGCCTCGACGCGCAGCACCTCGGCGACGACCCGCACGGCGGCGGCCTCGGCGCCGGACCACTCTTCTTCAGAGGCGGCAGCGCACAGATCCTCGCAAGCCGCCACCAGCGCCGCCGCTCCGGCCATGCGCGACGAGCCCACCAGCTTATGCCCGATCGTCCACACCGCGGTGGCGTTGCGTCCGGCCACCACGTCGGGCAGATCGTCGGCGACGGTGCGAGCGACGCTCAGAAACAGGGTCAGCGCTTCGTCGAGCGCACCGCGGAACAAAGCACGCAGATTGTCGATATCAAGCGGCGGAGCGGATTCGTCGGCGGTCATCGGGTGGGCTCGGAAGGATTGTTCAAGAACAGGACGTACCAGCCAGTCGACCACCACGGCCACCTGCTGATCAGCCATCAATGACGGCGCATGTCCGGTCCCGGCAAAGGTCACCAGCCGGCAGCCGGGGCCGCGGCGCGTCATTTCATCGGCCACCTCGACCGACAGCACGTCGGACATCTCGCCCCGCAGCAGCAGCACCGGACAGCGCACGGCATCCCAGACCGGCCAGAGATCGACATCGGCCAGCGGTGCCGCCCGCATGGCCTCGCCGATGGCCGGATCGTAATGCAACCGCACCCCACCCCCGTCCGCCAGACGGATCGAGCTGTTGGCCAGATGGGCGAATTGGTCCTCGGTCAGCGGCCCGAATCCGGCCAGCAGCAGCCGCAGCCGGGAAACCGCCGCTTCGCGGGACGGAAAATGAGTGTCGATGCCGACATAGCCGCGGATACGCTCCAGCCCGGCCTTGTCGACCAGCGCGCCGATGTCGTTGAGCACCAGTCGGCGAATCGGCGTATTGCCCTTGGCCGCCAGCGCCAGACCGATCAGGCCACCCATCGAGGTGCCGACCCAGTCCACCGCCTCGACATCCAGCCGCGCCAACAGCGCCGTCATGTCGCTCAGATAGGTGGCGAAGTCGTATTCGGCGGCCCGCTCCAGCCAGTCCGAATCGCCCCGCCCCGGCATGTCGGGGCAGATGACTCGGCAGCCGCGCTCAGCCAGCGCCCGCGCCAATGTGTCGAAATCCCGTCCGGTGCGGGTCAGTCCGTGAACACAGACGACCACATGGGATGCCGTCGCCTCGCCCCATTCCGTGTAGGCGATGCGATGGAACCTGTTGCCCGACAGACCGTGAACGCCCCCGCTGCGCATAGATCCTGGTCGCCCTTCGCTTCAAGATGCTTGATGAATACCCTTCCCCTGCTCGGGCGGACAGGATAGCACGAGCGCGGACGGACGCGAGGAGGTAGCGGCATGCCATCCCATATTTTCGGCACGCTGATGTGTACCGCCGCCGCCCTGTGCTGGAGCAGCGCCGGTCTGGCGGTGCGCCTGCTCGAAACAGCCGACGGCTGGACTACCACGTTCTGGCGTTCGGCGGTGATGGCGCTGACCGTGCTGAGTTGGCTGGTGCTGCGCCACGGCCGCGCCACGGCGGCCGAGTTCCTGGGGATCGGCTGGCCGGGGCTGATGCTGGCGGTGTCGTTTTCCACCACCTTCATCTTCTTCATCCTCGCCCTGGATCACACCACCGTCGCCAATACCGTCGTGATCATGAGCGCCACCCCGCTGTTCGCCGGGGCCGCCGCCTGGATGGTGCTGGCCGAGCCGATGAGCCGCGGCACCCTGGCGGCCATGCTGGTGGCGTGCGGCGGCATCGCCCTGATGGTGGTCGATTCGCTGGCTACCGGGCATGTGATCGGCGATCTGCTGGCGCTCGGCGTCAGCTTGACCCAGGCCTTCAACGTGGTGATCCTGCGCCGTGGCCGCGCCGTCAACCTGATCCCGGCATTGTGTCTGGCCGGTCTGCTGTCGGCCGCCGCCGCCCTGCCCTTCGCCGCACCCGCCGCCATCTCGGCCGGCGCCCTGACGATCGTCGCCTTTCTCGGCGCCATCCAATTGGGCCTGGGGTTGATCCTGTTCAGCATCGGCATCCGCCATCTCCCGGTCGCGGTCGCCGGCCTGCTGTCGCTGCTGGAAACGGTGCTGTCGCCCCTGTGGGCCTGGCTCGGTGTCGGCGAACGCCCCAGCGACCTTGCCCTGTTGGGCGGAACGGTGGTGATCGCCGCGCTGGCGGCCCAGGCCTGGGGAAGTGCCCGGCCGTCATCGGCGTAAGGCAACGGTCGGAAATAAGCGCGGCATCGAACCTGACGCTCCGCGATGTCGAGGCGACTTGCATCGGTTATTTGCGGTCGCCTGAGTCTCAGGCCGAGGGGCCGTCGGCGGCCGGGAGCGACACGAAGAATTCGCTGCCCTCGCCGGGCGTGGATTGCAGCCAGATGCGGCCGCCGTGATGCTCGGCGATCTTTTTGCACGACGCCAAGCCGATGCCGGTACCTTCGTATTGGCCGACACCGTGCAGACGCTGGAAAATGCGGAAGATGGCCTCGAAATGCTCAGGCGCGATGCCGATGCCGTTGTCCTTGACCGCGATCACCCACCAGCGGCCATCGCGTGCCGCTGTCACCGACAGGGCCAATGGTCGGCTGGGGTCGCGGTATTTCGCGGCATTACCGATCAGGTTCTGGAACAGACGGATGAGTTCGATGGTATCGCCGATCACCGTCGGCAGATCGGCGACCGTGACCTGGGCCTCGCCAAGAACCGCAGTCAGATTGCGCAAAGCGTCCGCCACCACCGCCGTCAGGTCGACGGCGCCTTTTGGTCGGTCATGGCGGCCGATGCGGGAATAATCCAGCAGATCGACGATGAGCTGGTCCATGCGCCTGGCGCCGTCCCGGGCAAAGCCGATATATTCGCGCGCTTCCGCGTCCAGCCCGCTGCCATACTGGCGCTCCAGCAATGTCATGAAGCTGGACACCTGACGCAACGGCGCACGCAGATCGTGCGAGGCGACATAGGCGAACTGTTCCAGCTCGGTATTGGACCGGGCCAATTCCCCATGAACGAATTCGCGCTCCAGGACCGCACCGATCCAGCGCGCCAGCAGCCGCATGAATTCCAGATCGCCGGAGTTGAAGGGCTGCGCGCGAGGCGCCGGCGAGCTGAAATTGACCGCTCCATAGACCTGGCCATGCACGATCAGAGGCGCGCCGATATAGGTCTCCAGGCCGAACGCCTGATAGCATGGATGGCCGGCATTCTCGGACCTGGCCATATGGGAGATGGCGACAACATCCTTGGCGGCGAGGGTCATGACGCAGTAGGTCTTGCCCAGATCGAAGATGTCGCCATCCTTGAGCGCAAATTCGGGCGGGGCGGAATGATACCGCACCGTGTAGCGCTCACCTTCAATCTGGCTGATGATGCCGATGGACAGGCCGAGATGGCGCAAGCCGAGAACCAGCGCCTCGACCATCTGCCTGCCTTCGTCGGCCTCCGACAGAGCGGCGATTTCATTGAGGGCGCGCAGGGTTTCATACTGGCGCTGCAATTGAAGGGTACGTTCCGTCAGCGCCTGTTCGGCACCGTCGCGTTCCTGAGCGCGAAGGACAAGCAGATTCGACGCCTTGGCCAGCGCCTCACCAACATCGCTGGTTTCCTGAAGGTCAAAACACGCGGCCTCGACCGGGGCGCCGCGCCCCACCGCCATGGCCGGCGCCACCAGTGCCTGAATCGATCGGGCGATGCCGTCCGCCATCCAGCCGGCAAGGCCGACGCTGGCGGCCATGACCGTCACGATACCGGCAATCGTCAAACCCAACCACTGCCACAGCTCCATCTGAACGATCACTGCCGGCACACCGACAACCACCGTCCAGCCCGATACCGTCGATTGGCTGAAGGCATCAATCACCGGCGAGCCTTCGATATTGTTGACCACCACCACGCCTTCAGAGGCTCCGGTCAGGTGGGCCAGCAAAGCGGCACCGATCTTGCGGCCGACAAACACCTCTGGCGTGACGGTCCGCGCGGCGATGACGTGACTGGGGTCGAGCAGACTCCCCACCCAACCCGGCGCCAGATGCTGTTGCGACAGCGAGGCCGCCAGGCGCTCGGCGGGCAGCGTCATGGCCAGATCGTAGATGACCTTGCCATCGACAATGACGGGGACGTCGACGCCGATCAGGGGCCGCTTGGTGACAGCGCCCAGGAAAAGGTCGCTGACCACCGGAGTCCCCGTTTCGAAGATCTTCCGGACCACCGTCAAGTTGCCGCGCTTGGGCAGAGCCGTGCCAAAGTCACGATAGCTGTTGACCTGTTGCTGCCCGGTCTCATCGGCCAGGATGATATCGGCGCCAGGGAAGTGTCTCAGGATCTCGCGCGCCTGCCCGTGAAAGCCGCGCAAATTTCCCTCGGCGAGGTAGGGGGAGGTAGCCAGCACTTGCAGGGCCGACTGGATATGAGCCAGATCACGATCAACCGCCAGAGTCAGCGCCCGCGCCGTCTCCAACATATGATTTTCAATCAACGCACGCTTGTTGATATATGTATACGCGACGAACAGCGACACAACCAAAAAAACAGGCACAACACAGGCGTAGACCAGATACGTCAACCTGAAGCGGATAGTCGTTCTCTTGGGTCGCTTTTCTGTTTCCGTGTCCACGGTCTGCGACTGCAAGGGAAGGTTCATAGCCCGATATTTCCCAATTTGGCCGCCACACCGCCCAGATCCGCAGCGATGATACCCCAAATGACATTGGTCAAGAAAGTGGAATGAGACGAATCGGCAGGACTGGGACGAACGGTCCCAGTCTGGTGACGATGTCCACCCCACGCTCATTATCCCCACTTTCGCGCTAGGGCATATACATAACTCGGTTTGTTGGGGGTGCGATATCTTGACTCGGCCATAAGTATGGATTTTCCGACACGTAGCGCCAAAGCCGGGATGACGATCCGCTTTGTAATTCGCGCCTGTAACATCTGTGCATCCCGTAGCCCGCCAGCGGGAGAGGGTAAAACTTGGCTGCCCGGGGTTTTGTCCCAGTTACGCGCTCCCTGCAAACAACGAGGCACACACCTTCGTCCAGCGGCCCCCACCTCTCTTTCCATTAGACTTACCGTACATGAGGAGTTTATAAATCTCTCAGTCGCGGGCGTCACGCCCGCCGCGGACCGGGGTACACCTCGGCGCGAACTCGAAGAGAGAGGGGAAACTCCATGTCGATGCTGGTTCCGCCCCATGGCGGCGGTGAACTCAAGCCCTTGCTCGTTCCCGAAGCCGAACGGGCCGAAGAGCTGAAGCGCGCCGAGAAGCTCAAGAAAGTGCCGATGACGAGCCGCGAGACCTCGGACGTCATCATGCTGGCGATGGGCGCCTACACCCCCCTCGACGGTTTCATGGGTGAAGCCGACTGGCGTGGCGTATGTGGCGACATGAAGCTGGCCAACGGCGTGTTCTGGCCGATTCCGATCACTCTGTCCGCTGATCAGGCGCTGGCCGACAGCATCGCCGCCGACGAGGAAGTCGCGCTGGTCGATGGTGAGACGGGCGAGATCATGGCGGTCATGACGGTGACCGGGAAATACACCATCGACCGCGCCTTCGAATGCCAGCATGTCTATCGCACCACGGATGGCGAGCATCCCGGCGTGCAGAAGGTGATGGAACAGGCCGCCGTCAATCTGGCCGGCCCGGTGCGCGCCCTGTCCGAAGGCGAGTATCCCACCAAATACGCTGGTCTCTACCTGCGCCCGGCCGAATCGCGCGCCGTGTTCGCCCAGAAGGGCTGGTCCAAGGTTGCCGCCTTCCAGACCCGCAACCCGATGCACCGCAGCCATGAGCATCTGTGCAAGATCGCCATCGAGGTGACCGACGGCGTGTTCATCCATCAGGTGCTGGGCAAGCTGAAGGCCGGCGACATTCCGGCCGAGGTCCGCACCAAGGCCATCCAGGCGATGGTCGACAACTATTTCGTCCCGGGCACCGCCATTCAGGCCGGCTACCCGATCGAGATGCGTTATGCCGGTCCGCGCGAGGCGCTGATCCATGCGCTGATCCGCCAGAACTTCGGCTGTTCGCATCTGATCGTCGGCCGCGACCATGCCGGCGTCGGCGACTACTACGGCCCGTTCGACGCGCAGCACATCTTCGATACCCTGCCCGCCGGTTCGCTGGTCACCCAGCCGCTGAAGATCGACATCACCTTCTTCTGCAACAAGTGCTACGGCATGGCCACGGCCAAGACCTGCCCGCATCCCAAGTCGGATCAGGTCCATGTCTCGGGCACCAAGCAGCGCGAGATGCTGTCCAGTGGCGAGGCTCCGCCGCCGGAATTCGCCCGTCCGGAAGTGGTCAAGATCCTTCAGGAATACTACGCGAGCCTTCAGGCCGCGGAATAGGCACTGGTGTCAGCCTGTTTCACCAGGGGCGCGGGCGGGTTGCCCGCGCCTCCGACCACTTACAGCTCGGTGTACTTGGCCGCTGACCCGCGCGCCTTGTCCACCGGGTATTTCTCCGCGTTGCGGTCGATCTTCGCATGGGCTGCCGCGCCCAGGTCGATGCCGGCGCGTTCGGCCACCAGCAGCAGATACAGCAGCACGTCGGCGCACTCTTCGGCCAAGCGTTCGCGCACGGCTGGATCGTGCATTTGTGCATCCAAGTCCTCGTCGCTTTTCCATTGGGCCAGCTCAAGCAATTCGGCAGCTTCAAGGGAAACCGACAGCAACAGATTCTTGAGGCTATGGAATTGGCGCCAGTCGCGCTCATCGCGAAAGGCGACGAGTCGGCGGGTGAGCAGGGTCAGCGTGTCTTCGGTCATGACGGCCTTATCGTTTGAGAACCAGGAATTCCGCCAAACCGAACGGGTTGGTGGGCATTCCCTACCCCGGACCGGACTTTTGGGTTTGACTCCGGGGCTCTGTGGAATATAGATTACTTCATTATAATAAACGCGTCCAAAAAGACCGTTCCTTTCAGGAAGGGTTCCAAAAAGGCGCCGAAGATTGCTGGGGGCCCCCTCGGCCGGCCCCACAGCACCGCAACGACGGCGACGTCGCGGCGGTGAGACTAGGCTGTGGAGAAAACGAAGGGAGAGAGGTTCGATGCCCACTTTCGTGCATACCGAAAAGTGCGATGGCTGCAAAGGCGGCCAGGTCACCGCGTGCATGTATATTTGCCCGAACAACCTGATGAAGCTCGACACCACCCGGATGAAGGCTTTCAATCAGGAGCCCGATCAGTGCTGGGAATGTCAGTGCTGCGTCAAGGCTTGCCCGCAGCAGGCCATTGAAGTCCGCGCCTACCAGGATTTCGTGCCGATGGGCGGCGCCGTGATCCCGATGCGCACCGACAACTCCATCATGTGGACCATCAAGTTCCGCGATGGCGAAGTGAAGCGCTTCAAGTTCCCTGTCCGCACCACCCCCGTGGGTTCGATCGACCCCTACACCGGCAAGCCGGCAGCTGGCGACCTTGACAGCCCGCTCCTGTTCACCGAAGCCGGTGTGACTCTGCCGACCATCTGATCGGCCGCCGTTCGAACCTGCGCGCCCTTCGTGAATGGCGCGATGACAGTTGGGAAGGGAAACGAAAATGAGCGAATACGGTTTCGGTAATCCCGAGATCATTGAAGTCACCACCGACATCCTGTTGATCGGTGGTGGCATGGCGTCCTGCGGTGCGGCCTACGAAGCCAAGCGTTGGGCCGGCGATGACGTCAAGATCACCCTGGTGGACAAAGCCGCCATGGATCGCTCGGGCGCCGTGGCCATGGGTCTGTCGGCCATCAACACCTATCTGGGTGGCCAGGATCCCAAGGACTATTGCCGCATGGTCTCCGCCGACCTGATGGGCATCACCCGCGACGATCTGGTGTACGATGTGGGCCGTCACGTCGACGACTCCGTGCACCTGTTCGAAGAGTGGGGTCTGCCGATCTGGAAGACCAAGGAGACCGAAGGGACTCCGCTGGCCGAGGGCGGCAAGCCGGTCCGTTCGGGCAAGTGGCAGATCATGATCAATGGTGAAGGCTACAAGATGATCGTTGCCGAGGCCGCCAAGAAGGCGCTCGGCATCGAGAACGTCATGGAGCGCGTCTTCATCGTGAAGCTGCTGCTGGACACCAACGAAGGCAACCGCATCGCCGGTGCCGTCGGCCTGAGCGTCCGCGAGCACAAGCTGTACGTGTTCAAGGCCAATGCCGTTCTGCTGTGCGCCGGTGGCGCCGTGAACTGCTTCCGCCCGCGTTCGACGGGTGAAGGCAACGGCCGCACCTGGTACCCGGTGTGGAACGCCGGTTCGACCTACGCCATGGCGGCGGAAGTCGGCGCCGAGCTGACCATGATGGAAAACCGCTTCGTGCCGGCCCGCTTCAAGGACGGTTACGGCCCGGTCGGCGCGTGGTTCCTGCTGTTCAAGTCGCAGGCCACCAACGGCTTCGGCGAAAACTACGTCATCAAGAACGCCGACATGCTGGCCCAGTACGCGCCTTACGACAAGGCCGCCGTGGTGCCGACCTGCCTGCGTAACCATGCCATGCTGAAGGAGATGAAGGAAGGCCGCGGCCCGATCCTCATGCAGACTCCGGAAGCCATGGCCAAGCTGGCCGAGACGATGACTCCGAAGGAGATCAAGCATCTCGAGGCCGAGGCTTGGGAAGACTTCCTCGACATGTGCATCGGTCAGGCCGGTGTGTGGGCCGGTATGAACATCCGTCCCGAGCAGTCGCCTTCCGAACTGATGCCGACCGAGCCCTACCTGCTCGGTTCGCACTCCGGCTGCTGCGGCATCTGGGTGTCGGGTCCGGAAGACCTGAATACCCCGGCCGAGTGGAAGTGGGGCTACAACCGCATGACCACCGTGAAGGGCCTGTTCACCGCTGGTGACGGCGTCGGCGCTTCCGGTCACAAGTTCTCCTCGGGCAGCCATGCCGAAGGCCGCATCGCCGGCAAGAACATGGTCCGCTTCGTCCGTGACAACAAGGGCTTCGCGCCCTCGCTCAAGGGCGACATCCAGGCGATCGCCGAGGAAATCTATGCTCCGGTCCGCAATTACATGGAGCATAAGGACAAGACGACGGCCGAAGACGTCAACCCGTACTACATCCTGCCCCGCGTTTTGCAGCAGCGCCTGCAGAAGCTGATGGACGAGTATGTGGCCGGCGTGTCGACCTACTACATGACCAACGCCAACCTGCTGGGCCAGGGTCTGCACCTCCTCACCATGCTCAAGGAAGATTCCAAGAACATGCGTGCGAAGGATCTGCACGAGCTGATGCGCGCCTGGGAAAACTACCACCGTATCGTCACGGCGGAAGCTCACCTGCGTCACATCCAGTTCCGTGAAGAGACCCGCTACCCGGGCTTCTACTACCGCGCCGACTTCCTCGAGTTGAACGAAGCCGAGTGGAAGTGCTTCGTGAACTCGAAGATCGACCCCGACACCGGCGTGTGGACCTGCTTCAAGCGTCCGCATGTGGACGTCGTGGAGAAGTTCTACCACGGTCAGGCCAAGCACTAAGCAGCGTTAAGCGGGCTAAACCTCGCTTTGGGGGCGCCGGCGCTGAACCGGCGCCCCCTTTTTCTTTGGCCCCTGCCCTGCCCTCGGCGTAACGGATCCGACAACAGGTCACATGGAAGTCATAATTGGCTTTTTTGCGGCGAACGGGTTACATAGAAAGGGCCGTCGCCATGGCGCGGCCGGGTGCCACCAAGAAGCGCCGATCAGGGAAAAATGTTTCAGAAGGATGCAGTGTTGTCATGAGCACCGAACTTGACCAGGAAGAACTCGAGCTGGCCGAGCTTGAGATGGAATGCCACCGCCCGCAGGCGGGGGAAGAGCAGTTGGGCGTTTTCGGCACTTTTCCCGTCCAGCCGACCCGGCTTGATGCCAAAGACAGCTTTTTCTTCCATTGCCATAAGGGCGTGTCCTGCTGGAACAAGTGCTGCCACGGTGCCGACATCACCCTGACGCCCTATGACATCCTGCGTCTGGCGCGTCATTTCGCGGTTCCGGCCAGCGAAATCCTGGCGCAATACACGGTTCCCGCCCTGTTCGAAAAGACCGACCTGCCGGTCGCCAAGCTGAAGATGGGTGGCGAAGACGGCAAGGGCGCCTGCGCGTTCGTCGCCGAAAATGGCTGCACGATCTATGATGCGCGCCCGGCGACCTGCCGCTATTACCCGCTGGGCATGGCCTCGGTGAAGATGAAAGAAGCGGAGACCAAGGAAGATTTCTACTTCCTGGTCAAGGAACCGCACTGCGAAGGCCACACCCAGGCCAAGGGCCAGACCGTCGCCGAATTCCGTCACGAGCAGGGCATTGATGCCGGCGAGTCGCATTACCGCGGCTGGATCGACATTCTGATGAAAATGGCCTCGTGGAACACCATGGGCGGCCCGGGCGGCAAGAAGCCGACCCCGCAGACCCAGAAGATGTTCTTCATGGCGACCACCGATGTGAATGCCTTCCGTCAATTCGTCTTCGGAAGCTCGTTCCTGCAAAAATACGAGTTGCCGGACGAGGTGGTCACCGCCATCAAGACCGATGACGAGGCATTGCTGGAAGTGGGCTATGCCTGGCTCAAGGCAGTGCTGTTCAACGAACCGACCTTGCTGTTGAAGCAGGAGGTGCTTCAGGACGCCATCGCCAAGATGCACCGCGAATACGCCTCGCAGGATTCGGGCACCTGAGCATGGCGTCCGTCGGCGGCCTCCGTTCGCTCTGTCTGGTCCGCCGCCTCGCGCGGCGGTACCGGTCGTGCCGCGGGGGCTGCCGATGAACAAGCCGCTTTCAGCGGTCCTGACCCGAAAATACATGTTGGTGCTGGGGCTGCTGCTCGTGGCCTCGCTGATGGCGTTTTTCGTTTTTCAGGAACTGCTGGGCAGCCAGATCACCGCCCAGGTGGTCAATGAAAGCGGGCGTCAGCGCATGCTGGCGCACCGCATCGCCCTGTTGGCGGAGCGTCTGCCGCGGGATAACAGCCAGGCGAGCCGCTTTATGCTGGCCGAAGCGGCCCATGATCTTAAGACCACCCACGCCTTCGTTCTGACCCGGCTGCACCAGACCGGATTCGTCACCGGCTTGCTGACCAGCGAGTCCGATGTGGATGCCCATGCCAGCACATTGAACCGCGGTGTGCGCGCTTTCCTGATGGACACTGAGGAGGCCTTGCGGGCCGCCGCTGACGGCCGGCCCAGCCCACAATTGGCCGATCGCCTGACGCTTCAGGTGACGTCGGTCCTGGCAGCCGAATTCGAAGCCAATATGCGCCATTTCGAACGGCTGGCACAGCAGCGCGAGGAGTGGTTGCAGGTATTCGCCATCGTCGGCGAAGGCATGACCATTCTGCTGATCGTCTTTTCGGCATTCAAGGTCTTCCGCCCCTTGGTCTCGGAGGTCGGCAGCAAGATCAAGCAGCTGGAGCACCTGGAAGCGTACTACCGGTCGATGATGAACAATGTCGGCGACGGTGTCGTGACCTTCGACAGCGACCTGATCGTTCTGTACGCCAACACCGCCTTCGAGGCGATGACCAAGCGCGGCACCGAGCAGCTGGTCGGCCGCTCGCTGACCGAAATCCTGCCCGAAGTCGCCACCCTGGACGGCCTGTTCACCACCCGCACCCGACGACTCGAGCTGGTCCACAGCACCGGCGAGGGCACGGCGCTGATCTTCGACGTGTCGCTGTTCGTGTTCGAGTTCGAAGGCCATCTCCAGGGCATCGCCTCATTCCGCGACGTCACCGAGCGCAAGGCGCTGGAAGATCGCCTGCGCACCTTCTATTACGCCATCGAGCACAGCCCGCTGTCGATCGTCATCACCAACACCTCGGGCGTCATCGAATACGCCAATCTGCGCTGTTCGGAAACCTCGGGCTTCGATCTGACGATGATCATCGGCTCGACGCCGCGCATCTTCAAATCGGGCCAGACCGCGCCCGATGTCTACCGGGCCATGTGGCGCACCCTGCTGGAAGGCCGCGAGTGGTACGGCGAGATGCTCAACAAGCGCCAGAACGGCGAACTGTACTGGGAATTCGAGGCGGTCTCGGCGCTGAAGAATGAAAAGGGCGACATCACCCATTTCATCGCCATCAAGGAAGACGTCACCGACCAGAAGCGTTCGGCCGCCGCGCTGATCGACGCCAAGCGTCAGGCCGAAATCGCCAATCGTGCCAAGTCGGAATTCCTGGCCAATATGAGCCACGAACTGCGCACGCCCCTGAACGCCATCATCGGCTTCTCCGAAGTCATGACCATGGAGCTGTTCGGGCCGCAGGGTAATCCGAAATACATGGAATATTCCCAGGCCATCCAGGATTCGGCCAAGCATCTGCTGTCGATCATCAACGACGTGCTCGACTTCTCCAAGCTGGAGGCCGGCCGGGTGTCGCTGTACGAGGAGACCGTCAAGGTCGCCGACGTCATGGCGCCGGTGCTGCTGATCGCCAAGGAACGCGCCGACGCCCGCGGCATCCGCCTGATGGTCGGTGAATCCGGCGACGCCTTCGACGGCCTGCCCTATATCCATGTGGACGCGCTGCGCTACAAGCAGGTGCTGCTCAACATCATCACCAACGCCATCAAGTTTACCCCGGTGGGTGGAAACGTGCGGGTCGACGGCCGGCTGTTGCATGACGGCGGCCTGGACATCATCGTGCGCGACACCGGCATCGGCATGAAGGAAGAGGACATCCCCAAGGCGCTGGAGCGCTTTGGCCAGGTGGACTCGGCGCTGCACCGCAAATACGAAGGCACCGGCCTCGGCCTGCCCATCTCCAAGACCCTGATCGAGCTGCATGGCGGCACGCTCAAGCTGGAATCCAAGATCAATGTCGGCACCATCGCCGTCATCCACCTCCCCTCCGACCGCGTCTCCTTCGACCCGGCCTCGGGCAGCATGATCGAGAAGCAGCGGCCGTTCCTGGCGGGGTGAGGGGGGGGTAAGGCACGCCTCTCGTGCTTGCCGGCTTCGCGTGGGCTACCGCCCACACCCGTTCAGGGATAACATCCCCGAACCCCTTCTTTTATCAAAAAGGAGGTCTGGAGCATCGCTCCAGGCGGGCATGGGCGGCAGCCCATCCGCGATGCGCGGCGTGGCGAACCCTAATCCATCTCCCCCAGCACCATCGCCGCCCCTTCGCGGCCCTGATAGAAGCCGTTCGACAGCGGCGCCGCGCCGACCATTTCGGCCAAGCGGGCGCGGGCCTCGGCGGCGGACAGGGTGCCGTCGAGCAGGGCGCGATACAGCCGGGCGACCGCCACCATATCCATGCTGTGCGGCGACAGGCGGAAGCGGTTGATGCCCATGGCCGACAGTTCGGACAGTTCGGACAGCAGGGCGTTGTAGGTGTAGGACAGGGTCTGAGTGCCGTTGACCGCCAGGAAGGCCTCGCCGTCCAGGGTGTCGACGCGCATGCCGTCGTCATCCTGATTGCAGACGAACTGACAGCCGTCCTTGTGCAGGCCGTGGGCGCGGGCGTGGTAGCAGCGGGCCGAGATGGCCAGCGGCAGGCGGCCGAACACCATCCCCTCCAGCGCCACCGACTGTTTCGCCGCTTCGCCGGCCAGGGCGCGCAGGGCCTCGCGGGTCAGTTCGGGCGGCAGACAGATGCGGGTAGCCCCGTTGCCGGCCATCCATGCCAGGGTCGCCTCGTTATAAACATTGACCAGCGGGCCGATGTCGTGAGGCTTGCCGGCCAGATACGCCAGGGCGCCGATGTCGTTGGCCTCAAGGCGATAGTCGGCGGCCTCGATCAGCTCGCGCACCGCGGTGCGCTCGCGCTCGGTGGTGACCAGCGCCGGGGTCGACAGCACCACTTCCTTGCCGGCCGCCGCCAGACGCTCGATCACTGTCGGGATGTGCTCGGCATAGAACGGGGCGCGCTTCGAACAGACAATCTCGCCCACATAGACGGTGTCGACCGGTGCCTCGTCGGCCACCTGGAAATAGAAGTCGCGCCAGCGCTCGGGCTGCCAGTTGAACAGGACGGGGCCAAGGGTCAGGGAGGTCCGGGTCATCGCGTCACACTATCTCCACGTCTTCTTATAGGCGCCGGCGGTGTCGGCATGGCCTTCGGCCAGATCCTGCAAGGCGCGCGAGGACGGCACCTTGCCGGTGCGCTCGAAGCCGTCGACGGCTTCGCGCAGGGATTTCACCACGGCGGCAATATAGGCGCGGCCACGCTGGCGGCCTTCGATCTTCAGCGCCATCACCCCTGCCGCCTTGAGGTCGGGCAGCAGGTCGATGGCGTTCAGGCTGGTGGGTTCCTCGAACAGGTACTGGACCTTGTCGTGCGAGACGAAACGGCCCTTGCACAGGGTCGGGTAGCCGGCCGGCTCGCCGTCCTCGAACACGTTGATGGTGAAATCGCCCAGCCGCGACACCAGATCGCCGTCGCGCTGTTCATAGCGCACATGGCTGGCCGGCGAGCACACGCCCTGCACATTGGGGGAATTGCCGGTGGCATAGGACGACAGCGAGCAACGCCCCTCAGCCATCGGACACATGCCGCCGAACACGAACACCTCGGTCTCGATGGAGACTTCCTTGTTGAGCTTGGCGATGTCCTGGATGGTCAGCACCCGCGGCAGCACGACGCGGCGGATGCCGAAGCGCTGCTGATACAGGCGGATGGCGTCGGGATTGGAGGCCGAGGCCTGCACCGACAGATGCAGCCGCAGGTCGGGATGTTTTTTCGAGGCATAATCGAGCAGACCGATATCGGCGAGAATCACCGCGTCGGCGCCGCAGGCCTTGGCGTCGTCCACCGCCCGGAACCAGGACTCGGGCCGACCGGCGGCCATATAGGTGTTGATGGCGACGAACACCTGGGCCTTGTGGGCATGAGCGTATTTCACGCCCTCGCGCAGATCCTCGCGCGAGAAGTTGAGGCCGGGGAAATTGCGGGCGTTGGTCTCGTCACGGAAACCGCAATAGACCGAGTCGGCGCCGGCATCCACGGCGGCGCGCAGGGCGGCGAGAGTGCCCGCCGGGCAGATCAGTTCCATCGGGTGATTATCCCTTACTCTTTTCGAGTCGCGACATGCGTCGCTCCAGCGTCTCCATACGGCGGTTGGCCGGTTGCAGCATGGCCTGATGCAACTGGCTCAGACCGTCCTGAAGGCGTAGCGCGGCGCGGCGGGCGGGGCTGAGCAGCCGGGCGAACGGCCCCAGCACCGCGGCCAGATCGGCAGCCAGGTCGATATCCTCACCGTCCACCGCATTGCGCAGCGCCACCACAGCGGCGGTGTCCCCTTCGATGGACAGGTCACGGCTGAAGAACAGGGCATCACCGTCGGTGCGGCCTTCCAGCAGGTCGAGCAGATGGGCCAGGCTGCCGCGGATCACCGCATCGGCGGCGGCGGCGTGGCGATGCGCCAGCCGCAGCCGCATGCCCTTGGGGCCGAGCCGCATGACGAAGGCCATCGGCAGATCCACCGGATCAATCAGCACTTCGGCATCGGGCAATTCGGTCAGGCGCTGGAAGGCGCCCGGGTGCTGGCGCCGCAGCACCGACACCATGACGTCCAGAGCCGGCTGCAACACCCCGGTCGGCAACGGCAACGCCGCTGCCAGCGCCAGCCGCGCCAGCATGGTCTCGAGAACGCGCTCGTCCCGCCGATACATTTCGTCCACCTGACTTCTCCTCCTCGGAACGTCCAAGGTGGTAGTCAACTAGCACCTTCCGGGCAATCTTCTCAAGAGAGCGTTACCATACCAGATCGTCATCGGCCGCGTCGTGACAAAAGGCGGCCAGACGGGACACGTCACGGATGGCGATTTCACTGGCATGGACGGTCACGCCCACCGCCTGCAACAGGGTGAAATGGCGCGACAGGGTTTCCGGGCGGATGCCGATACGCTGAGCGATGACCGATTTGGCGTGAGGCAGGCGGACCAGAGCCGGCCCCCGTGCCTGTCCGGCGGTCAGGGTCAGCAGATAGCCGGCCAGCCGCTGAACCGAGGATTTCAGCTTGAGATCCTTGATTTCGCTGACCATTACCCGAAAATGGCGGGCCAGCGAGGTGAGCATGGCATAGGCGAGTTCCGGCATATCACGGATCTGGCCACGCAATTCGTCGGCCGGCAGCAGCAGCAGGCGGGCCGGATGCAGTACCCGCGCCCCCATCAGCAGGGGCTTGTCGGCCAGCACCGCGGCGGCAATGAAGATCTCACCCGGATGCAGAATTTCGACCACGGTTTCCTCGCCGCCGCGCTCGGCGGTCAGGCCGATCTCGCCGTCCAGCAGGATATGCAGGTAGGACGGCGACTCGCCCTGCTCGAACAGCACCACGCCCCGGGGATAGCGGAACACCAGACCGGGGGCGGTGATGCGATCCAGAAGGGTGTCCGGGAGGTCGCTGAACAGCGGCACTCCCCGGATCATGATGCGATCCTCGGCGGTAGCATCCACGGCATCCCCTCCTCGACTGCGACAGAATATCGCAGTACAGAAGTGGGAAACTTGATGTTCGTCAAACAGCTTGCGGTAAGGTGCCTTCCGTCGGTTGGCCCAGCCGCGCCAACAGGTATTCCAGGTCGGCCGCCTCGAAGGTCACGCCCAGGTCGCCGTATTGGGTCAGCACCCGTTCCATGATCTTGCGCGACCGGCGTTCGCGGTCATGCGGCTCGCCGTCCAACTGGATCGAGCGGCCGACGTCGATGGCGGCGCGGGTGGCGGGGAAAAAGGCTTCGGGCAGGCCGGCCTTGTCGAAAACGGCGCGCAGGCCGAGCGGGCCGGCGTCGTAGATCAGGGTCCGGGCATTGACCAGCGGCACGCCGGCCATCCGCCCCATCGCCGCCTCGAAAAAGGCCAGGTCGCCCATCACCAGAGCGCGCAGTACGATCGACGGAGTCAGGCGGCCATGCGTCTGGATGTGACGGACCATGGTATCGACATCGTCATCGCTGACATTGTCGCCCAGCAGCCCCAGCACCGCCCGTTCCCGCGCCTGAACGATGATTTCGGCGGCGGTGATTTCGGTCAGCGCGCCATGCATCATCAACTGCGTGCGCAGGCTGTCCGACGCCTTGGCAACCAGCCGCTCGGCCACCGTCAGCGGCAGGTTGGCGCGGCGCAGGATGTTCTGCCGCACGCTCTCGGAGCCGGCGAAAGCCTCGACCACCTCGGCCAGCTTGCGTTCGGGAATTTCGGCGCGGAGATTGCCGACCAGAGTCGACACCACCTGTTCGTTATGGGTGTCGACCAGCGCCTCGGACACCGTGGCCGAGACCATGCTGCGCTGGGCGACGGCAACCTGCTTGGTGACGCCCGAGGACATCACGATGGCCACCAGATCGTCGTCGGTCAGCACCTCCGAGCATTCCAGCATCGGCAGCGCCACCGAGTCCACATCGCGCGACAGGGCGATCGCCACGTCGTGAGGCACCGCGCGGCTTTCCTTGAGGTGATGCGACAGCGCCTCGCGCACCCGCACCTCGGCATCGCGCATCATGATGCGGAAAATGTCCTCGGCGAGCGCCCGCTCGCTGGGGGACAGAATGCCGGCCTGGAACTGGGTCGCCACATGTGCGGCGGTGCGCTGGCGGTTTTCCGGTGACGGGTCGCGCAACAGCCGCTGGACATCGTCCGGCGTCAGAAAGGTATTGCTCATGGACGGTCCCGCAGTATGTCCGAAGCCGCATGGTACCCCGCCCGGTTTCCCCAAGGAAGCACGCATTCCGACTCCGGATGATTTCACAGTTCGACCGGCAGGGTATTCACCACGACGGCATGGCGTTTCATCTACCGCATCACCACCAGCACGCCGATGATCGCCACCCACAGGATCATGGTGACGATGGCCAGCCGTTGCGCCCAGCGTGATCGGTCACGCAGATGGCTTGCCAGTGTGGTGACGTCCTGGCTGAAATAGAACTGCTCGATCCCGACACTGATATAGCTGGCCACTTCCGTCAGCAGATCCTGGTCCTCGGCGGTAAAACTGCCATTCTGCTTGTTCAGCACCTCGATGGCACCGATCGGCGTGCCGCCGCCCGGGGTTGGTATCGGCACGCACAGCAGGTTGTGAGTGGTAAAATGCGTCGCGGCATCGGTCCGCTTGTGCGGGCCGGCAGAGGCTTCCAATCCATCGGCAATGATCGCCTGATTGGTCAGGATCGCCCGCCCGGCAATCGAGCCCTCGCACGGCACTTCGATTTCGCGTTCCTCGATGCCGGTGCCGCTTTTGGTCCACAATGTGTGGGAGTGGGGATTATGGATGAAAATGCCACATCGCTCCGCCCCGACCAGCCGGGGCAGAATCCTGGTAAACAGATGCAGCATATGGTAGTTGCGAATCACGATGGGATCCAACCTGACTCGGCTGCCTGCCAAGCCGGCAACACCTCCTGCGCTGCTCATCGTCATGCTCGCACCATTTCCAAGGTCGCCCCTCGGGTTTCGATCACCAGATTGAGATAGGTACTGAAAAACGCCAGCCCCCCGACCACGGTCGACAGCTTGATGGCCGGTGGAACGCGTTGCCGCATTTCATGCACCAACTGCCGGTCCATGAAGTCGACGATGGCCCCTACCACCATACGCTCAGCCAGAGCGGCGAACAATGCCGAGGAGAATGCCACCACATAACTGATTCCACCGGCCAGCGTGGCAATCTCGTTGGGCGCGTCACCGGGTGACAGGGCGTAGATGCCACCGCATAAAAAGCTGGCCATGACCGTGATCACGGTGGTAGCGGTCCAGAAATACCGGAGCATATCCGACACCACCGGGCTGGTACCGTGGAACGCGGCGTAGCCGTTGAAGGTGGCGATCACGCTGGGCGCGCCGAAGACATAGAAGATACCGACATACACGACTGCCGCTGCTGCCAGAATGACGATTTCCAGCGGAATATTGACAATCGGTCCCGGAGCCACGTTCAGGGTCGGAACCGCCCCCGATTCGGCCTTGCCCTTGGCTGCCGCTCCGGCAGGCAGCGCCACGGTCAGGCTGGCGTTGATGGATGGCATGTGGCCAGCCTGACCAACCAGCATCCTGGCGATAAGATCGGCCGCCTGAACCATCTGTCCACTGGCCAGACCCGGATTCTCCATCATCAGGCCCAACAGCTTTTCCCTCAGCGCGGCCGGAATCTGACGGTCCAGATCGGCCGCGGCTTTGCCCAGGCTGGCCATATCGCCGATCATCACACCGCAACGGCCATCCTGGCCGGCGCGGGACATGGCATCGCCACCCGCCGGCAAGGTCTCCTGGCGCATGCCTGCCATCGCCGGCCCCAGCACCGCCGCGGCAGCCGCCAGACCGCCTTGCGCGCCGGGCTGCACGCAGATCGCGTCGCCGCCGCCCGCCGTCATATAAAGCCCGACATTCATGCCGGGCAGTTGAACCGGCTTACCCGATGAACTGGTCCCGTCCCAGCGCACCAGACTGGCGGCAAGATAGGCTCTGTTCGACACCAATGTGCGCTTACGCAACTGCCCGGCCTGGATGCGTTCCACCAGCCGATCGACCTCGGCCTGGCGCAAGGCCTTGGGATGTGCGGCAATCAACAGGATATGCGCCTGCGAATCGGCGATGTCACGACAGTCGACCAACTCGGTTCGCGTTCCATCCGGCAAAGCGCTGGCCACGGCATAGTCGACGAAGTCGCCCAGCAGAGGACGCAACCGCTGGGCTCCGCAGATCTGCATTACCTGTCCGGGCTTCTCGGTCGTCTTGCCGTCCTTATCGAGGCGCTCCATGACGATGATATCACTCGTTTCGGATACATACCCGAACAGGGCGTGACCATGGGGCGGCGCCAACGGCTCAGAGGCGATCGCGCTCGACCAGAGCAGCGGCAAGGCTACGACCATAGACCATATACGCCGCACGACACGCCCCCTACGGTAGACATCATACCGTATGCACATTCATTCAGTGTGATGCGTTTGTCAATAGTGACCAAAGGCGTTGGCAGGGCAATCGGGTGAAACGCCGCGTGACAAGGCGGGAAAGTTCTGAATCTATCGGAGCCCTTATGTTCGGCACGGGAGGGCTTTATGGACACGTCGGGAGCCATGGGCGAAGCGGTGGCATTTCTTGTGCATTTTCAGGATCTTCCCGATTCTCGTCAACCTGGCAAGGTCGTTTATCCGCTTGATGAGGTGCTGCTGTTGAGCCTGCTGGCGGTCTTGGCGGGAGCCGAGGCGTTCACGGACATCGCGCGCTTTGGGCAGAAGAAGCTTGATCTGCTGCGCCGCTTGCGCCCTTTCGCGGATGGCA
>OBEQ010158880.1_pt1 | contig 23578 bp, 22 predicted proteins | sample 1670901 | NCBI WGS metagenome assembly OBEQ01 (sample SAMEA104232315, study PRJEB22302) | groundwater metagenome | biome: forest; feature: aquifer; material: groundwater | place: USA | collected 2011-08-07 | depth 5.4 m
GGCGAACACATACGCACACCACATAGAACCGACGGCTTTAGTAATTTTTACTGCAACTTTGGCATTAAAAAGACCAATTGGGTTATCGCCATGAACTACTTTGTTTACATGGCGAATTAAAACCAACTTCGGTATATGAGCTTTTGCTCTGGTGATTTTTGACTCGTTTGCCATAATCACTTAATTAGAATTAGATAGTTAATGATCATACTGTATATATCTATAGAAAATATTTCAAGTGTTCAAAACCAATTAATGAAGAAACTGCATAGATTTCTAATAAACTAACTCTGGATATTTAACCATTTGAACCCAGTCAGCGGTTCGGAGACTATCAATTACTCCCAGCTCTATTTTTAGCTTCAACAACTTGATATTCGTAGCACAATGTGCTACAGTACTACTGTGATTTTGGTTCGAAAACTCATCTGGGACGTATGGAATATTGCCCATGTTGCACGACATCATGTAGACCCTGATGAGGTCGAAGCAGTTTGTCATGGAATGCCGATTATATTGCGTAGTAAACAAAAAAGGCGACTAATATTAATTGGTTTAACAGCAGAGGAACGAATGCTGGCAGTTGTACTTGAAGCAAAAGGTGGAGGTCGATACTATACAATAACAGCGTACGATGCAAATGCTGACGATAGTGCGCTTTATTATCGATTGCGAGGAGGTGAGAATAATGATAAAAACGAAAAAAGTGAGTAAGATTCCAAACTTTAAGAGTCACGAAGAAGAAGCAAAATTTTGGGAAACACATAGTGTTGCAGACTACATGGATGAGTTTAAGCAGGTTGAGGCTCGCTTTTCCAAAAATCTCTCGGAAGGGTTACATATTCGACTTGATCCAGATACCCTGATGAAGTTACGTTATGAAGCAAAAGAAAAAGGAATTGGTCCAACTACCCTTGTGAGAATGTGGATTAGGGCTCAGCTTAGTTCGTCTCGTCACCATGCGTAACGCATGCAAGTTTATTTAAACTATCGATACGTCGATCGCAAGATGCAAGACCAAAACGCAATCAGCATGGAGATAGTGTTAGAAGTAGTAGGACATTTTCTGGAACACCTTGATGATCTAGTATTTTCAGCTTCAAATCCTCTTAAGGGTGCTGATTATTTTGCCATACTCTTTGATAAGACACGACCTATTAAGAATTAAAATCTGAAACATCAAGATTAGCCCTTTATATCGAGCAAATTTCGCTACTTAGTAGTTCAAAATCTTAATTGGAGCGTTAACCGTGTTTTTATACACCTTGACTGTTTCCTGGGCTACTTTTTGACAGCTGAATCGCGCAGCATGCTGAATACATTTTTGCGACAGGCTATTCTTTTGTTTTTGGCTTAAATTCAGGACGTAATTTATTTTTTGAGCGATGTTCGGGGGATCTGAAGGATTACAGATAATAGCTACATCTGCGGCAATTTCCGAAAGTGAGGCTACATTTGAGCAAACGACAGGCGTACCGCACGCCATAGACTCAAGCAAAGGTAAGCCAAATCCTTCATAAAAGGAGGGCAGAATAGTAACTTTTGCCAAATTATAAATGGCATTAAGATCATTTTCACTAACAAAACCTGTACGAGTAATTCTATTTTGAAAACCCAAGCTTTTTATTTTTGCACTTATTTCTTTAACTTGGTCAAGATTTTCATTAATTAATGCCTGCCCAACCATCACAAGATGCGCACCGACGATTTTTACAGCATCTAGAAGACCTAAGATGTTTTTATTCCAGTTAACATCTCCGACATAAAGAACAAATTCAGACGGCAGACTATATTTAGAAGCAACTCTTGATAATTTTGTTCTATTTACAATCTTTTTGAAATTTTCTCCAGGTGCAAGATAAACTACATGAATCTTTTCTTTTGGATATGAAAGTTTTTGAACAATATCTTTTTTTGAGGCTTGTGAATCACAGATAACAGCATCAACATTTTTTAGGGCAAGCTTTTGAAGTGCTAAATTAATCTTGCCTTTCACGCCACTTGGAAAATGATCTGGAAATACCAATGGAATAACGTCATGAATCGTTACTATCCGCTTACCCTTTTTATTGATAGGAAGGGTATGGAAGAACAAATCAAAATAAGGATGGTGGATAATATCTGCCAGAGGTGGTGAGCTTGGGTTTCCAAAAAACTCAAAATTAATATCCCATTCCCCTTTTTTAAACTCATCTATTAAATTTCTAGTGTATGAACCAATCCCCCTTGCTTTATGTCCCGAATTAGTCGGACTAATGTCAATTGCTACTCTCATTTAGTCGATTATATATCAGCAAACCATAAAAAACCCACCTTACGTGGCTTATGGAAAATTCTCTAAACTCGTTGAGGTGGGCAGATCTTGCAAGATCTGGTTAACTATTTCTTCTTCTTTTTCTTTTTTGCCAAATTAGCCTCCTTTCAATAAATTATTGACAAGAATTAAAAATTATTGCAAGAGGGCAAAATGAAGCTGCAACAGTTGATGAGATTTGCGATTAGCTATTTTTATGCCAATACTTAACATAAGCATAAAAATGATGGCTTGCTGAAAAAAGAGCCCAAATAAAACCCCTGTAACCATCTTCAAAGCCCTTATGCCTTATATAAATGCTTAAAAACGTTAACATGGGCTTTGCGATCATATAGTAGATCACTTGCACTATACTTTTACCTGGATTTTCTTTTCTTAGCTCGTCAGCTGTTCTGTCCGTATAGCGGATTGCCCTTTTCAAATATCTTTCAAAGTCGGGGTCGGCAAAATGAAGAAGATTCTCTTTGAGATGTCCTAATTTGCCAGTAATCTTAACCTGTTCGTGAACACTAACTTCCGGAAGTCTGCCTTTGCCAAGCCTAAAAAGTCTTATAACGCTGTCTGGGTATGCTCCCCCTTTGTTTAAATAACCGCCCAGAAACCAATTTCTGCGATTTATCCAAAACCCGTTTTCCTTCGGGTCTTTTCCAACTAAACTTTTTATCTCGTAAGCCAAATCAGCGCTTATTCGCTCATCTGCATCAATTAAAAGAATCCAATCGCCTCTGCAGTTTTCAATTGCCATATTTTTGTTGATATGAAACATTGCTTTATTTGAGGTTCTTATTACTTTAGCGCCCATTTTTTGGGCAAGTTCTGCTGTGTTATCAGAAGACTCGCCATCAACAACTACAATTTCATCTGCAACTTGATTACATGATTGGATACAATCAACAATGTTCTTTTCTTCATTGAAAGTTGCAATGGCTGCGGAAATCTTGGGCAGTTTCATTGTGGGTGGCCGATTTTGATAGCAGTTTCTCCGTTTGGATAGTTTATTGTCTTCACGGTTTGGAAATTTGCTGGCAAGTTAGTATCGACGTACAACTCATTACTGCTTACAGGCGCTTGCTGGTTAAAATAATACTTATCGAAATGATCTCTTGACCCTAATTTTTGGTAGGCTACCGGGTCATATTTTGTATTAAAAAGCCAAAAGATATAGGCTTGGTCGATAGACCCGCTGACTTTAATTTTTTGATATTGACTGCTTAATTTTTCTGTTTCATCAACCGCCTCACGATTGCCATATTGCCACCAGAAAGAATAATCGTGCTGATAGTGGGTGTAATAATTATGCAAATACGGGAAAATGGAAAGGGTGAAAATTACAAAAACAGCGGCTAGCATTAACTTTTTATATTTAATTAATTGGTATATTTTGATGAAAGCATATGCAGAAATTACAGAAAGCGGAATAACCATTGTATAGCTTCTAACTGCATGTGGCACCGCGTCGCCTGCAATTGCCGGAATTGGTGACAGCATCAGCCAAAATATCAAGAAAAATCCGCCTTTAAATTTGTCTTTAATAATAAAATAGATACCTGTTAGTACTAGAGGCAATTGAAAAAGATAAAGCATCCCCATATTTTCAACATGATGCCGGAAATTATCATCGCCTGTGGTAAAAAGGAAATTTAAATCAAAATGAAGTAGATAGTTTTTAAAAAAAGTCTGACCAATTACAACCCTTCTATTGTGGATAAGTTTGGCAAGCATTGTGCTGTTATCCTGGTTGATAAATTTAATTGACTTGTTAACATCCTCAATTCTCGCGTTTTGAGTTGTTGACTGGAATCTCCCAAGCAGTGCATCTCCTGGAAGAAAAATGAGGAGCGGTAAAACGATTAGTAAAATGAGCAGACAAAAAATAACCATTGTTTTTTTTGAAAATGAGAAAATTTCTTTTTTATAGAGAAAAACCGACGCAAAAAAGACGAGTGGCAAAAAAATACGCTCAGCGTGATAACTATATGCTGATAAGCCAAAGCAGGCTGCAGAAAGAATTAATAATGCATTTTTTTTAACATTACGCTTTTCATTTTTATCCAAAATCGCCATGAAAAAAAGCGTGAAGGAAGCAATTGCCATAAAAAGCCCCGCGTTTGTTTCAAAGCCAACTCTGGAAAATTGCAGATGCCATGGTGAAATTGCCAGAAAAAAAGCTGACAAAAGTGCAATTTTCTTATTTTTAACCAATATGGTTATCAGAAAGAAGAAAAATATAACGGTTAAAGTTCCTATAACTGCAGAGGGCAGTCTTGCGGCATATGAATTGAGGCCGAATATAGCAACCGCAGGCACATTTAGGTACATATAAAGGGGTGGCTTGTAATCGTCAAAAGATCTATTTGTTAAGGGTAGAAATTTTCCGTACTCGTCGCGGCCAGTTTTTAAAATTGAATAAGCGTTGTAAGCATTGCTGGTTTCATCCCAATTAAGACTTAAAGGAATTTGCCCCAACTTATAAAACCTGAGAACAAGAGCAAGAACTAAAATAAGCCAGATTATTTTCCTATTCATGAAACTACTTCATAAAGCCTCATAAAGCTATTGCCTGTTCCTTTTTGATATTTAGCTACAAACTTTAAACGAGAGTTTGTTATGTCTTGTTGTGTGAAGTTAAAAATAAAATAAGTTTTATTATTTTTGGCAAAATCCGTGATTTGACCTGGCAATTCATTTGAGTTTACCGGCCAATATCCAATCACATGTACTCTTGGATTCCCATAAAAATAAATATTTAAAGAATAAGGAAAAAGGCCAAATGTTCCTTCGGTTCCTATATAAACATCTTTATTTTGAGATTCTTGCTTTATGATATTAACAACCTCTTGCACTCCGTAACCTGCCGGCCAATCGTTAAGGTATTGAGATTTATCGTTTTCAGGGATATGAGCCTCAGGCGGATTTGTTATTAATCTGTATGAGGTAAATACTGGAAACAGCAGAATAAAAGCAAAAATAATTATTAATTGTTTTTTAAATTTTGGATATTTACTGAAAGTGATTCCAATGAAATAAGCGATAAGTACAATGATATATGGAAAATAGAATAGAACAAATCTTGCATATAATATTTTGTTAAAAATAACTTCCGCTATAAATGGCACAAATATTACTATTGATAAGTAGATTACACTTCGTTCCCTTTTACGAAAGCCGTAGAAAAGACTTGTTAAGAAAACAATAAACAAAAGTGGACTAACGTAGGTGATAATCCATCCAGTAATCGCCTTAAAATTTGATAACAAGTGTTCAGTTGGACGCTGTAGTACTTCAGTAAATGTTCTTATAAAAGAGATGTTTTTAATAGCAATAATATAAAATAGTGGAGATAGTCTTAAAGCATTGTAAATTATTTGTGTAAGAATAAAAGTAATAATAAGTAGCCCGGTCCATTTTATTAATCTTCTTGTAATATTCTTCTTCTCAAAATTAAATAAGATAATTGAAAATGGCAGTAAATAAAGAAAGAAATTGCCCGATGATTTTGTGATCATTGCTAGGCCAATTGAAAATCCATTTATTATTGCCAAGTCAAGCTTCAATTCCCTAATCAACCTCACTGAAATTAACACTGCATAGATTCCTAACATTGTAAGCAGAGAATCAAAAACGGCCAACCGATCATACAGTAGCGTAAAAGGCAAAATGACGTAAAGGACAGTCGCAATTTTGGCGACTTTTTCGTTAAATAACTCTTTTGTTAGTAAATATAAACCGATCAAAGATCCAAAGCCTGAAAATACTGAAACTAGTCTTGTCGCAACTAAAGGGTCGTGAATAAATTTTTGTAGAATTGCTGCTATCCAAATAAAAAGAGGCTGTTTCCCATCCTCTAAAGATATAAAACGGTTTGCCGGATCATTTAGAGCGACCTGAGCCCAATAAGAATATATCGCTTCATCTGTGAAAATGGGGATTATCTTTAAATTTACTAGTCTAGTTGAAAAGTACAAAATTACTACTGCTGGATAGAAAAGTTTTGAAATACTATTATTCATTAATTTGTTTTCCCAACATCAAATACCGGAGTGCCTTTTAGGTCTTTTACTGTGCTGATTTTTTCTGTACCTTGGGGAAGATTGCCGGCACCAACAACAAAAAGGGATCTTTTTGGCTGGCCTTGCTGAGTGTTAACATTCCCGAAATGGTATTTATCAAAACTCTTAACATGGATAAAATAAAATTGATCAATTTCAACGTCAGAATCAGCCCAGAATTTTTTGGGATCATAATGGTTATACAATAAAAAGTAAATATATGGTCTCCCCAACCCCTCTGTCACAAAAATATTGTCTACTTTATCATATTGAGATTGTACCTCACTAACCACCTGTTTATAACCATATTGCCACTCGCCTGAGTATTCCGGGGGGTAGTGTACATAATACGTGTGTAGATAATAAATAAGAGTAACAGTTAATAATAAAGTTGGAATAGCCATAAAAATTTTTTTAAATTTAACTAAATTATATAAGGAGTATAAGCCAAAGGCAGATATAAACTGAAACGTGGGTAGTATGTGTATCATTCTTAAGGCATGAGGGGTTTCCCGGGCTGTTGCTGGGCCCAGCGGCGAAATTAGCAGCCAGCCGACAATTAAAAAGCGGTATTGTTGTTTTTTTTTAAAGAGAAAATATAGGCCTGAAAGTATTAAGATTAAATCAAAATAATACAATTCTCCTATTTCCTGAATCGACAGTCTGGGGTTTGCGTCACCCTTACTAAACAGGAAAGATGGATTAAAAGCGTCGAGGTAATGATGCAAGTAATCGAGTGTGAAATAAACTCTTCTATTGTGGACTAAGTTTGCCCACCAGGAGAAATTATCAAGCTGCCGATCTTTTATTGAATCTTGAATGGGCTTTTGATCATTAAAAATTGTGACTTCGTTAAATCTAAGTTTTCCTTCAATTGTTTTTGTAGAAAATATAAAAAGCGGCCAAAACAAAAAGGCTGACACCAATAATGTCGGAATCACAAATTTTAAATTGGCAAAAAGCTGTTTTCTAAATTGCAATGCCAAAATAATAAGAATTAACGGGACAAACAACCGCTGGCCGGTAAAAGTATAAATGGCTATCAAAAAGGACAGTGCGGATAAAAAAATGTAAGTTGGATCATCTTTTGCAAATTTAACGAATAAATAAATTCCCAGAACCGAAAAAAACAATGCCAAGTTTGCCTCAAAAGCTACCCTTGACATTTGCAGGTGCCAAGGAGATATAGCTAAAAAAAATGCTGACAAAAGAGCAATTATCTCTTTCCTGAATATTTTTTTGGCCAAAAAATATGTAATAAGAATTGTAAAGGTGCCGAAAAATGCCGATGGAAATCTGATCGCAAAATCATTGAGACTAAAAACGGCAATTGAGGGAACGGTAAAGTAAATGTAACCTGGAGGTTTGTAATCGCCGAATGCTGCAAAATTAGTAATGGGTAAAAATTTTCCATGTTCGTCACTCGCTGTTTTTAAAATAGAGTAAGCATTATAGCCAAGCGATGCTTCATCCCAATAAAGAGAAGGTGGTACTTTTTCCAGACTATAAAACCGCAGGACAGACGTTAGCAGAATTATTAAAATAAGGATATATTTTCCCATCTTTAATTTTTGAGAGCAAAAAGTATTACGCCTATACTCGTAAGCCCTTTATAAGTATAAATCACTACGGTCTCTGGTATTTTAAAAATAGGCAAAATGGGAATAAGCAGAAACATCAATGTATAAAACATATTGCCTTTTTTAGCCAGAAGAAAGCTTAAATAAAGAAAGGAGACTAATCCAATTAAGCTTAAGTTCTTACTCAAAAAACTAAGATCTAAAACACTAAAATAGCACTTGGCAGTTTCTGATGCGTATATTCCCGCCTTATTATGCAGAAATCTTGTGATAAGTACCGGTTGATTTCTACCATCAATTGTCTGCTGAGCAAAAATTTGTACTTCTATTGCCTGGTTTATCGTAGTTAAATTGCACTGCGGCAAGATGAATGGCTTAGCAGCAATAATAAAAATAGCTGTTAAAATTAATAATTTTTTCATTCTTCTTCAGAAATTCTAAAAGCAACATCACCGTTTTGATAATAGATTTCCTTTAATATTTTTGGAGGGTGTCCTTGCCACTCGGGTGTAACAACAAGCGCTTTCCCGTCTCTTGTTTTACCCCATGATTCATTGAAAAATTCGAACTTGTCAAAACGGGTTTTATCTTGAGATTGCGGCTGATATCCAGCAGGATCATAGACTGAGTAAAATAAAACGGCTATGTACGGCCATCCGTAATAACTGGAAATCGCAATTGTTGAGTACTGACCTTTTACTGAATTTACATATTCCACCATCTGCTTGTATCCGTAGGACCAATCAATTTCTTTAAGCTTCGGATAATGAACGTAATAAAGGTGAAAATAAGAAACTAAATTGTAAAGCCCTATTAAAAAAATAGCTAAAAAAGATAATTTTTTATAGTAGTTATCTTTCCAGGTTGAAAGCCTGTGAAGACCGTATGCGGCAATAATCGAAAATACTGGAACAAGCTGCAACGAGCGAAGAGCATGTGGCGTTGGCACAGCCAGTGCGGCGGGTATTGGCGCCAGCACAAACCACGACAGAAGCAACTTCTCTCCTCTGGACTTGCTCTTTGTTAAAAGATCTTTTAACCCCAAAATAATTAAAGGCAAAAGAAATACGTACAGCTCACCTATACCCTCAACAGCATGTCTGCCAATTGAATCTCCAGAAACAAAAAGGAAATTCAAAGAATAATGTTTTAAGTATCCGGAAATAAATTGTTCAATTTTGTTATTTGATTGAAAAATGCCTACGGATTGCCCTCTTATTAAGGTGGTACGAAAATTAAGAACCGCTGGTAACAAAAAGAGAGACAGAATAAAAAAGCACATAGCAGCTTTTTTAAAACCAAACTTTTTAAACTCTGTGCGATACCAAATAACTAAGTTAATTAAAAAAACAGGAATCCAGATTTTGGCCCCCTGATAGCTATTAAAGGCTAACCCAAAGGCAATTGCCGATGCAGTAAGCCATATGATTCTATTTTTGGTGTTCAAAAATAAATACAAGCCCAGTAGAGTAAAGAAGAGCATGATATTTGCTTCATGGTCATAACGGGAGAAATGAATAGACCATGGTAAAACTGCCAAGAAAAAAGCACTTGCTAATGCTATCTTTTTGCTATCAAAAAATTTTTTAACTATTGCGTATACCAGAAGAGTGGAAATTGTACCCAAAAAAGCCGAAGGGAAACGGACACTAATTTCGTTTAGGCCAAAAACTGCAATTGAAGGAACTAAAGTATAAACTGAAAGAGCAGGATTATAATCGCCAAAAGATTTAAACACTAGGGGTAAAAAATTTCCATACTCATCACGCCCAGTTTTTAAGATACTGTAAGCATTGTAACCGTTTGACAGTTCATCCAAAAAAAGTCCTGGAGGGTTAGCCGAGTTGTGATAAAACCTTAAAATTGCAGCAAGGAGGGTTATTGTTATGAGTAGTTTAGTTTTCATTTCCGTCTACAATATAAATTGCAGGTTCACCATTCAAATAAAATATTTGTTTCAACGTTTTAACATTTGATGGGAACTCCTCCGGTGAGCCGACAAGTAAGGTTTTCTCTTGTTTGCCCATGTTTTGAAAATCTATCGGTTTAAAGTAGAATTTGTCAAAATGATTACGCGTTTCCAAAAAACCGCCAGAAACTGTACCGCCTCCCTTTTGATACCTAGCCGGATCATATTTTAAATAATAAAGCCAGAATTCATGCGGCTGTTCAAGTTTGGTAGATATGATTACTTTGTCATAATTATCTTTAACGCTATCTGTAAATAAAGCCGCTTCACGTCTCCCATAGAGCCAGGCTTTTGAAAACTCATAAGGCATATGAATGTAATATTGATGCAAGTAAAAAGTAAAATTTGATATTAACAGCAAAAACACGGATATGGAAAAAATAATTTTAGGGTGACGCTTCAAAAAATAATATATGCCGATTGTTGTAAATATTTGAAAAGTCGGTAAATAAATTTCTGACCTAAGAGCATGCGGTACCCCCCATGTCACGGCAGCCGCTACAGGAGCAAGAAGAAACCAGGCAAAAACAATTATTCTAGATTTTTTTTCGAATTTTTTATTGACCAAATAATAAATTCCCAGAATTAAAAATGGTAAATCCCATAAATAAAGAAGGCCAATTAGGGGTGCATGATGCCTGTCCATATCTGCATCAAAAAACAGAAAATCAGGATTTAAGTGAGAGAGGTAGTTTGAGGTTAGTATGGGAATGTAAATAAATCGCCTATTATGCAAAATTTTTCCAATTAAAGCTTGCCCCTGATTTTGATCCTGCAATATTTGCTCAGACGATTTATAAAGCGGGGAAACATCTCCAAAAATAGACGTTCCTTTGTACCTGAGCTGACCTGAGATAGAAGTAACTATAGGGATCAGAAAAATTGAGAATATCAGAGCAATTATTGCCGGAATTAAAATGAATTTTAACTTGGAAATTAATTTTCGTCTAAATAAAAAGATGAGAACTAGTGAAAAAAGGGGGATAAAAACTCTTGCATTATGATAAACATAAAGATTTATCCCGAAAGATAATGCAGCAAGCGACATCCATAAGGTAATTTTCTTCCCTAAAGCAAGTATCCCTTTCAAAAATGCCCAGGTGCCTATAACTGAGAAAAAAATGGCACTGTTTGTTTCAAAAGCTACGCGGGAAAATTGAAGATGCCAAGGAGAAATTGCAAGAAAGAAAGCTGAAAATAATGCAATTTTTTTATTTTGAAATAGTTCCTTTACCATTAAATAAGTAAATAGAATAGTTAAAGTCCCTAAAAATGCAGAAGGGAATCTTACGCTAAAATCTTTGACGCCAAAAATGGCAATGGACGGTACTACTAAATACGTATATACGGGTGGCTTATAATCATCAAAAGACCTGAAGTATAAAGGTAATTTGTATCCGTATTCGTCTCTTCCTGTTTTTAAAATCGAATAGGCATTATAACCATGCGCAGTTTCGTCCCAATCAAGGCTCGGCGGATTTTGCCCAAGCTGGTAAAATCTTAAAATAAAAGCAAGGACAAGAATCGAAAAAATTAATAGAACTTTGGGAAAGTTGCTAAATGGCTGGTTATTCCAAAATTTCACTTCATGACGATTCTAGCACAGAAAATGGGGTAAATTAATCTTCAAAAATCATGCGTTTATAAACCTTGCGGGTGAGTTCAACGTCTTTCTTGCAATATTCGTAAATTGCCTCGTATTTTCCCTTAAGATAATAATCGTAGACCTGTGAGCCGTCGATTCCACCGTCTTTTGATGAAGGTAGGCCCAAAATAATTGCTAAATGGTGCAATCTAATTGTCGATTGATAGACCCACCTATTCCATTGTTTATCGGTATCAAAAATGTTTTCTGTTTCGAAATTTTTAATAGGCAGAAGCTGGGATGGGGTGCATCTGTGGATTATGGATCTTTTGTAAAGGAAAGGGATATCAAAATTAATTATGTTGTGCCCAATGAATTTGTTGGCATTTGCAGCAACTTTCCACCACTTATCTAAGATTTCTCCTTCCTCTCCTTTTATTATTTGGGCAGGTTGATCATCAATCGCGTATCCAACGCAAAAGATGCGGCCGAAATTTCCGGAAAGTGCACTTGCACGAAAAAGAGCCTCCTCATCTTCGGCAATTTCTCTATTTTTAAATTTACTTCTTTCAGATTCGATTGCCTCTTCGCGCAAATCATCGGATGCCGGAATAGTTTCTAGATCAAAAAATAACTTCATGACAAATCATTGCAACTTTTATTGATTTTAAGTGTTTATGAAGAAGAGTGTCAATTTGAGCTTCAGTATATCACGAATTCTTTGCCCTCTTGATTTGACAAAAACAATCTGCGTATACTTTGCGTGCATGTCAAAGAATCTAGCATTGATTTTAGGGGCACTCGTAATCGTAGCAGTTCTGGCAGTTCTGGCAGTTTTGGCCTACACTCAACTTTCAAAGTCTTCAAAATCTCAACAGATGGCGCCGGCAGCAGTAGAAAATACTCAAAACCAACAATCAACTCGTGGGTCGATTAAGAGTCTTTTGGGTCTAGGCAAAAATGTCACTTGCGACATAACTTTCCCGGACGGCAATGGTAATGGCACAATTTTTGTTGTAGACAAAAAGATGCATGGAGATTTTACAACGACAGCAGGCGACAAGACTATAGAAAGCCATATGATTTCGGATGGCGACTACGCTTACTTCTGGTCGGGCATACAAGGAACAAAAATGAAAATTGATCAGACGGCTAAAGCGACCCCAATTCCTGCTGCTAGCGCACAGCAGCAAGGCGCGGATTTAAATAAAGACGTAGATTACAAATGTTCTTCTTGGTCGCCAGATAATTCAAAGTTTATGCCTCCTGCTGATGTTAAGTTTATTGATTTAACTCAAGGGATGACGCAAACTACACCTCAAACCGGTGGTACAAATCCTCAATCTTCATATTGCAATCAAATAACAGATCCTGCTGCTAAAGCCGCGTGTATGAATGCCGGCAGTGGATATTAGACTCCTAGTTTAAGACCATCTAAAAAAATTCACAGCGGAAATAGTTTCTAGATTGAGATTAACTCAGTCGGCTTTTTTCATCCCTCGGGTGCCAGCTCTCAAATCCGATCCTTATGGGTCCTCTAACTCTTTTCAGCTTTAATTCAGGAGGACAAGCTCAAATTCTACAAAAATTTCCTTTCGACGACTTTTAGTAAATTGCCTTTATATCTTTTGTAATTTTTCATTAGCATTTTATACAGTTTGTGCTGACCATAAGGTAAAATTTCCCAGCTGAAATCCTCTAAGTTTTTCTGTCGCAGTAGTTTAAAAATAAGAAAATCTTTTTTGCCTTTTGAAAAATTGATCGCATCCTCTAAAACGTCGAACATTTTTGAGTGAATTTGCTGGATGTTTTTATTCACCCAGACTACTTTAATTGTTCCCTTTTCAAATACCTTTTTCATAATTTTAGCTATACTTTGGGTAAATGACGTGCCCTTGGGGTTTGCCTAGGAATCTGCCGTTTTCAAAAACTGTTTTGCCACGAAGAACTACCTTTACAACTTTTCCTCTACCTTTTAAGCCGATAAAAGGCGTCCAGCCGCTCTTAGTGAATAAGTTTTTAGCTGCAATTTTGTATTTTTTTGACGTGTCAACAACAACGTACGTTTTTGGCTGATTTTGAAGATGGAAAATTTTGCGAGGATTTCCTGCTAGCATTTGAACGAGCCGTTCTTGGGTTATTAGGCCCTTGGCAACGGCAGTGAGCATTAGTGGTAGGGTAGTTTCAAGGCCTGGAACCCCGAATTTTGGATAGGTTTGGTCGTGTTTTTCCGATAATGTGTGCGGTGCGTGATCTGTTGAGATCATGTCAATTTTGTCCAAGTTCTCCCAAAGTTTTTGCTGACCGCTTTTATCTAAAAGCGGTGGTTTCATTATGCCTAGTGGTCCAAGTCTTTTAACGTCGTTTGTCGTTAAAAAAAGATGGTGTGGACAGACCTCCGAAGTTATCTCAAGTCCTTCTTTTTTAGCTTTCTGTATTGAGTATAATTGGTCGGCAGTGATATGACAAATATGGATTTTCTTTTTGAATTTTTTAGCCAGGGTAATCGCGTCTTTTACTAATTCGCCTTGAGCATGAACCATGATTGGTAGTTTACTTTGCCAACTTTTAAAGATCATTTCCCTTTCTTTCTGATTTGTTACTAAAAGCGGTCCTGTTGTTTGGTCCATATAAATTTTTAGCCCGAAAACTTTTTCATAAACTTTTGACAAATATTTTGTTGAAGTAATTGTCGCGCCAAAGTTAAAACCTAGATCGCAGTAGATTCGACCTTTTGCTCTTTTGATTTTGTCGTAAAGAGTTGCGATTGTTATAGTTGGTGGAATATTGTTGGGCATATCCAAAATTTGGGTATATCCCCCGGCAATAGCGGCGCGTGTTCCTGTTTCAAAATCTTCCTTTTGCTCTCCGCCAGGCTCTCTGAGATGAACATGAACATCGCAAAGACCTGGAAGTTTTAGTAATTTATTTGCCATCTTTGAAAACTTTTTGAATTATACATTATGTTATAATTTTTGAGTGTGAAACCGCTTAATTTAAGTATTTTTCTCCCAACATTACTTTTCTTCTTTGCTGTATTATCCGGATTAGTTATATATAGATCTGCTTCTTTTGTCCAAGACAAGCATTTTTCTCTTCTTGCTAATAGTTTTATCCATAAAGACCTGTTTTTAAATCCTTATGGTCTACCGAATGGTGATTATGTTGACTTTCACGGAAGGCAATATCTATATTTTGGTCCTATGCCATCAATAATTTTAATTCCATTTGTGTTAGTTTCGGGCAAAAATTTTCCTCAAATGACACTTTCTGTTACTTCTCTAATTTTCACCTTTATTGGAATATTTCTGCTTTCACGAAAATTTAAATTTAGCAAAATTAATAGTTTTTGGCTAGCAAATTTTTTTGTTTTTGGGACGGTATTATACTTCGTTGGGCTCGTTAATATTTCGGCTTATGTTGCTCAAGCGGTTGCGGTGCCTTTTGTTATATTTGCGTTTCTCGAGTATTTTGGAAAAAGAAGGTGGTTTTTGGTCGGAATTTTAGTAGCGGCAGCGGGCGCAACAAGAATAACCCTTTTTGGTAGTGCTTCATTTTTCATTCTAGAAATAATTAGACAAAAAAATCTAAACTGGCAAAAAAGTATTGTGTATTTTTTAATACCAATTATTTTTTGTATAAGTGTTCTTGGATATTACAATTTGCGTAGGTTCCATTCGGTTTTTGATACTGGGTACACGAGAAATATAACCACATTAAATAAAGAAGGTGACAATCATGCAATAGGATTTTTCAGCATTAGGCACCTTCCAGCAAATCTCTATGCGCTGCTTTTCATGGGTCCTGAACCCTTAAAACAACCCAATCTTTATTTCGTACTCAGATTCCCGTATCTTAAAGCAAACGGTGACGGTCTCGCAATTTGGTATACCTCCCCTTTATTTATCTATCTATTGTTTGCAAAAAGAAAACAATTCACATTAACCATAGCCGCTGCTATTATAGTTCTTTTATTACCCTCCATATTGTATTCGGGAATCGGAACTTCGCAATACGGTTATCGATATAGTCTGGACTTCATTCCACTTATTTTTGTTATTCTTATTGCTTCCTTCGAGGGTAAGTTACCTAAATTTGCGAAGGTTTTGATTGCCTATGGGATAATTTTTAACTGCTTTTATATGCTTTCTATTTGGAATTCTTATCCCTTGCTTTCTTTTTGGAAGTATTTTTAATTTATTTCTTGAAAATAGAGCTCCTTGTAATTCCGAGTGCATGGGCTAAATAACTTGTAACTGTAAAAAGTGTTAGAAGACCATATTTGGTCGATCTTACAAAATTTATTGATGATGCTTCAGGGAAATATTTGCAGGGGACTGGTATTTCGGAAATGTTAAAACCATAAGAGAGTGCGGAAATTAATATTTGCTGGTCAAAAATAAAATCATTAGAAAACTTTTTGTACGGGATGGTTTTAAGAACCTCTGCAGAGTATGCTCTAAAGCCTGTGTGGTATTCAGAAAGATTAAGACCCATTGCCAGATTTTCAAAAAGAGTCAGAGAGCGATTAGCAAAATATTTCCAAAGCGGCATGCCACCTGCCAAAACTTGTGTGCGGGTTTGAATTCTGGAACCAAGCATTATATCTACCCTACCATTGACTAGTGGTTCGCAAAGTACCCCAACTAACTTTGCATCATACTGGTAATCCGGATGAACCATAACAACTACATCGGGGTTTCTCCTAAGTGTTTGATCGTAACAGGTTTTTTGGTTGCCTCCATAGCCTTTATTTTCTTTATGTCTGTAAACGGTAATTCCAAGTTTTCTGGCTTTTTCAATTGTCTTATCGCTTGAAGCATCATCAACCAATATTACTTCTGAGATTAAATCTTTTGGCAAGTCATTATATGTCGCCTTGACAGTTTTTTCGGCATTATATGCCGGCATGACGACAATAATTTTAGGACGTTTATTCGTTTCCCAGAGTCTATTATTGTCCTTCAAATTTTTTTAACACCTCCCGATCGGAGATTTGATAGTTTATTGTTGGCTGTTCATAGTTAAAAATCATGTAAGGGATTTTAAGAACAGCCCAGAAAAGGCCTGCAAAAAAGGGCAGATCAAAATTGACGAGGGCTCTTAGTACATGATACGGGAGCCAAAGAAGATGCTGAATTACCATCTGATAATCTGAAATATTTTTCCAAACAAAAATAAACTGATTTTTATAGGATACTGTTTTTACATAAAACTCTGATTTATATTTTTTGATAATTCCTTCTTCATGGTAATGGTCAACTTGGGAATCAGGATCAAAGAAACAAAAAAATCCCGTTTTCCAAGCTCTATATGAAAGATCGATGTCCTCCCAGTAAAATGGGGCAAAGATAGGATCAAAACCTCCAAGCATCAAAAATTTTTGCCTGTCAAATATACCAGATCCACCTGATACCCAAAGGGTTGGACCGCTTTTAACTTTAGCTGCAAAATGGCTAAGAAAACCTTTTCTGAAATGCGCTGATCCCCTGCCTCTTTTAACGCTCTTATCATTTTCATGGCTGATATCACATAGTCCTACGGCAAATAGTTTGTCAGTTTTATCTTTTTCAAAATATTTTATGATGTTTTCTAAAAATTGATGCTTTATAGTAACATCAGTATTTAATAGGAGTAATAGATTTCCTCTTGCTTCGGTTGCTCCCTCGTTAACAGTTTTGGCAAAACCCTCATTTTTTTTATTTTCGATAATTCTTATATTTTTAAAATCTTCCTTTAAAAGTTTTACTGAGTCATCAGTTGATTTATCATCAACAACAATAATTTCACATCCTGGACAATTTTTAATGACGCTGGGTAAGTTTTTCGCTAGCAGATCAAGACCATTATAGTTTGGAATAATTACAGATATTTTTTTCGCCATATCGTGATTGTTATAAAAAAGCTTGCTAGTAAACCAAGTATGGATATGTAAAAACCATTATAAAATGATTGCGGGTGAAAATTAAATTCTACTGTGTGATTTCCCTGTGGGACTAGAATTGACTGAAACATAAAGTCTACTTTGTAAATATTGGTTTTCTGACCATCAATAAAAGCCTGCCAGCCGGCATAAAAGGGATTGGAGACGATAAGAGGTGCTTGATTTTGTGTAAAAACCTTCAGTGAAAAGTTTTGATCCGAGTAGTTATCAAAATTTACCATCGACTGGTTTTGTTGTTTTTCATATGAAAATTCAGTTGAGAATGCTGAATTTTTAAGATCAAAATCTGAATCTAATATTTTTTCAAGTTGTTGATCTAGGCTATCCACTTTGATAACTTCGGTAGCAAAATAAGCTCTTGGTAAAACACTTTTATTTTCATAAATTTTTGTCTCACCCTCTTCGAAAACTTTAGTCATTTTGGGGTTTGAAATTTCATCGAAGGATAAAAGATATTTAACATTTAAGAAATCAGCAACCTGTGATTGATAATTTTTGGGTGTAACAATACGGTTAAATGATCCCGGTTCTTCTACTTTTTGCGAGCCCCATGACGAAACAAGTTTGGCATAATCCTTTAAAAACAATGGGTCATAACCATTTACAGATTCAATTTTATAAACTATGTTACTGTTGGGAGGGAATATCCTTCGATCTGTCGTCATAATTCTAAATGGTTTTGTTTGTGAAGCTAAATAGCTCGTAGTTTTTGTTGGAGGAAAAATTAATGATAGCTTAGAAAATGGAGTAAATTTGTAAGCAAATCTAAATAAATCAATTAAGGTTATTAAAAATATCACTACAATTAATAAGGGCTTTGGGATCTTAATGAATTTAAAAATTATTAAGCCAAGGATTGATAGTGTTAAAACGATTGGTAAAACTAAATTTCTTAAGGCGATACTTGTTGGGTCGAGATTCTCGATTATTGGGAATAGTCTTTTTTGGGTTATAGTCACTAACAAGATAGCCAATATTATAAAAATCAATAGAATTAGCAAGATAATGTATTTTCTTTTAATTTTGTTTTTTAAAAATAAATCAAGTCCCACTGCTGAAATAACTGTTAAAGAAAACGTCATTAGATAAATTATGCGCGAGGGTTGCATTGATGATATAAAAGGCAGATTATGCGTATAAGGTAATTTTGAAAGAGGGTTAGCTAAGCATAAGATGAGCGACACAAAAGTTAAAATAATAAAGAACGATACTTTTTTTTCTCTTCCGATTAGAGCTATGCCAGCAAAAAATAATGGTAAAATACCAATATAACCTGCAAATTCAGCCCAATTCCAAATTCCCCAGTAATTATATGTAGTAGGATTGCCAAAATAGTCTGGAGCAACCAGTTGAATTAAGTGTTGGCGAGGCATGAACCAATATTGCCTTACAGGTGTGTAATCTTGGTCTGTGTTTCTGCTTGATAGACTGACAAATTCCAGAGTTGGAATGAGTTGAAACGAGGATACCGAAATCGCCAATAATAAACCGGAGGTAATAATCAGGGCAGATTTTATAGATGCTGATTTTAACAGTTTGTAAAATGTGTAAAGGAAACAGGTAGCGAAAACATAAAGTGCTGTCTGTAAATGTCCTGAGAGTATGGACTGGGATAGCGCAAAAATTAACAATAAATAAATTAGAGCAGAAGTTTTTTCAAATAGTTTATTTATACTAAACAGAATTAATGGAAGCCACATGGCTGTTGTTATAACTGTTCCCCATGTGAGCCAGGCGACAAAAAAACCGGAAAATGGTAAAACAATGCTTCCAAAAACTGCTGGAGCCGAAGATAACTTTAGGCTTTTGAGAAAAAGATACATAAAAAGGCTTGTTAAAAGTGCCGGCAAAATTATTTGGATACCCCAAGCAAACTTAAACGGCAAAATAAAAAATAAGATATTTGTTATCTGAAACGGCGACGCTTGTGAATTGGCAAGGAGAGGTTGACCTGAAAAATTGTACGGATTCCAAAAAGGTAGCTTAGCATTTTTAAAGTTTTCTATTATTAAATTTCTCCACGGATATGTTTGGAGCATTGGATCTGTAATTAAAGGATTTTTGATAGGGAATTTATAAGCGGTGTAGCCCGAAAAAGATTCATCTCTAAACGGGTGATAGAGTCCAAGCAAGGTGTCGGCGGGAATTGGGATTTTTCCGGCAAGTAAACTCAGTATAAAAAATAATAAGGTTAAAAAGACCGGAATGAAGATCTTAAGCCTTTGACTAGAAAATAATTTTTTCATATTCGCGTATGAATTTTTCGATGGTGAATCTTTTACTATTTTTGACTGCATTTTGCGCGAGCTCATTCATTTTATGCTTATTGTTAATTAGACTTAAAGTTGCTTCAAAAAGTTGGGTTTTTGAGCTCCAGAGCAAGCCGTTTTTGTTGTGAGTAATTGTTTCTTTTTGGCCGCCCTTGTTAATAACAACCGGGACTAAACCCGCTGCCGAGGCTTCGATCGTGGCAATGCCGAAATGCTCCATGCGTTCAGGATGCATTGCTTCATCTTCGCCAAAACCGGTTGCGTGCCAGTAGATTGACGATTTTGCATAAAGATTTCTGAGTTTTTCTATGGGAGCATTTTCGATTATTTTAATAGCAAAACCTTTTGACGTTTTCCTCAATCGTCTAATGTATTTCTGGTCTTCTTTTTTTGCCTGTCCCACTAGAATCAATTTCCAATTTGGGGCTTTTTTATAAATTTCTTTAAAAACTTCTATTAAAATTTCTTGTTTTTTGGGATGAAGCTGATGAATGCTAAACCGCCCGACAGAAAGGATTATTTTTTCCTTGGGGCCTGCTGATATTGATGAAACATCCACGGGCGGATAAATTACTTTTGAGTCAATCTCAAAACTTCTATCGATAAATTTTTTGGTAAAAATAGAATTTACAATAATCCAATTGTATCTTTTCAATTTTATTTTTGTAATTAGTGAAGGTTTCGAAAATTTAAAAGGTACTTGGAAATGCAAAATATTTTTAGAGGCAAACGTAATAGGTACACTACCATCTGATAGCACAAACATAAAATTATAGCCAAGTGTGCTAAAAATTTTTTGAAAGAATGGTAACTTGAATATATTCTGGACGAAATTTGTTTTTATTAAATCGATTTTTAAAAATCTAGAAAGGGGTGCCTTAATTGTTGGATCATCCCAAAAAATATCTACTACGTGATTCTTGGAATATTCTGAGGCAAGAGTTAACATATACCTCTCTCCTCCCCCATATGTATCAAGATATGGGCTGTGAAAACCAATTTTCATCTTATTCACCGCTTAGCGGTAAGCTGTTTTTCGTTTTCGAATTTTCTATTGGTATCGTTTTGCATCTCCCAAAGGTAAGTAAATACTATTATTTTATGAAGCGCCTGAAATATTGCTTCTATAAGTCCTACCACCCCATCTAAAAATCCCGCCTTAACGAGGTACCTGAAGGTAAACTCTGAGATTGATGATTTGACAACTTTTAGAATTGTTGCCTTGGGGTTATTAGATTTGTAGTAGAGATCCGCTTCAACTTTTGCCCATTTGATAGTTTTCTCGAGCATTAGATTAAGATTTCGAGCGGTTATATGTATTAGCGGCTCTTTTAAGTAACCAGCATTACCTTTAAATTTTGGGCTCTCGTGGATTTGGCCACTCCATTCTATAAAATCTTCTTTTTTAAAAAGTCTTGGGGCATAATCGGGCCACCATCCCCCATGACTAATGTGCTTTCCCAGAACGTAATTTTCCCTAGGGACGTAAAATGCCGAATACTCATCTTCTTTAATTGATTTTAAAATTTCTTTGATGAGGTTTGGTGTCAGTCTTTCATCGCTATCTAAATAAAGCAGCCATTTACCTTTGGCCTGACGAGCTAACAAATTACGATTTTTGTCAAATGCCTCATCGCGGGTTTTTAAAAAATTTTTTGTAATCTTTCTTGCTATTTTTTCAGTTTTATCCGTTGAGTTTTGGTCTAGAACAATAATCTCGTCGGCAAAATTGAGTCCTTTTAAGCAGTCTTCTATAATTTCCTCTTCATTTTTAGTTAAAATCAGTGCGGAAATTTGCATATCAAAAATATGTGCCCTTTCCAAATCTTGCCGTAATAAAATCCAGAAAAGCTCTTCTTTTAACAGGGTTCTTAAGTTGCGTTAACGCTTGTTTGAAAACTGCCAATTTTGTTCTAAGTCTGGCAAATTTAAATGCAAAAAGCAATCTGTTGCGGGTTATAAAGTAATCTTGCAGATTTGATCCTGATCCTTGGGCACTTTGGGCATTTTTGTGCCAAATAATTGCTTTTGGTGAGTAAATAATTTTGAAGCCTGCTTTTTTTGCCCTTATACAAAAATCTAAATCTTCCAGATACAAAAAATATTTTTCGTCAAATAAGCCAATTTTTCCAAAAACTTCTCTTTTCACAAGCATACAAGCACCTGTGGCAAAATCAATTTCGCGCCCATTCTCAAACTGACTATTGTCTACCTCATCAACACCAATATGTTTACCAATAATATTTTCCCAATCGATTGTGCCCCCTGCATACCAGATGACTTTACCAGGATCTGTGCTTCGATAGCGATTTTTATGAAATTCAAATCCAGCACTAAAGTAAATTTTTGGGGAAATTATGTCAGCTGATTTTAAATCGCCCACCAAGTTGATAATTAAGTTTTGATCAACAGTCGTATCGTTATTTAAAATCAATACTGAATCAGCATTTCTTTTTAGAGCATACCGGATACCAGCGTTGTTACCCCCGGAATATCCTAAGTTTGCAGGGTTTTCTATTAAGTGAATGTCTTTTAATTTGGAAAGAGCCTTACAAGAATTGTCCAATGAATTATTATCTACTACTATAATTTCCATGCCATAATTATTTTTGTTAAGGCTTCTTATAGATTTAAGACAATCCAGGGTATGATCAAGACCTTTGTAATTAAGGATTACGATAGCTGTCTTCATTGATCTAATTTACTTTTTCAATAATTTGTACAAAGTGATACCGTTTTGGATGTACCACTTATTGATTATCTCAAAAGGCCGAAAGCTGGCAATTTCCCACACTGAGTATTGATAAATTTGTTCAGGGTCGTCTCTTGAGATTAGATAAATACTACTAGACTGAGGGTACTGTTCAACGCCAAGGGGTCGTTTGCCATAGACTTCTACCAAATAGCGGTACGGCATTGCTCTGGTATCACCGTCTAAAGTTGCAGCAATGTTGAATTTACTTGTAGAGCTTGTGTCATCTGCGATAATTTGCGATGCTTTTTTTATACCGGTTAAGTTCCAGCCTTTGGGCATAGTATAGCCCTCTTTTCTGGTTAATCCTAATTTTGATACATTAGGTGCTAAATAAAGCAAGATGAATATTACTAAAATTGCTTTTGCGTAGATGTTCATTTTATATTTTTGGTAAGCACTAAAAGAAATGACGCCTGCTAAAATTGCAAAATTCGGATAGACAGTTGAAAAGTAATGAGTAGGTTGCCCTTCAGAATATAACGATGCAAAAACAATATTTAAAAGTAGGGGCAGGAATAAAAAAAGAAGCGCTGCATTATTATTTTTTTTAATTGTAAATTGAATACTAACCAGGATGAGTATTAGCGTTATAAATACTAATATAATATTTGAAAACAATAGGGTTATGTAAAGATTTTTTATAGAGCTTAAAAAGCTGCCTATAAATATATCTTTACCTGAAATTGCCTGGCTGTATTTAAACTGTTTAATGATTTGATTAGTGATAAAAAATTGATGTCTTAGCTCAAATAAAATTTGCGGCGAAACTGTTACTAAAAATGAAGCAATTGCATAGAATGTATCTTTAAATCTTTTAGTTAGAATGAGTATCAATAAGCTAACTATTAACAATGACGAGGCTAGATAATGTAGTTGAAATATTATTCCTAAGCAAACTCCTGCAACAATTGGCCAGACAATCAACTTAGAACTTTTGACAATTATCATCAACATTGAGTAGATAGTCAGACTTGAAAAAAAGGGAATTAGGTGGGGGTTTGACGGAGCACGTGATTGGTCAATTAAAAAAGAGTTGAAAGAATAAATGATGCTGGCAATAATACCTATTTCCTTATTAAAAAATTTGACGCATATTTGATAGATAACGAAAA
>OBEQ011473664.1_pt1 | contig 23577 bp, 21 predicted proteins | sample 1670901 | NCBI WGS metagenome assembly OBEQ01 (sample SAMEA104232315, study PRJEB22302) | groundwater metagenome | biome: forest; feature: aquifer; material: groundwater | place: USA | collected 2011-08-07 | depth 5.4 m
TGTTCCTTGGGACCGCCTTCCCCACGAACTCCCATGGCTTGATGGGGCCAAACTTACTTTTCGCTTCCAATGATCAAAGGGAACCGCCTAACATGTTATATTCTATGTCGGTAATCAGTTACGCGAAAATCGGTGTTGAGTACATTATAGCAGAGAATGGAGTGGTATTTTAACTCATCGTTTTCAAATTTCCGGCGGTCATAATCAGGCATCGAAGCCTCAACCCTGCTTGTATTTATCCGGAATATCATGCTGTTTTGTGTTTAATATCCAGGTCTTAGACTTTTCCATTTCACTTTTCATCTTTCACTATTCACTGTTTTCTCTTGACAGTGAACAATCGTTCACCTATAATGGAATCATGATGAAGGATCTCAGAGAAGAGAAGCTGCGGTCGAGGGTTAGGGGCATATCGAATTTTTATCATCAGAAGGGCAGGATGCCGAGTTTCTCCGAGATAGGAGAGATGGCGGGGCTCAGATCGAAGAACGCGGTCTTTAAGTTCGTCAATAAGCTTGAGCATCTTAAGGTACTCGGAAGGGACGCGAAAGGCAGGCTTATCCCCGGGTCGATAGCGACCCCGGTAAAGATGCTCGGTACTGTGGAAGCGGGGTTCCCGAGTCCTGCTGAGGAGGAACTGATAGACACCCTTTCCCTTGACGCCCTTCTAATACAGAACAGGGAGGCCACGTTCCTTTTAAAGGTTTCCGGCGATTCGATGTCCGGGGCAGGCATACTCCCGGGCGACATGGTGCTCGTCGACAAAGGCCAGACGCCAAAGAGCGGGGACATCGTTATTGCAGAGGTCGATGGGGCATGGACGATGAAATACCTCAGAAAAAGGGGCGAGAGTGTGACCCTTCTGCCGGCCAATCCCAAATATCAACCAATCAAGCCTAAGAATGAACTTAAGATTGCGGGAGTGGTGACTGCCGTGGTGAGGAAATATAGGTGACGGGAACAAATAAATCACGTAATAGTTCAGCTTTTCGCTGACAGCTAATTGCTGATGGTTGAACGCTTACCAAATCACGAGGAGGAATTAAAATGGTTGACGGATTCATGCTGAAATTTCTTGGAGAACTTTTTTACCTGATCGTCGCACTTTGTGCGCTTTATGGTACATGGGGCTTTTTCCGCAGATACAGGAAGATAAACTCGACAGTTATCAAGACCCATATCACTGCATATGAGATCCAGAAGATGGTCGAGAGCCGCTCGCGATGATGCACATAAGGAAGAGCACCTTGTGAATATTTCTGAATTCTGATATTCTAAATTCAGAATTCAGAATATCAGGAGGTCTCCAATGGAGAACGTGAAAACAGTTATAGCAGAGATAAAGTCCCGCGGTCAGTTGACGATTCCTAAAAAGATACGGGAATCGAGTCATCTTGAGGAAGGGCAGGTAGTCTCTATCATCCCGGTGGGTGACTCCGTTATTATCACGCCGAAAAGGCTTGAGCTCGCTGAGGCGCGAAGACAGATCAGAAGGATCATGAAGGCATCGGGACTTTCGGAAAAGGAACTGTTAGAGGGGCTCAAAGAGGAAAGGGAATCGCTTTACAGGGAAACCTATGGCAAAAAAAGGCGTTAAGGTCTTTCTCGATTCTAACGTCATCATATCGGGCCTTTTCTCCGATAAGGGTGCCCCCCGCGTCATCCTCGATATTTTGTGTCTTGGGCTCCCCGTGCTCACAGGGGTGACAGGAGAATATAATCTCATTGAAATTGAACGGAACCTGACAAAAAAAATGCCCGATGTTCTTCCCATATATAAGAAATATCTCCCCTTGCTTAGCCTTGAGGTCATTCCATTGCCTTCCTCAGGAGAAATTAATAAGTTGTCAGGGACCACTTCCGATAAGGACATCCCTGTCCTCGCTTCGGCTATCAAGGGCCATGTCGACTTTCTCGTAACAGGGGACAAGAAAGACTTTATCAAACTGAAAGGGAAATGCCCATTCAGAGTTTTAACCCCTGCGGAATTTCTTGATGTTATTCTCCCGGAGGTCATTAAGACGTTGGAGATAGAGAGGGGGTAAGGATAGCGGAGGAAGTACGGGTACCGGACTATTCATGATAATATATGAGCGCAAATACCGGATCGGGCAACGATATAGAAATCCTTAAAAAGGAGGCTACAAAATGGGCACATTCTATGTAGGGGCATTGGTCGAAAATCATACGCACAGGGCAAAGTCTGCCCGGATACCGAAGCTCCTTGTCGATACGGGTAGTGAGTGCACTTGGCTGCCTGAGACCACTCTTGAAAAGATCGGAGTGACGAGGGAAAAAAAGGACGTATCGTTTGTATTGGCCAATGGCAATGTTGTGACACGGAGTGTCGGATTTGCCATTATCCGAGTCGATAAGCACTTTACGATTGATGAGGTGGTATTTGCCGAAAAGGGAGACTTGATTCTTCTCGGCGCACGGACTCTGGAAGGATTGAACCTTATCGTGAATACAACAAAAAAGAAGCTGGTTGCAGCCGGGCCGATCCCGGCGGCGTGACATGAAAAAGTATTCGCAAAAAGAAATTGAAGAGCTTGTTGCCTGCCCAAAACGGATTATAGCTCCACCTCGCAAAGATATGAAACCTGAGAGGGGAAGCCTGAGGAACGACATGGAGTTGGAATCCATGGATGGCAGCGTAGGGTTTTCAGTTTTCATGAGGATCAATGAACGGTTCCCTGAGAATTTTTCTATAGGCCTCAATGTTATCCCGAAAGATGAGCCGGGGAGTTTTTGTGTACTACGGTATAACGGACCTCATGGCGAGCATGTCAATAGCGGCTTCGAAGAGGAACATCCGCATTATGGCCATCACATCCATACGGCAAACGCAGAACTTATGGAGGCAGGAACGCTCCCGGAAAAATACGCAGAGATAACCGAGACCTATGCCTCCTACGAAGAGGCATTGTTCCATTTCCTTAAAATGACTAATATACAGGATGCTGATGAACACCTTAATCTCAGACAACGTTCGCTTTTTGATAAAGGTAATGCACAATGAACTATTTAGACCTTCTTAAAGCTCAGTTCAACAACAGGGTTGATTTTCGGGAAAAACGGCCCGGGGTCTTGCAACTTATTCTCCCTCTGTACCACGAAGACGGGGATATGATCGATATTTTCATAGAATCCAGAAACGGCAATAACATTGTCCGCGTCAGCGATTGCGGGATGACGCTAATGCGGCTTTCTTATTCCTTTGGTCTGGATACCCCTAACAAAGAACGTATCTTTTCCAAGATTCTTTCAGAGAACCAGGTGAACGAAGAAAACGGCAATCTCTATATTGATACAAAACCGGAGTCATTATATCCGGCCATTCTTCAGTTCGCCCAGACGGTGGCGAAAGTATCCAATATGCGGCTTTATAAACGCGAGGTTGTACAGAGCCTTTTCTACGAAATTCTCGAAGAGATAATTGAGGAAAGGCTGAAGCAATATAACCCACGGCCGCATATTTTTCCATTGCCGGAGAGGGATGACCTGGAAGTGGATTACCAGTTCGACATCAAACCGTATCCGATTTATCTTTTCGGGGTGAAGGATTCCGCCAAGGCCCGTCTTGCCACGATCTGCTGCCTTGAGTTTCAGAGAGCTAAATTGAAATTCAAGGGATTTGTCGTTCATGAGGACTTCGACGGCCTGAGCAAAAAAGATCGAAACAGAATTACTAGTGCCACGGACAAGCAGTTCATCTCGCTGGATGATTTCAGGGACAATGCCCAGCAGGTCTTTGAAAGAGAGGCGGCGTAATGCCTGAACTCAATTTCAAAGGAAAAGAATTTGTCTATAATCACCACCTGACTGTGCCGTATCGCCCGCTCATCGTCCATTCGGAAAAATCCATTGGCGACAATTCCGAAAACCTTATTATTCACGGCGACAACCTCCATGCACTGAAGGCGCTTCTGCCGCGCTATGCGGGAAAGGTGGACTGCATCTTTATCGACCCGCCATACAACACCGGCAATGAAAACTGGTCCTACAACGATAATGTAAACAATCCCATTATGCGGGAATGGCTTTCGAGTAATCCGATAAACAAAGAGGACATGCTCCGCCATGACAAGTGGGCGTGTATGATGTACCCACGTCTGAAGTTGCTTCATGAATTGCTCTCCGAGCGGGGGAGCCTCTGGATGACATTGGACGACAATGAAATTCACCATGCGCGAATGCTGCTGGATGATATTTTCGGCAGCGAGAACTTTGTTACCACTGTGATATGGCAAAAGAATTTTTCTCCAAAGAATACAGCCAGACATTTTTCAGAAGACCATGATTATGTGCTTGTTTACGCGAAAGATGCGGCAAGCTGGTCTCCAGAATTGCTACCGCGTACAGAGGAAATGGAAGCGCGTTATTTAAACCCTGATAATGATCTGCGTGGTGTATGGGCGTCCGATAACTTGTTAGCCAGAAACTATTACAGCAAGGGTGAGTATGAAGTTGTTAGCCCATCTGGAAAAACATATAGTAATCCAAAAGGCACATACTGGCGTGTTTCCAAAGAGAATTTCGACAGGCTGTGTAAAGAAAATAGAATCTGGTGGGGTGAAAATGGAGGCAATATGCCACGCCTTAAACGTTTCATAACAGACGTTAAACAGGGCCGCGTTCCCCAGACACTTTGGTTCTATGATGAAGTTGGCCATACACAGGACGCTAAGAAAGAATTGCTCTCTATTCTGAATTTTGAAACATCTGAAGACGTGTTTATAACGCCAAAGCCTTCCAAGTTAGTCGAGCGGATATTGCATCTCGCCACTGATCAGGATTCCCTAGTTCTCGATTCCTTTGCCGGATCCGGCACCACGGCCCACGCAGTCCTCGCCCTAAACGCAAAGGACGGCGGCAACCGTCGTTTCATTCTTGCTGAATGCGAAGATTACGCCGATACATTGACGGCTGAACGGGTGCGGCGGGTGATCAATGGCTATGAATATCAGGGAACGCAGAGAGAAGAACTGCTGCGTGAGAAAATGAACTTCAGTACCCTCAAACATTCGCAAAAGCTCTTGCGTCAGATTGAAGCTATTGAGGAGATCAAAAAAGACCGCTTCGACAAAATCACTAAAACCATCAAAAACGACGAACTGCTTGTGGTCGGAGAAAAGAAGATTACAGAAAGAGTTGACGGGCTGGGAGGTGGATTCACGTATTACACCCTCGGTGATCCGCTGGACTTGGACAAACTCCTGACCGGCGAGAACCTTCCCGATTATGCGAACCTTGGAGCGTGGCTGTTCCACACTGCAACCGGTGAGCCGTTAAATCAGGCTGATGTGCGGTCGGGTCAGTGGTATCTTGGACAGAGCCGCAATTATCATGTTTGGCTGATTTACAAGCCTGACCTTGATTTTCTGAAATCCCGCGACGCAGCGCTGACACTCTCTTTGGCTGAAAAGATCGCCGAGACGCATAAAGATAAGAAACACCTTGTCTTCGCACCAGCACGGTTTGTTGCCAATAAATTTCTCCGGCCTCTCGGCGTTGAGCATGCTCCTCTGCCGTTTGCCTTATATCGGTTCGAGAAAGGTTAACGCTCAATGGAACTTAAGGACTTTCAGCAAGGTGTGCTGGATAAACTTGACCACTACCTTGATGAATTGGTTGAGCAATACGGTAACTACGTCAAAGTTGCGAACCTGAAAAAGGAAAATCCTGATATTGATATTCCGCTACCCGATTTTACCGAAAAGGTATGGACAAAACTGCGCGGGACAAAGTCACTCCCTGCTGTTCGATCCAAGATTCCCTTTAGTCCGCGAAAAGACGGCGTTGGACGGCCAGTTCCGGCTGTATCCCTGAAAATCCCTACCGGCGGCGGCAAGACGCTCCTTGCGGCAAACTCTGTGTCCCGCATCATGGGGAAATGGGTTCGCAGAAACAGCGGGTTTGTTCTTTGGATTGTTCCCAACGAGGCTATTTACACACAAACGAAAAAGGCGTTGATGAACCGCGAACACCCCTATCGCCAGCAACTGGATAAAGCTGCGGCCGGACGGGTGAAAATTCTGGAGAAAAACGATGCACTGAACAAAAGAGATGTGGAGTCGCACCTGTGTATAATGCTCCTCATGCTGCAATCCGCCAACCGGGAGACTCAGGAGACTCTGCGTATATTCCGTGACCGGGGTAATGTTCATGGCTTCTTCCCGTCTGAGGACGATTTTATGGCCCATCACGCAGTGCTGAACGAGGTCCCAAATCTGGATGTATACGGCAGTGTGGAGAGTCTCGGCGCAGTCGTGAAGGATTCTTTGGGAAATGTACTTCGATTCATAAGGCCGGTAGTAGTACTGGACGAGGGTCACAGGGGATATTCGAAGTTGGCATTGCAGACGCTATACGGCTTTAATCCCTGTTTTGTTCTGGAGCTTTCCGCTACGCCCAAGGATCGACCTAAAGATATGCCGCCGATGTTCAGCAATTGGCTGGTTGATGTGCGCGGCAAGGAGCTTGATAAAGAAGGTATGATCAAGCTGCCTATCAATGTGACGGTGCGCGGCGGCGATGATTGGCGCGACTGCCTGCGTGAAAGTTACGAGTGGTTGAATAGCCTGCAGGCAGAGGCAGAAAGACTTAAGTCCGACGCGGACAGGTACATTCGTCCGATCTGTCTCGTTCAGGTGGAGCGGACAGGCAAAGATCAGCGTGATTCTGGATTTATCCATGCTGATCAAGTGAGGGAATATCTTCTTACGCTGGGAGTAAGCGAGCAGGCGATTGCCATCAAGACCTCTGAAAAAAATGAGCTAAAAGACCCGGAAAATATTGACCTCCTGAGCCCCACCTGTCAGGTCCGTTTCATTATCACAAAGCAGGCGCTTCAGGAGGGATGGGACTGCCCCTTTGCCTATGTACTTTGCTCCCTCGCTCCAGCCGCAAACAAGAGCGCCATGACACAGTTGGTAGGACGAATTCTCAGGCAGCCCGACACCGTGAGAACAAATGTTGCTGCATTGGACGAGTGCTACGTTATCTGTCATCACGCCACTACAAAGGAGATTATAAACACAATTAAAACCGGCCTGGAGCAGGACGGCATGGCCGATCTGTCTGACCAAATCCGAGAACAGAACTGGGACGATGGCGTTAAGCCACCCGAGTCACGCAAACTGCCCCGTCGAGATGCCTTTAAGGAAACAAAGATTTTCCTACCTGAAATCAAATGGATTGATGGCACAGCAGTGCGTCCACTTGATTATGAGCAGGATATTCTGTTCCGGTTGCCTTGGGAAAAGATCAGGCCGGATGACGGTTTCATTGAGCGGTTGAAGAATGCAACAAAAACACCTGATACCCGAATGGTAAAGGTTGATTTAAAAGATGAACCTACTGAAAAGGAATTTATCGAAACGGCGGATGTCAGTATCAGGCCGATCAATGAGACCTTCGATCCGGTTTATGCTGTGCGCTCCGTCTCGGACATCATTCCTAATCCCTGGGTGGCACGGGAGGTAGTCGCAGAGGTAGTGAAACTTCTGGCCTCTCAAGGGATGGATAATGATGCTTTGGGAGTACGGGGAGCGCATATCATAGAGGAACTGCGGAAGTTTCTTTTGGATGAGCGTGACAAGCTGGCGGAAATCCTCTTCAAGTCGGAAGTGGAGGAAGGACGAATACAGTTCCGGTTGCGGACTGATGGACGCAATTGGAAGATGCCCGAATTCATCGAGACCGACCGAGTTTCTGAGAGTCGCCAAATGTATCGGCCAGACGGCAAGGTTGCAGAGAAAAGTCTTTTTTCTCCAGTCTATCAAGACGACTTTAATGCCTACGAAGAAAAGGTGGCGTGTTATCTCGATGGTCAACAGGCAATTACCTGGTGGCACCGGAACATTGCTAAGCGCCATTACTCACTACAGGGGTGGCGGAAGCAAAAAGTCTATCCTGACTTCATCTTTGCCATGACCTCTGATGGTGTCAAGCAACGCCTTATGATAGTCGAGACAAAAGGCGATCACCTGAAAAACGAGGATTCCGACTACAAACAGAAACTCCTTAATCTATGCACGAGTATATTCAGTTGGGAGGATGTTACTGCTGTTGGAGAATTGGAGTTGGTCTACAATCCGGATACTACTGTGAAGTGCGATTTGGTCTATCAGGAGCACTGGAAAACTGATTTGACTGGGATCATTTGTCGGCATTCTGATCTTTAAAGGCATGAATTGAGATTAAAAAAGGGTGTGATAAATCACGCCCCTACGAACGAATATACACGCATGAAACATGACCATGACAAACACCACCGCCGTTCAATCCGCCTGCAAGGATACGATTATTCACAGGCGGGGGCGTATTTCATCACCATCTGCACACAGAACAGGGAATGCTGCACACAGAACAGGGAATGCATGTTTGGGAATATCGTTGATGGGGAAATGCGGTTGAATGACATAGGTATAATGGTGCGAAATGTATGGCATAAAATACCGGAACATTTCCCACATGCGGACATTGACGAATTTATTGTGATGCCGAATCATGTACATGGAATTATTGTGGTTTATCCTAATGGTAGGGGCATGGCATGCCATGCCCCTACACACAGACAATTTGCCAAACCGATTGCAGGATCTTTATCAACCATTGTCGGTTCTTTGAAATCTGCGATCACACGGCGATTCAACCAAATCCGCAATACCATGGGGCACCCTGTCTGGCAACGCAATTATTACGAACACATTATTCGCAGTGAAGAAGAGATGAATCTCATCCGCAAATACATTGTCGAAAACTCCACGAAATGGGCCGAAGATGAAGACAACCCTGAAAACATTATCTGCCGTAGGGGCATGGCATGCCATGCCCCTACAAATGTGACATGACCAACCAACCATTAACAATACGTTCCTGGCCGCAGGCGATCATCCATCTGGACGCCGATGCATTTTTTGCGTCCTGCGAGCAGGCGGTGCATCCGGAACTCAGGGGGAAGCCTGTGATAACCGGCAAGGAACGCGGGATAGTCGCCGCCGCAAGTTATGAGGCAAAGGCTATAATAGGTAAGGGAACATGCAAAACCTTTCACTTGGCGCTGACATAGCTGGCGGGTAGCTGAGTATGAAGCTGCGTTGATACGGTAAAATAAAGAAAACACTGAAAGCCTGGAGGTGTTATATGAGATATAAAGTAAATCTCAAGAAAACAGAGGAAGGTTATTCTGTTTGGGTGCCCGGATTGCCTGGTTGCTGGTCTCAAGGGAAAACAGAGGAAGAAGCCTTGGAAAACATTAAAGATGCCATACAGTCATATTTAGAGACTGTTGAGGCTATAAGCAAAGGTAAAGAGTCCCGTTATGTAGAAGTAACCCATGCCTAAGTTGCCGGGGATAATCGGCATGCACTATAACATTTATGTAAATTTACCAATTCAGGAGCGCTGCAATTAATCCATGAAAATTCTAGAATATAACGACCTTGACACATCAAGGGTCCGTCGCCAATACGAAAAAGTCATTGGCTTTCTCGAAAAGGACGACTTTCACTCTGCCGAGGTCAAGAAATTAGCTGACTATGACCTCTACAGGGCAAAGCTCGACGACAGCAACCGCCTGCTTTTCAGGATAGTGACTTACGGAGAGACACGTTATGCCCTGGCCCTTGAGGTTGTGCTCAATCATGCCTATGATAAATCCAAGTTCCTGAGGGGCGTCAGGATAGATGAGTCAAAGATACCGGTCTTTGAGAAAACGGGTCTCGAAAAGGAAAAGCTGCCGTCTCTTGTATATGTCAATCCTGCCGGCAGGCGCTTTCATCTTCTCGACAAGGTGATCTCCTTTGACCCGGAGCAGCAGGATATTTTTCAGGTTCCGGCGCCACTTATCATTATCGGTCCTGCCGGAAGCGGAAAAACCGCGCTCACCCTTGAAAAGATGAAGAGGGCGCATGGCCAGGTCCTTTATGTAACGCTGTCCAGGTACCTCGCGGACAATTCACGGAATATTTATTATTCCCACCACTATAAAAACGATGATCAGGAGATTTCTTTCCTGTCCTTCAGGGAATTCCTCGAAACGCTGCGTGTGCCTGAAGGCAAAGAAATCTCATACAAGGTCTTTTCCGGGTGGCTGCTGCGCTTTCCGAGACAGCAGCGCGTTTCAGATGCCCACCGCTTATATGAGGAGTTCCGAGGGGTTATAACCGGTTCCATTATTGATAAACCGTGGCTGAACCAAGAGGACTATATGGACTTGGGGGTCCGGCAGTCCATATATCTCGATAATGAGCGTGAACTGGTCTACACCTTGTTTGGAAAATACCTTGCCTTTCTCAAAGACAACGGATACTATGACCCGAATATTCTTGCTCATGATTATCTCAGTCATGTCCGTCCGGTATACGATTTCATTGTCGTCGATGAGGTGCAGGATATCACCAACATTCAGCTACAGCTTATTCTCAGGAGTCTGAGGAAGACCGGCGATTTCATTTTGTGCGGGGATTCCAACCAGATCGTCCATCCGAACTTCTTCTCCTGGAGCAATATCAAATCAATGCTCTACAGTGACGAAACAATGGAAGCCCGAAAACTGACCCGGATTCTGCAGTCCAATTTCCGCAATTATACGGCGGTGACAGACCTTGCGAATAAACTTCTCAGGATCAGACAGAAACGCTTCGGCTCCATCGACCGGGAGAGCAACTATCTTATGAATAGCCAGGCAGAACAGCCCGGTGAGATTGTTTTTGTGAAAGATACAGACAGGGCAAAGAAGGAGCTGAATCAAAAGATCAGGCGCTCCACAAAATTTGCCGTACTGGTCATGCGTGATGAGGACAAGGCTGCGGTGAGACAATTTTTTGATTCGCCCCTGCTGTTCAGCATTCAGGAGGCAAAGGGGCTTGAATACGAAAACGTAGTCCTGGTGAACTTCATATCGAACGAGCGGGCCAGTTTTCAGGAGATAATCAGCGGGGTCAGTCCTGAAGACCTTGAGTCTGATCTCGGGTATATGAGGGCACGAGACAAAAAGGACAAATCTCATGAGGTATATAAATTCTTCATCAATTCCCTCTATGTTGCCGTCACCCGCGCAGTACAAAAGCTTTATTTGATCGAAAGCGACACCGATCACCCGCTAATCAGCATGTTGGGGGTGCAAAATGCCAAGGAAACGGCTGCGTTAGACGTAGACGTAGCACAATCGAGTATCGAAGAATGGCGGGCCGAGGCACACAGGCTTGAAATTCAGGGCAGGCAGGAACAGGCCGACGAGATCAGACGGGATATACTCAAAACACGGAATGTGCCGTGGGAGGTCTGCACTCCCGAGAGAATGATAATATTGCTGGCGCGTGCATGCGACGAAAAAGAGGTTTCACAAAAACCGAGAAAGTCGTTGTTCGACTATGGCCTTTTCTATAATGACCGTCTTTTGATGGATACGCTCGCCATACATGGTTTTGAGAAGGCCAAAAGGTTTTCGTATCTTCAGTATAGCCACCGCTTTTTCAAGTTCGAAGTGTTTGACCAGCAGAGGGAGCAATTCGTAGGGAGCTGCCTTCAGAGGTATAGCACCAAATTTTTCAAGGACATCCTCAGTGAGTGCGAGCAGTACGGCATTGATCATCGCACTGTATTCAACAAGACACCGTTGATGCTTGCGGCCCTTGCCGGAAATATTGCGCTTATTAAAAAACTTCTGACCTCCGGAGCGGATACTGATTTGACCGATAATTACGGCCTTACCGCATGGCAGGGCGCGCTCCAAAGGGCGGCACATGATAAGAAGTTCGCCTCTGAGTTATTCGCCGGAGTTCATGAGCTGCTTGGACCTTCGAGTGTGAGCTTAAAAGTAGATGACCGCCTGATAAAGCTCGACTCCATGCAGGGGGAATTTCTGCTTTTCCATCTTTTCCTGACCGAGCTGCGCAACCGGATGAACCTGAAATATATTACGCTTGCTGCTCCCGGACTGGCCAAAATAGCGGAAGCGCTGCCGGACAGCGTTGTGCCGGACTATCGGAAAAAACGCGCATATATGTCTGCTCTTCTTTCGAAGAATGAAGCAGGCAGCGCTAACCCATACTGCAAGAAACTTTTCAAGCGTAAACGGACCGGAAACTATATTCTGAATCCGAAAATCTCAATCCGGCAGAAAGAAGAATGGATCGACATATATATTTATGCAAACATCGCGCTTTTTTCTGATCCGGCTTCAGAGAGCGGACAACATATTATTAACGTTGCCAAATTTCTGTTGTCTGACGATGATCCCGCCGAACATTTCTAATGACCACTCAACCCCTAACCACACGTTCCTGGCCTAGAGCGATCATCCATCTGGACGCCGATGCTTTTTTTGCGTCCTGCGAGCAGGCGGTACATCCGGAGCTCAGGGGAAGGCCGGTGATAACCGGTAAGGAACGGGGAATCGTCGCAGCAGCAAGTTATGAGGCGAAGGCACTGGGGATAACAAGGGGCGTGAGCCTTTATGATGTGAAGAAGATCTGCCCTGACGCCGTGATCGTTCCATCTGACTACGAGACGTACAGCCTCTTTTCCGTCCGGATGTTCGAGATACTCAGGCGCTTCTCGCCGGACGTGGAAGAGTATTCAATAGACGAGGCGTTTGTAGACCTTACCGGTCTGAGGAGGAGCTTCCACGGCCCTTATGGCCTTATCGCAAAGAAGATGCAGGATACGATCGATATAGAGCTTGGGATCACAGTTTCCGTAGGGGTGAGTCTTTCTAAGGTCCTTGCAAAGATAGGATCGAAACATAATAAGCCGCATGGACTTACAATAATCCCAGGAAGAGACATACATATGTATCTCGAAAAACTTCCGGTCGGGAAGGTCTGGGGGATCGGGCCGAACACAGCAGCCTTTCTGGGGAAGTTCGGGATAAAGACCGCCCTCCAGTTTGCAAGGAAGGACGAACAGTTCATACAAAAACATCTCTCTAAACCCTATCAGGAGATTTGGCACGAGCTTAATGGAAGGTCCGTGTATCCGGTCGCCACCGAATCGAAGAGCAGTTATCAGTCTATAAGCAAGACAAAAACCTTTACCCCTCCTTCAGAAGATGAGACCTTCGTCTTTGCCCAGCTTTCAAAGAACCTTGAAAACGCATGTATCAAAGCGCGGCGATACAAGCTCTCGGCAACAAGGCTCATCCTCTTCTTAAGGACACAGGAGTTCAGGGACACGGGGGTAGAGATAAAGCTGAACCGGGCTACCGCATATCCTATCGACCTCTTCGGACCGTTGCGGGAAGGCTTTGATCATATCTTCCGGCCCGGCAATCGTTACCGCCAGACCGGGGTTGTACTTGGAGGACTGACGCCGGAGACAACGGTCCAGTATACCCTCTTTGACGACACCGAAAGGATAGAGAAGTTCTCAAGGATCTACAGCGCTGTTGATAAGGTGTCCGAAAAATTCGGGAAATACGCCGTCCACCACGCCGCGAGCCTGCCGACGAAACTCCAGACGCAACACGAAGGAGAAAGGGGAGATGCACCGCAGAGGACGGCAGAACTCTTCAAGGGTGAAAATAAAAGGCAGAGACTCGGCCTGCCGGTGCTTAATGTGAAGGTGTGAGGGAATGGTTAGAATCAGCGCGGGCCTACTCATGTATCGGAAGCACAATGGGGAATTACAGGTATTCCTCGTTCATCCCGGCGGTCCGTTATGGGCGAAGAAAGATCTCGGGGCGTGGTCGATTCCAAAGGGAGAGATTGATCCCGGGGAAGACCCTCTCTCTGCTGCGCAGCGGGAGTTCGAGGAAGAGACGGGCGTGAAAATCTCCGGCCGATTTATTCCGCTCTCATCCGTGAAGCTCAAAAGCGGGAAAGTCGTGCAGGCATGGGCTATTGAGGGCAACTGCGACCCTGAAGTAATCAAAAGCAATACCTTTTCGATGAAATGGCCGCCGAGGTCCGGCAGGAAGCAGGAGTTCCCCGAGATAGACCGCGCAGCATGGTTTGAGATGGCGGAGGCGAAGGAGAAGATAAATAAAGGACAGGTACCGCTGATTGAAGAACTCGAACGACTTTTTGCCAAGTAACTTTTTCTCCCGCCTGAGAAAAAGGTGCCGACAATACTCGATTATACAGCCAGCTTGAGTCTATAACCTACTCCCGGTTCGTTTATCAAAAATTTTGGGCGGGCGGGTTCTGATTCGAGCTTACGCCTGAGCTGCGACATATAGACGTGCAAATATTGCTGCTGTTCCGCATACACCGGCCCCCAGACTTCCTTCAGGAGTTGGGTATGGGTCACAACCTTTCCGGCATGTTTAACTAATACCGCCAGCAAACGATATTCGATGGGGGTAAGATGGATCTCTTTATCTTTCAGAAAGACCTGTCTCGATGAAAGGTCGACCCTCAGGTCATCCACGATAAATACAGGGTCTCTTTGTCCCGCATGCTGCATTACCTTGTGACGAAGAGCTACTCGTATCCGCGCAAGCAACTCGTCTGCGCCGAAGGGCTTGGTCAAATAATCGTCTGCTCCTGCGTCCAGTGCCTTCACCTTATCCAGTTCCTGTTCTCTTGCAGAAATGACTATAATCGGCACTTCGCTCCATTCACGGATCTTTCTTGTAATCTCTATGCCGTCCATATCGGGCAGACCAAGGTCCAGGAGCAGCACGTCGGGGCTCCTAGTAGTGGCCTGTATAAGACCTTCCTGCCCGGAAGCGGCCTCGATGAGCCGATATCCATGGCTTTGGAGCGTGACACGAAGAAAACGCCGCATCTGTGGCTCATCTTCTATCAGCAGGATCAATTCTTTGTCCTGTGTCATAACCTTCTCATTCTCCAAGCGGCGGCGCCGGCATAGGCGGCTGCTCGCTCAGCGGAAGAGAGAAGCGGAATATTGCACCGCCGCCCTGCCTGTTCTCCGCCCAAATGCGTCCCCCGTGCGCTGTGACAATAGCGCGGCAGATCGTAAGGCCGAGCCCGATCCCGGCGCCGGTTGCAGAGCTGCGCACGAACTTGTCGAAGATCCTTTCCTCTTCCCCCGGGGGTATCCCAGGTCCTCTGTCTGCAATCTCAAAGATGACCTCTCCGTCTCGCACCGATGCGGAGAGTTCTATGGGCGTCTCCGGGGGTGTATATTTTATGGCATTATCGAGAAGGTTCATTAAGACCTGCTCGATCAGAAGGGGATCGAAAGAGACCATCGGCAGGTCCTCGGGCAATGAGGTCTTCACAGGCCTGTCTTTGAGCCTTTCAGAGAGACGGTTCAGCACCGCACCCACAATCTCTTCGACCGGCTGCCATTCCTTTTTCACCTTTATCGCCCCGGCCTCCAGACGCGTCATATCGAGAACGTTCCGGATGATATGGTTCAGATGCTCCGCCTCTTCGTAAATGGTCATCAGCAACTCATGACGCTCTGAGGTCTCAAACGCTACATCTTTCTGCAAGAGCGTCGAAGCTGCCCCCGTGATGGCAGCCAGAGGCGTGCGCAGGTCGTGAGAAACCGAGCTCAGGAGCGTGTTCCTCAATGTCTCGGTCTCGGCCTGAAGAAGGGCCTGTTGTGCCTCCTGGGAGAGCATGGCACGGTCGATTGCCATGGCGATCTGGTTTGCAAAACTCTCCAAAACATGGACCTGCTCCTGGTCGAAGAAGCCGTCCCCATGGGCCGGCATGATCCCAATGACTCCCACTGTCCTGGATGCGGCGACTAAAGGCAGATAAAGGGCCCTGGCGCCTGAAAGGGTATCCGTCCCCAGACCGGCCCTTTGCCTGTGCGTAAAGGTCCATTGGGCCACACTCAGTTCTTTTTGATCGAGGGCAAAGGTGACCGGGCCTGTGACCGGAATTCTTAATGTTTCCCGTTCATCCGGCACAAGAACGACAACATGGCTTGAGAACACCTCGCTGATATGCTTCATAGCAATGGCGCTCAGCTTATCTATCCCCCGCTCATGAACGAGTTTGCGGCTAAGGCTGTAAAGCGCCGCGGTCCTCTTTTCGCGCTGCCTGGCAGCGTTTGCCTGCTCCCGTATTTTAAGCGTGAGCCTGCTTATAAGAAATGCGACAGTGAACATAACGATAAAGGTGATGAGATAACTGGGAGAGTTGACGTTCAAAGAGAAACGCGGGGGGACGAAGAAGAAGTCGAAGGCCACAACACTGAGCAGCGTTGCAAAACAGGAAGGGATCTTTCCCGCCCGGGTCGCTATGAAGACAGCGCCGAGGAGATAAACCATGGCAAGATCGGAAAGTGAGACATACGGGAACATCAGTTCGGCGATGCCGCTGCAGACACCTACTGTTGCGATGCTCAAGAGCCAGCCGTCTTCCTGACGCTTGCGCATCTTCCCTTTTGGGACCGGCCGCGGCGGCGCCTCCCCGGAGTCTCCGGTTATGACATATACGTCGATGTCCCCGCTCCCGCGTACCACCTCATCGAGCATTGAACCGAATACCTTATCTTTCCACCTGGGATGCGTCGGCTTTCCGACGATGATCTTGCTGACATTGCGGTCACGGGAATAGCTCAGGATCTCCTCGCTTGCCTTATCCCCGGATAGCGTAACGGTTTCCGCCCCAAGGCTTTCCGCAAGCCGCATATGCTCTGCAAGCTGCCTGAGGTCGCTTTCAGAGGGCTTTACCTTGTGCGGGGCCTCAACATAGACGGCGATCCACTCGGCATGCAGGCCTGCGGCCATGCGTTTCGCGGCCCGTATCAGCCGGATCGAACGCGGATTCGGGCCGATACAGACGAGGATACGTTCGGCAACCGGCCATACCTCTTTGACACCTTTCACCTCCCTGTAGCTTTGCATCTGCTCGTCCACGCGCTCTGCGGTGCGGCGAAGCGCCAATTCCCTCAGAGCAAGGAGATTCCCTTTCCTGAAGAAGTTTTGCCTTGCCTGGGCCGCAAGCTCGGGGACATATACCTTGCCCTCCTTAAGCCGCTGCAGCAAATCGTCCGGAGGGAGATCGACAAGCTCGATTTCATCAGCTCTGTCGAGGAGAAAATCGGGGACGGTTTCGCGCACGTTAATGCCGGTAATCTGTGTGACCACGTCGTTGAGGCTTTCGAGGTGCTGCACATTCATCGTGGTGTATACATTGATGCCTGCGCCAAGCAGTTCATATACGTCCTGCCACCTCTTCTTATGGCGCGAGCCCGGGGCATTTGTATGGGCAAGTTCATCGACAAGGATTATCGCGGGCTTTCGCTTAAGTGCGGCATCCAAGTCGAATTCGGTCAAGACTGTCCCGCGATACTCGACGGGACGGCGGGGTATAATTTCAAGTCCCGCAAGGAGGGCTTCTGTTTCTTTGCGTTTATGGGTCTCCACAAGCCCCACAACCACATCGACGCCCTCTGCCCGCTTCCGCTGAGCGGCCTCAAGCATTGCGTACGTCTTACCTACACCCGGGGCGGCACCGAAAAAGATTTTGAGCTGCCCCTCGCGGTCCCGCTCGGTCTCCTGGCGTATGCGATTCAGGATCAGATCAGGATCAGGCCTGCGTTCTTCCATCGTCAATTATGCCACATATTCGTGAAAAGAGTCTTAGTTTTAAGTCCCGACGCGCGCGGCTATGACGACGGCACCCCGTAAAGCTTGCTAAGCTCAAGATTGACCTCAAGCACGTTGACGACCTTCTCACCCACGAGTCCTCCAAACGGCGCCGAGGCGTTCTTCTGCAATATCTGCTCGATATCGTTTCGGACTACCGACGGGTCGCGTTTCAGGTTAGCGGCCCATTTGGAGGCGACCCGTTCAAGTTGAAACTCGGCGTTCTGCAAGGTGATATGAGGATCAAGCCCGGAACCTGAAGCGGTGACCATATCTCCGGGGACCTCCGCAAGGTCGGCATCGGGATGGTCTTCTCTCCACATAGCAAAAAAGGTCGTCTGAACGTCAGCACCTTCCTTTACCGGTTCTATAGTCGTCTGGTCCTTACCGTCCGCCCCTTTGTGCGTCACAGCCGAAGGGAATTGCCCAGGATACTCCGTCGAGAAGTTCTTAAAGAACACGACAGCTAGGTCAGCAGCCTTGGGCTGCGGTGTACCAGGATTGTCCTTGATGAACTGGGCTACTACAGTCGGGTGAGCCTTCGCCCAATTGTCCACATACGTGCCATGTGTCGGGTCACCATTGACCCAAGCCTGAGCAAGAGAGTTGTGCTGGTCAGCCCATTGGGCGACGATGCGGGGGTTGCCCTGGAAGATGTCCTTTTGGAACCACTGCTCCACATCCGGCGCTGCAAGTTGTCCTGCTTTTGGACCGCTCTTGTATTTCACGACGGGACCCAGCGAACGGGCCACCCGATCGCGCAGGGCGTAGTTGGAGGGGGCCAGGGACGACGAGGCCGAGGCCGATGCATCGTAAGATGGCGAAGAAGGCCTGGGCTGAAAGTACTCGTCCTTGGTAAATGGCTGTGCAATGAGCCGCGATCCCACGATAGCGCCGTCGGGACCTTTCACCATGCTTCCGTTGGCCTGAAATGGAAAGACAGCCTGTCCCACCGCCAATAAGGCAAGCGGATAAATTATGCAGCAGATGACCACCGCAAGTGCCAGGAGCAAGATGCTTTTTGAAATGTATTTTGACATATTCATTTCCTCCTTAATTGCTTAAACCAGACGCATGGCAACCATAGCCATGTCGATCAGCTTGATGCCGATGAAGGGCACGATAACGCCTCCCAGTCCCCATATCAGCAGGTTCCTCCTCAACAGGGCCTCGGCGCCGAGCGCCCGGTAAGCGACGCCCTTAAGCGCGATCGGGATAAGCGCCGGGATGATGAGCGCATTGAAAATGACGGCCGACAAAATGGCCGAGGTGGGTGAATGCAGATGCATGATATCCATCTCACCCAGCCACGGCAGCGTGCCCGCAAACAGCGCCGGGATAATAGCAAAGAACTTTGCCACGTCATTTGCGATCGAGAAGGTCGTAAGAGAGCCACGCGTCATAAGCAACTGTTTCCCGACTTCCACGACTTCAATTAACTTGGTAGGGTCGCTGTCCAGATCAACCATGTTGGCCGCTTCCTTGGCCGCCTGAGTGCCGGCATTCATGGCTAAAGCAACGTCTGCCTGGGCAAGCGCCGGGGCATCGTTTGTGCCGTCGCCCATCATAGCCACCAGTTTCCCTCCCGCCTGTTCCTTCCGGATGTAGGCGAGCTTGGTCTCCGGAGTTGCCTCGGCCAGAAAGTCATCGACCCCCGCTTTTGCCGCAATCGTCGCGGCTGTGAGAGGATTGTCGCCGGTGATCATGACAGTCCTCAGCCCCATCTTCCGCAGCCGTTCGAACCGTTCGTGCATATGAGGTTTCAGGATGTCCTCGAGAACGACTACGCCTGCTACATGAGTGCCCTCTGCGACGACTAGCGGCGTAGCTCCCTTCCTGGCGGCGTTATCAACCAACGTCCTGAGTTCATCCGGTATGCTGCCCTGATTGGCAGCAACAAATTTAGTAATAGCGTCCGGTGCGCCTTTTCGTATCCGCCGTCCGCCCGGAAGATCGACACCGCTCATGCGTGTCTGGGCGGTAAAAGGGACGAACTTCGCATCGTCCGGCACTGCATTCAGCGCGCCGGCGGATTGTTTTGCGAAGAGTCTCACGATGCTTTTTCCTTCGGGCGTCTCATCCGAGGCGGACGCCAGTGCGGCCAGCCTGCCAAGGTCGGTTTCGGAATACTTCCCCACAGGGAGGAACTTGGTAGCGTGACGGTCTCCGATTGTTATTGTGCCTGTCTTATCCAGCAGCACAGTATCTATATCCCCGGCCAGTTCCACAGCCTTACCGCTCTTTGCGATGATGTTGGCCTGCAGGGCGCGGTCCATGCCGGCGATCCCGATGGCTGCAAGCAAAGCGCCGATAGTTGTGGGAATGAGGCATACAATAAGCGCAATGAGGGTCGGGACGTCCGTGCCGAGACTCTTCAAGGGCTCCTGGATGCCAAGGAATCCCATCATGTATTGCTCGGCGTTCCAGGCCATTGCCCATAGCGGCACTACAACAATCAGGAAGACCAGCGTCAGGGCCGAAAGGACCAGCGTAAGAGCGATCTCGTTGGGAGTTCGCTGACGGATTGCGCCCTCAACCAGAGCTATCATCCGGTCGAGGAACGTGTCGCCTGCAGCGCTGGTGATCCGGACAACGATCCTGTCGGAGAGTACAGCAGTGCCCCCTGTTACCCCGGACCTGTCGCCGCCCGCTTCACGAATGACCGGGGCTGATTCGCCCGTAATTGCAGCCTCATTGATAGAAGCGACGCCTTCGATGATCTCTCCATCGCTGGGGATCATTTGCCCCGCCTCTACGACGACCTTGTCACCGGGCTTCAAGGTAGCCGAGGAAACCTCCTCGACGGCTCCTGAAGCATTAAGACGATAAGCCACCGTGTCGTGACGGGCCCGCCTGAGCGAATCAGCCTGCGCTTTACCGCGTGCCTCGGCAAGGGCGGTTGCGAAGTTCGCAAACAGCACGGTTATGAAAAGCCATGCGTCGAGGGCGATAAAATAGCCTATCGGCACTTGGCTCGTAGCGCCACCCCATGCCCTCTGCAGAATAAATAACAACGTCAAAAACGCGCCGACCTCGACCACAAACATCACAGGATTGTCCCACTGGATATCAGGCCGCAGCATAATGAACGCCTGCTTCAGCGCCGTTATCGCTGTCCCTTTCTCTAAGAGGCGGCGCGATTTGACGCGTTTCGGAGGCTTCGGCAGTCCTGTAGGCTGGCTCAATTCCGGAATTTCTTCCGTGACATCCGATACATTATCCATGTCTTACTCCTTTATTCTTTTCGAATTCTTTCTTGATAAGTTCAAAAGTTTTCATAGCGCAATAATTCTTTCTCAGCCGCCGAAAGGGATCGGTCCAAAGTGTTCGGCAACCGGTCCAAGCGCCGCGACCGGGAGGAAGAGCAATGCGCCGATGATGAGGATCGTGCCGAGCAAGAGAAGGGCGAAGGTGGGGCTGTCATCCCGCAGTGTCCCTAATCCAAAGGGGCTCGACTTCTTCGCTCCCAAAGAGGCTGCCATAGCGATCGGCGCGACAATCGGAAGAAAGCGGCTGAAGACAATCACCAGACCGGTCGCAATATCCCATGCGACAGCTGTCGGCGCAGGATTCGGGTTATTAAAGAAACCGTAAGTCACGCCTAATCCGTCGAAGGCGGAGCCGTTATTTGCGGAGGCGGAGGAGAACTGGTAGAGCATTTGTGAAAAACCATGCGCCCCGGGATTGCTCACTGCCTTGAGTCCCCAGTCTGTTGCCGCGAAGAGACCGGTTGGCATCAGGATCATCATCGGATGGACCAACAGCGCGATAGTGGCAAGCTTCATCTCGCGAGCGCCAATCTTCTTGCCCAGATACTCCGGCGTCCGGCCAACCATCTGGCCGGCCAAAAATATCCCAATGATGACATAAAGCAACATGTTGATCATCCCCACTCCTTTGCCGCCGAAGATGCAGTTCAGCCACATCCCAACCATTGGAGATAAGGCGGCAATCGGGTTAAGGCTATCGGCTTCTGCGTTCACCGCGCCGCATGTCACGTCTGTTGTAATTGCTGCGTATGTGGCCCCTGCCGAGGTTCCGAAGCGCATCTCTTTGCCTTCGAGATTTCCCAGGTGTTGCTCCACAGGCAAGCCGGGGACAGCCGGTAGGGACACTACCTGTTTACCACCGGGCGCTTTCGCGCTGGGAATTTCATACGTTCGCGCCACCGGATGAGCGGTCAATCCCGGGTTCGGTTTTAGCGTGTCAAAGTAGACCGACCAGACGATTGTTGCCGCCATTAATGCCAGCATCACCGAAAAAATAACTATGCCATGTCGTAATCGGCCGAGCATTCGGCCGTACATAAGGACAAGCGCGAACGGAAAGATCATCATCGACAAAGTGTTTATGAAGTTCGATGCGGCTGTGGGATTTTCGAATGGATGGGCTGAGTTCATCCCATAAAATCCGCCGCCGTTGGTCCCGATCATCTTCATGGACTCAAAAGCCGCCACTGGCCCGACCACGATGGTCTGCTTCTTCACCTCGCCCTTGTCCGTTGTCCCCATGGCCGAAGGTTCGAGTGTCGAAACCTGGTAAGAGCTTTTTAGGGTCATCGGGCTGCCTTGCACCAAGAAAAAGAGGCCTATGACAAAGGCGACGGGCACGAACATATAGACTATTACCCGCCACATGTCCACGAAGAAGTTGCCCAGGGAGGAATCTCCGCGCAAAGCCCGGATAATCGCGGTCAGCGCGCTTAAGCCGATCGCAGCCGAAATAAAAAGATTGGCTATGCCGAAGAAGATCTGACTGAAGTTCGACAAGTGCTGCTCTCCCGAGTAGTGCTGGAGGTCAGTGTTTGTCATAAACGACACGACGCTGTGAAAGATCGTACTTGGGGCAAGCATCACCTTGCCGTCAGGATTAAGAGGCATCCATTGCTGAACCGCCAGCACAAGGAAACCGAAGACAAACAGCAAGGTGTTGAATATGAGCAGAGAGCCAGCGTACTGCTTCCAGTTCTGGGGGCCGCTGTCCAGGCGTTTTTCGAACCACCCAAAGACCGGCAGGGGCCGGTATTTTCCATCCATGATCCACGCCAGGTATCGACTTAAGGGAAATGCGATCAAGCTTCCCGTTACCAGAAGCGCTATAGGTAGAAACCAAGTTTGCATAAACATTGTTTAACTCCTTTTTTAAAATATTTCAGTTTACCTTGATATCCCTGTTAGAACCATTCCGGTCGGATCAGGGCTACAAACAGGTAAATGAACAAGAACACCACAACAGCTACCGTTAGATAGATCATCATTGACATCACCTCGTTTTTATATCTTCTCGCACGCTTTTATAAAGAGATAGCATAGTGTCATTACACCAATGCCCAGAAAAAACATCGCCGGCAACCAGACTATAAGGTTCATTGCGAGTCCTCCTTTTTAAGGATGGGATAAGACAACAACAAATCGTTCATTTTCAGCTCCTCCTAAGATAAATCATAGATTGTTTCTTCCACGCTTACAATCTCGTCTTTCATTTTTAGTTTCCCAAGAAAAAAGGAACGCGTACTGTTACCACTCCTGCCTTAGACTGAAAAGCCCGTTCAATTAAACGAGCTGTCTGGTTGTGCAGAAACCGTTGCCACCATTTCAGACCGGTAAGCACCGGCAACACGATAGTGACGACGCTTTCCTTATGGCTACGACGTATGCCGTCGACAAATGCCGTGAGCGGCCGAATGATAGAGCCCTCGGGAGATTCGAGGATCATAAGGGGAACATCCTCATTTTGCAATTTCCACCGGTATTCGATTCCGTCCCTGTCAAAAGGATTAAAAAGTATATGGATTGCCACAATTTCGCCGCTAAGAAGTTTTGCATATTGAAGTGCGTTCATCACAGGCATGCTCACTTCGGCGACGGGAATTACCACGAAATGATTTCCCGTTCCGTGAGGAAAATCCGGCTTATCGACAGAGACTGCTTCCGGATTGTCCAGAAATATGACAGAGTTGACAGAGTCGTTGGTGTTCATGATTCAAGCTTATCAAGGCAGGAGATAAAATAGGTGTAAAGAAAGTAGCTCGCGAACTAAAGATTTTCTTAAAA
>OBEQ010375486.1_pt1 | contig 23573 bp, 18 predicted proteins | sample 1670901 | NCBI WGS metagenome assembly OBEQ01 (sample SAMEA104232315, study PRJEB22302) | groundwater metagenome | biome: forest; feature: aquifer; material: groundwater | place: USA | collected 2011-08-07 | depth 5.4 m
AGAATCGCATTGGCTCCAAGTCTTGATTTATTTGGCGTGCCATCAAGCTTGATGAGCAGATCATCCAACTCTTGTTGTTGACCGAGTGCCATACCTTTCACAGCTTTCGCAATCTCTGTTTCAACATGAGCAACGGCCTTCACAACACCCTTCCCGAAATATCGCTTCGAATCACCATCCCGTAATTCACAGGCTTCATGGGCGCCGGTCGAAGCACCGCTGGGGACTATCGCGCGAGCCGTGTGATTCGCTGAACTGATTTCGACTTCCACGGTAGGAGTACCGCGGGAGTCCAATACTTCTCGTGCTTTAATTTGTTGAATCATAATTATAAAAACTCTAAATTCTAATATTTCTGATGCGAAATCCTAAGCACTAAATCCTAAATTCTAAACAAATCTAAATATCAAAATCCAAAATTACAAACAAATATGCATTCTGTTTTGAATTTGTATCATTTGAATTTTGATATTGTTTAGGATTTAGATATTAGAATTTAGGATTTATTGTTCCAATTCCACTTCTCTGACACACAATTCTTGTATCGATACCTTTGAAATATTCTCACAATACGATGCGTCTTTCTTCTCCATCGCCAGTTGAAAATAACATTCATTCGCCAGATCCTCGGAGAGCTTTTGACAGTCGTCGCTGACCGATGGTTTCTTCACCTCGACCGGAGGCTCATTGCGAAGGAGTTGGGACTTGAGCTGAGCATCTTCATATCGACCCACCACGAAGGCGAAGAAGATCATGAACACTGCGACGATGATAAACCAGTATTTTTTCATAGATTATTTTTTCTCAATTCCGCCTGTGCCGCGGCTAGCCTCGCGATTGGCACACGAAAAGGAGAACATGAAACATAGTCAAAGCCAAGCGAGATACAAAACTCGATGGACTTGGGATCACCCCCGTGTTCGCCGCAAATGCCGAGCTTGATGTCCGGACGAACTTTCTTGGCCTTCTCCACGGCCATGCGCATGAGCCCTCCCACACCCTCCTGATCCAAAACAGCGAAAGGGTCATCTTTCAAAAGCCCGAGTTCTTGGTAGTCACCGAGGAATTTCCCGGCATCGTCACGAGAATAGCCAAAGGTCATTTGGGTAAGATCGTTGGTGCCGAAGGAAAAAAATTCAGCGGTTTCCGCAATACGATCGGCCACCACGCAGGCCCTGGGAAGCTCGATCATCGTGCCGAGCTTGTAGGTGAGGTCGAGCCCACTCTCAGCGATAAGCTGATCAGCAAACTTACGGATAATCTTTTCCAGATAAATAAGCTCCGCCGCAAGGCCAACCAAGGGGATCATAATTTCCGGGATCACCGTCTTTCCGGATTTTTTGACTTCAATCGCTGCCCCAATAATGGCCTTGATCTGCATCACGGTGAGTTCCGGATACGTGATGCCCAGACGACAGCCGCGGTGACCCAGCATGGGATTCATCTCGTGCAGGGAGCGGATTTTCACCTTAAGTTGATCGGGAGAAACCTTGAGCTCTTGGCTGACTTGAGCGATCTCTTCTTCACCTTGCGGCAAGAACTCGTGCAGCGGGGGATCGAGCAGGCGTATCGTCACTGGATAGCCATCCATGAGTTCGAAAATTTCCTTGAAATCATTTTTTTGAAACGGTAGGAGCTTCTCGATCGCGATAATGCGCTTCTCGACATTCTCCGCGAGGATCATCTCGCGCACGTGAAGGATGCGCTCCGCGTTGAAGAACATATGCTCCGTACGGCACAGGCCGATACCTTCGGCGCCAAATTTTCGAGCGTTCTTGGTATCGAGTGGCGTCTCCGCATTGGTTCGGATGTGAATTTTTCGCGTACTGTCGGCCCATTTCATAATCGTTTCGAAATCCTGATCAAGCGGGGGTGGGATGGTTTTTACTTCACCAAGGATCACCTCTCCCGTGGAGCCCGAGAGGGTGAGAACATCGCCCTTTTTTATTGATCTCCCTGCAACTTCGAAGAATTCTTGTTCGTAATGAATCTTCACGTCTGAAGCTCCGGAAATGCAGCACTTGCCCATGCCTCGAGCCACCACCGCCGCATGGGAAGTCATACCTCCGGTGGAGGTGAGAATACCCTGCGCGGAATGCATGCCCGCAATGTCCTCCGGAGATGTCTCGTGACGGACAAGAATAACCTTCTCTCCATTCTTGTGCGCTTCCACAGCTTCTTCGGCGGTGAAGACAACCTTTCCGGAGGCAGCGCCAGGAGAGGCTGGAAGGCCTTTCGTGAGCACAACCTTGTTGGCCTTGGGATCCAAATGGGGGTGAAGAATGGAATCGAGGGAATACGGATCCACCCGAAGGAGAGCAGTTTTCTGGTCGATCAAACTTTCTTCGACCATTTCGACGGCAATCCGAATGGCTGCTTGGCCGGTTCTTTTTCCGCCTCTTGTTTGGAGAATAAAAAGCTTGCCTTCCTCGATGGTGAATTCGATATCCTGCATATCTTGATAGTGCTTCTCGAGCTTCTGGAAAATGCCCGTAAGTTCGCTGTACATCTTTGGCATTTCCTTTTCAAGCTCCGCAATGGGCTGCGGCGTTCGGATCCCTGCGACAACGTCTTCCCCTTGAGCATTCATGAGGAACTCACCGAAATAGCCTTTCTCGCCGGTGGAAGGATTACGGGTGAAAGCCACTCCCGTGCCGCTCGTAAGGCCCCTATTTCCAAAGACCATGGACTGAACATTTACCGCTGTGCCCCATTCATCCGGAATCTTGTTGATCTTGCGGTACGTGATGGCGCGCTTGTTATTCCAGGACTCGAAGACCGCCTTGATGGCTCCCAGCAGCTGCTCCCAGGGGTCCGAAGGAAAATTCTTGCCAAGCTTCGCCTTCACCACGACTTTGTAGATCTCAACCAAGGCTTTCAGATCCTCCACATTCATTTCCAGATCCGTGGTGTAACCCTTGGACTTTTTGTACTCGCTAAATTTTTCTTCGAAGTGATGATGGTCGATGCCGAGGACCACATTTCCATACATATTCAAAAAACGGCGATACGCGTCATATGCGAATCGCTCGTTGTTGGTCTTCCCAGAGAGAGCCTTGACCGTGAGGTCATTGAGGCCGAGATTGAGGACGGTGTCCATCATCCCCGGCATGGAGGCGCGGGCTCCGGAGCGTACCGAGAAGAGGAGGGGATTCTCACGATCGCCAAACGTCTTCCCAATTTTTTTTTCAACGACCGCAACGGCCTCCTTCACCGTTTGCAAAAAACTCGGGTCATGCTTTTTGTAAGCCAAATACTGATTGCAATACTCCGTCGTGATGGTGAATCCGGGCGGCACGTTGAGCCCCAAGCTCGTCATCTGGGCCAGCCCCGCTCCTTTACCTCCGAGGAGATTTCGCATATCCTTGTTGCCTTCTTCGAAGTGGAAAAGGTACTTTTGCATCGAAGTTTAAGAATTTGAATGTACGTTATCATTATGTTTTCTTGGTCTCAACAGCAACCGCTGATCGTTCTCTCTCCCATGGCCGGCTATACGGACAGTGCCTTCAAGCAAATTGTCCGATCCGTGGCGAAGGAGGCCGTCGTAGTCACGGAATTTGTGTCGACGGATGCGGTTTTTTACAAATCCAAAAAAACGCTCAAGATGATGGCCTTCGACGATGTGGAGCATCCGGTGATCCTCCAGCTCTTTGGGAAGCATCCGGATCGATTTGTGCATGCGGCAAAGATTGCCGAGCAGATGGGCTATGACGGTGTGGACATCAACATGGGTTGCCCGGCGAAAAAGGTGATTCACTCGGATCACGGTTCCGCGCTGGTGAAGATTGAAAACCGCTGCGTGGCCATGCAGATTGTGCGTGACATGGTGAACGCTGTCAAAATTCCAATCTCCGTGAAAACACGCCTCGGATGGGAAAATGCCGATGAACTGGTAGGCTTTTGCAAAGAGCTCGAAGCCAATGGCTGTGCCTCGCTTGCAATCCACGGCCGTACCACAAAGCAGGGCTACAAAGGTGAAGCGAATTGGAATCCCATCTACGAGGTGAAGCGAAATCTTTCCATTCCGGTTTTTGGCAATGGTGACATCACCAGCGTGAGCGCTTTTCGGAAAAAGATGTACCCCGCGCTTCCGGGAAGTTGCGGGGTCGGAAACTTGAACGGCGTCTTTGTCGGCAGAGCAAGTTTCGGCGATCCCTGGATCCTTCAGGATCTCATCACATATGCGAAAAATCCGCAGCAGTACGAGAAGCTCTCAGATGAAGAACTGGGCAAACTCTTCCCACGAGGCGCTGATCTCTCGTGGGAGAAGAAGCGTGCGGTGGCCCTTGCCCACTGTGAAATCAGCGTGAAGGTCAAAGGCGAGCAGCTGGGCATGCTCGAAATGCGAAAACACCTCGCGGCGTATGTGAAGGGACTTCCAAACGCCTCTGAAATGCGCGAAAAATTGGTGCGAGTAGAGTCGCTCGAGAGCGCAAAGCAGCTCCTTAGATTTTAATAACATCGCTGTACCAATCCTTCATCTTTTTCTGCCGAATTTCATTCGCTTCGCCCATACGCCTCAAGAGTTCTTTCATATCACGCTCATTGTCTTTCGGCCAAGATTCGTACCAGTTTCGATTACCAAAATTATCCATACCACTTTCGGTAAGGGAACCCATGACCTGGGCCTCAAGGTTCCTTCTTCTGGCCAGCAACCTCACATTCTCCATGAAAGCGTCAATCGTCTTCACAAAGGCTCGTTGGGGGTCATATTTATTCATATCAAACACATCCGGCTTACCTCCTTGTTTCCCATCCCGATCATTAATGCCTCCTCCCGACATAAACTGGAAGCCCGCCATGCGCTTGAATTCCGTTCGAAGTTTCGCGGTCATGACGCGGTTCTCGATTTCATTGCCATCCTTATCCAGATTGATCTTATCAAACTGCGCTTGGCTTTCCAGCATTCGCTGAGCATCACCTTGGTTCGTGAGAATAAGCTCTTCAAATTTACTTTTGCCATCACCGCGAAAGTCGTGATCATTGAGATCACCAAATTTTGGAGAAGGATCAAAAGAATTATGTTTAAAATCTCCCATACCGTTCTTGTCCTTGCCTTTGTAGCGATTGAGCAACATGGCAAAGCCACAGGTCTTTGCCAGCGCGTGGTAAGCATGCCAGACGGAGCGCAAAAAATTTCGCTTGTTTTCTTCGGGATCATCCCCGAGGGTTGGAAATTTTTCGGTATTGCCGAGCACTTCCATATGCGCGGCAAACACATGATGAAAACCGCGATATCCGGCTACCACATCGTGCGGCCTTGCCTCAATATTACCCGCCGTGTTGCAGTGATAGGCCTTCATAACCTCGGGGAAGTTGTAGGAAGGAATGAAAATACCGATCGATGAGTTATCCATCGTCTTATAATCTTTTTCTTGCGTCTGACGGGTTTGCTGGAATTGATGGATCGTGACGTAGGCCGATTGAAGAGTTTTGTCCTTATCTCTCCACTGGACAAAATCCTCTTTCGATTTGGCAAATTTCCATTTTCCATTATCAACCCTTCCTCTGACGCGAATGGCGCGAATGCCCTGATGAAAGTCATGCCATTTTTTTCCTCCGTTCAGTTCCTCACCCTCCGCCATACACTCATTGAAAAAGGCTTTGAGACCGCAGAGTTCGGCTTGCTTCGGCTCCAAGAGGGCGTGGATCGGAAGATCATTGGCATGCTTGTACTGGAGATGAATCACATGCTGAAGCCGAATCACCCCGGCACAAATCATGGCCTGCATAATGCCAAAGGTCACGCCCGAGTCCTGCTTACCCTCCAACATGTCCTGCTCGATCATGCCCACATATTCTCCGGGGTGCTTTCTCTTGAGCTCAGCAATGCCATCATGCGTTCGCAGCTGTTTAAACCAGTCGTTGTAAATATCTTTCTTTTCAGCGCCGGTATAGGTGGACATGGCGTCGGAACTTTCCTTTTTCTTGGATTCAAACTTGCTTTCCCCGGCACTCTTCCATTTTTGGAAGGTTCCCTTTCCCCACATCAGATCAAGGGATTCCTCAATATGCCGAAGCATTTCGAGTTTTGATTTCCGAACTTCCTGCATTTCTTCATCCGTGTACTTACTGTCCGGAATCTTGTAGCCCTTGAGATGAAAGGCGTTGAGCGCTTTGATAAAATCTTTTTTGAGAAGATCCTCGAGGGTGATGATACCTCGCTCTTCGAAGCCTTCGGAAAGCGCCGCCTTGAATTCGAAAATGTCCCGCGCATGATACAGCTTGTCGATCACGGCATCGTGACCATAGTGGTGCATGGCCTGTTTAAATTCATCCACGCGATGATGCTCCTGGCTTTCGGCGAGTTTCTTGAATTCACTGCCCAGGATCGTACCCTCGAAGGTGTGCTCGAGCCAGAGATAGGTCGTGTACTTGGTCTTTTCATCGACCATTTTTTCAACGTGCTCGATGATTTGCCAGATGCCAATCCAAATATGCATCGGCGAGAGCCAGTTGATGCTGCGAATATATCCTCCGAGAAACTCCTTCGTCGCACTGGGAAGAGCGCGAATATCATTCATGCCCATCCGGGCAACCGTCTCTATACCTCCGGCAGTCCAGCCCAGAAATTCATTATTGAACTGTGCCACACGAGCGGCCACGAGCGGATAATCTTTTTTTAGCATTTCGATCCTCTCTTTTGAAACATCGAAGGCTTTGGCTGCCTTGCCCCCACCATGGGCCGCAAGGGTAATGTCATCTTTTTTCACGAGCTCACGCAGACTCTTGAGCTCCGCCTCCATCTTCTCGTTCGTGACAGGCTTTCCTTCTGGGTCCACGATGGTGCCATCCGGCTGAAAATGATACTGATCGACAAACTCCACGATCGTCGTTTCTCGAGCGGTCCTGTTGAGACCGATCGCTGTGCAAAATTCCTTATCTTCATCGAGTGACGAGATGCGTTTGAGCACGTCGTGATCCCTGTACTTCTGCCCTTGCTGTTCGAGCTCTTGTTCAATCTTATCGGGGCTTTCGCCTTTGGCCTGGATATATTTTTTAAAATACTGATCATGAAATTGCTCCGAGATTTTTTTGGAGGGTCGTATGAAGGTCGTCTTTCCTTCAATATCCTTGTCCTTGTCGACGAGGAATTCTCCCGGATTGCGCAAAGTTTTCACGGGGAAAAAAAGCGCATCTTTGAAGAGCCGATCCGCGATCATGCCTCCCGAAAAAAGCGCCTGGAGCTCTACGAAGTTGCCATTCATGAGAGCTGTCTTCGCCCGAAGCAACAGCTCCTGGGATCGTTGCAAGAAGGTTGCTGGCTTTCCACTAAATGAAAAAGGTTTACCTTCGACATCAAGGAATTGGTATTGGCCCTTGTACTCAAAAGGTACTTTGTCTCGAGGATGAAATCGAATCATCGTGAGCTCATGGCCGATGCTCATAACGCTCGACATTTTTTCGATCTCATGCTTCGGAGCTTTGAAGGTCTCGACCTCAGAGTACAGCGCCTCCAGAGCATCCTTCACTTTCTTCTGCCCGCCTGGTGTTTGGAAATCGATATCGTCGAGGTTCGGGACAAGACTAAGGCTCTTTCCAAATCGCTGGACATTCTTTTTTTGCTTGCTCAAGCTATCCCATTTTTTTTGTTCTTCCGGCGGCATTTTTCTTTGGACCTGAACGAAATGTGGAACAATATCGCCGTTCGGGCCTCTCACATATTTTCCTCGTTCATCAAGCAATGGAACCGTCGTTGAATAAAAACTCCCCTTGATCATTTTTTCGATTTCTTGTTCGTGCTCTTCAAATTTATTGCCATCATTTGGGCCAATGAAGTTTCTTCCCAGCAATACTCCCATGTTATGAAGGTGCGCTTGAATCGTTTTCAGCTCTTCTCCATGAAGATACTTTTCCATTTGCTCTTCGTCCTGCATGGCATTTTTAAAATCGGTCTGATCATGGGCGTAGGCATACACATCAAATGAGGTGTCGTTTTTCTTGAGACGTTCAAGAGTTTTCCTCGCGATCGCTGTTGAGGAGGATCGACGAATGACAAAATCTTCCACTTTTTCCTCCTTCTTTTGGACATAGGCATTCACTTCTTCCGGATTTTTCAGTTTTGAAATTTCGCGAGCTATCGCCGGAGCGTCTTCTCCGCAAAATCGGATCACAAATTGAATGGCTTTTCGTAGCTTTGTTTTTTGCAAAGTATCGGCAAGCTCGCCAGGAAGTTCTTCAATGAGGCGGTCAAAATTTCTGCTTTTATATTCTTTGATCTCATCACGAATTTCACCGAGCTCATCCAAAATGATGCTGTTGTATTTTGCTTCGTCATAGACGCCTTTCATCTCAGCATCCTTGGTGATTTTTCCCATTTCAATACTGATCAGAGCGTTTTCGATGGTTTGCAAATGTGCTGCGGCTTTGCCTTCGTAGGTCGAGACTCCATCAAGCGTCTGTCCGGATTTAAAATAATCCTTCAGCTCCTCGTCCTGAAATCCGACCAGCAGGCCGCGTTCTCGGATGGTATCGTGAAAATGCTTCTCACGAGCCTTCATGGCGTGAGCTGCCAAGAGTCGAACGTAAGCGTCGATCTCAGTGCGCATGTCGTCAAATGATTTGCCTTCCTTTACGGCTCCTGAAAGACGAACGTAGAATTCATGAATTTTTGAGTAATCCTCTCCCGCCTCTCGGATTTGCTTGGTGAGGTACGCAAGCAAAAAATCTTTCTTCGATTTCTCCTGAATATGCTCAGAAAAAAATCTCACCAGATAGTTGGCCCGGTCGTAGATCTCAAAAAGCTGATTTCCGGGATCCGGAGAAAGCTTTTCAATATTGATGGCCTGTTCATGGACAGCGCTGCGAATACGTCGAAGATATTCATCCATCCCAGCTGCCTCAATGACCCTGCCACCTCTCTTTCCCAAGATAATTTCGCTTTCGGTGCTTTCGAGAATCAAATTGACCTGTCCATCGAGATCAACACTTCCTTCCAGCACGCTGCTCAGAGCACCTCGGGTTTGTCGCGCTACGCTTGCGATATTTCTTCGTACCTCGGGAAGAAGAGCACCTTCTAGACGCTTGAAATACAAGACTTCCTCGATTCTTTTCAGCTTTTCCTCCAACTCCGTGCCGTATTGCGCCAGGGGCTTCTTGTTGATAAATATCCATGCCAGCCTTGTATCCTCCTTGGAAAGTTCTTTCAAAATGAAATACTCGCCATTCTCATCCTTTTGGGACAAAAAGCGAAGTTCACCAACCTCAAGAGGATTTTTAGGATCTGGATTACGGACTTTTTCTACAAGAGCGCGGACCTTCGGATTCCCCGGCGGTCCCAGACTTTCGAGTGCTATGAGTTTTTTTGTTTGTCTTTCTGCCATTTTGTTTTAAAACGAGGATTTCTTATGGAAATCCCTCAATTTTAGCACAAAATAGCTGTTTTTTCAATACCGCTCGTCGTCATCACCGTCTTCGTCGTCATCTTCCAGATATTCTTTCACCGTCTTCATTTCGGGCTTCGGAAGAAGGCCTCGCTCATCGGAGAGCTTGTGAAGTCGCTTCAGCAAATCTCGAAGAAAAACCTCAGAAAACTCCTGAATTCGGTCAAATTCGATGGTTTGTTTGCTTTCCTCAAAAAATCGCTGAATCACCAGGGAACAAAGCTGAACCATGTTGTGATCGACGCCGTGAAATTGGGCCAAGGCCCGGACGACTTTCAGGGGATGAAAAGAGGCATGAACGAAAACGCGCTTCATCCAGACGGAAAGCGCTTCTGAAAGCTCCTTGCCATAGGGGATCAGGGCAAGATTCTTTTCATTCGGGAGGTAAGACGGTGCCTCATCGGGCATCATATCCTGCTCCTCCTCCAGATAATTCTCGAGCACCTCGTTGATTTCCGCAAATTGAAGGCTGAGAACCGCCAAAAGCACGGAAACGGGCGTGTCTCGCTGAAGAAGACGAACCAAGAGAATCGCCAGCTTGTCGTCTCGGCCCATGCCGTGGATGAAAAATTCGAGAATGGAGGCGAGTTTGGTGTCGCGCTTCTTCACCTTTCTCTCTTCCCTGCGTTGACGTTTGGCAGCCGCAATCGCGGCTCGGCGTTCCTCCGCAGCGGCTTCCACGGCGGCTTCTGAAACCTTCACACCACTCTCACCGCCCTCCTGGGGCTTGAAATTTTCGGGATTTGTATCATTCATGGGCATTGCTGAGTTGCTCTTGAACTTTTTTCAGAGATTCTCGAGCCTTCTGTTGTTTTAGTCTTTCCGCCTCCACTATATCACTCGGAGCATGTTCAAGAAATTTTTTATTCTTGAGTTTCGCTTCGAGGCTTTTCACATAGCCTTCCAATTTTTCACGCTCTTTTTCCAGACGTTCTTTTTTCTTGTCGAGATCGATCAAACCCTTCAGGGGGAGATGAATGCCGAGCGTATCGAAATATTTTGAAACAGAATCTTTTGGCCTTGCCTTGGCATCTTGAATCTCGAGATTTTCAACTCGTCCCAAAAACTTCACGATCTCTTCGTTGTCGTTGAACAGCTTTTGACCTTTCTTTTCAGCCGTGATGATGGCATGAATTTTTTTCGCCGGCTCCACCTTGTGCTCGGTGCGAAGATTGCGGATGGCGACGATCGCAGAGCGAAGCACTTCAAAATCCTGCTCCGCCTTGGCATTCACGAGCTTCTTCTGCTCCTTGGGCCACGGCGCATTGATGAGCATTTCTTGTTCTCCGGTGTGCTTCCAGAGTTCTTCGGTCACGAACGGGGTGAAGGGATGCCAGAGCTTCAACAAATTCTTCAAAATAAACAGCAGAATCTGATCTGTATTATTCCCCCTTGTAAGGGGGTTAGGGGGTCCCTTGTGAACCTTCGAAATTTCAAGATACCAGTCCGCCAGGTCACTCCAGGTGAAGGCGTAGAGTTCCTCGGCAGCTTGAGAAAACTTGAAGTCGGAAAGAAGCTTCGTCGTATTCTCGATTATCCTCGCCAGTCGACTCAGGATCCATTGGTCGGCCAGAGTTTTTGGTTTGGGAGGACCCCCCAGCCCCCTTGAAAGTGGGAGTCCGGTTCCCCCTTGTAAGGGGGTTAGGGGGTCATCAACCGACATCAAAATATACCTCGCCACATTCCAGAGCTTGTTCACGAAATTTCGATAACCCTCGATCTTCTCTTTGTACAGCCTCATATCGTTGCCGGCCGAGGAGCCGACAAAAAGCGAGAGGCGCAGCGCATCGGCGCCGAAATCACGGATCATATCGAGCGGGTCGATACAGGTCTCGGGATTGCTCTTACTCATTTTCTTCCCATCTCTCGTTCGCACGAGGCCATGCAGATAGACCGTTTCAAATGGAATTTGCCCCGTCGCATACGTCGTGAGGAGGATCATGCGTGCGACCCAGAAGAAGAGGATGTCGTAACCGGTTTCCAAGACTTGGGTCGGGTGGAATTTCTTAAAGTCTGGGTTTTTTTGCAACCAGCCAAGCGAAGAGAACGTAAACATTCCCGCGGAGAACCAGGTATCAAAAGTATCTTCATCCTGCTGCCAATCTTTTCCTGGCGAGGTTGTGGAAACCTTCAAACGATCGACGTTCACCGTCTTGACATCAGCTCCTTTCGGATACCACACGGGGATGCGATGACCCCACCAGATCTGACGAGAAATGCACCAGTCTCGAAGGTTTTCCAGCCACTGGAAGTACGTGGCGTTGAAACGATCCGGAATGATCTGAATCATTTCCGAACGAACGACATGAAGCGCCACTTCCTTAAGTGAGTAGGCACGACCTTTTTCGAGCTTCAGATTTTTGTAATCCCAGGTCGAGATGGGGTGATTCACATCGATAAACCATTGCTTGCTGATCAGCGGCTGAATTGTGGTGCCACAGCGGTAACACACCGAGAGATTGTGGACGTACGTGTCGTCAATTTTGGTCATCAAGCCTTTCTTCTGAAGAATTTCCACAAATTTCTCTCGAGCTTCTTCCACCGTGATGCCTTCGAAAGGTCCATTGGCAGCGGTCATGCGGCCTTCTTCATTGATCATCTGGAGCGGTTCGAAACCGTGTCGCTGCGCGAGATCAAAGTCGATGAAGTCGTGAGCCGGAGTTGCGGTCATCACCCCTGTACCCACCTCCATTTTTGCTGCTGTATCAGCTACGACGGTCGCCGTGATCGGCTCTTCACCAATCCAGTCGATCTGAATTTTTTTCCCATGGTATTTTTTGTAGCGCTCGTCGTCGGGGTGAACCACGACCACATGGTCACCGTACTTGGTCTCCGGACGCGAAGTGCCGATCTCAAAAGGGCCGTATTTAAAGTGATAAAATTTTCCCGTGACCTCTTTGTAGTTCACCTCATCATCCGCAAGGGTGGACTGACAGCGGGTACACCAATTCACGATGCGATCTCCACGATAAATCAGGCCATCCTGAAACATTTTCTCAAAAACGAAAAAGACCGTTTCATTCAGGGTTTTGTCCATGGTATAGGCTTCACGAGTCCAATCACACGATGATCCCATCTTCCTCACCTGCGATCGAATGGTGTTTTGAGAGCCCGCAACGAAATCTTGAATTTTCTGAAGAAAAACATCACGAGGAAAATCGTGTCGCGTCTTGCCTTCTGCCTTCAGGACGTCCTTCTCCACTTTGTTTTGCGTCGCAATCCCAGCATGATCCGTGCCCGGGATCCAGAGCGTTGGCCGGCCCTGCATGCGCTGGTAGCGGATCATGATGTCCTCGAGCGCCAGCATTACGGCATGGCCCAGGTGCAGTGTCCCCGTGGCATTGGGCGGTGGCATGGTGACCGTGAAGGGCTTCTTTTTGCTCTTTTTGCTCGGCTGAAAAGACCCAGACTCTTCCCATTTTTTGTAAATGGCGTCTTCGTAGTCTTTGGCAATGTAGGCCTTGGGGAGGTCCTTTTTCATACGAAAGAAAATGGCGTATTAAGAAGCTCTGCCTGTACCTGTCGAAAATGATACCTTATTTCTTTTTGCGAAAGAGTTGATTTGCTTTGCTTGGCATAGATTGTTAGAGGGAAAAGCCTGTCATATCTTATGAGAGCAAAACAGATGATTCTGAGATTTTTTCCTCGAAGCATTTTTGATTCTTCATATCGTACTTTTAAAAAACCCTCACCAATATTATCATTTTTTTCGACCTCATATTGGCTTAAGAACCCAAGAAGATTATTCCAAGCTATGAGAGATATTTTTTTTGGAACAATTTTTTTAAATTGTTTAGAAAAATAAAGAGTCGTGACAACGTTCATACTAAGCTTTTAAGAAATCTTCTTCCGTGAATCGATAGTGATCCAATTTTCCAGAGGCTACCAATGCTTCTAATTGGGCGATATTATCCTTCAATTCTTTCATTTCCACCTTTGTGCAGGAAGCAAAAATATTAATGGGATGACGCTTCTTTACCCCGTACGATCGAACTTTTTTCATTCTTTGGACTCTTCCGCCGGATTTTTTGATGGCGTGAATTGCAATTTTTAACTCTTCAGGCCGAATTGAAAGGGTAGCATTCATGATCTTTTTTAGAGACTCCTCAAGCTTATAAGAAAAGTTTTTGTTTTTCAATTACAATGGCTGAGCTACAAATACCTATGAAAATTCTAGCAATTGAAACATCATGTGATGAAACAGCAGCAGCCGTTGTGGAAGACGGCTGGAAAGTACACTCCAATGTGATTGCCTCCTCACTCGCACTTCACCAAAAAACCGGCGGAGTCGTACCGGAGGTTGCGGCCAGAGCACAAATCGAGTCGATCATTCCGGTTCTGCGAGAAGCCCTGGATCAAGCCTTCTCTGGAAAATCGATCGGAGAACAGGCCACGATGATCGATGCCATTGCCGTGACGGTGGAACCAGGACTGGTGACGTCGCTGCTCGTGGGCACCGAGACCGCCAAGTGGCTCGTCTGGCTCTGGAAAAAACCACTCATCAAGGTGAATCACATTCATGGCCATGTCTACGCCAATTGGCTGGAAAGAGATCCGAAGGAGGATCCCATTCAATATCCCATCGTTTCCCTCAGCGTCTCCGGCGGACACAACGATCTGATCCTGATGAAAGAACCTGGCGAATTCGAGATCATTGGCCAGACCCAGGATGACGCCGCAGGAGAGGCCTTCGACAAGGTGGCGAGAGTGCTGGGGCTCGGGTATCCGGGGGGACCAATGATAGAGCATGTTGCAAAGCAACATTTTGTCATTCCGACCGAGTCCGAAGGACGAGCGGAGGAATCTCTTATTTTTCCTAGAGCATGGTTCAACAAAAATCGTCATCTCAAAGCCTGGGACGGCAGTTCATTTGATTTCTCTTTCTCCGGCCTCAAGTCCGAGGTGATCCGAGAATGGGAACGACGGGGTAGGGACGCGATTCATCGCGTCCGTGTTGCTCATGCCTTCCAAGAGGCCGTCTTCGACGTGCTGGCCACGAAGCTGCTGGGAGCCGCAAAAAAATTCGGAGTCAAAGAGATTCACCTGGCCGGCGGTGTTTCGGCAAACAATCGGCTTCGTGAAATTATTCATGAACGAATCCAGCAATCACCCCCTTGCAAGGGGGCTGGGGGGTTCCTTCGAACTCCCGCCAAGATGATCTACTGCACCGACAATGCTGCTATGATTGGCGCTGCAGCGTTTCATCAACCAGTGACCAGAAACCAGTAACCAGCAAACCATGTCCTCCCCCTACGGCAACAACATCCATGTGATCGGCATCGCGGGCACAGAGGGCTCGGCGTTGCTGAAATATCTGCATTTCAAATATCCAAAAGTTAAGATCACCACCCACGACTCCAGCGAAGAAAAAGGATTTTTGAAAGCTTTCAAGGATTCCCATGTCAGCCTGAAAAAGGAACAAGGACTGGAGGCCGGCCGAGAGATCCTCAGCTACGAAAATGTGGACTACCATTTCCGCGAGACGTATTTGGCTGGCATTGAATCCGCCGACACAATTTTCGTGCCTCAATCGTGGTATTTGTACTCTGAAAATAAGCCGCTGGAGAAATTCAAAGATCGCTTTCGCAGTATCAGCAGGCTCTACTTCGACCTCTTTCCGGGAAAAATTATTGGCGTGACGGGCAGTCAGGGCAAAACCACCACGACGAATTTGATTGCGAAGATCATGAAGCGAGACTTTCCGAGGACGCTTTTTTCCGGCAACGACCGCCGCACCAATCAGGTGCTGCTGATGATGGACGAGGCGAAAAAGGAAGACTGGCTCGTGCTGGAAATCAGCAACCGTCAACTCAAGGTCGATCTGGGCAGAAGTCCGGATATTGGAGTGATCACGAATATCACGCCGAACCATCTGACCGAGCACAAAAATTTCGAAGATTATGCCCTCACGAAAGCAAGCCTGCTGAAATATCAGAAGGAGACTCAGTGGTCGGTCCTGAATGCCGATGATCCCGAGAGTCGCAAGCTGATCGAAGTCGACGGCGGCGAGACGATGCCTTTTTCCACACAGGAGATTCTTCCCAAGGGTGTCTTCGTGGAGTTCGAACAGATCAGAATCAAACACGCAGATCGCGATGAGGTCGTGATGGAAGTCTCGGATTTCCCTCTGCTGGGCAAACACAATCTTTCCAACGCGCTCGCTGCTGTGGCAGCAACCTATCTCGCCGGAGTGCCAATCGACATGATCGCTCAAACGCTCCGAAGTACGGAGAGCATTCCACAACGCCTGGAACGAATCGAAAGTACGGACGGCATCGAATGGTTCAACGACAGCGCCGCGACGTCGCCAACGGCAACCATGGCAGCGATCGAAACGCTCTCCCAACCCGACAAAAAACTGATCCTTATCATGGGTGGTCGAAGTAAGGGGCTTGAGTACGAAGATCTGGCCGAGAAGATTATTCAACAAGTTGCGCGTGTGATCCTTGTGAAAAGCCCGCTTGCCGAAGAACTCAAAGCTCTGCTGAAGAACCGTCATCATGACGTGGTCGAGGTAGAGCTGCTCCAAGACGCCGTGATGGAAGCGCGAAAAAGAGCAGAAGAAGGGGACCGTATCGTCCTCTCACCGGCAGGGGAATACTTCGTCTACTTCAAAGGGAAAATGGAGGGGTACAAGAACTTTAGGCATATCATTTCTCTTCCTCCACCATCTCCACGCGTGGCGGATCAATTTCCGAAAGAATAAGCTCTGCAAAACACGTATCGCATTCGAAATAGTCACCGACTTCGCCACCCTCAACATTAATCTTAGCCCTGCAGTCAGGGCAATGCACAAACAAAGCAACGCTCGGAGTCACGGGATCGAGTTCTTTTTTTACCATAAACAGATGTGAGGCTTTGAGGAAAATCCAACGACCATTATACTTATGGATAGAAAATGTCAAATTTTTCGTGCTGCCAACCCCTCTTTTTTCATTTCCGGATAATTCTCCCTACAACAACCTCACGATCAAGCGTGAAGACTGCTCCGAAACCGGATCTCACAAATTTCGCTATGCGAAGAAGAAAATGAACCAACTGCATCAGCAAGGGGTGAAAAGAGTCGTGCTTTCGACAACCGGGAATCTCGGCATCAGTGCGAGCTTCTACGGTCGCAAATTGGAAATGGAAACACTCTGCTTCATGTCCGAACAGGGCGACATGGCTCGGGCTACTCAGATTGAAAAATATGGCGGCACGGTGATCCTCAGCACAAGGCCCAAGCGCCTCGCGGAATATGTCTCAAAGAAATACGATATCCCGCTGCTTCGCGGGTCGCAGGATCCACTGGCTATCGGGTGCTACCAAAGCCTGGGATTTGAAATCCGCGCGACCATGCCCGAGGCAACAGCGATTGTAAATTTCGCAAGTTCCGGTGTCTCCGCGATCGGACTTTTTCAAGCCTACGAAAAAAGCAGCTTCTTGCCTGCGTTTCACATCGTTCAGCAAGAAGGAAAAATAATCGCAAAAAAAGAAGATGTCGAAATACTCATTCAAAAAACGAAGGGGAAATTGTGGACTATTTCAGAAGCTGAGCTGAAGGAAGCGGGAGAAGAGCTGAAAAAAATTGGTCTACAAACTTCCTGGGAAGGCATCAGCAGCTTTGCAGTTGGGAAGAAAATCAAAGATGACTACGACTCAATCGTGGTGATCTTCTCGGGTCGAGCATGGAGCTCGGGAAAACCGATGAATCCCGTTCGAATCAATACGCTTGAAGAAGTCGATGCATTTCTCACCCCGCAATGAACCATCAACCAGCAACCAGGAACCAGCAACTCATCTACGTCACCCTCGATCTTCGTCGTGGCCTCTTCGTAGCCGAAGCCACGGGTACCCTCATCCTGTGCTCATACAACTCGGACCTGCTCCCGGAGCTGCGGAAAAAGGGCGTGAAGATCTGGTGCTTCGAAGAGCTGTATCCGGATCTTCACCTGCCGGATACGAGTTCGAAATTGATCGGTCATGGAAAAACGCTGAACTTTCTTCGCAGCCTGGGAGACGACCTCACCTTCCTTGTTTTCAAACCCAGCAATAAGGTGCGCGAGCTGATTGAAGGCAAGGGCTGGAAGCTGCAAGCACCCGATGCCACTCTCTGCCGCAAACTGGAGGATAAGATTACCTTCAATGAACTGGCGATGAAGTACTCTGTTCAGGTTCCAAGATTTGAAGTGCTTCTGTGGGACGAGAAGAAAATTCCTCGCTTCGAGAAAAAATTCGGCAATCCATTCATTGTCCAAGGACGCATCGGACATGCCGGCAGCTCCACGTGGAAAGTAAAAGATGGCAAGATCATTGGCCCGGATGAACGAGGTGGCGTGAAAAAAGGCATGCGCGTGAAGATCAGCAAATGGGTTGAGGGGCCCACCTTCACGCTCAATGGCTATGTGAGTCCGGAGGGAAAGCTCGTCTTCGGCCCACTCTTCCAGCAGCTGATGCATGTGCCGCAGTGGAATACCTATGAGATGGGGACGGTGGGAATATCTCCAATTTTCAATTTTCAATTTTCAATTTTCAATTCGCTCAAAAAACTTCTTCTGAAACTTTCGCCACTTTTCAAAGATGAAGGATATTCAGGCTTCTTCGGTCTCGATCTGATTTGGAAAGAGAGTGGCGAGACGAGCGGTCTGGAGCGAAGCAGGCCTGCAGAGCAGGATGCGGAGCGAAAGACTCCAAGACCGAAACTTCGCGGATTTTGCGAAGTTATCGGTCGAGGAGAGCGAAGTCCCCATTGGGGAAAGCAATGGTATCTGATCGAATGCAATCCGAGATTCACGGCAAGTGTAAGTCTCCAATGTCTGATCGATCTTTCGAATGAGCGATATCCACTCCTGAAATATCATGCCAAGGGAGGCGAGCCAGAGGAAGATAGATTTGATTTCCTCCTCTCTCCTAGCGCCGAAGGCGCTAGACTCTCCCCTAAAGGGGAGAGGACAAAGAGGACAAAACAGATGAAAGCAGTGAACTTTTCCCTCTCCTTTAGGAGAGGGCTAGGGAGAGGATTCGGCCACCTCATCCTCCGCAATACCAAGCCACGCCCCTGGCAAACGCCGAAGACGCTGAAATCCGGAATCTACCAACTCGAAGAAGGCGCCTGGAAACTCCGGGCTCGAACTTCTGACGCGACTCAGCTGAAGGACGAAGAGCTCCTGCTTATTCTGGCGAGCAAAGCCGGAAGCTTGGTGGATCCCGGCTCTGACTATGCCACCATCATCTTCCGAAACTCAGCCTTGGATGAAGGAGGCGGGCTTCACGATCGTTTCCTCGATTTCTACGAGCGCGTGATACTCCAGCACCTGATTCGAGAAGAAGATTTGTGGAACAACAAATACGCCTCGACCAAGCCCCCTCCTCCTGCCAAGGAGGAGGGTTGGGGAGGAGGTCATGGAGGCCCCTTTCTCTTTTACAAACCAAGCCAAAAAAAAATTCAGACACAACTCCTTCCAAACGAAGTCGTGAAATTGCTGGGCGAGATCGGAGATTGGTGCTTGGTTGAGCGAGCGGATGGAACGAGGGGGTGGATGGAGAAAGACCTCCCCCCAACCCCCTCCTTGGCAGGAGGGGGAGAAAGAACTACGCCAGCGAAGAAAGAAGATTTTATCCTGCCCGGAAAAAACTCCATGACTGCAGAAAAATTTTTCCAACGCTGGAACGGCAAGCCTTACCTTCGCGGTGGCAACAGCGAAGAGGGGATCGACTGCTCGGCCCTGGTTCAGAGGTATTTTTGGGAAGTGAAAGGCATTCTCCTGCCCAAATACTCCCAAGATCAGAAGGCTTTTTGCAAAGAAGAGGTCACAATAGAAAATATTCAGGATGATGATCTGGTCTTCCTCCACTCCAAAACCACGAAAATACCGCATGTGGGGATTCTTCGAGACGGCAAAGTTTGGCATTCGAGCCTGGAAGGTGGGGTAAAAGCGGAAAAATTAGAAAAATTAGAGGAAAAGTACACTTTAGAAACCTACAGAAGAGCCTAATTTCTAGTTTGGCATCCCGACCAAGTCCGCCGAAGGCGGACGCGTGGAGGGATCCCTTGGAGGGGGCCTCTCCAAAACAATCCCAAGCGATCCCTCCGCTCGCCCTTTGGGCTCGGTCGGGATGCCAAAAAAAACATTCCTCCCCCTTGTAAGGGGGTTGGGGGGTCCAATAGATTCGCATCGCCGTTGCATCGCCATTGATTTTCCCCCAATCTGCGCTACAATGCCCGCGTCGTTAGGTTCGAGCAGGAGGGAAGAATGAGTCGGCAGCAGGAAAGCGGCCGAATCAGAATAAAAAAAACCGCCGAGACGCGTCGGAGGCGGAGGGGGAAGCGGCGAGAGCTAGATGATCTCGCCCGCGGCTCACCACCGGAAGACTCTGTCCGGTGGATTGAGTCGGAGCTCGATGGAGAGGAGGGAGGCGCCTACGATTGGCGCGATTCCTCCTCGAGTGATGAGGGCTAGACTTGTAGCCTAGTTCTTGTCACAAAATGCCCGCCGTGCCGACCTTCGGGTTTGCATGGCGGGCGTCGTACTAAACTGCACAATATCTTCCATTTCTCGCAACAAACGCACTGTTGACTAACAAATTTTTTATAGTATTCTTCCAGGGAAAATTTAAGGGTATGAGAAGTACATATCCTGGTTTTGTAGGATTTTTGAGTTTTTATGGCTGAGGAGTCAAAAGAAACTGGGGTTCCGAGCCATCTGGTCCTCACCGATCACTTCCGAGTGACGGCCATGGTGGTGATCATTTCTCTCTCTTCTCTTGGCCTCTTCGGCTACGGTGGCTATCTCCTGGACCAATACTTCAATACCGGACATCTTCTCTTCATACTCCTCATTCTCATCTCATTTCCAACGGCACAATATCTCCTGTACAAGTGGATTACAGAAAACTATCTGCGCTCCGTTAAGAAGAAAATCTCATGACAACTCCTTCAGAAACCAAGACTGAAAGCCACGAAATCGCTCTTCCATCGAAGCCGATGTTGGAAATTTCTGGATTTCATTTCACGAATAGTGCACTGGCGTTTTTTGTCGTCACCTTCCTGATCATCATGATGGCGCTCGCTGCCAAACGCAGCTTTCGCCTCATCCCCGGAAGATTCCAGGTCTTGCTGGAAGATATTGTCGGATTCTTCCTCCCGAAGCTAGAAGCGGCCTGGGGAGATCGGGAAAAAGCGCTCAAAGCGCTCCCCATCTTCTTCACGATGTTTTTGGTGCTCATGGTGACCAATCAATTTGTATTTCTCCCCTTCGTCGGCAGCGTGATGAAAGACGGCCTTCCAGTCCTGCGCACACCTTCGACAGATCTCAGCTTTACACTCTCGATAGCGGTGATCATGATTTTAGGCTCTCATCTTGTGGCCCTTACCTTTCATCCCATCAAGCACCTGGGACACTACACCAGGCTAAATCTTCTTTTCAAAGCCAGAAACGTGAAACAAATCCTCAATGCCTTCCTGGAAGTCTTTATCGGTTTTCTGGAAATCATCGGTGATTGCGCAAAAATGACCTCACTTGCCTTCCGTCTCTTCGGAAATATCTTCGCCGGAGAAGTCGTGGTGGTCATTATTCAGGGCTTGGTCTCCTACATCGCTCCGATGCCATTTATCATGCTTGCCATGTTTGCCGGCATTATACAATCCTTCGTGTTTACTCTGCTCACCCTCAATTTCATGGCCGCTATCATGAGGCCGACTTTTTCCGATCATGCTTCGCACGCATGATTTTTCTTTTGGTTCTTTTATTATTTTATTTCTTTCTATGGATGCTCTATCCGTCAAATATATCGCTGCTGTGCTCTCCATGAGCATGGGGGCAGTTTTTCCAGCCATTGCCGAAGGCCGCATTGCGGTCCAAGCGCTCGAAACCATGGGTCGAAACCCTGAGGTTTCCGATAAGGTCTTCACGAGTATGATTGTGGCCATGGCCATCATTGAGTCCATCGCGATTTATTGCTTGGTGATTGCCCTGATATTACTCTTCGTTGTCTAATTTCCGGACGCGATATATCGCGTCCCTACATCCTCTATCCTACTTCCATGGACGCCCTCAGCAAGCTCGGAGTCGACTGGCACAGCATGCTGGTTTATATCGTGAATATTGGCATTCTCTTTGGAGTGATCGCCTATCTTGTCACTGGCCCCTTGATCAAGGTGCTCGACCAACGAAGAAAGGAGATCAAAGACAATATTGAAAAGGCGGAAAGCATCAAGAATGAATTCATGCAAGAAAAATTAAAGTCAGAGAAGGAAAGGCAAGCCTTCAAAGTACAGATGGAGAAGCAGCTTTCGGATCTGAAGGCCGAGCTTGAGCTTCGTCGCCAGGAGCAAGAGAAAGCTCTTGAGAGCAAACGAACCAAGATGCTCAGCGAAGTCAAAGAGCTCGTGGAGCAAGAAAAAGCGGGGATTCTGAAGGCAGCTGAGGCTCAGACCCTTGCCCTGATCGAAAAAGTCGTGCTCTACACGGTTTCCCACGGCATTCCTCAGGAGATGATTCAGAAAAGCGTGCACCATGCCTGGGATACTCTTGCCGATAAAAAATCTTCATGATTCACCTCCTCCTCATCAGCCTCGTGAAAGACGTGTTTTCTTCTTTTGTGCAAGAGAAAGCTTTTTTTTCGAAGCTCGGTATCTCTTCTCAGGAAGACGCTCTGAAGGATCTCCCGGTATTGTTAGAGTTCCTTCGCCACGGCGGACAGGTTCGTCGAGGAGGCAGCGCCAAGCATGAGCTTTTTTCCAATGCTCTCGCGAAATATTTTCTTGAGGAGTTTGCGCTGCGCTTCGACCAGCTTGATCAGGCTTTTTATGCCATGACCTCTGAACAGCAGCAAAAAAGACTGGAACTGCTCTTTCCCGAAAGCACAACTTTCTTTTCCGAGCTCAAACACCAGCTGCTTTTTTCTTCACCGCAGGAAGTCACGGAGAAGATTATTGCCTTCCTTCGCCAGCTCTCGGCATCGGCCTTGATCCTGGTGCAAAGCCCTGTTTTCCTCGAAGCCGCCTTCAAGCAACAGATTCGAGAGCAGATGCAAAAGGACTATCCCCGATCTTTTGTGAGCTTTCAGGTCAATGCCCAGCTCATGGGGGGCTTGCGCGTCTTCCTGGACGGAGAAGTGATCGATAATTCCTGGTTCTCTCGCGTTCAAAAAATTCGTCAGCTTTCCTCCCTTCTTGTAACCAGTAACCAGTAACCAGTAACCAGCTAACCAGCATTCCTATGTCCACTCCTTCTCTCCAGGCTTTTCTCGACAGTATTGAGACCGCCCTCCTGAAAAAAGAACCTGAAGGCCACAAAAAGGCCGCAAACCACGGCATCATAACGTCCTACAAGGATGGTGTGATCCAGATTGTAGGCTTGCCGAACCTCAAGATGAACGAGGTCGTGCAGATTCAGGGCACGGACAATCAAGCTCTCGTGATGAACCTGGAAAAAGATCAAGCCTTCGGACTCGTACTCCAGTCCGGAAAAGGCGTAAAGGAAGGCCTCTTCGTGGAGTCGAATAATCACTTCCTGAGTATGCCGGTGTCGGAAAAGCTCATCGGAAGAGTCGTCGATGCTCTTGGCAATCCCATCGATGGCGCTGGAGCGATCAAGGCCGACAAGCTCTATCCTCATGAAAAAATCGCTCCCGGAGTGAACGCGAGAAAATCCGTGGACACGCCCGTGCAGACGGGTATCCTCGCGATTGATTCCTTGATCCCGATCGGCCGCGGCCAACGCGAGCTCATCATCGGCGATCGCCAAACCGGCAAGACCGCTGTCGCCATCGACACCATCCTAAACCAAAAGGGGAAGAACATGATCTGTATCTATGTCTCCATCGGTCAACGAGAAAGCAAAACCGCCCAGGTCGTCGAAACGCTGAAAAAATACGGCGCCCTGGAATATACGGTCGTTGTTTCCGCAAGCGCCAGCAGCTCGGCAATTCTCCAGTATCTGGCTCCCTATGCCGGCTCTGCGGTGGGGGAATACTTCATGGACAAGGGGAAAGACGCGCTCATCATCTTCGATGACCTGAGTAAGCATGCCGTTGCTTACCGCGAAATGTCCCTGCTGCTGCGCCGCCCCCCAGGACGCGAGGCGTACCCTGGCGATGTCTTTTACCTTCATTCCCGCTTGCTCGAACGCGCCGCGCGATTGAATGAGAAAAATGGCGGAGGCTCCATGACGGCCCTGCCCATCATCGAGACGCAGGCTGGTGATATCT
>OBEQ010279458.1_pt1 | contig 23561 bp, 25 predicted proteins | sample 1670901 | NCBI WGS metagenome assembly OBEQ01 (sample SAMEA104232315, study PRJEB22302) | groundwater metagenome | biome: forest; feature: aquifer; material: groundwater | place: USA | collected 2011-08-07 | depth 5.4 m
CACCCCGCCGGCCCCGCCCCCGCCCGCGCCCCCCCAACCGCCCGGCCCCGGAGCCACGTTCGCGCCCAGCTCGCCCAGCTCCTGACCTTCCTGAACGCTCACTTGAGCGCGACGGCGACGGCGCACCCGGCGAGTGCGATCGTGGTCGTCGACACGCCGGGCGTGCTGGACGCTGCCAACGTCGAATCGGCCTTGCAGGAGGTCACGACCGTCTTCGGTCAGGATCACTCACGCAGCAACGAGCCAAACGGAGGCCAGCACAAGACCATCCGTCAGCCAGTGCTCGCCGACGCCAGCACGAAGGCGCTCCTGTGGGAGTCGGCCGGCGTGGGCGGACCTCTCATGCGCCTGCGTGTGTACGCCGACACCGACTCGGTGTGGTTCGTGGCCAACGCGAAGTGGGTCGGCACGGCCTGGGCGCGGCTCGAACCGCTGAACTTCGCGGGCGGCTTCCGTTTTGCCCGCCACGAGTTCGAGCTGTTCCACGACCAGACCACCCTGGCGACCTGGGCGGCATGGGAGCGCCGGTGGAAGTTGCCTCTGAGCGACACGCTCGGGACCGCGTTCGAGGTGACGGGGGCGGTGCGCGACCAGGGGCGGATCGGGATCGAGGGTTCGAACACCGCAGCGACGACGCAACAGCTCACGCTGGGCACGAGCGTCACGTTCCGCTGCCGCTTCGCCGTGGTGCCCTCGTCCATCACGTTGACGCCCATCGCCGTGAGCTTCGGCTTCACGGGGACACCGCTCGTTCACAGCCTCACGCGCGATGGTTTCGCAATGCGTAGCTTCCAGCTCGTGCCCACGGCCAGCACCGCGTTCTGGCACGGCACGTACACGACCGCCTGAAAGGACCCCATGCCCATCCTCGAGCTCCACGACAACGACGTCGATCAGCAGTGCAGCGCCTGCCAGCGGGTCCGCCGCCTTCCACACGCCGACCTGGAGGTCGGCCTCCAGATCGCGCCCGGCGTCTTCGACCTGAGCATCGTGGCGCTGCCCGTGTGCTCGGGCTGCGGCGCGCGTGAATTTCTGATGCGCACGGCTGATGAAGCTCTCCCGCCGCCGCGCGTCGAGGGCTTCCCGGATCGCCATCGCGCCCTCGTACATGCACTGCATGCGGCGCTCGTTCGAGCCGAGCGCGTCCTCCAGGTCCGCCCGGCGGGCCCACAGACTTCGACACCGCCGGCGTAGCCGGCCTCAACCCAAGGAGACAGATGAACGTGACCGCGATCCATGCCGCATCCCTTGCCCTCGCTACCCTGGCGCCGGCCACCGCAGACTCGTGGTGGAACGTCTTGGCCCAAGCGCTCCTGGCGCTCTCGCCGTTCCTTCTCGCCGCGCTGAGCTGGCTCTCGCTGCAGCTGGCCAGCCTCATCAAGGCCAAGGTCAAGCACGAGAACGTGCGAGGAACCCTCCTGCGCCTCGACGACGCCGTCTTCGTCGCCGTGCGCCAGGTCTACAGCACCGTCGTCGAGGAGCTGAAGGCCGCCGCGGCGGATGGACTTCTCACGGCCGAGGAGCGCCAGACCGTGAAGCGCGCCGTGCTCGACGCGGTGCGTTCCTACGTCGGTCCTAAGGGCCTGCTCGAGGTGGGTCGCTGCTTGGGGTTGAGTGATGACGAGCTCGACCGCGTCCTCGGGCCGCGTGTGCAAGCGGCCGTCTACGAGCTCAACGCGCGTCGCGTCCCCAACGGCGCCACGAACGGCGCCCATTGACGGAGGTCAGCGCTGGCGCGTCGCACGTCACTGGACGCGCCATTCGCGTTTGGTGCCCACCGGGGTTGGACCTTACGACCGCGGGCACGGTGGTCTACGTGCACGGCTACTTCACGACGGTCGAAGAGGCGTGGCACGAGCACAAGCTCCCCGCCCAGTTCGAGGCGTCACGGCAGAACGCTGTTTTCGTGGCTGTCTCGGCACCAGCGTCTGGGCAAGAGGGCGTCGTGTGGGAGAGCCTCGGCGAGGTACGCCGTGAGCTTACGACCACGACCGGCATACATCCCTCCGGCCCCGTCGTGGTCATCGCGCACTCGGGTGGCTACCGGACGGTGGCTCGCTGGCTCGAGGGTGGCGACACGATTGATCAGATCACCTTGCTCGACGCGCTCTACGGCAACGTCCACGAGTTCGGCCGGTGGATCGGCGACGCCCAGGCTCCCCGTCGCACCATGAACTTGGTCGTGTGTCGCGACGGTGTGCCACACGCCAACGCCGAGCTACTCACCGCGCGGTTCCGGCAGCGGCCGGCGGCTGGACTCGTGCACCGACACGGTGTTCCAGCGAGCTACGAGGACTTCACGTCGGAGGAGCGCCGCGCGAGGGTGCTCCACATCGTTGCCCAGCAGACGCACATGGGGCTCGTCACGCAGGGCGATGTTCTGCCGGTGTTGCTGCACCGGTCCCCGCTACGTCTCGCGGATGACCAAGCCGTTCGATCAGGAGGAGATTCTTGAAGGTATCGAGTCACTTCGCCGCAGATGAGTTCGGACTGCCGCCGCTGGGACGGGAGCTGCGCACTGGGTTCGTCCCAGTCCAGTACCCGTCGAATTGGATCGACGAGCGCCTGAGGCTCCTCTGCGAGGCACTGGAGGTGCTCCGCGATGAACTGGGCGGACGAGCCGTCCACGTCCTCAGTGGCTACCGGCCGGAGGCCTACAACCGCGCCATCGGCGGTGCTCGCCGGTCTCAGCACGTCGAGGGACGGGCCGCGGATGTGGTCGTGGACGGCGTCGAAGCTCGCGCCGTGCACGACACCGCCCTCCGGCTGGCGAAGGCAGGTCGCATGCGCGTGGGCGGACTGGGCCGCTACCCCACCTTCACACACGTCGATGTTCGCAACGTTCAGCTGAGCGGACCGACCTCACGAGTCGTCCGGTGGATTGGAAGGCGCAAGGACAGCTGACCGGCGCGCGCCCAGCGCCGGCGGAGTATCGCGCCACTCGAGCCACTCGCTGCGTTTCATCATCATGGGCGTGGATAGACAGAGGTCGAGTTCCCGCGTTCTGCCTGAAACGGCGACGGCACGATGGTGCACTGCTGATTCACGCCGGCGCTGGCTCCGCCGCCGATAGTGTCCGCGCACAGCGGGACACTCGCGCCACCAACCTGACCGAGTTGCGCGGCGCTCAGCGACCTCAGCGTCTCCTTGTGCAGCTGCAGACGACCTTCCGAAGCGATCTTCTTCATGGCGAGGCTCCTTGGATGTGCCACTCGCAATTGCAAGCTTCACGCCGCGCTGTAGAGACGCGACTTTCTTGGATTCCCGGCCGCTGACGCAGCCTGCGGACCGGCAGTCTCGCGAGATGGCCGCTGCTGTCGCGCGCCCGCCCACGAGGCCCGAGACGCTGCGCCCAGCCGAAGAGTGCGCAACGGGCCGCTGCGCAAGAGGCTCACCGGCTGCGCTACGCGCGCAATTGTCGTGCTCGTCGAGCTATCCGATACAGTGGATCTGCCCTGTTGACGCGGAGATACGTAGCGGGCCGCACGCGCCGGGCGGGACACTCTGTCGCGAAGCAACGCAACCGTGCGAATTCACGGCCGACCGGAAGAGGTCAACTGCGACAAGAGCGCTCGCGCATCTCAGTGCCCGGCGCTGTCGATGACGTCGACGATGGCCGCTGTGCGGTCTTTCGCCTAGCCATCAGCCCTCGTGAGAGCCGGGTACCCAAGGCTCCAGGATGACCGGGAAGCAGGCCAGGTCTTGCAGGGCCACGTCAGCGAAGACGTCGGCCCCTGTGTCGCCGTTAGGTAGAGTTGGCGACACATCGACCCGGTCATTCTCAGAGAGGCCTCCAAGCCCCGCGAGTTCATGGTTGGACGTGATCTTGAGAGGCTCGTCCGGTGGCGGCAGCATCTTGCGAACGCAGACGATACGCACGTTGCGGTCAACAATCGTAGGGTATGAGGAGCCGACGTATTTGGTGAACCATCCAACAATTCGGGGCGTCATGGTCGGCACACATCGCTTCCGTCTCCGAAGAAGGCCAGTACGAAGGAGGGCTATTCCGCGATCAGTGCCAAGGCGAGATGAAGGACCTTTGCCAAGCGCCACGCACCACGTCGGCCGTGGTGCGCGCCTTCCCTCTCCCAGGGTTGGTCGTGGGCGGCTCATTCCGGGATGCTGACCGTGATCCGGTTTCCGTTCGCATCGAGGATCGTCGCCTCTCGGCCTGCCAGCCGTCTCGCCACCTTGGCCATCAGCCGGGCCGTCGCGTTTACGGATTCCTCGGGACCGAGTTCGACGCGCACCACGCTGTCCGACCCGGTCTCGACGTAGATCGTGTTGGCGGCGTCCTCGTGCTCAGGATTTCCCCAAAGATCGAGATAGTCGGCTACCGCGCGGTGAGAGGCCGCTCGCACGAAGCGCCAGAGGTTCGCTCCCGCCGTGGGGCCAAGGACGCGCTCTGCCCGCCAGCGCGAGTCCTCGTCACCGATGCGCAGCACGACGGCGGTCTCCGTGCACGCCACGGTGAGATCAAGAGAGGCAGTGCCTATCTGAAGCTTGCAAATGGTTTTCATGCTCTCCACCAACTACACGAAGTGGTCCATTCTCCGTGGTCCCTGACTGCGGGCGCTTGCAGGCTCGCGCCCGGTGGAGTGAGCTGAAGTAGGTGAGCCAGAGCAGACCGCTGGTCTGATTCAGCTCACTCGTCGTGGTCCTGCCCGTGTCGGTGACTGGCAAGGTCTTCTTCGACCATGCAGGCATTGCAGGGTGCTCAGCAATTTCTGCTGCTGATGGCACCCACACCTTCTCGGCTCTATTCGCGGAGATGCGGAGAGGCCACTTGTACTCAGCAAAGAGTTGCGTGGACCACGACGTGCACTCTTGCGGCCCGATGGGCACACCCGAGTTCTGGATTCGCCAGAAGACGCGCAGATGGCCGCGTTCTCTGAACTGGACCAGAACACGCACTAGTCCCGATGCATGTCAAAGAGCAAGCGGGACGAGCAGGTTCGGGTGATGAAGACGCTCAAGTTTGGCGTCGAGATCGAGACGGTCGGACTTGCGCAAGGCGCCATCGCACGGACGGTTGCTGCTGCCCTCGGCGGCCAGATGGCAGGCGAGACTCTCGTGCGTGATCCACAGGGGCGAACCTGGAAGGTTGTGCCTGACGGCTCACTGAGCGGCGGCCACAACGGCGAACTGGTAACACCGATCCTCACCTACGAGGACATCGAAGCGCTGCAGAAGGTGGTTCGGGCACTGCGCGCTGCGGGCGCGCGCACGGACCGCAGCTGCGGTCTGCACATCCATGTCGGCGCCGAGACCTTTGACGCAGCCGCGCTCGTTCGCCTCATCAAGATGGTTCACAAGCAGGAGCGGCTAATCGAGAAGGCCCTCGGGACGCAGCCAGCGCGACTGGGACGTTACTGCCAGCCGATTGAGCAGGCCGTCATGACGCGGCTCGAAAGCAGCCCGATCCGCACCATCGACGATGTGAAGACCGCCTGGTACGGCCGGAGCGGCGTGGTGCCGACGCGGATGTGCCAGACCCGCTACAGGGGGTTGAACATGAACTCGTACTTCTACCGGAAGACGATCGAGATCCGCGCCTTCGAGGGCACCATGCATGCCGGCGAGCTGAAGGGGTGCATTCAGTTCGCCCTCGCCCTGGCGGCCAAGGCGCTCACCAGCAAGTCCGCGAGCGCGCGCCGACGCGCCTACGAGGAGCGCTCGGGCCGGTACGACTTCAGGGTCTTCCTCCTCGGCTTGGGCTTCATCGGGGACGAGTTCGCGACAGCGCGGTTGCACCTCACCAAGCGGCTCAGCGGCTCGGCAGCCTGGAAGAGCGGGCGTCCGGGCCCGCTGCCTACGTCGCAGGCCGAACAGACCGGTACGACGGACAGCTCCGACGAGGGCGGCACGCCGACGGACGCCTGAACGGCGGGCTTGACCCTCACCGCGCGAATTCGCGCGGCATTGAACTCTTGGCCAGGTGGTTTCGTAGAAACTTCTCTGGACTTGTCCCTGACCGGAAGCGATGTATCTCAACGCAGCCAAGGAGGCCCACGAGGACGCTCAGATGAAGAGGACAATGTACTTCTCGTTCGGCAGCAACTTGGACCAGGCGCAGATGGGCCGCCGCTGCCCAGCAGCCATGGTCGTGGGGCCGGCGACCTTGGAGGGCTACGAGCTCGTGTTCCGAGGCTACTCCGCGCGCTGGGGCGGCAGTGTGGCGACCGTCCGGCGGTGTCCGGGCGCCCGGGTGCACGGGCTCGTGTACACCCTCACGCCGGCCGATGTCGGCCGGCTCGATCGCTGCGAGGGTGCGCCCGTGGTCTACGAGCGCGTCACCCGCCTCGTACGCTGCGGAGACGGCCGCAGGCGCCGCATGCAGACCTACGTCATGCTCGGGCGGCCGTCCAGAATGGTCACCCGCCCAGGACCGCTCTACGTCGCGCGGCTCTGGTGCGCGTACACACGCCTCGGATTCGACCGTGCGCCGCTCAACCGAGCGATCGAGGCGACTCGATGATACGATGCTTCGTGTACGGCACCCTATTGTCCAGTGAACCGAACCACCACGTGCTGCGCGGGTCGCGCTGCCTGGGACCGGCTCGCACACCGCCTCGCTTCACGCTGGTCAATCTGGGCGCGTTCCCGGGCATGCTCGCCGAGGGCAGCACGACGGTCGTGGGCGAAGTGTACGAGGTGGACGACGATGTCCTGGCGGCACTGGACCGACTCGAGGGGCACCCGCGGTTCTACGTGCGAGCGCCCATCGTGCTTGCTGGCTGGCTTCGCGCCGAGACCTACTTCTTCCCCACGGTGCGCGCGATGGGACAATCGGCCATCACGTCGGGTGACTGGCGAAGTTGGCGGCGGAGGTCTCCATGAAGGTCGCAATGCGCGACCGGGAAGTTGAATGTGCGATTTCCGGCGGAACCATGTCGGCCTCGCATTCGGGTCGAGCGTCGGCCTCTGGTTCGCTTCAGGTTACGCCCGCGAACCGAACCATGTTCCACATCACTTTCGAGCGCAACAAGATGTGGCATTTTCGGATGACCTAGCCTGACAGGCCACTCAGTGGATATCCCATCCCAAGCGGCGCATCCCAATTCGTTTGTCCGAGTGCGCCCAACAATGACAACGCCACTCCGGATCGCCCATAAATGAGACTCATGCCGTCGGGCTCAACTCGCTCGCAAGCATCGCAGAGCCCCAGCATCCACCGACGAGCCTCATCGGCCAAGAATGGAAACCGCGTGAGTTGCCACAGTCTCAGGAGCATATGGGCCCCCCCCGCGAGGCCGTGACAAATACCGAGAGTCCGGACGCCCTCGTTAGCCGGTCCGCGGTCGTCGAGACTAGAACGCAGATAGATGCAAACCCTATTGAGCAGATCATAGTCTTCGAGGACCGTGGCCGCCATGGCGAGGGCATAGCAAACGGACAGGTCGCCATAACACCAGCCGAACTTGCTCCGAGCGACTCTGGATGACCCTGCCTCTGACGGAAAGACGCCACGAGACCCATCAGAGCGTGCGTTCGACTCCAGGAACGCGACAGAAGCTCTAAGGACCTCTGGTCGACAGCGACCACCCCTCGCCAGAACAGCTACAAGGCCGGCAAGCCCATGTGCCATGCCGATGTCGAGGGCCGATCCTGAACCTAGAGATGCTTGGCAAGCCCCTTCAAGAATTCGCAGTCCCTGCGCGGTAGCGGGGATGCCGAAAGAGTGGGCAGCGTTGAGGCCACCCGCAGCGCCAGACACTACGTCCCATTGATGTCCCGTCTGCCAGGCTGACAGAGCGGCTAGGAGACATTCTTCAATGACATCCCTATCGAGTCCAGAAACGCCGCAGATCAATCCGGCCTGGTGGACGGACCAAAGCACTCCAGTCAAGCCATGGGCAGCGCCGAAGCCGGAAATGCTGTTAGCAAGGGCATCAAGCTCGGCATCGCGAAGAATGGCGCAGTGAATACTCAGCGCGCATGCCTTCAACTCGCTATCGCCGAGAATCTTAGAGCCGACCGCCTGAGCCGTCATGATGCCGGAGAGCCCTAAGGCGAAATCGAGCTGCGGCGTGCCGGCCGTCGAACGAAAGCCAGCGTCCAGCCATTGTCTTTCTTCGACGGTGAGACGCAGCATCGTTCTGGCCGTTGAAGCGAGCCTCGCTGACTCAACGGCGGTAAGGCACTCAAGAACCGAGTCGGACATGGCGTCTATTTGGAAGGCATCGGTACGACTTCGACCGAGAACCCCTCAGGGAGCGATTTCCTCACCTTGTCCTCGAGCGTATCGCCTTGTCCCGCAATAACCACGACTATGTCACCATCGTAGAAGGTCCGCGCGATATCGCGAACGTGGCGGGCGTCATCCGCGGGAAGCGGCGTGGATCCTGGCATTACTCCCCAAAGCAATGAATCGGCGAGTTCTTGCGAGAATGCTGTGTCGTTATCGAGCATGCTTGAGTGCTGCCAGAGCAGCGACGAATAGGCGCGAGCCGCCCGTGAACTGTTGTCGGAGGTGGCCAGGTCGTGCATCACAGTGAACATGTCCTTGAGCGCAAGGTCAATCTGCTCGGGCTTGATCTCACCGTCGACTTTTAGCCAATAGTCAGCTGTGCCCACTCGTTCAGTCACTGACCAGATGCCGTATGAGTACGACCTCTCTCGACGCACCTTCTTGAACAGCGCCGAGCCAGGGTTTCCGCTGTAAGCCTGACTGAAAAGGTCGGCGTCAGCGGCTGGCAGGCCATGCTGCGGGCGGATGAGCATAAGGACGTAGGCGGATTCTGTATTGGAAGGAGACTGAACGACGATGGCCTTGCGTACTCCACTGGTCCGGCTAAGTGCGACCCGTTCAGGCGTAGACTCTATTAAAGCACCCTTCGGAGCGGTACACTCGGCATCGAGGCGCACATGCTGGCCAAGTTGCACGAGGCTTATGTTGTTCGGTATCCAGTTCGTCTTGATGAAGGCAACGACTTCTTCACGACTAGGTGTCGCAAACGGCATTTGCTGACCACTCAAGGCAGAGGCGGCCATCCGGTACGCCATTGAACTCGACGATTGCCGTGTCCTCTCTTGCCGCTTCGAAAGCCTGCCGGTTAAACCATCGAATACTTCCGGGTCTAATCGCGGCTCGCGAACTACTTCTAGTAGTAGCGCTGCAGCGCGATCGGAGTCCTCAGGCAGAACGTCGAGCCACATGATCACGCTGTTCCCAAACATCTGGGTCACGATGAGAGAGCCGAACTCGTTCTGAGCCTCATCAAGCTCTGCCTTCGTGTGGCGGAGAGTCCCCGCAAGCGCGTAGCGGGTGGCCAGCCAAGCAAGATCGCCAGCAATACCGGCATATAAGCCTGGCGCTCTTACAACGATGCCTACTCGCGTGAGCCGCGCGGATGATCGTTCGAGGAGGAGTCGTCTCTGACCGTCACTGCACTCGTAGGTCTCGAACTTTGGCCAACGCAAGGCTTCACGCTGATGCGGCATCGCTGCACGGCCGGTGCAGCAAGCCGACATCAGAAGTACTGCGATCAGAATCAGCTTCATTGAGCCTTGCTCCCGGCGCGGTGAAAATGAATAAGCGCCTTGTCCAGTGACAGCCAACGGTGTCCAGCCCGCGCTATGCCTTCTGGCGAGGCCTTGTCGAGATCCGATAGGTAGGCCTGCTCACAGTTGGGCTCTCGTCCAAGTTCCGTGCACTCAGCTGCAATCATGACTCGCGACACAAGTCCAGAGAGCGACTCGAGTACGTCCCGGCGCAGCTCCTTCTTTGACTGCCTTGCCGCCTGCGCCATGGTGGCCAGTTCGTCGATGGCATGAGGCCACAGGGCGGCAGCCGACGCCTGAAGATCGTCGAGGTTTGTCGACGGCGACGGAACAAGCCGGCACTGTATCCAAGCACTTGCAGATGTCTCAGATGTCGAGCATGTGAACGTGTCAAGCGAATGCAGGCGCTCCCCCAGTTCACGCCAGACCACACTTCGCTTGTCATCGAGCAGGGTCGCCGCCAGCTGGACCTCTGCGTCGTCACCTGCAGGTCCGGGCGTAAGGGCCCAGGTCCAGGAAATGAAGTTGGTGGTGGCAGGTAGTTCGATAGGCGTGGCCGCTTCAGTGGCGCAAACGTCCCGGACGGCCTTGAAGTCGACCATGAGGGGCGCTCTGACTGGCCAAGCGTCCAGAAGAGTCCACAGCGGCATGGTCTCGCGATGTGCGACCTGCCAGGAGACGTTGCCGATGACAAAGACATGAAAGCGACTGCTAGCCAGACGCTTCGTGAGCGCGCGGGCGATGTCGGTTGGACTGGCCTGGGCGTCGTAGGATTCATCAAGGCCCGGGTAGCTTCGGAGCGGGCACGATGCCGCCATGGAGCCCAAGCGGGCCCGCTCCATCGCAGCCGGTACACTCGAGCTGTCGCTAGCTTCTCGCATCACAATCTGAGCCTCGTCTCGGACCTCATTGGCTTCGATCGCTCCACGCGCCCTTCTGTCAAACTCGTGAGCGAAAAGTGCGAAGACATCGGAGAGCGCCGCTCGTGGGATGCTGCCGCCGTAAAGTGAGAAGTCATCTCGAGTGCGTCCAGAGATGGAAGAAATAGCCAACGCGAGATTCGGATTCGGAGACTTGTCGCCTTCGTCGCGAATACCACGCATAAGAATATGCTCCGCGAGGTGGGAGATGCCCGGTTGTCCTGGCGCATCGGACATGCTTCCGCCGGAGACCTGAATACCGAAAATGGCTGCATGCACGTCCGTGTCCGTTAGAACACATAGCGTGCCGCCTCGCGCAACGGGGCGGCAGTCCCATGTCGTCGGTATGGCAACTGGTTGTATTCGAGGTGAACCCGCGCGCTGGCACGCACAAGAGGACAGTCCCAGCATCGTGGTCAAGGTGGCGGTGCATAGCACTGACAATCTCATAAGAGATCCTATGGACGAGCTCCACCGATGGGGGCGGACGCCACCAGCCTCGATGATGTTCGTGGGCGTGAACAGGGGGTTGCCGTTCATGTTCGTGGGCCCAGCGAACCGCGAGAGATCGGCCATGGCCCCACCGTTGGTGATGTCGCTCTTCGCTCCCTAGTCACACGCGTGAGGATCGTCGTCCGCACCTCTCACGGTGATATGGCCGCCCGTATCCTGGCAGATTGTATTCTGATCTTTTACGTGGCTGATGTCACCTCCGCCTGAGGTGCCTGGGGGCTTGTCGACACCGCCGCGCGCGGATCGCATTTCGTCCGAGGTTAGCTTACGAAGCGTCTCGCGGCTCAGCTGGAACTTCTTCATCCCAATGCTCATCGGTCATCTCCCTATCTAGATGCTGTCTGTCGTTGCGCTAGAAATGGCTTCGAGTTCTTGAGGTCTGGCGAGGTCCAGGCTCTTCAGTGTCCGAAGATCCCAGACCGTTACGTGGCCTTCCATATCGCCCACAACTGCTTGTCGTCCGGCAACGATCAACGATGTGGCATCGTTAGCCACTTTCAGGACGTCCATGTTCAGAGACTGAGGGTTAACGAACTTGAGCAAGCCATCGCGACAAAGAGCCACTATGGCAAAGCCATCCGGTGCCGACCGCACCGTGCCGACGGCCTCGCGGCAGACTCTTATGGTTCGCATTGACCGAGATGTTCCCGGCTCGATCAGGCCAAGAAATCCGTCTCGATAGGCCACGACGATGGTCCCCTGTCGCTCGATCATCGTTTCGACGCGGCTTGGGCGAGAGGCCAGGACAGTCGGCTGCCCTCCAGCTTTTTCTTGACTCATTGCCAGGACACGGCCGTCACTGGTACCTATGATCAGCTGACGGTCGACGCAGAGAAGACGGCGCGGAAAAGGGTCCACCGCCGTCGTGCGAACTGAAAGGGTTTGCAGCTCAATGGTCGCGACAGCGCCGCTATCAAGGGCTACGAAGAGTCGCTGATCGTCGGAGGAAAAGACCATGTCAGTTCCGTGACCATGAAGGTCCAGGGATACCGACTGTCCTTGGGGCCTCGACAGGATCGTGACTGTCGTGTTCTTTCGGAAACTTACTGCGAGCCATCGACCGCTGTTCGAGTACTTCAGGTTCTCCACATCCAGACTATTCGGCGGCGAGATGATCAAGCCCGGCTTGGTTGTCGCAAGTCCTACTTCGTAAACCTTGCCCGTATGTGTTCCTACAGCGAAGGACTTACCGCCCGGGGCCACAGCAAGAATCGGACAGGTGCGGTAGTCGAGAGCGATCTTGCTGTAGTGACTGCCGAGCACGTCCGATACGTGGATGCCGCCATCACAGTCAGTGCTCACGACTTGGTCGCCGACGGCTGCCATGTCGTAGACCTGATTCGAATGGTTGGCAATGGTCTTCGCCGCTGTCCGTTCGATGGGCCATATGCGAACTTTCCCGTCGCGACTGGCGCTGAAGAGGTCTCGCCCATCTTGAGACAGCGCGAGTGCTTCGATGCGAGACGTGTGCCCCTGCAAAGCCATGTGTCGAGAGTCGGGCTCAGACCAGACCGAGATGCCACCAGATGAATCCCCCGTGGCGAAGATAGTCATGTCGGCTGACGCGTCGAACGTCGTCGCGCGGTGGATATCCACGGCCGCTTTGTGTGGCCCTTTGTCGGGTGTCATCCACACGTCGACTGTGTCGGCGGCGTCCGCGATCAGAAAGCCAGTCGGCAGGGCATAAGCCTCGCGCCTTGCCACGGCGAGTGGGCTGGCAAACTCGGAACCATTGAAGTGCGTTGCGTACATGGCGCCCGTTTCTGCTCGAAGCGCAATGGTTCCGGCCAAGTCGACAGCGAAGATCTTTTGCGCTCGAAAGGTAAGAACGAGGTCGGCCATGGTTTGGCCATTTTCCGGATCGAGGGCAGTCAGGTGGCCGTTGGCGGGGACCACGAAGAGATATCTCGAGTCATTCGAAAGCGCGATGGTGACCGCATCCGGCGCTACAGCAATGCGCCTTGCCTTGCCCATTGCAGGTTCCGATATGTCGACTGTCCAGATAGAGCCATCGGACAATTGATAGGCAACGGTGGCGCCATCCGCGGCCAAGGAGAATTTCACGATGGCGCCTGTGGCTTGGATGGTCCAGAAGCGGGCCGCCGGTGCGGACGCATCGGCAATTGCCAGCGTCGTGTCCTCGCTGAGAAAGATGGCTCTGGCGGAGGTAACGGCCGTAATGATGCCACCTGAGATGAAGGTCCGTTGCTGTCGGGCGACTGGCTTGCCGCGCGCCGCGTCCCATAGATCGGCGCTGTCGAGTGCCAAGGTCACAACATAGTGACTGGGACCGAGGAAGGTCGCTTCGAGAACGAGTCCTGATGGTTCCTCTGTGACAAAGCGAGCCACGCCGAGCGCTCTTGCTTCGCGAACGATGCCCAGGAGTTCTGGCCTGCGCGCGCCGGTGGCCGGGTATGCTTTCGCCCACGCGACAGTGGCAGTAGGATCATGCGTGAGTGATTGCACTGCCTGCGCAAAGATTACGTCGTCTTTGGACTTCGTCGCGACATCACGCTGGGACTCTGCTTCGCGGCCAGCAGCCACGATCCGCGTGATTGCCAGAGAGCCAATCCCGATGAGGAGGACGACCGCCGCGCCTGCGATCGCCAGATTGGTGCGATGCTTGCGAGCCCAGCGTCCGAGCAGCTCGCGGCCAGTATACTGATGGGCACCGACAAGTTGGCCCGTCTGAAAGCGTCTGAGATCCTGCACTAGAAGGTCGGCGCTGGTGTACCTCTCGTCCGAATCGCGATGCATCGCCTTTCCGACGATGGCGGCAAGGTCCTCCGGAACCCCTGGCTCGCATTGCGAGATCGAGCTCGGCGGTGCACTTAGAAGCTTGGCCAAGATCTCGGCTGAGCTGGTCCCACGGTACGGCGCTTCTCCAGCCAGAACGTGATACAAGATCGCGCCAACAGCGTAGATGTCCGCTCGTTCGTCGACCTCATTGCCACGCGCCTGTTCCGGGGGCATGTAGGACGGTGTTCCCAGGACCTGGCCAATAATCGTGAGCCCTTCGTCCGGTAGCATCCTATAGGGATTGCCATCGAACGTTGTTGCGTTCGCCGTGGGCTCGTCGAGATGCTTCGCGAGGCCCCAATCGATGACCACTGTCTCACCGTAGGCCCCAACGATGACGTTGGATGGCTTGAGATCGCGATGGATGACACCCTTGCTATGGGCGTATGCGATGGTCTCTGCAATGGCCAGGACGTGCGGAAGAAGGCCCAGCCGATCATCAAGCGTCGCGCTCTCCGCGATGATCTCCTTGAGCGAGCGCCCCTCAACCAGCTTCATGGCGTAGAAGGGGGAACCATCCGGCCAGCAACCGGCTTCGTGCACTGGTACGACGCCGGGATGCTGAAGCTTCGCCGTCGTTCGCATCTCGCGCTCGAATCGAAGACGAGCGTCGTGGCTGTCACGCTGCAGTTCCTTGACCGCCACGTCGCGGTCAAGTCGTCGGTCTCGCGCTCGGCGCACGATGCCGATGCCGCCACGTCCTTGTTCAGCAACCATCTCGTAGTTGACTAGCGGCACCTCCTGAAGAGGAAGGCTTCCGTTCCACCCAGGAGCGCCGGGGGCAACCAACGGTGGCGCGGCGCTAAGGGTTCCACCTGGTTCGGCGCACTCTGCTCGAGGGGCTTGTTGAGCACCACCAGCGTCGCCCGTGGCGGTGATGGTCATGGCGACCGGCTCGTTGGCGACTTGCTGGCCACCAGAGTCCGCCACACCACTGCCGACCTTGCCTACTCCCGCCGCCATGACTCGACTCGCGTCTATAGCACCGAGTGCCTTGGACCCGACGAAGATAATTGGACAGGGGGAGGGATGCGGCATCACTTGTGCTCTGCGAACTCCTAGAGCAACCCGCGTGCCGGTGACAGTGACGATTTCTCGATGCGGGTTACATGCGAGGAGCTAAGGTTTTCATGAGGTTAGGACATCGACTCCCCACGTTGATCCCCGCTGATGGAGCAACCCCGCGAACAACTTGCAGACAGAGGGTGACAGTTGGCTGTACGCAAGTAACTGAAGGACAAGAGGAATCCGCCAGCGTGGTGACACCAAGGTTCAATATGGAGACACTCCCGAGGTATCAAGTATCCCCGATGGGAGAGAGCGTCACCGCGACTGTCTCCGCGAAGGGCGGTGACGCGTTCTCAACCGGTCACGCGTCCACAGCTGCCTATCTCTTCCTGGTCCTTGATGCGAGCCACCCAATGGGCAACTTCGGGCGGCACCGCCTCGATGGCGTTACGCGGGTCAAGCTCGGACGCGGCGAGCGAGGGGTCGTTCGGAACGGGAGCACCCTGCAGCTCGCGCTGCCGGACCGCCGGGCCTCATCTCAGCACGCTGAACTGACCCTGGAGGCGGATGGCTGGTGGATCGAGGATCTCCGTTCGAAGAACGGCACAGTGGTCGGCGGCGCACCCGTCTCGAGGCGGAAGCTCTTTGACGGTGCGTTGATCGAGATCGGCCACACTTTCCTCCGGTTCCGCGCGGAGCTCGCCGGGGCTTCCGAGGCACCGCTCGACCTGATCCCCTCGAGTTGGTCGCCTCCGTCGCCTGGGTTAGAGACGTTGCTCCCGGGGCTGGAAGGTTCCTTCTCAGAGCTCGCCCGGATGGCCACGACCCAGACGCCGATGATGGTTCTCGGTGAAACAGGGACGGGGAAAGATGTGACCGCCCACGCCTACCATGTCTTGATGGGCAGGCCGGGCCCCTTCATTCCCGTCAACTGCGGTGCTCTCCCACCATCACTCATCGAGTCCGCGCTCTTCGGGCATCGACGCGGCTCGTTCTCGGGCGCCACTAATGACCAGCTCGGCCTGGTGCGTGCTGCCGAGGGCGGGACGTTGTTCTTGGACGAGATTGGGGACCTGCACCTGGAGTCCCAAGCTGCACTGCTTCGAGTTATCCAGGCGGGCGAAGTCACGCCGATTGGCTCCATCCACCCCGTGCGTGTCGACATCCGCATCGTAGCGGCAACGCACCGGGACGTTCGTCAGATGGTGCGGCTGGGGACGTTCCGCGCTGATCTCTTTGCGCGCCTCTCTGGTCACGTGCTCAGCCTGCCTCCCCTGCGCGAGCGTATAGAGGACTTGGGCATCCTGGTCGGGGCTGCCCTCCGCCAGCATGCCCCCGCTCGAGCAGCTTCGCTCGAGCTCGACCGGGATGCCGCTCGTGTGCTTCTCCGACGCAAATACCCGCTCAACACGAGGGAGCTGATGAACGCTTTGAGCAGGGCTATCACTCTTTCGAACGGGGACGTCATTGGTCCGAAGCACCTCGAGACGGAGGTCCTTGGAAGCGCTCCTGAGGCGCCCGCCCAAGAAGAGGTCGTGGTCGGTGGTGGAACCCTACCCGGCGCCCGTTCGCCAGCTGTCCGTTCCGCGACGCGCCTGGCGCGTAGGGCTCAGCTCGAGCTACTCCTCACTGAACACCAAGGCAACGTGACGGACGTTGCCGTCGCCCTCGGGAAGACTCGAGCCATGATCTACAAATGGCTCAAGCAGGAGGGCATCGACCCGGATCTGTTCCGTCGATAGCCGCCCTGTCAGTCGGCAGCTCGGGGTTTACTGCGACCGTCGCTCCTGGCGCTCCATCTGTCGGCGTAACATCAAGACAGCTCGGGCATGCAGACGACTCGACCATGACTTTGAGAGCCCCAGCTCGGATCCAGCCTCCAGGAGGCTCTTACCCTCGAAGTAGTGCTTCACTATGAAGTGCCGCTCTCTCTCGGGCAGCGTACTCAATAGTGCCTGCACTCGCTTCGGAGCGGAGCGTGCGTCGAGCGTGTCGTCGATGGAGGACGTGTCGGCAGCGAACTCGGCGCCCTCCTCCACGAGTGCTTCAAGCGACGCAACGTAGGTGACGGTGACATTGGAAAGCGCCTCGTACAGGCCGTGCAGGTCGTCCTCTATCGTCGGAACGCTGTCGTTAGAAGGTTGGAGGTCGCGCTCGTGATCAGCCAGGTGTTGGAGCACTTCGTTCGCGCGGATGGCGAGTTGTAGGCGGGCATAGTCACAGCGTTTGAGCTGCCCTGTCTCGCGCAGCCCATCGTAGATTGCCCCACGCACGCGCTGGCGTGCATAGGTCCAGAAGTCAGAGCCTTGAGAGCAGTCGAAGCGTCGCGCAGCCTCGAGTAGGCCGATGGAGCCATAGCCAACCAAATCATCCAAACTCAGTCGAGGCGAGATCTCCTTGCAGACCTGCATGGCGATCGCGCGTACTCGCGGGAGATAGTCTTCGACCGGAGTCTGCAGGGCAAGAAAACTGGGCGCCGGCGTCGCTTGAGCGTACATGCTCGCGACCTAGAGCAGTCTTCGTGCCAGCTCCTAAACGCGCTCGGTTTGCGCCGGAACGGCGAAAAGTGTTGCGAAATTGGCCCTCGGCGACTGACCGACTTGAGCTAGAGACTGTCATTGTTACCGTCACCGTCACCGTCACTCGGTTACGCATGGTGAATCGAGCTGTCGGTGATTTGATGGCGCTTTCGCATGCCATCTCGGGTGACGAGCATCGGCCCGACGGAGCGTCACCTGCTCGTGTGAGTGGAGTGGAGTGGAGTGGAGGCAATCGTGTGAATGGCAAGCCTGCTCTCGGAGATGAACCGCCCTTGAAGGGCTGAGCACCCGAGCGATTGGGCCCTTCCGGCCCTCGGGCCCCGCGTGCCTACTTCGTGGCTGCTGGCGCAACGACCGCGCCGGCCGTCACCATCTCGCCGGCGAACGACTTGAAATTCAGCGCGTTCGTCTCGGTGAAGATGGCTGCACGCTCGGCGCCCAGGACCGATTCCAGCTTGTTCCGCCGCTCCTCGCCTAGCTTGACCATCGCCTGTCGATAGTCGTTGTCGGTCAGCTCGCCCTTGCTCATCCGCCCGGCCAGCTCGCGCGCCTGATCGTGCAACTCAGCGTCGAGTCCTCTTAGCTTCTCGGTTTCCTCGGGCGTCGCTGCAACGGCCTCATAGGCGGGTGGCACCTTCTCCGAAGCCGTAGCCACCAGCTCGGGATCCACCACTCGCGTGGCCGCGCAGCTGTCGCAAGGAGCGGGAACGGGAGCGGGAGCGGGAGCGGGAGCCTCCGCAGGAGCGACCACCGGCATGCGCACAATCCGGGTTAGCGTCCCAGCGCCCGTCGTCGCAGTCGTGGGCGGCGAGGACGGCGGCGGGGCTGACGCCGGCACCTCGACCACGCGGGACGCACGATGCAGCCCGAGGCCGTAGCCGAGAGCGCCCACGACGAGCAGGGCGACGACGGACGCGAGAACGCGGGTGCTCATGGTTGCGGGTGGTCGATGCAGTAGGTTTCGAGGTAGTCGAACGCTTGGCCGAGAAGATCGTGTGAGAACTGGTCGGCGTGCGACCAGATGTAGAAGGCCACGCCGCACGCACCCGTGTTGGCGATCCAATCGGGACGCTTCGGCTCCGCCGACGCCGTCTGCGGAACGCTCGCGGAAAGAGCCATGGCCACACCCATGGCTAGCACGATTCGTTTCATGTTGGTCTCGCTTTCTCGGTGGGGGTGACGCGGCTACAGACCGTTGCCGGGGGTGACGCAGTACTCGCGCCAGTAGTCGAACGTCTGCGAGACCATCTGGGGCGTGAACATGTCCGGGTTGTTGAGCACGAAGCGCGCGATCCCGCACCCGGCGCCCTTTGAGTCGTGCGGGTTGTTGTCGACCGCGTATGCACTAGCCGACAGCCCACCGAGTACACCGACGATACCGACCACCAGCAGAAGCCGTTTCATGAATTCCCACTTTCTCCCGGGCGTTCTTGCCCGGCATGAAACGCATCGGCTGATTGTCGCGACGGGTTGCTAGTTTTCTGAACTATTTTCAGAGAGGGCTCAGCTGCTGTACCAGGGCAAACCCATCCACTGCGACCACTGCCGAGCCCGCTCGTAGCAGTGAGCACCCAGTGCGACCAGAAGCACCGACGGGCGAACGCATGGGTCGGATTCCGGTTGAAACTGAAAGCAGAAGAATTGGCGCAACTCTGGCAGCGCCGAGCCGATGCGTGTCTTGGGAGCAATAGGGCTCCGAGTTAGGAGAGTTGCACATGAATGGCTATCGAAGGTTTCTCAGCATCGTCGTCGGTCTTGGCCTGCTCGCAAACGCAGCCAGCGGATGCGCGGGTAATGCGTCCGAATCGGCGGATGACGTAGCGGTTGATGAGGTAGCTACCAGCACGTCCGCACTGGCTCGAGAAGGGACGGACAGAAGCGACATCACCAAGGAGCAAGCTGAGGCCCTCGAAGGCGGCGTCGACTGGAACCCTCACACAACCAGCGCCGAGCTGCAGAGGTTCGTGGACACCGTGGTGAGCCTCGACGAGACCACGCGGCTCAATGTGATTCGGTACTGGGCCGACAGCAAGAAGGTTCCACCGACTGAGCCGCTCCCTATCCTCCCACCGGACTTTGCGTTCCCGAGCAATTCCGCAGGCTGGCAACTCTATATGTCTAACAAGTGCACCCTCATGGCTGCGGGCCTTGCCCTGGGCACTGCCAAGTGCGGCATCCTGCATAACCCGTGGGACTGCGCAGCACTCGTCATAGCCTACGGCGTGTTCTTCGACCAGTGCGCGGACTTCAGCCTCATGCCCCACAAGCCGCGACATCCTTGGGATGATTGCGTCGGGAACCGATGCTAGATAGGGTGACGGGGTGCGTTCACCTCTTCTGACCTTCTCCGGTATTCTCAGCCTCGCTGGCGCGCTGGTGCTTCTCGTCGCTGCTGGCACCAAACACGACCACTGGTCGTCCTACGGGGTCGCGCTCCTGGGGATCTCATCGCTCGCAACCGAGAAGAAGTTGGTTAGCGACCAACGCTGGCTCTGGTTTCTCCGCATCGCCGGCGCCGGCGTGCTTGTGGCCGCACTCGTCAGCATCATCTCCTGATACCCACGAGCATCTTGCCAACGCTCCCGAGCTTCGACCTGGCACACCAGCGCGCGGTGGCCATCGAGCGGTGCGTCTGCTCTTGTGACAACGCGACCGCCCCATCGCATGTCTACCATCCTGTCACCGTCACCGTCTCCGGGTGACGGTGACACCGGCCTTCCAGGGCTCTCTCGGCATGAAATGCCGAGACGTAGCGCGACGACTATTGCGAGGCGTCCCGGCACAACTATCGACTGCCATTGGACAATCTCCCATCACGATCAGTTCCCCTCGTTAGAGCCCAGACCTGAGAAGCAATGGCACACACGTTGCTCATAAGGGGGGCGCAGGCGTGCCGCTCCAATAGGTCCTGGAGCGACCGCGTCGCATTGACGAGCTGACCTCGAGCGGAAGGGGATAGAGGATGAGATCCAGAACGCTTCTGAAGACGACAGGGCCATGCGCTGCGAGACCGTTCGACTGGCGGGTGCTCGTGACATTCATAGTCACCATCTCCGGTGTGCTCGCGCGGCCCGCTTCTGCCATGGCCGACGATTGCGCGCCGGAACCAGGATCGGGGTGCAGTTGCACTGCTCCAAGTCCCCAATCGGACGTCTCGAACTGCACTTGCTTTTGCCCCGGGCAAGTAGGTGGGCCATCCGCGCCGCCGGGGGGCGGAGGAGGAGGTGGTGGTGGCGAGTTGGGCGCAGCGGCCACAATCGGCCACTCGCAGGGCGACGCTCTCGGTCGTACGGCCTACACCAACTACGTCGCGATCGACAACGCGGTCACAAATGCCGGAACGAGATTCGACGCCATCATGCAGCCGGTTCTCCAGGCGCATGAAGTCGAACGGGAGCGCGCCGCAGCCGATGGCTTCTTCGGCAACGTCTACATCGATTGGGCCAAGGCGCAAGTCATCACCGCGCGGAATGCGTCCGGCACCACGCCCATCGATAATGTACCAACCAGAACGGATGGGAGCACCGAATCCGCGGACGTGCACATCGACCCTGTAAACCCCGCCAACGGCGAGTTCTACCTCGAGCGGACGGACATGGCGTTCCCGGGCAAGGGGGTTCCCTTCGCTTTCAGCCGGGTCTACCGCAGCCGGATCGCCTACCGAGGTCCACTGGGCCACGGATGGGATCACAGCCTCAACCAGAAGATCGTGTCCACAGGGTCGCTGACTTGCAGCGATGAAGTCCTCTACCACATGGGGCTTGGACGAACGAACCGCTACCGTAAGACGAGCGAGACCGCCACCGACGTCTACTACGCGCCCGCTGAGCCAGCACGCATCGACTTGCACGGGTACAAGTCGGCCGCCGGACTCACGTGGGTGGCGACGTACGCGGACGGTTCCCGCGCCATCTTCGATGCGCGGGGTCTCCTTGTAAGGCTCGAGGACGCTACGAGACACGGTGAGGCTCTGACCTGGGAAGCCTACCGGGTCGACAGCGAGCACCCAGCGGACCAGTACAGGCTTGCTACCGTCACCGACCAAGCTGGTCGCGTCATCACGTTCGAATACCCGTCGATCCATGACCGCTTCGATGTCGCTGGACGTATCGACGGATTCCACGAGTCGTCATCGGGACTGAGGGTCCACTACGAGTACGACTTGCGCGGAGACCTTCGCTCGTTTGTCGACGCCCAAGGCCGTCGAGAATCGTACGACTACGAGCAGCGGACGTTTCCTGAACAAGAGCACCTCGTCCCAGAACCTGTCGCGCAGCGCGGCTGCGAACAGGTTTGCGCGCCGCAGTCAGCATCCTGCGACGCTGGCGACGCCTGCTCCAACATCGCGCGGGAGGAGCTCTACGCGTGCTGGGGACGCATCTCCACTTGTCCATCGGATTGCACGCAGCGCTGCAACGAGACCATGGTGGCCGGGGCCTTCAATCGCTATCCGAGGAGCGGGCGCTGGCAGGACGAGGGGCTTGACCCGCGGTTCCTTCAGCTGCGACAAGACATTCTCGGGTACGGCAATGCAGGGTGCACGACCAATTGCCAAGCCTATTGCCCGAGCCAAGGGGCCCAGGACTCTCGCAAGGAAGCCTGCAGGCTAATTGGGCAGTACGCCTTCTCAACATGTGAGGCCAGATGCTCCATCTTCGGGGGAGCCGACTACAGCAGCTGTAGCGGTGCTTGCAAGGGAGGGTTCCTTGCCGCTTGCGTGGAGAACCTTGACCACTTGTGTCAGTGGCAGTGCGAACAGCAGTGCGTCGTCAACAGTGCCAAGGCTGGCTGCGCGACAGACTGCAACGCGCGCAACTGCGGCACCGATCATATTGTCTCCGAGTGCGGCCAAAAGGACTTTCTCGGTGACTGCCAGGAGACGTGCGCCGATCGCTGCCTGGTGAACACGCGAGGGGGCGAGAGTGCGCCACGTGTCTGGGGCCAGCTGAAGGACCTCGAGCACAACTTGGTCACGGTGAAGGACGGCGATGGTCGTGTCTATCTGACGAACACCTATGGCGAGGATGTTCACTCTCAGTCCTTCGATTCCATCGTCACGCAGCAGACGGGGGACATGCATTGGAACATGTCCTACTTGGATCTGCCTGCGCCCACCACTTCGAATGCCGCCGCGGTTGATGACGTCTGTCCCGAGGCCTGCATCGATCCACCGTTTTTCAACGACGCGAACCTCTACGTGCCATGGAAGGCCATGCTCGTGGTCCTCAAGGACTTCGGCCAGACGGCGGGCCTCCCGATCGCTCAGCCGCCGCCCGTGTCGATCGATCTCACCGTCCTGTTCAGCGCCGGCATCCAGCAACTTCCTCCCCCTGCTGCAGCCGCAACGACGGGACCGAGCTCGGGGACGGCCAGCGCCCAGGCAGTGCCGCTACCTGATCCGCCGACGACGCCAGCGCCGACTCCAACTCCTACCCCGCCGCCGCCCGTGGGCACGGTCGCGACCTTGGTGCTGAATTCGGCGGTCCCGGAGGCCTATCCGAGCACCTTCTCTTTCAAGGTGAACACCTCGGCGGGTGTGGTCGCCTTCCGGCGGTCGTCGGTGACCGGACAGCTCCTGGGGAACGGGCCATTGGCCGCTCTCCAACAGCTTCACGCCCTCGGTGCTATCACGATGCTCACCGACCAAGCGGAGCACTTTCGTATCTACCGGGGCGCGCCGCGCGGGCTCGAGTACATCGCCGCGGGGACCTGCACGGTCCCGTTCACGGCGGTACGCAACAGCGTGGGTCAGTTGAACGTGACCCCGGCAAGTGCGTGCACGGGGCAGCTCGAGGTGGCACCTCTGGCGAGCGTCCTGCAGCAGGACTTCGCGCCCGACAGCCGAGACATCGGGCTCAATCTGCATCTGCCCACCGAGCTCGTGCCGGCACGGCACACCTTCGCGTTGACGCAGACGCCGACCTCGGGTCTCTACGATCAGACCATTGGGCCGCGCTACGGTCGCTCTCCCGGCAGCCAGGGCCTGGCCGGCCTCATTGTGCGGAACGCCACCCCACTCTTCAGGGTCGGCCCCCCGGGCGCGATGGCCAACCGGCCGAAGTACGTCTTTCATGTGCCGTACGAGCAGCGACCCACTGACTGGTCAGATCCTGCGGGGCTCCTCTACGACCAGTTCGCTCATTGGTGCACCCTGCCTCTGTGAAGGCAGGAAAGTCGCGCACCCGATCGGCTTCTGCCAAGGTCGTGAGAAGTTCCTCCGGCGCCCCTTCGAGGACGGCCCTGCTCGCTGGCCGCTCGACGGCCAAACTGAGACCTG